>Ga0255057_10001590_pt1 | contig 12624 bp, 7 predicted proteins | sample Cases_109_6_MG_FD_189022 | JGI IMG/M metagenome (GOLD analysis project Ga0255057, IMG submission 189022) | Seawater microbial communities from Amundsen Gulf, Northwest Territories, Canada - Cases_109_6 | ecosystem: Environmental > Aquatic > Marine > Gulf | place: Canada: Northwest Territories... | reverse complement strand
GAAGATCAGGCTCGGGATCGCCATCAGGACGTCGACGACGCGGCCCAGAATCTGGTCGGTCCAGCCGCCTAGCGCCGCCGAGAGGAAGCCCCCGAGCACGCCGATAACAAAGGCCAGGCAGGTGGTGATAAATGCGACACCGATGGTGTTGCGGGCGCCGTAGATTAGCCGGGTCAGCCAGTCGCGCCCCAGGTTGTCAGTGCCGAGCAGGAATTGACCGCCCCATGCCTCGTACTCGGAGCCGACGATTTCGGTCTCGGTGAACGGCGCGATGATCGGCGCCGTCGCCGCGATGATCACGTAGAGCAGGATCACCACCAACCCAAACCAGGCCGTGGGCGGTGCCTTGCGCAGGCCCTTCCAGAAACGCACCGCGAGCAGTGCGCAGGCCTGCACTACGAATAGGCCGAAGAAGGTCGACCAAGGCCACAGGCTGAAGCGGTCCCAGAATATGATGGCGATCAGCATGAATTCCAGCGTGAGCGCAACGATGACAGTATCGCCGGCCGTCGAGCGTTCCAGATTGCTCCAATACAGCAGCACGATTACGCTGTAGAGGTGGGCCACCACCAGCCCGAGGATCGCCAGCCAGGTATCCGCGTGCAGGTTTTGCAAAAACAGCACCAACACGAAGAAATGGACCGCCGCGACCGAGATGCGGCTGGCCCAGGGTGAGGGGCGGGCCGGCAGCGCGCTATCCATGGCGGTTGCGGTCATGGCCCGGTCATCCTCATCGCGGATGCATCAGGCGCGGATTGGTCGCGATCGCCAATACGTCCGCCGTCAGATTGAGCAGGATGTAGGTGGCCGCGAAGATCATGCAGCTCGCCTGCACGACCGGGATGTCCCGCTTGGAAACCGAATCTACCAGTAACTGGCCGAGGCCCGGATAGACGAACACCACTTCGGCAATGACCACACCGACCACCAGGTAGGCCAGGTTGATCACCACCACGTTGATGATCGGCGCCAGTGCGTTGGGCAGCGCGTGGTGCACGATGACGTGGGAACGGGACAGGCCCTTGAGATTCGCCATCTCGATGTAGGGGCTGGCGAGCAGGTTGATGATCGACGCCCGAGTCATGCGCATCATGTGCGCGATCACCACCAACGTGAGCGTCAGCGCCGGCAGCGAGGTGCGGTAGACCCGCTCCCAGATTGACAAATCCGGGCTGATGTTGGAGATGCTCGGGAACCAGCCCCACTGCACCGCGAGGAACAGGATCAGAATGTAGGCGACGAAGAACTCCGGGAACGAGATCGAGGTCAGCGTCAGCACGTTAACAGTGCGATCGAATAGGCTATTGCGGTACAGCGCCGCGAGCACGCCCAGGACCAGGGCCACCGGCACCGACATGATCGCCGCGACCAGCGCCAGGAACAGGGTGTTGCCGAGGCGCACCCCGATCAGCTCGGAAATTTCCCGTTGGCTGGCCAGCGAGCGGCCCATATCGCCCTGAAGGATGCCGACCAACCACGTGAAGTAGCGGTCGTACCACGGCAAATCGAGCTTGAGTTCGCGCCGGCACGCGGCCACGGTTTCGGGAGTCTGGGACTGCCCGAGGATTTCCTGGCACACGTCGCCGGGCAGCATATTGACCGCAAAAAAGATGATCAGCGACACCACGAACATGGTGAGCAGGCCCAGCGCCAGCCGCTGGGCGACCATTTTCAGGATTTTGTCCATGGTTCCGGTTTCCTGCGGAGCCGCCGACCCTAGTTGGGCCGCCGCCTTCCGCTCCGGTCCCGGCCGCGATCGTGCATAGGTCCCTCGCCTGTCCGCCTGGTTTCGCACGCACCAGGTCATCTTGTTTCCCGCCTCACGGGGCGAGGTTAGTTTCTTGATTGGAAACAATAATGCGCCAAATCCTGTCCCAACGCAATATAGAGGTTGTTTTCCAGTATCGGCGCCGCCGCGCGAGGTCCCGCCAGGACCACGAGATATCCCGTTCGCGGCCCCGATGGGATCTGGTTCACCCGGGCGGCCCGCTGGGTTAGACTCGCCGGCGCGGCGGATCGGCACCGCGGGGCGAAATTCGACAGGAGGCGGGACGTGCAAGGCCTGATGATGGATTCGCCGCTGCTCACTTCGTCCCTGATCGGCTATGCGGCGGCGTACCACGGCGACACCGAGATCGTATCGCGGACGGTCGAGGGGCCGATTCACCGCACCACCTACGCCGAGATCCACGCCCGCGCTCGGCAACTCGCGAACGCGCTCTCCAGCCTCGGCGTCCGCCGGGGCGACCGCATCGCCACCCTGGCTTGGAACGGCTACCGGCACCTCGAACTTTATTTCGGAATTTCGGGCCTGGGCGCGGTCTGCCACACCGTCAATCCGCGCCTGTTCGAGGACCAACTCGTCTATATCGTCAACCACGCCGAGGACCGCTTCATCTTCGTCGATCTAAGCTTCGTCGCGCTGCTCGAGGGCCTGGCGGATCGCCTGCGTCCGGTCGAGGGTTACGTGATTCTGACCGACCCGGCCCATATGCCGGACACCAGCCTGCCGAATGTCCTCTGCTACGAGACCCTGATCGGCGAACAGCCGGAGAGCTTCGATTGGCCGGCGCTGGACGAGAGCCTGGCCTCGAGCCTGTGTTACACCTCGGGCACCACCGGCGCGCCCAAGGGCGCGCTGTACAGCCATCGCTCGACCCTGTTGCACAGCTTCTCCTGCTGCACCGCCGATCATCCGCTCGCCGCCTCCTGTCGCGAGGTGATCTTGCCCGTGGTCCCGATGTTTCACGTCCAGGCCTGGGGCATCCCCTACGCCGCCGCGCTCGCCGGCGCCAAGCTGGTGCTGCCCGGGCGGCAACTCGACGGCGAGAGCCTGCACGGCCTGCTCGATGACGAGCGGGTGACCATCACCGCCGGGGTGCCCACGGTCTGGCTCGGCCTGCTCGACTACCTGCGGGCGACGGGCAAGACCCTGGATCACTTGGAGGTCCTGATCTCCGGCGGCGCCGCGGCGCCGCTGTCGCTGATCGAAGCCCTCGAGGAGGACTACGGTCTGGAGTTCGTGCACGCCTGGGGCATGACCGAGACCGGGCCGGTCGCGACCACGGGCCGGCTCAAGCGCAAATACCGGGGCCTGTCCCGGGCGGAACAGCGCAAGATCAAGCTCACCCAGGGCCGGGCGCTTTATGGCGTCGAGATGAAGATCGTCGACGACGCTGGCCAATGCTTGCCTCGAGACGGCAAGACCGCCGGGCAGTTGCTGGTGCGCGGCCCCTGGGTCGCCAGCGCCTATTACCGCGATGAGGCGGCCTCGGCGGCGGCCTTCGACGAGGACGGCTGGTTCGCGACCGGCGACGTCGTCACCATGGATTCCGACGGCCACATCAGCATCACCGACCGCAGCAAGGACCTGATCAAGTCGGGCGGCGAGTGGATCAGCTCGATCGACCTGGAAAACGCGGCCATGGACCATCCGGAAGTCGCCGAGGCGGCGGCCATCGCGCTACCGCACCCGAAATGGGGCGAGCGTCCGCTGCTGGTCGTCGTGCGCCGCGACGCGGGATCGGTGACGGCCGCGGCGCTGCGCGATTTCCTGGCCGAGCGGGTCGCCAAGTGGTGGCTGCCCGACGAGATCGCCTTCCTCGATGCGTTGCCCCACACCGCGACCGGCAAGGTCAGCAAACTGACGCTGCGCGAGAACTTCGCCGGTCACAAGCTGCCCGGAACATGAGGGGGCGGGTCGGCGCAAACGCCTTTTCGAGGATGGACCCGAAAGGCTACCATAGAGCCAACACTCGCCACGATCGATAGGGAGACCCGGAACATGCGATATCTGCACACCATGGTGCGCGTCCACGACCTCGACAAGTCGCTCGATTTTTACTGCAACAAATTGGGCCTTATCGAGGTGCGGCGTTCCGAGAGCGAGGGCGGCCGCTATACCCTGGTGTTCCTGGCCGCGGCCAAGGATGCCGAACAGGCCAAGGTGACCCAGGCACCCCTGGTGGAGCTGACCTACAACTGGGACCCGGAGGACTACACCGGTGGCCGCAACTTTGGCCACCTGGCCTACCGGGTCGACGACATCTACGCGACCTGCCAGAAGCTCATGGATGCCGGCGTCACCATCAACCGGCCGCCGCGCGACGGCCGCATGGCCTTCGTGCGCTCGCCCGACAACATCTCGGTCGAACTGCTCCAAGAAGGCGACGCCTTGCCGGCCCAGGAACCCTGGGCGTCGATGGGCAACACCGGCGAGTGGTGAGGCGCTAGCGGAGTCGGATCGCCGCCGCTAAGACTCGGAAGACCGATACATGAAACAAGTTCGCATCGGCCTGATCGGCTCCGGTTTCATGGGCAAGAGCCATGCCGTGGCCTTCCGCAACGTGCCGCTTGTGTTCGCGCCTTCGGCCGAGCCGGTCCTCGAACTGCTTGCCGATCTCGACGAGGCGGCGGCGCGCAAGGCCGCCGGCGCCCTCGGCTTCCGGCGCTCGACCGGCGACTGGCGGGCGTTGGTCGAGGATCCGGACGTGGATGTCGTCGACATCACGACGCCGAATTTCCTGCATAAGGAGATGGCTTTGGCCGCCATCGAGGCCGGCAAACACGTCTACTGCGAAAAGCCCCTGGCGCTGACGACCGCCGATGCCCGGGCGATGACCGAAGCCGCGGAAGCCGCCGGGATCAAGACGCTGGTCGGCTTCAACTACCTGAAGAACCCGGCCACGGGACTGGTCAAGCGGATCGTCGGCGAGGGCACGCTTGGCGACATTGTCCACTTCCGCGGCACCTTCGATCAGGATGCGCTGGCCGATCCGATGCAGCCGTTCTCGTGGCGATTCCGCCGGGACCTCGCCGGTTCGGGCGCGCTCGGCGACTTGGCGTCCCATACCATCAACCTGGCCCAATACCTGATCGGCGAAATCGAGGAGGTCTGCGCCCAGACCCAGACCCGGATTGCCCGCCGTCCGGTCATCGAGAGCGGCACCGGCTACCAGGCGAAGGCGGCCGCCGGCGCCGAGATGCGCGAGGTCGAGAACGAGGATCAGGTGCAAGCGCTGCTGCGGTTCGCCAATGGCGCCGCCGGCACCATCGAGTCGAGCCGCATCGCCTCGGGCCGCAAGCTCGGGCTCACCTACGAGGTGACCGGAACCAAAGGTGCGGTCTCCTTCACCCAGGAGCGGATGAACGAGGTCAAGCTTTACCGCGCCGACGATCCCGCGGCGGAGCAGGGATTTCGGACCATCCTCATCGGCCCCGATCATCCCCCTTACGGCGATTTCCATCCGATCGCCGGCATCGGGCTCGGTTATAACGACCAGAAGATCATCGAGGCCTATGAGCTGATCGAGGGCATCGCCGCCGATCGGCCGCTCTATCCCGACTTTCGAGCCGGTCTCGAAACCTGCCGGGTCATCGACGCCGTGCTCCGGTCGGCGGACCAGCGCCGCTGGATTACGGTCGCCGATATCTAGGCTGCGGCGGCGATCCGGCGGCAACGGATTGATTCCCCACTTGCATCCACCCGTTGGCCCAACAATGGGGATCGGCCGTCAATCGGAAGGCTCGTTGCCCCGGTTTTTCACCACACCAGAGAGCCTGCGCGTTGCAGACAGCACCACCAAGGTGCGCCGTTGGGGCGGCCGTTGGGGCACTTGTAACGCCTGATATTCATCTCGCTTTTCAGCCAGCCTCGTTTGTGTGACAACACCTGCGGCCTGCATATCTTTGGTCACGGTTCTCAGGAAAGCGTCTCGCTTATCACCCATGCGGCACAGTCGGCGGGCGCCCTCGATATCGCATTTGCTCTAAATTGCCTTTGTGCTCTCCGTTCGCACCGTCGGCAAAGCAATCCTTCCCGACGTGAGCCAAACGGCTTCAGGAATTCGGTTCGAATGGTTGCAATCGCGATGAAATATCGGGCAGGACAAGGGTTTCGGGCATGAAAGACTTGAACCTCGACGTCATCACCATAGGCCGTTCTTCCGTCGATCTGTATGGCAATCAGATCGGCGGCCGGCTCGAGGACATGTCCAGTTTCGCCAAATATCTGGGCGGCAGTCCGACCAACACGGCCGCCGGAGCATCCCGCCTCGGCCTCAAGTCCGCCGTCATCACCGGCGTGGGTGACGAGCATATGGGCCGATTCATCATCGAGCAGCTGCGGCGCGAGGGCGTCGACACCCGCGGCGTGAAGACCGATCCGGAACGCCTGACCGCGGTGGTCATCCTGGGCATCCGGGATCAGGAGACCTTCCCGCTCATCTTCTACCGCGAGAACTGCGCGGACATGGCGCTGACCGAGGACGACATCGATCCCGGTTTCATCCGTTCCACCAGGTCGGTGGCTCTCTCGGGCACTCATTTCTCGACCCCTACCGTCACCGCGATGTCGCGCAAGGCGGCGGAGATTTGCCGTGACAATGGCGGCCGGGTCGCCTTCGACATCGATTACCGGCCCGTGCTTTGGGGCATCGGCGGTCATGGCACGGGCGAGGCGCGCTTCGTCAAGGACGGCGCGGTGACCGAACACCTGCAGGCGATCCTGCCGCTCTGCGATTTGATCGTCGGCACCGAGGAGGAGTTGCACATCGCCGGCGGCGCCACGGATACCTTGGAGGCCATCCGCGCGGTGCGCGCGGTTACCGGCGCGGCCATCGTCTGCAAGCGCGGTCCCATGGGTTGCGTGGTGTTTCCCGGCGACATCCCCGATGACATCGAGAACGGTATCCGCGGCCCCGGCTTCCCGGTCGAGGTCTATAACGTGCTCGGCGCCGGGGATGCCTTCATGAGTGGCTTCCTGCGCGGCTGGCTGCGCGACGAGAGCTGGGAGACCTGCGCCAAATTCGCCAACGCCTGCGGCGCTTTCGCCGTGTCCCGCCACGGCTGCACGCCGGCGATGCCGAGTTGGACCGAGCTGAGCTATTTCCTCGAGCACGGTAGCAGCGAGCATGCGCTGCGTAAGGACGACGCCCTGAACCATGTCCATTGGGCGACCACCCGGCGCCGCGATTGGCCGGCGCTGATCGCCCTCGCGATCGACCATCGGGCACAGTTCGAGGAGATGGTGGAAGAATCCGGCGGCGATCTGAACCGGATCGGCGAATTCAAGAAGCTGGCGATACGGGCGCTCGACCGGGTTGCGGATGGCCGTCCCGGATTCGGCGCCCTGCTCGACGGCCGCACCGGCAAGGAGGCGCTGCACGGCTGCATGGACGGCCGCTACTGGGTCGGCCGGCCGGTGGAGCTGCCCGGCTCGCGTCCCCTGCGTTTCGAGGCGGGACCCAACATCGCGGGAGAACTTCTCAGTTGGCCGGCCGATCAAGTGGTCAAGTGCCTGGTCTTCTATCATCCGGACGATCCGGACGCCTTGAGACGCGAACAGGAACAAACCGTCGTCACCTTGTTCGAGGCTTGCCGGCAGACCGAACACGAACTGCTGTTGGAAATCATCTCGAGCAAGGCGGGGCGGGTCGACGCCCAGACCACGGCCCGCGCCATGCAGAACTTCTACGACCTCGGTGTGAAACCGGACTGGTGGAAGCTCGAACCGGCCGCCGACGATAAGGCCTGGCGCGAGATCGGCGCCTGTATCGAACGCAACGATCCCTATTGCCGGGGCATTCTGGTGCTCGGCCTGGATGCGCCGATGGACGATCTGATCGCCTCGTTCGAAACCATGGCGTCCCACCACTGGGTGAAGGGCTTCGCCATCGGTCGTACCGTGTTCGGCGACGCCGCCCGCGCTTGGCTGGCGGGAAACATCGACGATGCGGCGGCGGTCGATCGAATGGCCGCCCGCTTCGGGAAGCTGGTGGAAGCCTGGGGCCGCTTGCGCGATCCTTATACGAAAGAGCGTCTATAGTCTCACCTTGCTTTAGAACTGGATTACGCCAACCTCAACCGCACGGCCGCCGAGGCCGGATATCTCTAAAGGAGCGAAAACGAATGGCCGATCTGCTGGTGCGCCCCACCGATCCCGACAAAGACGGACGGGTCACGCATATTACTCCCAAGACCGCTGGCTGGGGCCATGTGGGTTTCGATCTCTACCGGCTCAAGGCCGGGCAGAGCCTATTGCGCGATACCGGTGCGCAGGAACACTGTCTGGTGTTGGTCGCCGGCTCCGGCGACGTGACCGTCGGCGGCGCAACCTTCATCGGCTTGGGTGGCCGCGCCACGCCGTTCGAGGACAAGGCGCCGGGCGCCGCCTACGTACCGGCGCGCACCCGCTATGCCGTAACCGCGACCAGCGATGCGGAATTGGCCATCTGCACGGCGCCGGGCGGCGGCGCGCATCCGGCGCGGGTTATCGAGGAAGCGGACATGAGCCGGGAAACCCGCGGCGAGGGGGCGAATACCCGCCACGTGCGCAACATCCTGCCGGACAGCGATCCGCGGGCCGAGAGCCTGCTGGTCGTCGAGGTGATCACGCCGCCGGGCAACTGGTCCTCCTATCCTCCGCACAAGCACGACACCGACTCGCTGCCCGGCGAGAGCCTGCTGGAGGAGACCTACTATCACCGCCTCAATCCCTCGCAGGGCTTCGCCTTCCAGCGCGTCTACACCGACGACCGCTCCCTGGACGAAGCTATCTGCGTCCAGGATGGCGATGTGGTCATGGTGCCGAGGGGCTACCATCCGGTTGGCGCACCCTATGGCTACGAGCTTTATTACCTCAACGTCATGGCCGGGCCGACCCGCAAATGGGTGTTCAGCAACGACCCGCAGCATGAGTGGATGATACAAAGCCAGAAGCCGAAGTAAGGCGCGCCCACGGGCCGGAAACGGGGCGGAAACGGGGTCTCAAAGTGAGCGACACAAGCATCGCCAGCGGGCGCTGGCAGTTCTGGATCGACCGCGGCGGCACGTTCACCGATATCGTGGCCTGCAGGCCCGACGGTTCCCTGGTGACCCACAAGTTGTTGTCGGAAAACCCAGAACGCTACGAGGACGCGGCGCTCCAGGGCATCCGCGAGCTGCTCGGCCTCGACGGCGACGCCGCGTTGCCGACCGAAGCCATCGAGGCGGTCAAGATGGGCACCACGGTGGCCACCAACGCGCTCTTGGAGCGCAAGGGCGACCGCACGGCCCTGCTCATCACCAAAGGCTTCCACGACGCGCTGCGCATCGGCTACCAGAACCGTCCGAAGCTTTTCGCGCGCCGGATCGTGCTGCCCGACCTGCTCTACGAACGTGTGATCGAGGTCGACGAGCGCATGTCCGCCAATGGCGAGGTGCTGGTGTCGGTCGATCTCGACGCCGCGCGCGTGGCGCTGCAACGGGCCTTCGACGACGGCATCGGCTCGGTCGCCATCGTTTTCGTACACGGCTACCGCCACCACGCGCACGAGGACGCGGTGGCGGGGATCGCCCGGGAAATCGGCTTTCCGCGGGTTTCGGTCTCGCACGAGGTGAGCCCGCTGATGAAACTGGTCGGGCGCGGCGACACCACGGTGGTCGACGCCTACGTCTCGCCGATCCTGCGCCGCTATGTGGACCGCCTCGCCCGGCATCTGGGCGGCGCGCGGCTGTTGTTCATGCAGTCCAACGGTGGCTTGGCCGATGCCCGCTTCTTCCACGGCAAGGACAGTATCCTGTCCGGGCCGGCAGGTGGCGTGGTCGGCGCCGTACGTACCGCCGGCCTCGCCGGCTACGACAGGATCATCAGCTTCGACATGGGCGGCACCTCGACCGACGTGGCCCACTACGACGGTGAGTACGAGCGTTCGTTCGAGACGCTGGTGGCCGGCGTGCGCATGCGCGCGCCGATGATGCGCATTCACACCGTGGCGGCCGGCGGCGGCTCGATTCTGCACTTCGACGGTGCGCGCTATCGGGTCGGACCGGATTCGGCGGGCGCCGATCCGGGTCCGGCCTGCTACCGGCGCGGTGGGCCGCTGTGCGTGACCGACGCCAACCTCATGGTCGGCAAGATTCAGCCCCGCTTCTTCCCCAATATTTTCGGCGCGGGTGGCGACCAATCCCTGGACGAGGAAGTCGTGCGCGAGAAATTCAGCGCGCTCGCCGCCGAGATCGAAGCGGCGACCGGCGACCGGCGCACGCCGGAACAGGCCGCCGAGGGTTTCCTCAAGATCGCGGTCGAAAATATGGCCAACGCGATCAAGCAGGTCTCGATCCAGCGCGGCTACGACGTTACCGAATACACGCTCAACTGCTTCGGCGGCGCGGGCGGCCAGCACGCCTGCCTGGTCGCCGACGCGCTCGGCATCACGCGCGTGTTCGTCCATCCTTTCGCCGGGGTGCTCTCGGCCTATGGCATGGGGTTGGCGGATCTCAGGGTTATCCGCGAACGTGCCGTCGAGGCGACCCTCACCGACGAGTCGGTCGGCGAGGTTGCGATCGTCTTGGACGAGATGCGGGCCGAGGGCCAACACGAGATCCTTCGCCAGGGCGCGGAGCCCGACCGCGTCGAGGCGATACGCCAAGTGCATCTGCGCTATGAAGGCACGGATTCATCGCTCGTCGTGGATTTTTCGGATCGCGCCACCATGGTCGCCGCCTTCGAGGCCGCGCACCATCAGCAGTACGGCTTCATCGCACCCGAAAAGGGCCACATCATCGAAGCGGCGACGGTTGAGATGGTCGGCGGGGCGGCCGAGGTCACAGATCCGGAGATCGAAGTCAAGGCTCGCGAGGGCGCGCCGGGCAAGTTGGCCGAGGTGCGAACCTTCATGGCCGGGGAATCGCGGGACACCGCCGTCTACGACCGCGACCATATGAAACCCGGCAGCAAGATCATGGGGCCGGCGGTGATCGTCGACGCCAACGCCACCACCGTGGTCGAGCCGGGCTGGGAGGCGGAGGTTTCGGCGCGCGACCACCTGATCCTGACCCGGGTCGTGCCGCGCCCGGGCCAAGCCGAGGTCGGCACCGAGGCCGACCCGGTCATGCTCGAAGTGTTCAACAACTTGTTCATGTCGATCGCCGAGCAGACCGGCGTGGTGCTGCAGAACACCTCTTATTCGGTCAACATCAAGGAGCGGCTGGATTTCTCCTGTGCGGTCTTCGATGCCGACGGCGGCCTGGTCGCCAACGCGCCACACATCCCGATCCACCTGGGATCCATGAGCGAGAGCGTCAAGACCGTGGCCGCCGAGCGCAAGGGCACGATCGTACCGGGCGACGTGTTCATGTTGAACACGCCGTATAACGGCGGCACTCACTTGCCCGATATAACCGTGATTACCCCGGTCTTCGACGAGGCCGGTCGGGAAATACTCTTCTACGTTGCCTCGCGCGGGCATCACGCCGAAGTCGGCGGCATCACGCCCGGTTCGATACCGCCCGGCAGCAAACACATTGACGAGGAAGGCGTGCTGATCGACAACTTTCAGCTGGTTTCGGGCGGCCGGTTGATGGAGAAAGAGACCGAGGAGCTATTCACCACCGCGCCCTATCCGACGCGCAACTTCCACCACAATCTGGCCGATCTCAAGGCCCAGATCGCGGCCAACGAGAAGGGCGTGCAGGAGCTGCGCAAGATGGTCGCGCACTTTGGCCTCGACGTGGTCCAGGCCTACATGATCCACGTCCAGAACAACGCCGAGGAATCGGTGCGCCGCGTGCTCGGTGCGCTCAAAGACGGCGAATTCTGCTACGAGATGGATTCGGGCGCCAAGATCTGCGTCGCCATCAAAGTCGACCGGAAGAAGCGCGAGGCGGTGATCGACTTCACCGGCACGTCGCCGCTTCAGGACAGCAACTTCAACGCACCATCGGCGGTCTGCGCGGCGGCGGTGCTCTACGTGTTCCGGCTCATGGTCGACGACGACATCCCCTTGAACGGCGGATGCCTCAAGCCGCTTAAGATCCTGGTGCCCGAGGGCTCGATGCTGAAAGCCGTCTATCCGGCCGCCGTGGTCGCGGGCAACGTGGAAACCTCACAGGCCATCACCGACACGCTGCTGGGCGCGCTGGGGCTGATGGGCGCCTGCCAGGGCACCATGAACAACTTCACTTTCGGTAACGACGCCGGCTACCAGAACTACGAGACCATCTGCGGCGGCCAGGGCGCCGGGGCTGATTACGACGGCACCAGCGCGGTCCACACCCACATGACCAATACGCTGGCGACCGATCCGGAGATCCTGGAGTGGCGCTTCCCGGTCATTCTCGAATCGTTCTCGATCCGCCGCGGTTCGGGCGGCGCGGGCCGGCACCGGGGTGGCGACGGCATCATCCGCCGGGTTCGCTTCCTGGAACCCATGACCGCGGTCGTCGTCTCCGGCCACCGCCGGGTGCCGCCCTATGGCATGGCGGGTGGCGAGCCGGGCAAGACCGGACACAACTATGTCGAGCGCGCCGACGGCGCGGTCGAGGAGTTGACGGGCACGGACATGGTCCGGATAAACCCGGGCGACGTCTTCGTGATCGAAACACCCGGTGGCGGTGGCTACGGCGCGGCAGATTCCGGCTAAGCGGGCGATCCCTAGACCATCGATCCCGGGCTCATAGGCGGGCGATCCGTTCGATCAGCAGGTCGAAGAAGGCCTCGTCGTCGATTGCGTTCATGACGGTGCAGTTGGGAGCCGCGCCGGCCACGCCCCACCAGTCGGCCAGCGTCATGCCCATGGTCTTCTCGGACGAGATCTCGACCTCGAGAGCGACGTGCTTGCCGTTAAAAATCTCCGGGGCGAGCAG
>Ga0255057_10001589_pt1 | contig 12626 bp, 5 predicted proteins | sample Cases_109_6_MG_FD_189022 | JGI IMG/M metagenome (GOLD analysis project Ga0255057, IMG submission 189022) | Seawater microbial communities from Amundsen Gulf, Northwest Territories, Canada - Cases_109_6 | ecosystem: Environmental > Aquatic > Marine > Gulf | place: Canada: Northwest Territories... | reverse complement strand
TACGTCGTATTGACGGTATGGGACACGCAACGCGAGTACGTGCTGAGCTTGCTGGTCGGGGCGCTGGGGCTGTACCTGGTCGTCATGCGGGGCCTTTCGGTGGACGGCATACTGGCTGGCGAGTCGGTGATCAACCCGGGCATGATGCTGGTCGGGTTGCTGATCCTGGGGGCGGGGATCTATTGGATGCTAAAGACCGGAGCGTTGACGTTCTTCCTGGCCGCGATCGCGTGTTTCGCGGCCGCCGTCTCGGTGATCTTTTATCTAAAGATCCGGGCCGCGCTCGATCCGGCCATCAACGAGGCCAATCCCGAGACGTGGCAGGAGCTGCTCGCGGTGCTCGCCCGACGGCAGTACGAGCTGCGACCGGTCTTCCCGCGGTCGGTCGATTTCCTGCGCTACCAGATCCCGCTCTACTTCGACTACCTGTTTGGCCGGGTTGGCCCATTCGAGTCTCGTGTGGAGGGCCAGTTCGGTCACCCGGTGCTTTCGATCTTGACGTTCTTGCTGGCGATCGTTGGCTCGGCCTACCACTTCATAGCCGACCGCAAAACGTGGGTCTTTTTTCTGGGTGTCTATCTGACGACATCGTTGGGGCTCCTGGTGTACTTGAACTTCCCGCTTGGGAACAGCCAGGCGCTGGATGTGACGGGCGTCATGCGTGAGGTTCGCGAGCGCGACTACTTCTTTGTCGTCTCGTACGTGTTCCTGGCGCTGTGGGCCGGAGTCGGGTTCTTCGCACTGGTCGGCGAGGCGTGGCGGCGAACGCTCCGGCCGGGGTTTGCTCGTGCTGCGGTTGTTGCGGCAACCGTCGCGTTGCTGCTGTTGCCAGCGCTCGTGTTCGCGCTCAACTACCATCAGAGCGATCGCCGCGGCAACACGATCCCACGCGATTTTGCCTACAACGTCCTGCAATCGGTCGAGCCGTGGGGGATCCTGTTCACCAACGGCGACAACGACACCTTCCCATTGTGGTACCTGCAAGAGGTGGAAGGCGTGCGGCGCGACGTAGCGGTGGTCAACCTGGCGCTCATGAACACCCACTGGTACCTGCGTCAGCTGAGCGAGAAGGTGTTTACTGCCGGCGATACGCCGGTCGGCGCGGACGATGCCGTCCTGGCGGAGCACGGGGTGGAGGTGGGCCCCAAACCCGATCACAAGCTGATTGACTACACCGGCGGTCGGGAAGACCCGCTGGCGCGAATCGGGTTCGTTCTAGATGAAGAAACGAGCCTCGACGTCGCAGGGATCGAGGTCGTTCTGCCTGCCAACTCGATCTTGCGACGTCAGGACATCGGCGTACTACAGGTCATTCGCAAAAACCTCGGCCTGCGGCCGATCTACTTCTCGGTGACAGTTCCCGACAACGGGAAGGTGTACCTGTTCGAGAACTTGCTGCGGGAGGGGATCGTCGATCGCGTACGGGAGAACCGCGCCGCCGATCTTGCCCTCGGCGGTGAGCGCGTGGTGCCGATGCAACCGCCGGAGCGGTCGTGGATCAACGTCCCAAGAACCGAGCTCCTGTTGGAAAGCGTGTATCGCTACGGCGGCATCGAGGATTCCGATATCTATAAGGACGCCACAGCGCGCGCCCTGATCGGCAACTACGGGGCGACGTTTCTGCAAGTCGCCGCCGCCCAGGCGCGCCAGGGCGACATCGAGTCGGCGATACCATCGCTTAGCCGCGGCCACTCGATCCTGGGTCGCGATCCGGGTCATGACGCGTACCTGACCAGCCTGCTGAACGTCTTCGCGGTCAGCGGCTCGTACGCACAAATCGACAGCCTGTTGCAGGACGCAGAGGATCGTCGCGGGGAACGGCTCGACGATCGTTACTACAAGACCGCCGCCTACAACGCGGCGGTGGTCGGCCACTACGAGGTTTCGGATCGGTTGCTGGAGAAGTACTTCCGCGACGACCTCACCGCGGTTGAGCCCGAGCTGTGGATCGACATCGCCGAGATGGCGATCGCCGCGGCCGACACCGAGCAGGGGATGAAGCTATTGACGCGTGCGATTCGAGTCGACGCCAACAACCGTCGCGCGTTCCTTCGCTACATCAACTTGGCCGACGCAATCGGCAATGACGTCCTCACCAGGACGTTCCTATATCAATGGGCGCGAACCCACCCCGCAGACACCGCCACCGGCCGCATGTACGAAGAGTTCCTCGAAAGCGGTGATTTCCCAGACGAGCTGCGGTGGGAGAACTTGGTGCGCGCGCCATCGACCGCGGTTGACACTGGTCCGGGGGGCGAATAAACTCGCCGCGGACAGACTCCGCTCCCCCTTCCTCAGCCCTCGAGGAGGCCGCGTGACGCTATTTCAGATGTTCCGAGACGGCGGCTTGTTCATGTACCCGCTGCTGCTCTGCTCTATCCTCGGATTGGCCGTCATCCTGGTCAAATTCGTGACCCTCCGCTTGGCCAAGGTGCAAACCAGCCGGCTGCTGGATCAGGTTCACACGATGGTCCGCGGCGGGCGCCTCGATCAAGCCATGGATTTGTGCGCAAACACGCGTGGGCCGGTGGCATCGATCGTGTTGACGGGCCTTCACCTTTACAAGGAGCGCAGTTCGACTCGGGCCGAGCAGGCGATAACTCACGCCGGCCGGATCGAGATGGCGTTTCTCGAGAAGGGTTTGGTGGTCCTGGCCACGATCTCAAACGTTGCTCCGCTGATCGGCTTCCTGGGCACGGTGGCCGGGATGATCATGGCCTTTGGTGCGATCGAATCTGCCGGCGAGGTGGAGGCTACCCTGGTCGCGGGCGGCATCAAGGTGGCGCTCATCACCACGGCCACTGGGTTGGCGATCGCGATCCCGGTCAACATCGCCCACAACTGGTTCGTTTCCCAGATTGACAAACTGATCGTCGACATGCGACAAGGGGTGCAGTCGATTCAGGACATGTTGTGGGCGGGTGAGCACCGATCCGCGAGCCCCCCCCCGGCTGGTGACCTGCGGTAGAATCGGCTACAATTTCAACGAGGTGAAACCACGATGGCGGTGAGACAAAAGGGGTTCGACAAGAAGCACCAGGCGAGCAGCGAGATCCCTTCCTCGTCCATGGCCGACATCGCTTTCCTATTGCTCATCTTCTTCATGGTGTCGACCACTTTCCGCTCGGAGGAGCCGCGCGACGTCACCATGCCCCAGGCGACGGCCCAAGAGAAGATCCCGGAGAAACGGAAGGACATCCAGAACCTGTTTATCGAAAATAGCGGCGCGGTGTATATAAACGATCAGAACGTGCCCATGTCCCAGATATCGGACGTGATCGCCCCGATCCGACTCGATCGAGTGAGGTTGGTGGTTTCGATCCGTGGGGATGTCGATGTGCGCTACGATGTCGTCAACGATGTGCAGGAGGAGCTAAGGGATTCCGGTGCGGTGCGGGTGAACTTCACCACCAACCTCGAACGCGAGACCTCGAGACGGGGTAGATAGGCTGCAAGGAGGAACGAACGGATGAACGAACCCCAAGCCACGCCAGCCACGTACACGACTGCTAATTCGCGGCTTCACAGCGCGTACAACCGCTACTTCAAGGCGTTTGCGATCGCTGCGACCGTCATTCACGGGATCATGATCTTCTTCTTCGTGGCTCCCCGTGGGGCTGGCTTCGAGGCTCGGGCCGAGGAGATGGAGGTCATCGACATCCCGCCCGAGATCAAGATCCCACCGCCGCCCGAGGAGATCGCTCGCCCGGCGACGCCGGTGATCTCGGAAGAGCCGATCGAAGAGGACATCACTATCGCCGAGACCGACATCGTCGAGGATCAAGAGGTCCCCGAAGCGCCACCACCACCCTCTGACGTCGGCAACTCGTTCACGTTCACGCCCTACACGGTAAAGCCGAAGTGCAAGACGAACTGCACCGCCAAGGACATCCTGCGCCACGTGCCGCCGCTGCTTCAGAAGAGCGGCGTCCAGTGCAGCCTGGCGGTTGGGCTTCGGATCAATACCACCGGGGCGGTGACTGCCACGCAGATCTTGAAGTCGAGCGGCAATCAGGGGTGTGATGCGGCGACCGAGAAGTGGGCCAAGACGACCAAGTGGTCGACCGCCTACAACCGCGATCAGCCGGTCGTCGTCTGGATCAGCCAACCGGTGAGCATCGAGACGAAGTAGCTAGCCGGCTTGCGGGCTGATCTGAGAGAAACCTGTCAATAACTATGCGAGTATCTGCATTAGTGCTTATATGGTGCAGAGGACTATCGAAGCTCCGCAACAGGCGGTTGACAGCACCGTTGGCCGCCTCTATACTCGGGCACTGGAACGCTGCTCCAGCCACAGCGTCCCCCCTGTGAACCTCGAAATGAAGGAGGGCGTTTCGGACCAACTTTTGTTTGCTTTCCATGGCGCTACGTGCGCCCCTCAACGATTTCAGCCACACACTGGGGAAACCTCGCGATCAAGCGGCGACGCAATCGTGCGCCTTGGACGCGGGCTCGCTCCGGTGCGTTTTGATTCTTCTGTAGTTACTCGAACGGAAGTTACTCGAACGGAGGGTACTCAATGAGGCAGCCTGGTGAGTTTAGAACGTTCGCTAGGTGGTCGTCCCTCGTCGTGGGCGTGTCGTTCTTGCTGCTGTTAAGCGGTGGGGCGGCATTCGCACAGGTGACGGGTAAGACGATTGGCACGGTCACCGATGGCGATACGGGGCAGCCACTGGTTGGCGCCCAGATCGTCGTCGAGGGGACGAACCTAGGGAACGTGTCCAATGAGGACGGCTACTACTTTATCAACAACATCCCGGTGGGTGTGCAGTCGCTGACGGCCCAGTACCTGGGCTATCAGACCACGACCAACGAGCAGCGGATCCTGGCCGGTCAGACGATGACGGTCGATTTCCGACTCTCGAGCGAGATCATCCAAGCCGATCAAGCGATCGTGGCGGTGATCGAGCGCGAGCCGTTGGTGGCGCGTGACAACACGGTGTCGAAGAGGCGCTTCACCTCCGGTGATGCGCAGGGCCTGCCGATAGGCAGCGTGGATCAGCTGGTGACATTGTCGGCCGGCGTCTACCGCAGCGGCACGGCCGCGGACGGCAACGGGTTCGTGATCCGCGGCGGCCGTGCGACGGAGTCGGCGACGTTTGTCGATGGCGTCTTGATCACCGACTTCGGCACGCAGAGCAACCAGAGCGAGATCAGCACGTTCGCGATCGAAGAGGTGGACGTGATCACGGGCGGTTTCTCGGCCGAGTTCGGCCACGCGCAGTCGGGTGTGGTGAACATCGTGACGCGTGAAGGCGCGCGCGAGTTCAGCGGCAACGTTCGGTACACGACCGACGGTGAATTGAGCACCGACGGTTACAACTTCGAGGAGATCGAGCGGGCGGCGCACACATCCGCTTTCCCAGAGCCCCAGGACTGCTGCGGCTTCAACCAGATCACGGGCTCGCTGGGTGGTCCGATCATCCCCGAGCGCCTGACGGCGTTTGGCTCGTTTGAGATCGGCGGTGCGGCCAACTTCTTCCCGAACAGCGCGGGCTGGAACCCGGCCGAGGGCACGTTGAACTCGAACGGCTCGACGGAGACGATCCTGCCTGGCGACCGCGGCAATGACACGCGGCTTCAGACGAAGGTGACGGCGTTCCTGCCGTCCAACGCGAAGCTGACGGGTACGTACCTGTTCAACCGCGAGCAGCGCGAGAACTACCAGGATCTGACGGGTGCCCTCACGCACTTGGGCTTGAACCAGAACCTGAGCTATCTTGCGACGCGGCGGAAGACGCACGACATCATCGTGGGTTACGACCAGCAGATCTTTCAGACCGCGGAGAAGAGCCTGAACCTCCAGGTTCGGGGGAACTTCCACCAGTCGAAGCTGGTCTTGGGCACGCCGCTGAACGCACAGACGGCGCAGATTCTGTTGGACGACCCGGACTTCGGTGCCGCGGTCTGTGCAGAGCTCGCCAACGCCTGTGAGCGCGGGCTCGATGTCGTGGACTCGTTCGATCCCGACTTCCTGAACTGGCAGTGGGACGACGTGGAGTTCTTCTTCGAGGACTTCATGACCGCGGCCTCGATCCCGAACATCCCGACGGTTCGCACGAGCGATCCGGACGCGGTGTTCGGCGTCCCGCAGATTTTCGGCAACACCGGCTTCCAAAACACTTTCCGGCGTCGCAACGAGCGCCGGTACGCGATCCGTGTGGACGTGGACAGCCAGCTCAACCGGGTCCACCGGGTCAAGGTCGGTGGTGAGTTCAACTGGATCAACTTCGACGACCATTCGTCGCAGTTCACCAGCGGTCAGTTCGCCGACGAGGTGGACGTCGACCCGCGGATCTACGCGTTCTACGCCCAAGATCGGTTGGATTACGGCGACCTGGTGATCGACCTGGGTCTGCGCCTCGACCACTGGGATCCGAACGCGATGATTCCGCTGATTCCGGGTGAGGTGCCGTGCGACATCTCGCCGTTCGAGCAGTGCACGGAAGACGCGGTGGCGGTCGAGGGCGCAACGCACACCGAGCTCTCGCCGCGTCTGGGCGTGGCGCACCCGATCACCGACAACACGCAGGTGCGTTTGTCGTACGGTGTGTTCCACCAGCTTCCGCAGCTCAGGCACTACTTCTCGAGCGTGTTCACGGATTTCATTGCCGCTACGCAGAACCCGAACATCACGTACGGAAACCCGAACCTCGACTACGTCTCCACGACGGCATTCGAGGCCGGCGTCACGCACCTGTTGAGCGACAACATGGTGCTCGACGTGGTGGGTTACAACCGTGACCGTCGCGGTGCCATCCGTCTCGACGTGTTCCAGACGAACGACATCCAGGAGGGTACGCTGGAGCGCCGTGTGTTCCTGAACGCCGACAACGGGAACGTGAAGGGGTTGGACATCACGGTACAGAAGCGTTACTCGGACTACTGGTCGACGAACCTGGCGTGGTCGCTACAGTGGGCGCGCGGGACGACGTCATCGCCACAGGAGTTCTCGACCACAGGCGGTCTGGGGCGTCTGTTCGATCCGCTGTTCCCGGGCAAGCTGCTGGTGCCGCCCTCGGAGCTTCAGAACGAGGCGTTTGACCGTCTGCACACGATCAACTGGACGTGGACGATGCGGTTCCCAGAGGACTTCAAGGAAGGCACGACCGGAGGTCAGATCTTTAACAACGTCGGCGTGTTCATGGTGTACAACGCGCACTCGGGCGAGCCGTTCACGCGGCGTTCGACCGAGGGACAGGGCGAGGCGCAGGAGGACATCAACGCCAGCCGTCTGCCGTGGGTGCATCAGGCGGACATCCGGTTCACCAAGGCGTTCACGCTGGGTGCCGGGGCGGACCTGGAGTTCTTCGCCGGGATCCTGAACTTCCTGGACATCAACAACGTGCTCGAGGTGAACGGGACGTCGGGTCAGCCAGACGTGACCGGCTTCGAGGATCAGTTCTCCATTACACCGACGATCCCGGTCAACTTCCGCACCGACGGGAGCGGCCCGGGCGACTTCCCGATCGCGGTCTCGGACCTCGATCCGGACTTCCAGGACGAGTTCGCGCGTCAGGACTTCAACGGTAACGGCTCGATCACGCTCGAGGAAGCGCAGCGGGCGCTCCGGAACGCGAAGCTGGCGTCGGGTGACGGCGCCGACTTCATCGCTGGTAACACCGGCGACTCGCCGCTCAACTACGGCACGCCGCGTCGGTATCGTTTTGGTGTTGAGTTCCGGTTCTAGCAGCTGCTAGCTCGGTGAGGCGCTGGTCTCCGGCCGCGATAGCGGGCCGGAGACCGCCTCGCCGGACGAAATCCATCAGGAGGTTGCATGGTGTTAAGAAGGTGGTTTGAGAGCTCGCGGCTGCGGAGTCAGTTTATGGGCTTTATGGCCGCGGCAATGCTGTTGGGGGTCGCTGTGACGGCCGTCGGCGAGCCGCCCAAGGATCGGCCGAACCGTGGCCGGGACTTGACGGGTGCGGTGACGCAGACGCTGCTCACGATAGACCGCAATCGCATGATATTGATCCTGATCCAGACCGGCGACATCGCGTCGGGCTCGTCGGTTGGGGGTGGCGGCTTCTGGAAGACCACGACCGACCAGTACATCTTCGCGTCGGGTCCCAACGTGGCCGGGATAACGCCGGACGGGACCATCACGTTCTACCTCGGGGGCCCGTTTAACGAGGCGGGCACCGGGGGACCGATCTTTAGCGGGCAGGGGCTGGACGACTTCTTTGTCAGCACCGACCCCGACGACGTAGGAAACTTCCCGGATGTCTGCACGGTGGACGACTTCCGGCAACAGCTGTTCCCGAGCCTGGCGTCGTTTGCCGGCGAGCCGTTCCCCGGCTTTGCCGACATCACGGTGTGTACGGCCTCGAGCGACCTAACGGTCGGTACGTGCGGTGATTGCGCCGGTACGCGCCTCGGCACGGAGATCGTGGAGGTGGCGTTCCAGTTCAGCGTGCCGGCGGTGCAGGACTTCACGTTCTTCATCTTCCGGATTTTCAACCGGACCGAGTTCATCACCGCCGCGAACTCACCGCTCCAGCAGGCCGGTCCCTACGACCTGACAGGCGTATCGGTGGGGTACGCGATCGATCCCGACCTCGGTGAGGCCGGCGACGACCAGATCGCGTTCTTCCCGGATGTCCAGACGATGGTGTGGTGGGACTCCGACTTCAGCGAGCCACAGTTCCAGAACCCGCCCGGTATCGGCGGGGTGACGTACCTGAAGACGCCGGTCGATCCGGTCACGGGCGAAGAGGTCGGGCTGGCCGAGTTCACCGTGTTCACCAACGGGAACCCGCGCCCCGACCCGTCCGACAAGGAGACGTGGTACGCGCTGATGTTGGGCGACCCGGCGGAGGTGGTGCTGGAGGTCGACCCGCGGGACGTCCGCGGGATGGCCTCGTCGGCTCTGTTCCCGCTGCCGGCGGGGGAGTTCGTGGAGATCTACGCCGCGATCTTCTACGCCGACATCTCGGGCTCGCCGCCGGCGCAGCTGCTGGCCGAGGGGTACAAGAACCTGGCCACCGGCGAGCTGATCCCGACTGCCAACGACGACCCGATCTTCGACAACTTCCGGCTCGTACAGCAGACGGCCCAGGCGACGTTCGACGCCGGGTTCGTGGTGCCGACGGCACCGCCGAAGCCGGGGACCACGCTGGTTGCGGGCGACGGTCAGGTGACGATCGTCTGGGACGGTGCGCCGGTCGAGAACATCAACCCGTTCGCCAAGGTGGCCCGCGATCCGTTCGCCCGGTTGGGCGACGGCACGCCGGATCCGGATGCAGCCGGGCAGGGGATCTTCCTGGCCGCTGGTGACGAGATCTTTGATCCAAGTCGCGACGTGGGTGGGCTGAGCGGGTTCGTGCCGGCCGAGACGGCCGGTCTGACCGGCCGCGAGGTGACGAACGCGGCGTTCAACCTCGACTTCGTGATCCAGGACTTCCAGGGGTTCAATGTCTACCGGTCGTTCACCGGCATCGCCGATGATGCCGTGCTGATCGCCCAGTTCGACCTGGCCGACGGCATCGCGGGGGGGCTGTTCTGCAACGGGGCGACGGCCGTGTTCGATTCCGATGGCCTTGGCGGGTTAGCGGGCGTCGTGTGCACGGAGACGACAACGCTCGACATCGGCGGCGACACGGGTCTCGGCTTCGCGGTGATCGATCGCGGCGGCAACTTCCCGGATCCGGCGAGTGCGCCGGGGTTGCTCAACGGGATCCCGATCTCGTACTCGGTGACAGCGTTCGCGGTCAACCCGGGCCAGTCGCCGGTGACGTTGCCGACGCAGGAGGCGCTCGACATTCTCAACGCGGGTGCGACACCGGCCGCACCGCTGGTGCTCGAGTCGGGTCTGTCACCGCTGTTGAGCTCGACCCCGCGGTCGAACGCCAGCTCGTTTATCGATGCCACGATCGGCGACCTGACCATCGTCGATGGTCAGAACAATCCGGTCGTTGGGTTTGAGGCGGACATGCCGATCGACGCCAATGGCGTGCTGACCGGCCCGATTCCGCCGGCGGGTGACTTTAACGGGACCGTCAACATCATCAACCCGGCGGCGATCCCGCCCGACTTCGATGCCTTCATCAGCATCGACCGGGTGGATACCGTCTTCAACTTTGTCGGCGGTGGAGGGAACTACGACGACGACTTCTGTGGTTGCGGCTTCGGGGACGGTTTCAACATGTTGCCCGGCGTCGACCCGCGCGGCAAGCAGGTCTTCTGGAGCGTCAGGGACGGCTCCGGGAGCCTCCTCCAGACGCCCGAGGGTCCGGCCGAGGGCAGCGTGTTTACCGACTTCATCGGGTTCACCTCGGTGACGAGCTTCCAGACCGGTACGCTGTCGATCCTTGCGCCTGAGGACCCGTCCTTAGGTGTGGCGTTCACCGTCAACTGGAACTCGGGGCTCGGGCACCGGTCGACGACGTCCGGTCGCGGCGCTGAGCAATTCCAGGGCGGTGTCGTGCCAGCCTCGGTAGCGGTGGCTGCCTTCCAGGTCGGCGCCTACGGCCAGTATGGCTACGGCGACTACGAGGTGGTATGGAGCAACCAGGGCGGCGTATTGACCCTGAGTTCCGTAACCGATCTGTCCAACGGGACCGCCGTCCCGTTCAGCAGCACCTGGGGACAGCCAGAGACGTGGGGGTTTGGCGCGGAGACCGGCCTGGGTGCGGCCGAAGAGGCCGTAGCTGCCGCTATCGAGGCGGGTTCGCCGGGCACCGGACCACCGGCTCCGATCGCGCGGACGGCTTCGGGCAAGGTGGTGTACCCGGATCCCTTGTGGGCTTTCCTGGGTGGTCAGAACACGAGCTTCGGCGCGGCCAGCCAGGGCGCACCGCACTGGACGGATCTGCCGTTTAATCCCGATGTGTTTGACGACATCGCCGCGCTGCCGGGCTTCCCGTCGTTCCGGGCCCCAGTGGCGCAGGAGGGCGCGTTGCAGCAGACGGCACCGTTGTACACGTGCCCGGCCGGCGGCAGCTTTGCCTGCGCCGGCGCGGCAGGCTTGCAGGGTACGCGGCTGATGTTGAGCGCGGTCTGGCTCGACCTGTCGTTCAACACGCTGCCGGCCGACGGTGAGACGTGGGTCGTCCAGCTGCCGAACGCGGTAGCCAACACGCCGCGTCCGCCATTGGTCGGTATGTCGCTGCAGATCCCGCTGGCGGGCGGCACCAACGTGCTAGCCAACGCGGATCTGTCGGAGATCCTGGTGGTTCCGAACCCGTTCATCGCGTTTGACGAGATCACGCGCGGTAGCGGGCTGCAGCGGATCCAGTTCACCCAGATGCCGCCACAGGCGACGGTCCGGATCTACACGATCAGCGGCAACCTGGTCCGTGTGCTGGAGCACAGCGGTGGCAGCGGAACGTTGGAGTGGGATGTACGGACTCGGTTCGACCTGTTTGTGGCGAGTGGGAACTACTATTTCCACGTAACGACGCCGGACGGTCGTACGAGTCTGGGACGTTTTGCGGTTATCAATTAGACGCGGCGCAGAGGGTGTGGCCCGCCGATCGGCGGGCCACGCCTCGACGCAGCCCTTTGACTTTGGAGGTAGTCTGAACATGAAGAAGCTCTGGAGAAGCGTTGGGCTGGGGAGCTTCATGGGCGTGCTGCTGCTCGCCGCGTTTACCCCGGTTCTTGCGCAGAAGGCGCAGACACAGAACGATCTGCCGCCGCTCCTACAGGGTCGGCAGGAAGGGTTCTCGTTTATCGGGAACGCCGGCGGGGAGTTTTTGACGATCCCAGTTGGTGCTCGTGGCGTGGCGATGGGCCAGGCGTTTACAGCGGTTGTGGACGACGTGAGCGCCTTGTGGTGGAACCCAGCGGGGTTGGGCTTTATGCGCAGCCCGGCGGCGTTCTTCACCAGTATCAACATGCCGCTGGACTTTCAGTACAACTACGCGGGCGTGGCAGCGCCGGTGTTTGAAGGCAACGGTGTGGTCGGTGCAGCGTTTGGCGTCGTGACCGCCGATGAGATGCAAGTGACGACGATCCTCCAGCCGACGGGAGCACCCGAGCAGTTTGACACCTGGAGCTCGAGCACGCAGATGTCGTACGCCCACAACCTCAGCGACCGGTTTACGGCCGGGGTGAGCTTCAAGTGGGCGCACGAGAACATCTTCGGCCTGACGTCGGACGCGTTCCAGTTCGACTTCGGGACGAACTACCACACGACGTTTGCAGGTCGCGGGATCCGTCTGGCGTTCGTGGTGCAGAACATCGGCACGAACTTCAAGACCGAGGGATCGCGGCTTCAGATCGCGGCCCGTCCGCCGGAGTTCCCGACGTTCCCGAACTCGGGTAAGCTGCCGCTGGAGTTCAAGACGGAGGACTTCCGTCCGCCGACAACATTGAAGACAGCACTGGCGTACTACTTGGTGGAGAGCGAGTCGTCGTCGTTCGTCGTGAACGGCGAGTTCTCGGCTCCGCGCCAGCTGCAGACGACGGCGTCTGTGGGTGGGGAGTGGTCGCAGGTGTTGACGCCGGCGAACAACGGCAACGCGGTGGCGACGACGGTGTCGGCCCGCGGTGGCTACACGTACCAGCAGGACGAGCAGGATCTGGACCTGAGCCCGAACGACACCGACACGCTTCGCGGTCTTGGGTTTGGTGCCGGTCTCCAGTTCGACTTCACGACGTTTGGAGCGGCGTTTGACTACGCG
>Ga0255057_10001588_pt1 | contig 12640 bp, 15 predicted proteins | sample Cases_109_6_MG_FD_189022 | JGI IMG/M metagenome (GOLD analysis project Ga0255057, IMG submission 189022) | Seawater microbial communities from Amundsen Gulf, Northwest Territories, Canada - Cases_109_6 | ecosystem: Environmental > Aquatic > Marine > Gulf | place: Canada: Northwest Territories... | reverse complement strand
TCAAGGGCGCGGTGCGTTCGGGCGACTCGGGTGGGGGCGTGTTCGATGAACAGGGTCAGCTGGTGGCCGTCGTGTGGGGCGAGCGCGATGGGGTCACCTACGCCAGTTGCGGCACACCCCTGAGAGATTTCCTGGGACGCGTGTTGGGGCGGCGCACACAACGGGTCGTCAATTGCCCCAGCGGCCTCTGCCCTCGCCCCTTGCCCCCCCAGCGAGTCAGCCCGCGGGCACCGTCGCACGGAAGCGATGGTCGGGGCCCGGGGACGGGCCGGCTCGCGCCGGAGGCAGTGTTGCCGCTTGATCCGGGGACGGGCGAGCACTCCATCATCGACGATCCGCGATTCGACGAACTCGTGGCGGCGATCGACCGGCTACGCACAGAAAAGCAAGAGCATGGCGACTACCTCACGAGGGAAGACTTGGAGCGGCTAAAAAGCGAAAACAGTTCCCGACATGAGTCGCTGCTGGGGAGAATCCGAGTATTAGCCGCGGGCGGCAGCCCGTCGGTCGGCAAAGCGGCCGGGGCCGCGGCAGTGAGTCTGCTCGGTCTGAGCGGCCCTGCCGGCTGGGCCGTTTTGGCTGCGGGCGCCGTCGGTGGTTGGCTCGCTGGTGGTTGGCTCAAAGGGCGACGCATGAGACACGAACTGCGCGGCGCCGGGGGTCGCCGCCGGCCCTTTCGAAGCAAGTAAATCAGCAATCCGCAATTCCCAATCTGCAATCGAAAAGGAGGGCTCCGCGGCAGACGCGTCCGCCATGTTTCAACCGGTCGAACGCGATCTGGATGAAGCTCGACAACTTCTACAACTTTCGCGACTGGAGGGACGTGACCCGCTACAAGACGCGATTGCAGGAAGGCTTGCACTCGACCGGCTCGACGCGCTTGCCGACAGTGACAGTGACCCTCAGCAAGCGACCTGGGCCGACCGACTCCGCCGCGAGTTGAAAGAACGATTTAACGAGATTGCCCCCACGAATTTTCCAGTATTCAACACAGATAAGGAGTAACGACATGCCCGCTGGTGCACCAGGCAAAGAACAGTTTCGACGCGCGATGGTCGAGTTTCGCAACCTTCACATTGTGGCCGCGCTGGGGCCGTTGTTTGACTTCCGCAGCGAAGTGGTTTCCAACGACGAGTTCGGCGTCCGCGGCGGGCTCGATGACACGACCAAGAGCCACTACGTCTCTCACCTTTTGGCGTGCGACCGGATGCGCAGGCGCGTCACTTACAATCCCGAGAAGACGCCGCTGGGCGACCTGATCGAGCGGGCCATTGATTCCAACCAAACACTGCTCGGTTCAACCGAACCGTTTGGCGGCGAAGAAGTGCAAGAGTCGCCGGGCGGCCTGATCACGTTGCCTTGGGCGCTGGACGGCACCGATCCCAACATCCCCTTGAACAGCCAGCTCAATTTCCGCAGCCAGAACGCACTTATTCTGATGGGCGCGCTCGACCGAGCCTTGTGCAATTGGACGCGCCTGGAAAGCCGTTACCGCGGCACGTTTGTCTATGTGAACGACTCGATGCGGATGTATGGCACGTACGTGCAAATTCTGGAGTACCTCAACGCCTTTGCTGGTGACGAGAATCGCACCGACATGGCGGCTGGAGTGCGTCCGACCGAGGAACCGCTGGGGCCGACCGATTCGCCCAATCTCCGTAGTGAGACGGCGGGTGGTGGCGTCAAAACCTAGCCGCAGCCATAGAATCCCCCTCCCCGGTCCGCCGGGGAGGGGGATTTTGAGAACACTCCTAGTAGTGGAGAGCAACGATCGTGGACGCTCGAGTAGCTAACGTCAAAAACGACACCCGCCGCGAGATGGGTTGGCCGGCGGCCGCCACGCTGATCACCGCTATGGTCGGCGCGGTGGCCACAACGGTTGCCTGGGCCATTGTTCCTGCCGAGCAACTGCATCACGCGGCCTCTGTCGAATACGTTTCGACACGTGAGATCGGTGAAATCAAGGCGCGGTTGTCAGCCATCGAAGAATCGAACCGCCAGTTGCGCTCCGAATTGCGGAGCGACATCAAGGACTTGCGTGACTTGGTGCGACAACTGTTGAAGCAGCAATAGTAGGGCAACGGAGGGGAAAGCAAACGTGCAAATTCGCGATCGGATCAAAGAATTGCGCCGCGTACTGGCAAGTGAACTGGTGCCCAATCCTCGCAATTGGCGCTCCCATCCCGAAGAACAACGCGATGCGTTGCGGGGTGTGTTGGCGGAAATCGGCTATGCCGACGCGCTGCTAGCGCGCGAACTGCCCGACGGTCGGTTGGAACTCGTGGATGGTCACCTGCGTGCCGAAACAACGCCCGACGCGATGGTTCCCGTCTTGATACTTGACGTCGACGAGCAGGAGGCGATGAAGATCTTGCTCACTCACGATCCCTTGGCCGACATGGCCGTGGCCGACGAGCGGCGAGTGCACGAACTGATCGAGGCGTGCCCGTTCGAGCACCCACAGGTCGGGCAGATGCTTGAGAAACTTCAGCAAGACGTCGCTCGCGCGAGCACTGTGTTCAGCAATTCTGCCGACCGGCCGGAAGTCGAGATTCCCGCGTCGTTTCAGGTCGTGGTGGAATGCGGGAACGAAGACGAGCAACAAACCGTTTACCAGCGGATGCGCAAGGAGGGCTACCGATGCCGAGTGTTGACGTTGTAGTGAGCTGTCCCGTTTACGATTCGTTTCGAGTCGACCAAGTGGCCGGGATGTTCGACGTGCCGCTCCAGGAGAAATGCACCGAGCGGTTCGCCGTCGATCTGCCCGAGCGAGACGAATCGTGGCAGGTGGGGCTGATCGTGGGACCCTCGGGCAGTGGCAAGAGCACGATCGCCCGGCAGTGTTTTCCCGATGAACTCTACGGCCAGGCCCATTGGCCTGAAGACAAGGCGGTCGTCGATTGTTTTAGCGAGTTGCCCCTCAAGCAGGTCGTCGAATTGTTCACCGCCGTGGGTTTCAGTTCGCCCCCTTCGTGGGTGAAACCGTACCAGGTGCTCAGTTGTGGTGAGCGATTTCGGTGTGATCTGGCGCGCGCGTTGTCCGTTGCCAGTGGTCCGTCGTCAGTTGCAACGGACCAAGGACAGCGGACGACTGACAGACCGCTCGTCGTTTTCGACGAATTCACCAGCGTGGTCGACCGCAACGTGGCCAAGGCCTGTTCCACGGCGATCGCCAAGGGGATCCGTCGCGGGAACATTCCCTGTCGGTTCATCGCGGTGACGTGTCACTACGACGTGGCCGAGTGGTTGGAGGCCGATTGGGTGCTCGACATGGCCACCGCGCGACTAGAACGGAGGCGTCTTCGGCGCCCGCCTATCCAATTGGAAATCTATCGCTGCCGGATGGCTGGTTGGAAACTGTTTGCGCGACATCACTATCTGAGCGGTTCGCTGGCGGTTGGGGCCCGGTGCTACCTGGCCACTTGGGAAGGCGAGCCTGTCACGTTCTGTGCCACGTTGCCAGTGATCACCAAGCGAGGCCATCGTCGGTTCACTCGCATCGTGACGCTGCCCGACTACCAGGGCATGGGCATCGGCATGCGGGTGGTGGCAGAGGTGGCCTCCTTGCATCGCGCGGAGGGTTTGCGGATCAACGTCACCAGCAGCCATCCCGCCTTGATTCGACATTGTCGGCACTCCGACCAGTGGAAAACCGTGAACGTAAAAAAAAACCGGGTCCAGCCGCGCAAGCACGGCGAGGTTCAAGCAGTATCGCAGTTCCGCCGGCCGGGCGGTCGTGTCCTTCGAGTATGTCGGCACTTAATTTTCTCCAATCAGTAAGTTACCTCACAAGAGCCCTGTCGATCAGGGTTAACCTGGGTTTCTCTCCACGATGTTCATAAATCGCCGTGACCGAACCTTCCCTGCCGCTGCCACTTTCGGACGAACAGAAGCAACAGTTCTGCTCGATGCTGCTGGTGGGCTGCGATCGCGAAACCGCCAGCAAGTACCTCGGTTTTACGCCCACGCAACTAGGGGACGAACTGAAACGCGATCCCGAATTCTTCCGACAGGTGCTGCGCGCCGAGGGATCGGCCGAGTTCCACCAGATGCGCAACTTGCACGAGGCGACCAAGGACAGCAAACAATGGCGGGCGTCGGTGTGGTGGCTCGAACGCAAGGCACCAGGGCGTTACGCGCGACGGGTTGCCAACGCCATTACCGAGTCCGAGTGGCAACAATTTCTCGAATCACTTGCGGATGCCATCGTGACGGAGATCACCAACGAAGCAGACCGCCGGCGGTTGCTCGCGTGCCTGGCGCGGATGGCCCAGGCTGCCCACACCGACCTGGTGAAGGACCCTCGGGACAGTGCGCCAGACACACCGGAAGAGTTGTCGACGCACGACACCACCGACGATACCACCGACGACATCACCGACGAGAGCGACCAATCGTGACAAGCGAAAGCGGCAGCACCGAACAAGTGCGACTGATTGAAGAGTCCACGCCTTCGTATCAGGTTATACTCACGGGCCGGCTGCTGCGGGAGATCGACAAGCGAAATCGACGCGTTCCTGGGCGGCGAGGCGATCTCGGACAGCTCGACGCCCTGGCCTGGGGGCGCTATTATCTGGCCGACCATTTCTTGCGGGCGCCGTCGCGAATGCACGTGTGGCTGGGCGAACAACTCGACCAACTCCAAGAGAATCGAGGCACGAAAATCAACGTCATAGGTCCTCGCGGCGGTGCCAAGTCGACGATTGGCACGTTGTGCTACGCGTTGCGCGTGGCTATCGAAGGGGCCGAACCTTACATCTGGATTGTGTCGGATACAAAGCACCAAGCGCAAACTCACCTGGAAAACATCAAAATCGAATTGGAGGAAAACGATCTTCTCGCCAGCGACTATCCGCAGGCCGCGGGGCGTGGCCCCTGCTGGCGAGCGACCACGATCGTCTTGCGAAACGGTGTTGTGATTGAGTCGTTCGGCACGGGGCAGCGGCTGCGAGGACGACGACGTCGCGAGAATCGCCCCACGCTGATCATCTGCGATGATCTTCAGAACGACGGCCACATAACTTCTGCCATGCAGCGGGAGAGTTCTCGCCATTGGTTTCATGGCACCCTGCTCAAAGCGGGAACCAAGCGCACGAACTTTATCAACCTCGCCACGGCCTTGCACCGCGACGCGCTGGCGATGCAGCTTGACCGCACGCCGGGGTGGAACTCGGCCATGTTCCGCGCGATTCTCCAGTGGCCCGACGACATGGAGCTGTGGGCCCGCTGGGAAGAAATCTACTGCGATCCGGACAATCCTGACGCCCGTCGCGAGGCCCGAAAGTTTTATGAAGAGAACAGACAGGCCATGGACGCCGGAGCGGAACTTTTGTGGCCCGACGAAGAAGACCTCTACACGCTCATGAAAATGCGAGTCGAGGAGGGCCGCACGGCCTTCGAGCGGGAGAAACAAAGTTCGCCAATCGATCCCGAACGGTGCGAATGGCCGGAAGATTATTTCGCTGAGCACATTTGGTTTCACCAGTGGCCCGAAAACTTGCAGCTCAAGACGATCGCGCTCGATCCGAGCAAAGGCAGTGACTCACGACACGGCGACTACTCGGCACTGGTCGTGCTTGGCGTCGATTGGCAGGGACTGTTGTACGTGGAAGCCGACTTGGCCCGACGGCCGACGACGCAGATGGTTGCCGACGGCGTGACGCTCTGCCAGCGCCATCGTGTCGACGCCTTTGGAGTGGAGGCCAATCAGTTCCAGGAGTTGTTGGCCGGGGAGTTACAGATGGAATTCCAGCGCCGCACAGTGCGGTGCGCACCTCCCTGTGCGATCCACAATCACGTGAACAAACAGGTGCGCATCCGACGCCTCGGTCCCTATCTGTCGCAACACCGAATTCGTTTCTTGGCAAGGAGCCAATCGACGCAACTGCTGGTCGATCAACTACGCGATTTTCCTCTAGGAGACCACGACGACGGACCGGATGCATTGGAAATGGCCCTGCGATTGACTGAGCAGCTCTACCACGGCACAACCCAAGACGGGCTGGGCAGTCGGATACCGATTGAAAGTTAGATGACAGAATTACAGTTTACGAAGGAGAATCATGAAAATGACAAATAACTCGATGACAGCCAGCGAAGAGCGCCTCGAGCAGCGGCTGAGCGAGGCCTGCGACGCACTTTGGGACCAGTTTGTCGACCCGTCGGAAGCCTATGTCGACGACGACGGTATGTGGTGGAACGTGGTTTCCACAGAAGGACACGCCGGGCGATCGCCGAGTGTTCCATTCGCCAACGTGGAGCAACTCGCCGAAATCCGCCAGCAGAACCGCCGACTGGCCGCCACCAACGCGTTTGCGATCAACGGCATTGAGAACCGCATCAGCTATATCGTGGGCGTGGGGCATCACTATCGGGCTTCCGTGCGCAAGGGCGTCGATGCTCCTGCGCATTTCGAGATGGACGTACAAAAAGTTCTCGACGAGTTTATCTATGAAAACGCCTGGCAATCGCGTCAACAGGAAATCGTACGCCGTATGGACCGTGACGGCGAAGTGTTCTTGCGCTACTTTGTCGATACCCGGGGCATCACGCGAATTCGTTTCGTTGAGCCCGATCAAATCCAAACGCCCAAAGAACTGGCCAATTATCCTGCTGCGAGCTTTGGTATCCAAACCGAGCCGGACGACGTCGAATCGGTGCTCGGCTATTTCATCGACGGCGAACCGGTCGACGCCAGTACGATCCAGCATCGCAAGGCCAACGTCGATCGGAACGTGAAGCGTGGTCTGCCTCTGTATTATCCGGTGCAGAAAAACATGCGTCGCATCGAAAAACTGTTGCGCAACATGAGTGTGGTGGCCGAAATCCAGTCGGCCATTGCCCTCATCCGCAAGCACCGCGGTGCATCACGGAGCGGTGTGGAGCAATTCGTCGTCGGCCAGAGCGATGCGACAGGATTCGAGACGATGTCGGGCCGCATCAGACGGCTTTCCCAGTATTCGCCCGGCACGATTCTCGATGCGCCAGACGGTTTGGAGTACGACTTTCCTGCGTCGGGAATCAACGCGAGTAGTTTTGTGACGGTCTTACAGGCCGAGCTGCGCGCGGTTGCCTCGCGGTTGGTGATGCCCGAGTACATGTTCACTTCCGACGCCTCCAATTCCAACTACGCCTCGACGTTGGTGGCGGAGGGACCTGCGGTAAAAATGTTCGAACGTCTGCAGGCCAATCTCAAGAATGAAGATGCGAACGTCATGTGGCGGGTAGTCGAGAATGCGGTGGCTCAAGGCCGATTGCATCACGACACGCGGCGATTGGTCGATATCCAAATCACGCCGCCGTCGCTGCGCGTGCGCGATCAGCTGCGCGACTGCCAGGTGGAACGCATCGCCCATGAAAAGGGGCTCATTTCGCCGCAAACATGGAGCCTGCGCCTGGGACTCGACTACGACCAAGAGCAGAAAAACATTGCGATGCATCGTCAGGATGCCGTGCCAATTGCAGGTGGCCAAAAATAGTGAGTGCAATCGTGCCCGTGATGTGCTAAAGTCACAAGCATCATGAGAACAAACGGACTCACGAGTAACCTGGACCGGCGCGATCAAGCCAAGGCCGAGTTTTCCAAACTGATTGAGAACGTGTGCGGTCGGGGGTTCTTTGGAACGGCGAGTGTTACCGTCAACGTGCAGGACGGCCACATTCAGTACACGCGAGTTAATGTGGAGAGAATGGTTAGATAAGAGCCGATAGCTCAAAAAGGTATCGTACAGAGCTCGCACTAGTGCGAGTATCCAGTCGAGCCCCGTGCAACGACCGCTTGCGGTTTCGCACGGGGCTTTTTTTGTTCCGGAGAGGGGGACAGGCACAATTTGCTCCGCGGACTCCGCAAATTGAGCCAGTCCCCTAACCAAGCAATAAGGAAAGAAAAACATGGCAGAAGTACTGCAAGAATTCGTCGATTCGCGGGGCGTGACCATGCGTGTGGATCGAAGCCTGGGAGTGTTGCGAGGCGTCAAGCTTATCGGCCTCAAGTCGCGCAATGGACGCCGATATCGCGAGTCGGCACTGGAGCAGGCCAAGTCGCTGTATGAGGAGTCCAAGGTCAACGTCAACCATCCGAAGGACGGCCCGCTCGCACCGCGTGATTATCAGGACCGACTTGGCGTAATTCGCGGAGTCGAATTGCGTTCGGGCGAAGGATTGTTCGGAGACCTGCATTTCAATCCCAAGCATCCTTTGGCGGAGCAACTGGCCTGGGACGCTGAGCACAATCCCCGCAACGTCGGCTTTTCCCACAACGTGTTGGCGCGACTGTCGCGCGAGGGCGAGATGACGGTCGTCGAAGAAATTACGCGAGTTCAAAGCGTCGATCTTGTGGCCGATCCCGCCGCGACGCTCGGTTTGTACGAGCAAGCTGAGCAGATCCTTCGCTGGGATGCCCTTACCGTGGAATCTCTTGAACTACATCGGCCTGATCTCGTCGAAGAGATGCGATCGGCGCTCACGCGGCATTTCCAGGAGGAACTCAGCGATGCCAATCGGGTAGTAGCCACTTTGGAACGTCGACAACGGGTGGTCGAACTTCTGTACGAGCACCAGTTGTTTGTCCCGGTTGACGGGAAAAAGAATCACGATCACGCCGATGCCGGTCGCCAGGAGGTCAGCCCCGCGTTTTTCCAGATGCTGACCAAGGTAGAGAGCGACAAGGAAGTTAAACAGCTAATCGTCGAGCGTGCGGAACTGGTCCGCTCGGCGCCGAATTGGCAAAGTCGCTTGGTTTCCGGGACTCCTCGGTCTCGAGACCAATTCGCTGTAAATGCGCTCGGCTCTGCGGGAACTGACAATGCTGCAGACTTTGCCAACGCGATCAAGACTGTTTCGGCTTGACGACAAGTAATTCTGGTATTCCCACTGGAAGCGAACTCTCAATCTTTATTTTCACTTTGGAGGAATTTTTTTATGGCTAATACGATGCGCTGGCGATACGGAGAAACCAATCCCATCATGATGCCCGTGCTGGCAGGATACGTTATTGAGATCGGCGACCTCGTGTACCTCGACAGTGGCTCCGCCAAAGCGGCTGCGGCAATTGCGGACCAAGGGACGTTATTGGCGAACCAGGAAGCGCTGCATGATCAATTCCTGGGAGTGACTATGCAGGCCTCTCCGTCCGCAAGTACCGAACCAATCCGAGTGGCAACCACCGGAGTGTTCGAATTCGACTGCGCGTCGGCGACGTTCGAAATGGGCGATCTGCTAGGCGCGAGGGAAGAGGCCACGGGAACGGAATTGGAAAATCAGTATCTCGTCGGTGTGGCCACGCCGAACCTGGCCGTCGGGCGCTGCACAAAACGCGTCAACCCGGCCGGAACCAAGGTGCTGGTCGATACGGTCAGCACGGTCCTGCGTGGCGGACCTCAAGCAGCAGCGTAACGATCCGTCTCAGCCAAACTCGTACTCCATGGTTCCCATGTTTCATGGTTCCCATGTTCCATGGGACAACAAGCGATTCAAAAGTCAAAATAGGAGAAACCTTCAGTGACACTTAACTATCGTGAACTCAAACGGCGCTACGACCTGGATGGCGCTGACCGAACCGTACAACATCTGTCAGAATCGCTCAGAGAAGGCCATCTTCGACCCGAGGATTTCAGCATTCGCGACTTGGCCGAGGTGTTGGTTCCCGACGGGAGGCAGTGGGTGCGCATGCTTGATCCGCGCTCCGGTGGCAACGTCAGCGTCATGGAAGCCGGTGAAGGGGTCGACGTCTCGGCTTTTTTCAACGTGGCCGGACAGGTGATTTACTCGAAAATTCTGGACTCCTACACCCAGGAGGCGTTCGTCGTCTCGAAGTTGGTGCAGACGATTCCGACGCGGATGGACGGAGAAAAAATTCCGGGAATCACTCGCGTCGGCGATAGCGTGGACGAAGTCGGACCCGGCATGCCTTATCCTCACCTCGGCTTTGGAGAGGACTACATCGAGACCCCCTCGACGTCGAAGCGGGGATTCATTGTGCCGGTGACCAAAGAGGCGATCTTTTTTGATCGCACGCATCTGATTCTTTCCCGTGCTTCAGAAGTAGGCGAGGTGCTGGGGCTCAACAAAGAGAAGCGGCTGATCGACACTGCCATCGGAATTACCAACACTTACAGTTTTAATGGGCTCACCAGCAACACCTATCTCACTAGTGGCGGCTGGATCAATGAACTGTCCGGCAATGAGTTGGTCGACTGGGTCAACGTCGACTCCGCCGAGCAATTGTTCGCCGAAATGAGCGATCCGCATACGGGTGAACCAGTGTTGGTGCACGGGACTACGGTATTGGTGATGCCAGCGTATCGTCACGCCGCACATCGGGTCTTCAATGCCGCGGAACTCACCTACACAAGCGCCGGTTCAGAGACGGCAACGACGGTCGCCAATCCGCTCGGCAACTACCGGGTGGAAGAGAGTCGATTGGCATACCGACGGATTGTGGCCTCGGGCGTGGCGGCTGCCGAAGCGAAGAAATGGTGGTTTGTCGGTGATTTCTCCAAGGCCTTCGCCTATATGGAGAATTGGCCCATCACCGTGACGCAAGCACCATTGGGTAGCGAAGCGGAATTCAACAATGACATTGTCCTGCGGTTCAAGGCAAGTGAACGGGGCGCCGCGGCCGTGCTGAATCCACGCTTCATGGTGAAGTGCACCGGCTGAGCCATGGTCGAGAGACTAGAGTCGAGAGCCAGACGAATCGGAGCCTGGACTCTGGCTCTAGACTCTGGTCGCTCGACTCTCGACCATTCCTGCTCAGTTCCCTCGGCGGACCTCGGGATGACAGTTTCGCATTCCTAATCCGCTTCAATCTGCAATTCTCATTAACCCACGAGTCTTGTTCCTGTTAGGAGTGAATTTTCTATGGCATCTGGCGATTCGCTACTGGCACTCGATCCCTTGTCCAATCGTCCTCCTGCGGCGAACTTCGCCACGGTCGATTTGCGTGGCGAGTTCGTGGTGCTGGATTTCGACGATACTACCAACGAGCAAGCTCAGTTCCACTCGATCGTTCCCAGCCACTACAGCGGGGGCGATCTGAAGGCAGTTCTTACTTGGACGTCGAGCACGGCAACCTCGGGCAGTGCCAAGCTCAAGTGCGAACTCACGCGCCTGAGTGCCGGTGTAAATCTCGATGCGCTGCCCATCCCCGACGGAAGCGACGAGGTGACGGTCGCCGCGCCTACGACCAGCGGCGACCTGGTGGTCGATCTGACAGATCCCATCACGATCAGTGGATTAACATCTGGCGAGACGTTGCGGATGTTGATCACGCGTTTGGCGACCGATGCGGGCGACACATTGGTGGGCGACGTAGAACTGATCTCCATCGAGCTACGAGAGGTTTGAGCATGGCGCTTTCTCTGGGTCAAGCGGAAGTTGTCGATTTTGGCTCTCTTGCGATCTACGACTATCCATTCACGTTAGCAGGCTGGTTTCGCGTGCCTAGTGTGTCGGCGTTGCTGACTTTGTTGCGCGTGGAGAACACGGGGACGGGTTCCTTCTACTCTATCTATTTTAGGGGTAGTGTCGACAACGTCGTGGCAGCTATCAGCAAGGTCGGTTTCGCTGCTGTAGCGAAAAGCACTACGCCGATGATTCCGGGTCAGTGGCACCATGTGACGGGTGTTTTCGAATCTGATAGCGCGCGGCGGGTCTATTTGGATGGCGGAAATATGGGCGCTAACTCCCAAACACGCGTATTTGATGACGCCGACTATTTTGTGTTGGGCAATGTCCGCACTACCGACGCTGTGGACGTAGCGGAGATTGGGATCATTGCTGGTGTTTTAAGTGATGAAGAGATTGCCATGCTCGCCAAAGGTTGCTCGATGCTCACCCTTCCTAGCGCTGCGCAGCTCTTGACGTATCACGATTGTGTGCGAGGCATCAACCGGCCAGGCGTGGGACCAGTTGCGTCCAGTGCCGGTACTCCCACGGTTGTCGACCAACCGCCGATTTTGATGGCCTCCGGTGGGCTTAGTCAGGTGCAGCCGTTTCGAATTCGCGGTCCCTTGCAGATCGATCAAGAGTCTTACCGAACATCTTTTTCCGAACAAGCACAGCACTACGTTGCAGGCGTCAGTGACGATGCGGGACAACTGTCGGTTGCTGGAATTGCTTCGGATAGCACGGTTCTTCACGGAGAGGTGCTCAACTAATGCCTGTTGCCAACGACGTCAAGGGAAAAGTTTTCCGCCACGGTTCGGCCGTGTTCATGGCACGGGTCGTGAACGCCTCAGGTCAAACCATCAACCAGGCTTCGGTTTCGGCGATCGAGTACACAGTTTATGAACTGACTACTGACGATCCCAGCGGACTCATCGCAGTGACCGGACACACTGGAGTCGCGCTAACCATCGGCGATGTGATTTACGACACGCTGCAAGACGACGATGCCTGGACGGTGGACACCGAAGGCTATAACTTTCGCCATGAGTTGGACGTGTCGATCAACGAGGCATTTTCCGAAGCGGGCAAAGTCTACCAGGTTCGCTATGAACTGACTCCGATTTCGGGACAAAAGATCATTTTTCGTTATCAGTTGAGGTGCATCTAAAAAAATGTCGACCGAAGCAGAACAAATCGCCCTGATCCGCACTCAAACCTTGACGCAACTCGAGCAGCTGCGCGCGAGTCCCAA
>Ga0255057_10001587_pt1 | contig 12650 bp, 12 predicted proteins | sample Cases_109_6_MG_FD_189022 | JGI IMG/M metagenome (GOLD analysis project Ga0255057, IMG submission 189022) | Seawater microbial communities from Amundsen Gulf, Northwest Territories, Canada - Cases_109_6 | ecosystem: Environmental > Aquatic > Marine > Gulf | place: Canada: Northwest Territories... | reverse complement strand
GGGCGGCGCAGAGGGCGGCGCAGAGGGCGGCGCAGAGGGCGGCGCAGAGGGCACCAAAGACGAACCCGCCGGCTTCGCGCCCGGCGACGACTACGCCATGATGCGCGAGGTGCTCACCCGGCGTTTTTCGCGCGCGCTCAAGGAAGATCCGGAACGCGACAGCGGCCAGTGGCCGAATCTGATCCTGCTCGACGGCGGCCGCGGTCAGCTCTCCAGCGCGCGGGAAGCTCTCGCCGATCTGGGTCTCGGCGATCTGGCGGTGGCGGCCATCGCCAAGGGGCCGGCGCGCAACGCCGGGCGCGAGCGCATCTTCCTGCCCGACCGCGAGCCGCTGCTGCTCGAGCCGCGCGACCCGGTGCTCTACTTCCTGCAGCGCCTGCGCGACGAGGCCCACCGCTTCGCCATCGGCAGCCACCGGGCCGGCCGCAGCAAGGCGCGGCTGCGCTCGGTGCTCGACGAGGTGGCCGGGGTCGGCGCCAAGCGCAAGAAGGCGCTGTTGCTGCATTTCGGTTCGGCCAAGGCGGTGGCGCGCGCCGGCCTGGCCGACCTGGAAGCCGTCGGCGGTATCAGTACCGGCGTCGCACAAAAGATTTACGACCACTTTCATGCGGAATCCTGAAGTGCGGGCCGGTTCCGCGAATTCACCGGGCATCCAGGCCAAAGAACTCCGGGTGACAGGCCCGGTGCTTGTGCTAGAAAGGTCGAAGGTTCGGGCTCGTGTCCAATGGGGGACCGCGCGACCATGATGACCAGCTTGCCCAACCTTCTGACCCTGTCCCGGATCTGTGTGATACCGGTCATTCTGGCGTTATTGTATTTTCCCAATCCGCTGAACCGCTGGGTCGCGCTGATCCTGTTCTCCTTCGCCGGGCTGACCGACTATCTGGACGGCTACCTGGCCCGGCACCGCGGCGAGGTCTCCGCCTTCGGCCGCTTCCTCGATCCGATCGCCGACAAGCTGTTGGTCGCCAGCGTCATCGTGATGCTGATCGCCATCGACCAGCTAGAGGGACTGATCGTGATCCCGGCGATCGTGATCCTGTGCCGCGAGATCCTGGTCTCGGGCCTGCGCGAATATCTGGCCGAGATCCAGGTGCCTTTGCCGGTCAGCCGCCTGGCCAAGTGGAAGACCGTGCTGCAGATGATCGCGCTCGGCTTCCTGGTGGTCGGCGACAGCGCCGGCCCAGAGGGTTGGCCGGTCGACGCGATCGGCAATGCCGGACTGTGGATCGCCGCCGTTCTGACCCTGATCACCGGCTACGACTACCTGGTCCGCGGCCTCGAGCACGTGAACCTCGAAGACCCGCCCCGCTGACCCGCGCCGAAGGTTGACATTCGGCGCCCCTGTGACCTTCTTTAGCCTAGAGCAGACTGAAATCGCCCGGCCGTGGCCGGGGGTGGGAGAAAGCCGCGCGACATGGCGGATGGAGGCAGTGACAAGGCGCCGGCCGCCCGGGTATTCGGCCTAGCCGGCTGGAGCGGCAGCGGCAAGACGACGCTGATGCGCGCGCTGATCCCGGCTTTGACCGGCCGTGGACTCGGTGTCTCGACCATCAAGCACGCCCACCATACCTTCGAGATCGACAAACCCGGCAAGGATTCCTACGAGCACCGCACGGCCGGCGCCACCGAAGTGCTGATCGCCTCGGCCGAGCGTTGGGCCCTGATGCACGAGTTGCGCGGCACCGCCGAGCCGACCACCGAGGAACTGATCGCGCTGATGGCGCCGGTCGACCTGGTATTGATCGAGGGCTTCAAGCAAGAGACCCACGACAAGATCGAGGTCCACCGGCCGGCGCTCCGCCGACCGTTGCTGTGCACCGGCGATCCGCGCGTGGTCGCGGTCGCCAGCGACGGTCCGCTCGACGGCATTCCGGTGCCGCGTCTCGATCTCAATGACGCGAGCGCGATCGCCGAGTTCGTAATTTCCCACTGCGGACTGGACGACCGCGCGCGCGGCGCGGCCTGAGCGGGAGCACGGCGATGGCGCAACTCAGCGACGACTGTTTCGCCCAGGGCGGCAAGCTGATGCGCGCGGGAGAGGCGCTCGAGCTGCTCGGGCGCAGCGTGGTGCGGGTCACCGGGTCCGAGACCCAGGCGCTCGACGCCGCGCTCGGGCGCATCCTGGCCGAAGACGTGGCCGCGCCGCTCGACGTGCCGTCCCACGACAATTCGGCGGTCGATGGTTATGCGGTGTTCTTCGACGACCTCGATCCGGAGCGCGACACCGTGTTGCCGGTGACCGGGCGCGCGGCCGCCGGTCATCCGCTCGGCCGCACGGCGAATCGCGGCGAGGCGATCCGCATCTTCACCGGCGCCGCCATGCCCGAGGGGCCGGACTGCGTGATGATGCAGGAGGACTGTGAGCTCGCCAGCGAACGCGGGGGGGACAGGGTCGTGTTGCGTCCCGGGCTCGCGCGCGGCGCCAACCGGCGCCTTCGCGGCGAGGACATCGGCGCCGGCGAGACCGTGCTGCACGCCGGCATGCGGCTCAGGCCCCAGGACCTGGGCCAGGCGGCCGCCGTCGGGCGCCGCGAGCTTCTGGTCTCCAAACCGCTCCGGGTCGCGCTGTTCTCCACCGGCGACGAGCTGCGCGAGCCGGGCGCGCCGCTGGAGCCGGGCTGCATCTACGATTCCAACCGCACGACCATCCACGGCCTGCTCGCCGGCATGGGTTGCGCGATCACCGACCTGGGCATCCTGAAGGACGAGGCGGCGAGTCTGCGCGCCGCACTCGAGGCCGCTGCCCACGACCACGACCTGGTGGTTACCTCTGGCGGGGTCTCGGTCGGCGACGAGGACCACGTCCGGGGCGCGGTCGAAGCGCTCGGCCAATTGCACCTCTGGCGCCTGGCGATCAAACCCGGGCGGCCGATCGCGCTCGGCCAGATCGGGGCGATCCCCTTTGTCGGATTGCCCGGCAATCCGGTCGCGGTAATGGTCACCTTCCTCTATATCGTGCGCCCGATGATCCTGCGCCTGATGGGCGGCACCGGTCTGACTCCGCACCACTTCCGGGTCGCGGCAGATTTTTCCCACAAGAAGAAGAAGGACCGGCGCGAGTGGGTTCGGGCCAGCCTGGTCGCCGATGGCGCCGTGGGCTGGCGCGCGGTCAAGTTCCCGCGCCAGGGCGCCGGTATCCTGTCGTCCATGGTCGAATCCGAGGGTCTGGTCGCGCTGCCCGAGGAAATGACCCGGCTCGAGCCCGGCACCATGGTCGATTTTCTGCCGTTCAGCGAGGTCGCTTCATGAAGCTGCTCTATTTCGCCTGGCTCAAGACCAAGATCGGCGCCGCCGAGGAGGAGCTGACGCCACCGCCAGAGGTCAATACCGTGGCCGCACTGCTCGACTGGCTGGCGGCGCGTGACGGCGGCTATGCCGAGGCGCTGGCCGACCGCAAGGCGCTCGGGGTCGCGGTCAACCAGGAATACGCCCGCCCCGAGGACCCGGTCGGCCCCGACGACGAGGTCGCCCTGTTCCCGCCGGTGACCGGGGGTTAGGAGGAGGCGGCGCCATGATCCGGGTGCAGCGCGAGGATTTCGACGTCGGCGCCGAGATGGCGGCGTTGACCGCGGGCAACCATGCGGTCGGCGGGCTCGCGGTCTTCGTCGGTCTGGTGCGCGACGTAGCCGGCGCGGCGGCGCTCGGCGCCATGACGCTGGAACACTATCCGGGCATGACCGAGAAAATGCTCGAACGTATCGAGGCCGAGGCGAATCAGCGCTGGCCGCTGGAGGCGAGCCTGATCGTGCACCGCACCGGGCGCCTGGAGCCGGGCGAGCGGATCGTCCTGGTCGCCGCCGCCAGCCGGCACCGCCAGGCCGCCTTCGAAGCCTGCCAATTCCTGATCGACTGGCTCAAGACCAAGGCGCCGTTCTGGAAGCTGGAAGAGACGGAGGACGGCCCCAAGTGGGTCGAAGCCCGCGGCAGCGACGACCAAGCCACCGAGCGCTGGAAGAAGCGCGACCCCGACGCGGGGGGGTAAGGGGGGCTCACGCTTCCCGCCCCAAACGAATAACGGCGCCCCGGGTTAGGGCGCCGTTTGCTCGGTCGGCTTGGCGTTGCCGCCCCCCCGCCTCACGCCGCGCTGGCGCTTTCCTTTTCGTGGCTGCGCACGAGATCGCCGTAGGCGGCCATCAGTTCCTGGGTGATCTCGCCCACGGTGAAGCTCTGGCCGTCGATCTCGCCGACGGGCGTCACCTCGGCGGCGGTGCCGGTGATGAAGATCTCTTGGGTCCGGGCCAGCTCCTCCGGCAGGATCGCGCGCTCGATGACCTCGATGCCGCGCACGCGGGCGAGCCGGATCACCGACTGGCGGGTGATGCCGTCGAGGAAGCAGTCCGGGGTCGGGGTGTGCAGCTTGCCGTCCTGGAGCAGGAAGATGTTGGCGCCGGTCGCCTCGGCGATCTGGCCGCGGTAGTCCAGCATCAGGGCGTCGGCATAGCCCTTGGCCTCGGCGGCGTGTTTGGACATGGTGCAGATCATGTAGAGGCCGGCCGCCTTGGCGTGCACCGGCGCGGTGTCCGGCGCCGGGCGCCGCCACGGCGAGGTCGTCAGCCGGATGCCCTTGAGCCGCGCCTCGGGCGAGAAGTAGGACGGCCAGTCCCAGGCCGCGATCGCCAGATTGATCCGGGTCTCCTGCGCCGAAACCCCCATCATCTCGCTGCCGCGCCAAGCGATCGGGCGGAAGTAGCCGTCGACGATGCCGTTGGCTTTCATGACCTCGAGCGCGGCGGCGTCGATCTCCGCGGCGCTATAGGGGATCTCGAAACCCAGGATTTCCGCCGAGTTGTGCAGGCGCTCGTGGTGCGCGCGCATCTCGAAGATGGCACCGCCGTAGGAACGTTCGCCCTCGAACACGCTGCTGGCGTAGTGCAGTCCGTGGGACAGCAGGTGCAGCTTGGCCGCGCGCCAGGGCACGAGCTCGCCGTTAAACCAGATGACCCCATCGCGATCATCGAAGGGAAGCATGGACATCGTTGGTACCGCCTCGCTGTTGCGCCGGCCCGTGCGAAGGTCATACCCACGCGCCGCCGTTGTTATCGCCCCGGGACCGCCTTACGGCGGAAACCGGCTTCAATCCCCAAAACGCCCCATATCGGCCATAAATTGTTACTTTTGGTCGAATGAGGCTTGCATGATGTAACATTCGTGTTCATATATGTCAACATGACTGACATAAAAATAGGCCCCAATCCCCTGTTCCTGCGCGAGGAGGAGCTACGCCAGGCGATCGAGATGCTGTTCTTCGCCTACCGCGACTTCACCGCCGAGCCGGACCAGATCCTGGCTCAATACGGCTTCGGCCGGGCCCACCACCGGGTCGTCTACTTCGTTGGCCGTCATCCCCGGATCACGGTCAGCGAGCTTCTGGCGATTCTGGCGATCACCAAGCAGAGCCTGTCGCGGGTGCTCGGCCAGCTGGTCGCCGAGGGCTTCGTGGACCAACGGCCGGGCGAGCGCGACCGGCGCCAGCGCCTGCTCGACCTGACCGAGTCCGGCCGCGAGCTGGAGCGTCGCCTGACCGAAAACCAGCGCAAACGCTTCGCGCGCGCGTTTCGCGAGGCCGGCCCCGAGGCGGTCGAGGGCTTCCACCGGGTGCTGCTCAATATCATCGACGAGCGCAACCGCGACCGCTTCGATCACCGCGAAAAGGGCCCCGGTCGGGCGCGCCCGCCGCGCCGCGCCGCCGGGCACTGAACGTCCCGGCGCTCGCAATCCGGGTTGTCCGCGCGGCGAAATGACCCCATTCGGATAGGCTTTCGGCAACAGGGCACACGGCCTTATAATCGGCGGCCATGAGCCTGGACGCACCGCACATCCTGGTGGTCGACGACGACACGCGCCTGCGCGAGCTGCTGCACAAGTACCTTACCGAGCAGGGGTTCCGGATCACCGCCGCCCGAGACGCCGCCGACGCCCGCGTCAAGCTGGAGTCCTTCGACTTCGACTTGATCGTGCTCGACATCATGATGCCCGGCGAGTCCGGGCTCGAGTTGACCCGGGGCTTGCGCGAGGCGAGCCAGGTGCCGGTGCTGTTGCTGACCGCCATGGGCGAGATCGAGGACCGCATCGCGGGCCTGGAGAGCGGTGCCGACGACTATCTGCCCAAGCCCTTCGAACCGCGCGAATTGGTGCTGCGCGTCAACGCGATCCTGCGCCGCACGCAGGCGCCGGCGCCAACGCCCGGCGGCGAGATCGCGTTCGGCGACTACCGCTTCGACCTGACCCGCAAGGAGCTGCGCAAGGGGGTTGATTTCGTGCGCCTGACCACGGCCGAGGCCTCGCTGCTCAAAACCCTGGCACGCCAGCCCGGCGTACCGGTCAGCCGCGAGACCTTGAGCGCGGAGAACCCCTTGATCGGCAATACCCGCGCCATCGACGTGCAAGTCACCCGCCTGCGCCGCAAGATCGAGGAGAACCCGCGCTTCCCGCGCCATCTCCAGGCGGTGCGCGGAGTTGGCTACGTGCTGATCGCAAATTGATTCCAAGGACCGCGGCGGAGACTGCCATGGCGACCACCGCAGCACCAGCGCCCTCCAAGCCTTCCCTGATCAAGCGGATTCTGCCGAGCTCGCTGTTCGGGCGCTCGGTGCTGATCATCGTGACGCCGTTGGTCTTGCTTCAGGTGATCTCCACCTGGGTGTTCTACGACCGCCACTACAGCAACATGACCAAACGCCTAGCCCAGGGCCTGGCCGGCGATATCGGCGCCGTCATTCAGATGATGATCCGCAACCCCGGTTCGGTGGAACGCTTGCAGACTTTCCGCCTGGCCCGGCGCACCATGAACCTGACACTGACATTCGAGGAGGCGGCGCGCCTGCCCGAAGTCACGCCGACCGAATCCTTCGGCCCCTTCGCGACCCTCCTGGACTTCCGCCTCGCGAAGGCGCTCAAGGAGCAGGTCCAGCGCCCCTTCCTGATGGACACCCGCGGCCTCAGGAAACAGGTCGAGATCCAGGTCCAACTGGCCGACGGCGTGCTGCGGGTCCTGGCCCCTCGCAGTCGGCTGTTCTCCTCGACCACCTACATATTCATCATGTGGATGGTCGGGAGCTCGATCATTCTGTTCGTGGTCGCGCTCCTGTTCATGCGCAATCAAGTGCGGCCGATCCGGCGTCTGGCGCTGGCCGCCGACAGCTTCGGCAAGGGCCGCGACGTGGCCGACTTCAAGCCCGAGGGCGCGGCCGAGGTGCGCCAGGCCGCGGCCGCCTTCCTGCAGATGCGCGACCGCATCAAGCGCCAGATCGAGCAGCGCACCGAGATCCTGGCCGGGGTAAGTCACGACCTGCGCACGCCGTTGACGCGGATGAAACTGCAGCTGGCCATGCTCGAACAGACGCCCGAGGTCCACAACCTGGAATCCGACGTGGCGAGCATGGAGCGCATGGTCGAGGGTTACCTCGCGTTCGCCCGCGGCGAAGGCACCGAGTCACCGCGGCCGGTCGAGATTTCAGGCCTGCTGCGCGACGTGGTCGGCCAAATGAGCCGCGACGGCGGGGTGATCGATTTGCACGTCGAGGAGGCGATGACCGTGCCCCTGCGGCCCGAAACCATGCGGCGCTGCATGAGCAACCTGATCGGCAACGCCCAACGTTACGGCGAGCATGTGTCGGTGCGCGCCGGCGCGCGCGACAAAATAATCGAGATTACCGTCGACGACGACGGTCCCGGCATCCCACCGGGATCGCGCGAGGACGCTTTCAAGCCGTTTTTCCGGCTCGAGGGCTCGCGCAACCCGGAAACCGGCGGCGTCGGCCTGGGCCTCACGATCGCCCGCGACGTGGCGCGCAATCACGGCGGCGACCTGGTGCTGGAGGACGCCCCCGGAGGTGGCCTGCGCGCCCGTCTCTGGCTGCCTGTCTAGAGCATTATCCGACTGGGCAAAACTTACTTCGGAAACAGAAATTGAAGCTGCAATCGTAGCTGCCATTGGGGACCGAATTCCGGCTTTTCGACATTGTAATAGGCGGAGGCCTGGGCATTTAACGGCTGATTCCCGATCTTGAATATCTTGCCAACACCGCCGCCGAACGGGACCGTCCAGGTGTCATCACTATCCGCTTCCCAATCGGCGGTGATGACCGGCGCGCTGGTCAGGTACCAACCGTCGTCGAGATTGTAGTTCACAAAATATTGCCACGTGAACAGATTCACCTGCTCGTCGCCGGTGAACGACCAGACATTGCTGAATAGGGAGCCGACGACCCATGGTCCACGAATGGTCAAGACGACGGCGCTTGGGCCGGCACCCCACTCGCCAGCGCCTAGCCGATCGTCGGTCGATGTGGGCAGCAGCAAGGCCGGCCCAACACCCCATATCCATTCACCGCTGTCCTTCGGTGAAAAGAACGCGGTAAAGATCGTGTCGCCCAAGCCGAATTCCCGGTCCTGATCGGGTGTAAAGGCGGGCTGCGATATCACGGGTACGATGGTCCGGGTGATCAGGTTCCAGTCGTCGTTCAAATCGAACGGCCAGACCGGCTGGATATTCATGATGTTTTGGGTTTTCTCTTGCGGCCCGACATCGAAGTTCGTGTTGTTTTGGAACGGCAAGCTGATCAAACTCGCCACCGGGTTTTGGGCCGCTCTGGCAAGATCTTCGGTCTCGCCCGCCAGCGCCGGTCCAATTGAGACCGCACCAACGAGTGCGCTTAGGACTGCTCCAACGATTGTGCGCGGCATAAATTTTCCCCTATTCATATGTTCATGTTATCAGAGCGCAAATAATTTGCCAGGATACAATGAATGTCTTCCTTTGGTTAGCCATCTCACTTGGTAGGCGTGTACCAGATCGGCGAGGTGTAGGCGCGCTCCTGAAGCACCATCGGAACCTCTTTTGGCATGTCGACGTCATAATATTTGGCATCGTACGCGGTCCAGCGCGGGGTCGGAATCTCGATCACGCGCGCGTAGTAAAAGGCCCGGAGCGACGCATCGAAGTCGGGGTCCGTCCAGACTGTAATCAGCTCGGTGCCGCCGATCGTGTTGGTCCAGGTGGCGTTCTCGACATCGACGGTGTTACCGACCGGCGGTAGCTTTCCATCGTCGCCCGGCTGGCGTTTTTCGGCATCTGCCCACACCACATCGTAAACCTTCTCGTGGGTTTCGCCCTCGGCATCCAGCCAACCCTTGATGATCTGGATGCGATCGAGGTTGGCGCCGAGGGGGTCCTTGAGCGCGCCGACGAGGAAGGCCGGCGATTTGCCTTCCGGGCCATTGGTCAGATCGCCGCCCATGGGAACGCCCTTGGTATAGCCGACCCTGGCCGGCATGCGGTTTTTTGCGTCATTCGGCTCAAAATCCCAGCCACCGAAGAAACGTACGGCGATCCGGGGACCGGTGGTGGCGTAGACTTCCTTGCGCGCCATGGCGTCGAAAATCGCTTCGCGGGTGTTCTCGGTCGCCCACACCGCGGCGTAACCGGCGGCGGTCGTTTCCCAATACTGGTACTTCAGTTTCATTTTGGGATTACCGACGAAGACATGCTCCCAGCGCTTCGCACTCGGCTCCGCCGAGACGGTCTTGCCGATGAAGTTGTCTTCCTCAACGGCGGTCAGTCCAGTATGCGCGTCGGTCCCGCCGACCAGGCCAAACTTGAACGGATTGACGCCGAGCTTCGCCTCCATCTTAAGGCCGTTCTTGAGGGCCGGACGGGCATACTCGAACTCCAGCATCTCCGGCTTCTTTGCCGCACTCAAATCGAGGTTGCCCGTGTCCCAGGTCTCGAAATCGGCAAACTCGTCATTGGGCGAAAGAAACGGGTGGGCCTCGCCATCGCCTTTTATTTGCGTCGCTTCGTATAGCGGCTCCCATCGACTACTTGCTTCGGAATAATCGCGATCGATTTCCTTGCCGGTGGTCGGCTCGATGATCGGGAACATCTGGCCATTGGACACGTTCCCGTTATGGGGGATCGCCAGAATATTGCCTCCGATCTTTGCCTCGTAATTGGCCATCCACTTCCACAAATCGCGCGGATCGGGGCTACCCACCGGTTTTTCGGTGGTAAAGGGCTCGACCTGGCCGGCTATATCGCCGCCATCGCGATAGATGACATTGCGGTGTAGATTGTTGCCGGCGACGAGCGCAGTCCACTCGTAGCCGATAAGCGCGCTGAAGCGACCGGGATCGTTCGCCTCCTCGGCCGCCTTGATGATCCGCTTCCAGGTCGATCGGTAGGCAGCGGTGCCCGGCAGATACTGCATTGTTTTGGGGAAGTCTCCCTGGGAGAAGGCCGGGAGCATTTCTTCGACAGCTTCCCCAAATTTGCCCGCCTTAACCAAGTCGTACCAGCGACGGGCTCTCGGATCGGCCAGAATCTCCGGCTTACCGGCAAAGAAATCCGGCGCAAGACCCATATTGTCGGAGTGGTCCGTGAGGACCGTAAAGTCCAGGGGACGCGAGAGCTTGAAAGGTTGGCCGGTGGAGCTGACGACCTCCTCGCCCTTGGCAAAACGGTAGACGTCCTCCGGCCCGACCCTGTTGCCCGTAAGGCCCGCGTCAAAGGATAGGGAGGAGTGGAGATGGGTATCGCCGAACAGCGGACGGGTCGGAAAGTTTCGACCCGCATAGGGCGAATAAGGCGGCTTTGCCGGGAACAGCTTCGAGGCTACCCCTTCGATGAGCGTGCCGGCGTCACCCGATACGACATCCTGGGCCATCGCCGTGCCGGCGAACAAGCCAATCGAGCAGATTCCAATCGCAAATGCCGTCTTCGTCATCGTTACGTCTCCCATGCCCAAAAAATAGGTGAAGAGTATAGGCGGCGGCAACCATCCCGCTGAAGCTCAACAGTCGCAAGAAAAACTGCTTCTCGCCCTATCTCTACCGCCACCGCAATGCTTTCGGATTAACCGACTGGCAGTTCCCCGCGCATAGGATCAACACTCACTTTTGGTTATATCCATAGTGGAGGAGGAGGCTCTATAATTGGCGCATACTCTCGGCGGCGAGGAATGCGCGTGTCTATCGGAATTCCGCAGTATTTGGACTCCGCAGTATTTGGACACTGTATAGTTTTCTATTGGAGGGCTTCGATCGGTGCCTAATGCAACATCAGTTACAATAACCGACCTTCGCGATCCCACCGCCGTAGGCGACGAAATGGAGTTGTTGGATCAGGACATGGTATCGCTTGACAAAAAGCCGTTCCGCGTTTCGTGGGTCGTTCTAAACTTGGGCCCAAGCGCGCTGATTTTTCACTCGACGAGCCGACGTGTGCGTTCCGAGACAAAAACTCACCCGGATCGAATTTGTTTCATCACAGTGGGCCCCCAATCGCGCGGGACGCTGGATGGCCAAACGATGCGACCTGAAATACTGTTTCGCGCGGAGCCCGGTGTCACGACGGAAGTCGTTGTCGAATCTGGCTATCGCAGCCTCGTATTTTTGATTTCGCCGGCGGAACTGAAAAGCCAGCTACGAGCACGGGGGCGCGGAGACGAATTTCATGTTCCGAGAGGCGTCGAGCCCGTGTCGCTGACGACTCTAGGTACCCGTCCATTTTACGGATTGGGAATGCGGCTCATCGATGCTGCCAGACGCCGACCAGCCCGGTTCAATGATCGAGCCGGGGCTCGCTTATCCGCTCATATCGAACTTGTCGAATTGTTATTGGTGACGCTTGGTACCGACGATCAGCCAAAGCGAACACGCCGCGATCGGACGGGGCAGACAAATAATCGAATTATAAAGACGGCGGAGAGTTTCGCGTTGGAGCATGTGGATAGGCGCCCGCTTGTTTCCGATTTGTGTGAGGCAACAGGGGTCAGCGAACGGACACTGCAATACGCATTCAAGGATATTCTGGGATTGACGCCGACGGCTTATCTGATTCGCCTGCGCCTGCATCGAGCTCGGTCGGATCTCAGGTTAGCATCCGCCAAAACTACGACTGTCACCGAAGTTGCCCTGGAGTGGGGCTTTTGGCATTTCGGTGATTTTTCGAAAGCATATGCCCAGTGTTTTGGCGAACTTCCCTCTAAGACTTTGCGACGAATTCGTTGAGTGCGTCGAGCTTGATCGGAACGGAATAGAGAAGGGAAAATCGAATCGGATGCCGAGGACCGGAATGGGTCTAGGCTGTGTAAAAACTCAGGTCGGAAGAGCGTCGTCGCACCAATAGACTCGGCAATTGCGGTCGCGTGCCGGTTCGCGACGCCACCATCGAGTTCCGGGGCAACTCGCAGAAGAGATTGGGGTGCCGGCGCTTGCGCAAGGCCGGCAAGACGCGCGTCGAATGCCGGGCGTTTCGACCAAACTGCAAGGGGATCTTCGCCACCGGCGCGATGGCGATCGCCGGTGGATTCCAACCGCGGCGACGATCCCGCGGGACCTTACGAGTCAAGAACCCCATAAAGCAGGATTCGGCCCGGACAAAGAAAAGGGCCACCCGCAATTAAGCGGGCAGCCCTCTGTCTTTAGCGAGTTTCCCTCGGCGCTGGTTAGGCAGCCTGGAGGTTGACCGCCTTGGGGCCGCGCTGGTCCTGCTCGACCTCGAAGCCGACCTTCTGGCCTTCGCTCAGATGGCCCATGCCCGACTGCTCGACGGCGGTGATGTGGACGAAGACGTCCTTGGTGCCGTCATCGGGCTGGATGAAACCGAAGCCCTTGGAGGTGTTGAAGAATTTTACCGTACCGATGGT
>Ga0255057_10001586_pt1 | contig 12661 bp, 13 predicted proteins | sample Cases_109_6_MG_FD_189022 | JGI IMG/M metagenome (GOLD analysis project Ga0255057, IMG submission 189022) | Seawater microbial communities from Amundsen Gulf, Northwest Territories, Canada - Cases_109_6 | ecosystem: Environmental > Aquatic > Marine > Gulf | place: Canada: Northwest Territories... | reverse complement strand
AGTGCCAGATTTCCAACGGCATAAGAGCGCAAGGCCAAACACTCACCCATACCGGCAGTACCTGCCGTCCGATGAAGCCGTCGGATAGCCGTACATAAGTGCCGTTATGTGCGGCCCGGGTTACGTTGGTGGGCTACCAAACGACAGGGCAACAGTGCCTTGGTGGCCGTGAGGTGTGGATGTGAGCAGACGAGCCAGTCCACCAAGGATCGATGAAACCTCAGCCGAGGCGGCCTGGTAGTCGGACTCTGACCGATAGGCAGCAATAATCATTCCCTCGCCCTCTCCAGTCTTGGCAAATTCGGCGAACAGCAACCCATCGATGGTTTCACTCCGGTCTCTCATCGACTCCGCCGCAGACAAAACATCTTGGTAGTCGTCTTCTTTCCAGTGCAGCCTGGTCATCCGTTAGAACATCGCCACTCCTCTCAATATGCCTCCGTTGGATTGGAGAAGCTACGCCAGAGATTCATGACAAGCCGGGACCACCAGATCAGCCACCCTTAAGTGCCGTTGTGCGCGTGGTTGGGGTGGTCCGCTTTCTCGGATGCGAGTTGCTTTGCTGCGGTAATCTCCGTGAGGTCGGAGGTCTATGAGGAGGTTCAGGTGTCTGATATTGGCCAGTCGATTGCAGGAGCAGTGGAGTATCTAACTGCCAACCCGGATAAGGCCCGATACACAGATTCGCCTGCCACAGCGAAGGTTGATGGGCTCCGGTCCACGGTATCGGGGCCGGATGGTGTCACCCTCGTCTCCGATATGCCCACTGGTGTCGGGGGGACAGCCTCAGCTCCGTCGCCAGGATGGTTGATGCGAGCAGCGTTGGCCAGCTGCGATGCGACTGTGATAGCGATGCGGGCCGCTACCGAAGGGGTCACTCTCGACATCCTCGAAGTGACCGTGGACGGTGAATCCGATGATCGTGGCCTGCTCGGCATGGACGACAACACCCCAGCCGGGCCCCTGCAAGCCAGAGTGCGTGTGCGAATAGGAGCATCAGGAGTCGATCCCGAACGACTCCGAGAGATCGTCGAATGGGCAGACCAACATTCACCAGTTGGAGACGCCACTCGTAGAGCCGTCCCTACAACGGTCGAGGTCGAGACCGTCTAACCGCCGCCCATAAGTGCCGTTATGTGCGGGTGGTCCAGCCGGTGGTGGAGCAATCTGATTGGCGTCATCCTCTCGCTCTCGTGAGGCCCGTCGACGGTTTTACGACTTCTGTCTGTGCTGACGCCGAGTTTCGCGTTAGCGCACCCGCGCCTACGACGAGCCCATTGTGGTTCGTGACGCTGGATCTAGGCGTACATAGGTGCCGTTATTTGTGGGGGTCTGGGGCTGATCGACGCCTATCGTTGGTGCATGGTTGCTGAAGCAGAACTTGAGGCTACGGACGTTGGAGTCGTGCCCGTAAGTCAGGGTTGGTTTGTTCTGAACGCCCACGACGCAGTTTGGAGCGAGAAGCCGGGACAGGGGTTTAGCTTGCCTCTGACCGGCGACAGTGAGTACGAGGCGGAGACGTATTTTCCGATGCTTGGGATGGCTATTCGGATTGTTGAACCCGGCGAGCCGACGACTACCTACCACTGGGAGAACGATCAGGAGGACTTCCTGGTCCTTGCAGGCGAGGGGGTGCTAATTGTTGAGGGGCAAGAACGTCGGCTGAAGCAATGGGATTTCGTGCATTGCCCGCCGGGAACGAAACATGCGTTCGCCGGAACCGGAGAAGGCCGGTTCGTGCTTCTGTGTGCGGGTTCCCGACAGTTCCAGAAGGACGGGCCGTGGGGTTCCTACGTCTCCGACGAGACTGCCTCCACTTACAACGCCAGTTCGCCGGAAGACACAGAGGATGGGTCTGTTGCCTATGCACGCTTCCCTGACCCACAACCAGTCCGCTACCCCGAGGGCTTGTTGCCGGGCTAGCAGCCCACACCAGACAGTTGCCACGCCCACAACCAGCATCATGTACCGCTCTGGAATTTCACAGCCGATTTCAAAGGTCAATTTGCAAGGAGAAGCTCAGTCTCAGCCCGGTGAGGTTTGAATAGAGGGGCTGAGAATCTGAACACGCCCACGTGGGCCCTGCATATTCTTTCGGTTATTGGCTCTTAGGCGATCGGAGTGTCCGCGAGGTGTCCGCATGACTGCGCTATTTCACGCGATTCCTAACTATCCGACGCGATGATGCAGTTTCGATGTACACCTAGGAACAGCCCGTGGCTATTGACGAAACCCCCTGTTACCAGGGGGTTTCGGGGTGGGCCCTAGAGGACTTGAACCTCTGACCTCTTGCGTGTCGAGCAAGCGCTCTACCAGGCTGAGCTAAGAGCCCCTTTGTCGAGGCGACGACCGGAATCGAATCGGTGTAACGGGTTTTGCAGACCAGATTATATGACGTGCGATGGGCTGGGCAAGGCCGGGTCAGACCGCAGAAGGAATTACTGCTAACTCCTGAGATGGGGAAGCAGCCACCCGAGAGTTCTTCTGCCGAATCTGGACACCTCGGGAGCACAGAAGACGAGATGGCGCAGCTGGTTGAGAGTTTGGATGCTCTGGTCAGGTGCCGACCTCCGCGCCACTATCAAGACCCTGATCTGTTCGACGGAGCTGTTCCTGGTCTTGGGGGTTACCGACGCCCCCCGACAACGCTTCTCGAGCCGCCGCCACCGCATCGGTCGGACCCGACATGCCTTCTTTGCGACGTTTCTGACGGTTATGACTATCTCTTGATAGTGGAGGAACCTGGTCAGACCGACTCCCCAAGATCCGGGGCCCTCAACACCCATCCGCCCCAAGCCGGCTGCGGGCGGTTTTTCCTCGACATATGGCCGCCGGGCTAACCCAGGCCGACGATCCGCTGACAGACACCGCCCGCTCCGACTGGTGCCAGAGCGGTATCACCGCAGGCGTAGACCTCGCCGTTCTCGTCCTCCCCGAAACCCTTCAGGAACAGGCCGTAGTCGCGGTCGTCGAGTCCGATCTGGAACTGCTCGATCGTGGGACTCGGACCCGTTGGATCATCGATGAACAAGAGGGTCCCGGAAGGTATGAAGAACGCTTCCGCGAAGTCGCCGAAAAGATACTTGCCGACCAGGCTCGAGGATTCCGAACCGCGGTAGACGAATCCTCCGATGACCGTGATACCGATCTCGGGGCTGAAGCCCGATCCCGGATGGGAGTACTCGACGATCGGGTCGAGCAGCGGTTCGCCGAACGGGCCAGTGTCGCCGCACGTTGTGGGCGGGGTCTCCGGGTTGAACGGGTCGAAGCAGTGGAACCCTTCCCGGATTACCCATCCGTAGTTGCCACCCCGTTCGATGATGTTGACTTCCTCGAACAGGTTCTGTCCCACGTCGGCCAGATAGAGGCCTCCGTCACCACCGGGGCCATCGTCGAAGGAGAACTTGTAAGGGTTTCGCAACCCATAGGCGTAGATCTCGTCGGCTCCGGTCGTGTCGGCGAACGGATTGTCCTCCGGGATCCCATAGAGCGCCGTTGACGTGTCGCCGGCGCAGGCACCGAGTGCGTCGCCATGGCGAAGATGCGCGTCAGTGGCGGCCGTTCCGAGCTGGAGCGTTCTCCCGCGGTGACAGACACTGCGATGATCAACATCGATTCGCAGGATTGACCCGAGCGTGGTCTCAATGTTCTGCCCGTTGCCGATCGGCCCGTGCGACGGTGGACTGTCGGCGAGACCGTCGTGAGCTCCACCACCGTCACCCAGCGTGAAGTAGAGGAACCCGTCGGGACCGAACGCAACATCGCCGGCGTCGTGGTTGAACTGCGGTTCGTCGACGCTGAACAGGACGACCCCCGAAGTCGGATTGGCCAGGTTGGGGTCTTCGGCCGACACTCGGTATTCGGCGAGGACTTCGCTGTGACACCCCCGCGACGTGCCGAAACACGGCTCTCCCGCCCCTCCAGTGCGCGGCACGCTGTACCGCACATAAAAACGTCCGTTTCCTTCATAAGCGGGATGAAACGCCACGCCAAGCAAGCCGCGCTCATCGAAAAACGCGTTCAGCGGCGGCAACAAACTGGAGATGTCCAAGAAGGGTGTTGGCAAGAGCGTCCCGTCTTCGACGACGCGGATCTGACCCGTCTGCTCAACGATGAACAAGCGACCGGACCCATCGCCGGCGTGGGTCAGCCCCACCGGTGCCGTCAGTCCCGAAGCGACCGTTTCCAATTCGACGATCGTGGGGCCGGAGGCCGCGCCTGTCGGCACCACGACCGCCAACGAGAGGGCCACTGCCGCCGAAAGGACCGCCATCTTTCGCATCGTTCTCATCGTTCTCATCTTTCGTTGGCGCCTCATCGCTGCAAACCAACCCTAGAGGATCAGCACGGAGGGTGCTCAGCGAACACGCAGCGCCGACGATACCAAGGCACAAAGATGGTCCAACAGGCCAAATTCAGCATCGATACCAGAGTCGACGTCTACTCCAGTGACCCGAAATCGCCTTGGCAGCGAGAATCGAACGAAAAAACCAGCGGACTACTACCCCAGTACTTCCAAAGGCACGACCTCTCCCACCATACCGAATACGATCTAGACCAGGCTGCCTACTCCTTGAACACCCGCCCTCAACAAACCCTCGGCGACATGCCACCCCTCTCACCGACAGGTGTTGCATCCACTCCCAGAGACCACACCCGGTATGTCCGGTCCGCTATCGACTCGTTTTGGTGCGGACGACGGGAAGGAGCGCCTCCCGAGAGAGACAGTCCTTTCTCGTCTATAAAGATGGCTGACTGATCCGCATTCGTCGGTGAGTCCAATGCCGGTTCTACGGTGTTGCGGGATCCGCTGCTTATGACACTGGGCAATGAATGCCTTGAGCATCGTTTTGGTTACTTGGATTTGGTGCCGAAGCCGAAGTTGGGCAAACCCCGGGTTCGCCGCTCCAGAAGTCCGACCGCCAGACAGCCGACTCGCCGGCGTCAGCAGCCGCGGAGGCCTGTCCGTCGTAGGCGATTTCGATGCGTACACGGTCCCCGACCCGGGGATTCTCATCGAGGCGACGACCGGAAGTCTGCTCATCGGCGAGGTGGTCAGTAGCCGAAGGTGCACATTCCTGACTTGGGCTGTCCTTGGCGTGTGACACATTGGACAAGGTCGCCCGGCTCGTCACCGATGTAGGCGTCGATAACGGAGTCGTCGACAACAACGAGGCTGAGGGCGCCGCCGAAAGGCAAGACCGCCGATCTGAACTCCTGATCGGCGACCTGATACCGCCAGACCGCCGTAGCGGACAGTTGATACGACCAAGACGTCGCGAAGAGGTAGCCGCCGTCGGGCGTCCATGCCAGATAGTCGACGTAGGTCGCCGGATCAGAGACCACAGATGTGTTCCCGGTGTCACGGTCGAGGATCCAGATCGCGTTGTTGCTATCGACGGGTCCGACCAGGGCAGCAAGATATCGACCACCCGGGGAGATCTGATTCGGACCGCGGAATGCCCCTCTACGGGCTACGAACCTGTCATAACCCTCGGGCGGGTCAAATTCCTCGGATTCGAGAGTCGTCGTATTGGTGATGACCAATGTTGTGCACTCGATCGTGCACCAAGCGAGCTCCACGCCATTGACATCAAACACAACGCCGGGACCATCCGCTGCTAGGTGAGTGATCTGACCGCTCGCCAGATCCCAAAGATCCAATCCGGAGTCGGCTGAGAGGGCCAGGCCACCTTCAATCCCAATTTCGGGTAACCCATCGGAGGGCAGAACTGTCGGTTCGGTGAGAGGCTCCCCTGACACGACATCGACCTGCCACACCTGCGGCTGTCCGAGGCCGATAAGTCCCCCGGGGAAATTTATCATCCATACACCGTTGGGGTCGGCTGCGGGAACGAAGATGGTGGCTTGGCCGAGCGACATGGCCTCTCTGGTTGCGATATCAACAGCGTGAATCTGAGCCCACCCAACAACAAGTTTGTCACCCACCCGGATCATCGAATACGGCTCGTCTCCTGCTCGCTGCCCCTCAACCGGACTGCGCTGGGCCAGACGACCGTCGGGGTCGACCGCGATTAGCCCTTCGAGGCCATCATCGAATAGGAATACCACACCGGTCTCCTCCCCGAAGATCGGACCGTCCGGCGGTAGAGACACTGTGAAGGGCGCTGAGGTGGTGGGGGGTGTTGGGGGTGGAGCGGTCGTGGCCGGTGGAGGCGACGTTGTAGGTGGCGCCGTTTCCGGGACCGAGGTTTGGTCCGTCAGTTCCCCCGTTGTGGGAGCCGCATCATCCTGAGAGTCGATTCCCGAGAATGGAGCTAGCCAAACAAGACCGACCACTAATGCCACCGCGGCTAAGGCGGCTCCCACCCAGCCGAAACCCTTCCTTCCTTTGTCGGGAGTGTCCGGAATCCGGGTCCGCGCCAACTCTGCTTTCAAATCGGCGGCTGCTTGCTTCAAGCGTTCATCAACCGTCGGCATGATCATCCAACTCCCGTCCCAGTCGCTGGCGCGCCCGGTCAAGATGCGTTTTCACTGACTCCTCAGAAATGCCGAGCAGTTGGCCGGTCTCGCTACGAGTGAATCCCTCTACGTAGAACAGGGCGACTACTTGCCGCTGCCTTCGAGGCAACCTACGGACCGCCTCCCACACCTCGACGTTCCCACCTTCGTCTAGACCACCCTGATAATCCCGGGCGGAAAGCCGAACCCTCGCTCTAGCTTCGGCTGCCAGCCTCCGAAACCGCGCCACCGACGAGTTCGACACAACTTTCCGAACCCACGCCCCAGGTGACTCAAGCTGCGAAACTCGGGACCAGTCGCGCAACGAAGCCTCGAAACCTTCCATGGTCAACTCCTCTGCACCGCCCGATCCCCACAGAGCACAAAAGCCAAACCCAAGACCGACCGGTACTCACGCCGAAAGAAGACCTCAAACGGCTCCGAGGCCGCGACAACCGGAGAATCATCTGACAGGTCCTGTCCAACTCATTGACATCCATCACCCAACAGGTAACACGAACAACCACTACCCCGCAGGGGACAACTATGGCAACAATGTGCCAACTCATGTACCTGTTTGACCTTTTTGACTTCCGGTCCACGAAGACTCGTACCCGTTCGCTAGCTAGAGCCACAAGCCATCCAAGAGCCGCCTACGACTCGCTCCGCACACCGCACGAGCCCTTTATCTCGTAGTCGGAACCCCCGAACAAGGACCCATCTTCACCACCAGCGGCGGAACACGACTTAACCGACATCAGGTGTCGAGGGTCGTTAGAAGGGTCGCCAATCGAGCAGGAATCGAGAAACGAATCAACCACCACTCCCTGCGACATTCCTTCATCACCGCAGCCCTCGACGCAGGAGTACCACTCAGAGACGTACGCAGACCCGCGCACCACATGCGATTCGACCGGGCAAGTCGGTCACTCGACCGCCACGCCACCTACATCGTCGTCACCTTCGTCGCAGGAGCCTCCAGATGACCGAATAGGCCGCCCATAAGTGCTTCCAGCGGCGGGGGTTGGCCCGTGGTCCGGTGCCGAGCTGAACTGTCAATCGCGTCCCCTCATCAGTGAGACGCGGAATGGTCGAAGCTCGCCGGTGGCATAACCGCCAGCTATGACTGGATCTTCGTCCATCACCCTTCGAGCGGCAGATTCATCAGGTGCCTCGAATATGAAGATGCCTGTATTCACCGAGCCGAGAGTCGGACCGGCAAGCACTAGCGTGCCCTCTTCGAGAAGCCGTTGGTACCGCTCGAAGTGCTCTGCCCACACGGCACTCTCCTCATCAGTCATCGTCTCAGCGAAGTCTGAGCGAGGGGGATGGAGGAAGTAGATCCACTCGGCCACATCCTCATTCTCGCATTCGGATCAAGCGATCGCAGTCTCTTGGGATTCGTGCTTTACGTGGTCCCCACACCATTGAGAGCAGTCTTCGCCAGACCGCACATAACGGCGGCAGCACTTATGGGCAGCTGAGTGGGGATGGATCTCGGGCTTGTCGGCGATTGTTTGGACGGTTGGCTCTTTTGGAGTCGAGCGCCTGATGTTGTCCTAGTTGTCGTTTCGTCTTCGGTGTGCGATCACTGCTTCGCGTGTTGAGCATTGTGTGGAGCAGTGGAGACGACTTCGGTTACGTGAGACATCGACGAATACGTCTTGGCATGTTGTGGAGTGACAGGAACCGAATCTGTTGATGCCGTGTTCGACGAGCACTGTGGCTAGACCCATAGCGGTTGTGGCGCTGAGCCACGATGTCATGGCGCCGTCTTGTGGTTCGAAGTGGAGGTGTGGGCTCCCGTTGTGCATCGAGACTCGGGGTGATGCCCCGTTTATTGCAAGCATGGCGTTCAAACGTTCTGACGCTTCTTGTTCGTTGGTGGACGTGAGTACAGCGCGGAGTTCGTCTCGTAGGTCATGTATGGCTTTGAGTTCTTGTCGTTTGGGTGGCTGAGCCACACCTCCCCACAAACCTGTGTAGTCGTCGAGGAATGCCTTCAAAGAGGCCAGGGTGTTGATCTCGTCGTCTTCTCCGACGGGACGTTGATCGGTGTTGACCAAAGCCAACGCGAGGTCTACAGGGTTGGTGCTGTAATGTGTAAAATCCATTTGACTTGTTACCGCTTCGCAGGTACTGTAATGATCATACGGGGGAACACCCCTTACGTCAAGGAGGCGGTTGCCATGCTCATAAGCACCTCAAATGCACTCAAACTGCACGAACATCGAATCAACGAGTTACGCCAATCAGCAGAAAAGGCGCGACTCACCGCCGGTCTCGCATCGAAGTCTCGCTCATTCGCACTTGGGAACTACCGACTGACCCTCGCAAAGGAGCCAGAAGCGCATGTTCCTCGCATGGTGTGACACCAAAAACCAGAACGTCCTCATCGGACCGTCATACATTCAAGGTCTCACCAACGCAGAACAAGGGATGACCCTCAGCTACATATGCGACTGCGGCGAACTCGGGCAAACGGTCACCGGGGCCGCCGCCGCCCCAATCGTAAGCGGACACACAACCCACACCACACCGGCCTCAGAGGCCCCCACAGCGGCCTAAATCCACCCAATAGACCTCCGCGGCCCACTCATGGGGGGCTTGTTGCTTTTCGACAGCGCGAGTTGTGGGTACGGTTTAACTCGCTAATTCGCCTCTGAGGGCCTGTGCGGTGGCATCAAGTGCCTGGAGTGCGGCCGGGATTGCCTGGGGCATCCCGTAGAAGCCATGGATCTGGTCGCCGAAGTGAACATGTTGGACGGCCACGCCGTTTGCTTCCAGCTTGTCGGCGTAGGCCAGCCCCTCGTCTTGGAGCGGGTCGTAACCGGTGGTCAAGACAAAGGCTGGTGGACATGTTGAAAGCACCGGGTCAGACGCATACAAAGGTGAAATCTGTGGATCTTTTAGATCGACATCAAGGCCGCCCAAATAGTGGTCCCGGAACCACAACATCCAGGCCTTGGTCAGCAGGAAACCCTCGGCATAAGTGTCGATAGAGGGAAAGCTGAATGTCATATCCAACGATGGGTATATCAGAACCTGGAGTCCGAACACACCGGGTCGCATCTGAGAAATGACCGCGGCAAGGTTGCCACCAGCAGAATCGCCCCCGACGGCGAGCAGAGCCGGGGATCCACCTATTTCGACCGCGTTAACCGCCAACCAGTCTGCAACGGCGGAGGCATCCTCGACGGCAGCCGGGAATTGGCTTTCAGGAGCGAGCCGGTAGTCCAAACTAACCACCACACATCCACTCCTGCTGCACAGTTCTCTAACAGTGGGATCGGCCCTTTCAGCGCTACCGATAACCCATCCGCCGCCATGCATCCACTGGAGAACAGGTTTCGGCCCGGTCCCTTCCGGGGTGTAGACCCGAACCGGAACACCAGCAATCTCCCTTTCCTCGACTTTGGCCACCTCAGCAACCACAGCATTGGGATCGCGTAACTCTTCGAAGACATTGCGACACTCCTCGGGAGTCATGCTCTCGAATGCTGGAATCTCAAGAGCCTCGAACAAATCAAGGACACCTTGTGCCGATGGGTCAACTGCCATTACACATCCCAATCATCACGGAAAGTACACCAACACAAACAGCGGTACTCCATGACCCGGACATAACGGCAGGAGGTTTCTCATCGAGGCGACGACCGGAATCGAACCGGTGTAACGGGTTTTGCAGATTCAATCGCAGTTTCATATGAGATTACCGCTTGTTACGCGCTGATATGAAATGATTGGCCGAGGTTGAGGATCATGGGTAATCGCCAGTCACGTGCTGTCCCGCGGTGTCTTAAGTCATCCCATTACGTCGCGGACCTCAAGCGGACCTGTCGCTCGTCTTCGTAGAGGTCGGATTTTGCAGCACACGCCCACAGATGATGAGGAGGTCCAATCCGAGTTCATTGATTTCGATGGTGACGGGTTCGATGGGTTGGCGGCACATACATTCACGCCGATCCCGACCGATCATTACGCGGCCCAGGGTGTGACACTGTTGGGCCTCGATGCTCGTAGTGTTAACGGTCAACCGTGGTCGCATAGCCCTCCGATCGGGGCCTGGCAGACAGGTTTCAGTGCTCCGGCGAATCCATATTCGTTTGTGTTCGATCAGCCGATGGCGAGTTTCGGGATGTTCGGCAACGACGTCGAAGGGCCTGTGGGGGTGATGGTGCACCTCGACGGTGGGGGGACCGAATCGTTTACGGTGCCAGCCCAGGGAGGCGCGAATATCACCACGTTCTTCGGGTTTGCGGCTGCGGACAATGTGATCACTCGGATCGATTTCAACTCCGGTGACTACCACATCATCGACGACATCCAATTCGGGCGAATCGACACTGTGGACCCGGTCATCTCTGGTGCTGTGAACCGAATGGTTCCGACCGCCAGCCCAGACGGGGCCGTCGTGGACTACGGAGTCACCGCCACTGATGACGAGGACCCGAGCCCGGTTGTTGCGTGTGATCCGATGAACAATTCACTGCTGCCGCTAGGTGTCACGCCTGTTTCTTGCACCGCGACGGACGCAACCGGCAACCAAGCACAGGCTTCGTTCACCGTGACCGTGGAGCTGGTGGTAGGTGAGGAAACGTTCGATGAGGTCGCCGCCGACATCGAGGCCTTGGGTTTGCCGAACGGGGCCGAGAACAGTTTCGTGAAGGCTCTCGAAGGCGCTGACAAGAACCTCGCCAACGGTGACAACGTGGGGGCGTGTGACAAACTGACTTCGCTCGTCGCCAAGATCGACGCCCAGGACGGAAAGAAGCTGACCACCGAGGAAGCTGCTGAGTTAAGAGACAGTGTCCAGGCGATTGTCGCCGCCACCTGTGCCTTTCCGTTACAAGGCACCTGGGAGGGTCCGTTCTATAACTTCGACAAGAACCGCAATCCCACCAACTGGAGTTTCACTGCCGTTTTTGTCGGTGTGACCGGAGATCCCATTGGGCAGAAGATCGCTGATGTTGTGTATTCATTCAACGGAACGTCCTACTGCAGCATGACCTGGACTCTCACCTCGGTAGCTGGCGATGTCTACTCGGCTACAGAAGTGCAATCGTCAGGTTTTGCCTGCATATCACCGAACTACATCACGCTGACCTATTTCCCCGGTGAGCCCAGAATCGAAATGGAGGATCCCTGGTCAATTGGAGATCTATATCCAGTTCCCTAGCACCAGTAAAAGTGCCTAGACCGCCGAATAGCCCACCCCCCGTGGGCTATTCGTTTGAAGACAATCAATCCACAATCATGGCAATACTCCAAGCGGGTTGTGACCTTCCCCTGCCAGCGATGGGGCGATTCGATACCAACTTGCCAGCAAAACGAGCCGCACGCACATAACGGCACTTATGTGCGGATGTCGATATCCCGCGTTTCCACCGGTGATGGGCGGGTTGTCTACCAGCGAGTTGTGATCAACTCGTCGATGAACGTGACATATGCCAATATGCCTCCAGCTGAGAGCCCTTCGATTAGAAGGGCTCTTGCATATTTGCGATAGCGACACTCATAGGAAGAGATTGAATGCGGCGTTTCCTTTTGGGAGTCGTGGTTGGCGGATTGTTGTTCACCTTCACAGCTGAGCCGGCCTTCGGCGAAGAGGTCGAGAACCTCGACCAATGGATGCAAGAGTGGGTTTCCCAAGCCGATGTTGGCCTTACCGACCAGCTGCTTGCAGAACTTCAACAGCTGAGAGAACGCCACCCTTGGTATTTCCAACCAAGAGGCGACTCGGACGTGGACGTGGAGAATTGGCGTCCGTTAGTGGCGGCCCATTGGCCTGCCGACACCGTTGACCAGGCACTCTGTCTCATAAGGCTGGAATCGGGAGGGGACCCCAACGCAGACAGCCCCGATTCCACCGCTCGCGGTCTGTTCCAAATCTTGGCTTCACTTTGGGCCCCGCACTTCGGAGTGTCCCCAAACGACCTTTTCGACCCTGTGGTCAACGTGAAACTGGCCAGACAAATCTATGACCTTCAAGGATGGAACGCATGGTCCCCTTATCTCCGAGGGTTCTGCCAAGGGAACACATAGACGAGCCAACCGTCGATTCGGCCAGCGCCCGCACATAACGGCTCAGTGTCATGCTTCGGTCTCGTCTGGCGGGTTGGTTCTACATAACGTTGCCCGCGGTTTGTGTGGCTGGTTGAGTGTTTTGCCGCCCGTCGGGCGTGGCTGGACCGGCCGG
>Ga0255057_10001584_pt1 | contig 12669 bp, 12 predicted proteins | sample Cases_109_6_MG_FD_189022 | JGI IMG/M metagenome (GOLD analysis project Ga0255057, IMG submission 189022) | Seawater microbial communities from Amundsen Gulf, Northwest Territories, Canada - Cases_109_6 | ecosystem: Environmental > Aquatic > Marine > Gulf | place: Canada: Northwest Territories... | reverse complement strand
CATCACCGAGAAAGAGGCGCTCAGCCAGGGTCTGGATGTACTCGTCGCCAAGATGCCGATGGCGCATGTGGCCCGGGCGCTCGAGACCGACGAGAGCCGAGGCTTCATGAAGGCCATCGTGGACGGGAAGAGTGGCCAGATCCTAGGGTGTGCCGTCGTCGGGATGGAGGGTGGGGAGCTCATGTCGATGATGCAGATCGCGATGATGGGCGAGCTGCCGTTTACGACCCTGCGGGACGCGATCTTCGCTCATCCGACGCTCGCCGAGTCGCTGAACAACCTGTTCGCGGGGCTCTAGCCACGAGCGACGATGTAACTTCAGGTGTGAACAAGTAACAACCATTCATGTAACGATATACAGGAGGAAGAATGAAGCTGTACGACCTGTCGCAGCCGCTGAACGCGGACGTTCCCTTCTGGCCCTACTATCCGCCTTTCGAGGTCAAGTACATAAAGCGGAAGTCAGAGCACGGCGTGAACGCGCAGTACATCATGACGTCGAACCACATCGGCACCCACCTCGATTCGCCGAGGCATTTCGTGACCGACGGGATGACGATCGACCAGATCCCGCTCGAGTGGCTCTACGGGCCCGGGGTCATCGTGGATCTGAGCGACGAGATGGACGATTGTGGGGCATACACGCCCAAGATGATCGAGGAGCGGGTCGAGGTCAGAGACGGCGATCTCCTCGTGCTGCACACGGGCTGGCACCGCTTCGCCCAGTTCGGGGAGACGCCCAACGAAGAGCGCTACATCCTCCTTCATCCGGGCGCCCACCCCGACATGGTCCCCTGGCTGATCGAGAAGGAGATCAAGATCTGGTCGGTCGACGTCGTCTCGACGGACCATCCGATGAACCTTCCCATAGGACGCTTCCTCGGGAAGGGCACGTTCGGCCACTGCGACCGGGTCCGGGCCTTCTGCGAGCGCAAGTTCGGAGGGATGGAAAAGCTCGACGAGCTGTTCCCGGAGGAGCACTACCAGCTGACCCACAACGCTCTCTTCACGCACGAATGCATGCACGCGGAGAACCTCGGCGGCGAGATCGGCGCGCCGGAGCTCCAGAACCGCCGCCTGACGATCGGCGTGTTTCCGTGGAAGTTCAAGGGAGGCGAGGCGGCGTTCTGCCGCGTGATCGCCTTCGTGGAAGAGTGAACGGGGGCGGTGTCCGCCGAGATCGCGGGCTCGCGCACTTATGGATATATGTTACGAGTTGTCATAACCCCGGACCCGAGCGGCCGACCCGTCGCCCGCGGTCCCGCCACGCGCAACCCAATGCAAGGAGGATCGATGCCCCTGGTGGTTAGTACGCCCGCCAGTAGTGTCCTCACCGACGACATGTTGGAGCGGTTCTGGGAGCGCGCTCCCGGCTACGATCAGGAGAACCGCTTTTTCCAGGAAGATTTCGATGAGCTCAAGGAAGCCGGCTACTACCTCATGGCCGTCCCGACGGAGCTGGGCGGCCTGGGCATGAACCTGGCCCAAGTCTGCCAGGAGCAGCGCCGCCTGGCCTATTACGCGCCCGCCACTGCGCTTGCCAGCAACATGCACCTCTACTGGACCGGCCTGATCGCGGACATCTGGCGGTCAGGCGACACCTCGCTCGAGTGGCTGCTGAAAGGGGCCGCGGAGGGTGAGATCTATGCGGCCGGTCACGCGGAAACGGGGAACGATGTCCCCGTGCTCTACTCCAGCACCAAGGCCGAGCGGGTCGAGGGCGGCTACCGGTTCACGGGCCGCAAGTCCTTCGGCAGCATGGGGCCGGCCTGGACCTGGCTGGGGATGCACGGGATGGACACGGACGCGGCCGACGGCCCGAAGGTCGTCCACGCCTTTGTCCCCCGTGACACGGAAGGGGCGTCGTACAAATCGACCTGGGATGGAGTGCTCGGCATGCGGGCCACACGCTCCGACGACACGATCCTGGATGGGGTATTCGTGCCGGACGAGCACATAGCGCGCGTGGTTCCTACCGGCTTCGCCGGCATGGATCTCTTCGTGCTCGGGATCTTCGGCTGGGCGCTGATCGCCTTCGGCAACATCTACCTTGGCCTGGCGCAGCGGGTCTTCGACATCGTCGTCGCCCAGCTCAAGGGGAAGGCCTCCCTGGCGGTGCCGCGCGGCATGGTCCACCATGCCGAGGCGCAGCACGACGTCGCGGAGATGGCGCTCGAGCTGGAGCGCATCGCCCCTCACCTGGACGTGGTCGCGCAGGAGTACGCGGACGGAGTCGACTACGGGCCGGCCTGGGGTCCGCGGATCGTGGCGGCCAAGTACTGCGCCGTCGAGAGCGCCTGGAACGTCGTCGACAAAGCCTTCGAGGTGACGGGAGGGTTCGGGATCTTCCCGGCCTCGAATCTCGAGCGACTGTTTCGCGACGCGCGCCTGGGCCGCCTCCACCCCGCCAACGCCCACCTGACCAGGGAGATCATGGCCAAGGCACACCTCGGCCTCGACCTGGACGAACAGCCGCGCTGGGGGTAAAGACGGCGGCTCTCGAGGTTGCCGATCTGTCGGCGTGCGAGCTGAGAAGGAGGATCGACCGGCGGGAGATCTCGCCGGTCGAGCTGGTTCAGGCATGCCTCGACCGGGTCGAGGCGCACGGGGAGCGGCTGAACGCCGTCGTTACCCTGAACGAAAGAGCCCTGGACGAGGCCCGCGATGCCGAGGCGTCCCTGGCTCGAGGGGAGCCGGCGGGTCCTCTCTGCGGCCTTCCCGTGGGCATCAAGGACGTGACGCCCGTTGCGGGGATGCGCACGACGTATGGCTCGCCGCTCTTCGCCGACCACATCGCCGAGGCTGACGCCCTTGTCGTCAGCCGGCTCAAGCGGGCCGGCGCGATCGTTCTGGGCAAGACCAACACCCCCGAGTTCGCCACCGGGGCGAACACCTTCAACCCGGTCTTCGGGCCGACGCGAAACCCCTGGAATCCCGACCTCAGCGCGGGCGGCTCCACAGGTGGTGGAGCGGCCGCCCTGGCAAGCGGCATGGTGGCACTGGCGGAGGGTACGGACCTGGGCGGCTCGCTTCGCGTGCCCGCGGCCTTTTGTGGGGTCGTCGGCCTGCGGCCGTCGATCGGCTTCCTGCCCACCTACCCCAGCCACTACCTGTGGGACACTCTTCAGGTCACCGGAGGCATGGCTCGCACGGCAGAGGACGTGGCTCTGATGATGGAAGGGGTGGGCGGACCGAGCCCGCACACGCCCATCAACCAGCCCGGTTCGGCGGCGGGGCTGGTCGACGCCGTGAGCCGCATGGCCGCGGGCCCCGCGGCACTCCGGCTCGCCTACTGTCCCGACATCGCGGCGATCGGAGTGGACGAGCGGGTCGAGGGGACTTGCAGGGCCGCCGCGTTCGACCTGAGCGACGAGGGGGTGAGCGTGGAGGAGGTCGAGTTGGACCTCTCGTTCGCCCGCGAGGCGTTCCTGACGCTGCGGGGCTACTGGATGGTGGCCCATCACCACGCACTGCTGGATCGGCTCGATCTGCTGGGCGAGAACCTGGCCGGTAACATCCGTGCCGGCCTCGAGGGTTCACCCGAGCGGCTCGGAGCCGCCGAGCGCGCCCGTTCCCGGTTGTGGGAGCGGATGGGGGAGTTCTTCGAGCAATTCGATGCCCTGCTCACGCCCTGCGTCGCCGTGCCGCCCTTCCCGGTAGAGGAGAATTACCCCAGCAGCATCGGTGGCCGGGAGATGACGAGCTACATCGACTGGATAGCCCCCACGTTCCTCTTGAGCCTCTCCGGGCTCCCGGCGGTGTCGGTGCCGGCCGGGCTGGATCCCGATGGGCTTCCGGTCGGCCTTCAGATCGTGGCACGCCCCTTCGGGGAAGCTGCGGTCCTCGGGCTGGCTGCGCGGGTGCAGGCGAGACGCCCGATCGGCCTGCCGGAGCTGCCTAAGGTGCGCGGGCTGCCGAAACGGCCTTGAAGAGTGCTGGCACGCTGAGCAGGGCCATCGCACCCGCGGCGACCCACATGAGGGGATAGCCCCTGAGCTCGGGATCGAATCGTGCGCCGAAATCGATCACGACTCCGACGACGATGGGGGCCACGACCCGCGAGATACCGACCGAGACGATGAAGAGCGCGGTCTGCCTGGCCGGCGCCTCGTCGCCCGCGAGCTTCGCGAAGATGGGGAACGGCAGGGCGATGAAGGAAGCGGCGGCCAGGCCCGAGGCGGCCAGCAGCCAGACGATGCCGGAGGAGGTACGCGGGAAATACGCCACGAGCATCGCGATGCCGCACAGGCTGGCGGAGATCCCCAGTAGCCGGGCCCGGCCGATGACGTCGCTCAACCGGCCCACCGCCACGGCGCCGATGCCTACGCCCAGGAGCAGGAAGACGAGGAGCCCGGACGTGCCACCCACCGAGATGCCGAACACGGCCCCGGCGTAGAGAAAGATGTAGGGCCGGATCCCATCGATCGCCCCGTTCCACAGCCCGTTGGCGATCAGGAACCAGCGGATCTCGCTTCGTTTGAGGAGACTTCTCCAAACAGGCCCCTTCTTTTTTTCGGCGTGCGTCGGTTGCTCATGGCCCCGGTCGCTCGGAACGGAGAGCACCGTGAACCAGGTCGAAAGGAGCAGGACAAAGCCGGCCACCACGAACGGCAGCGGCTCCCAGAGCTCGAACAGGATCCCGCCCACGATCAGCCCGAAAGCGAGCCCCAGAGCCTGGAAGGCGCCGCGGACTCCCTGGACTCTCGCGCGGCGCTCGTCCGGGACGGCGTCGATCAGCAGTGCCCAAAGCGGAGTGACGAATCCCTGAAGCGCGGCGAAGAAGAGAATCCCTGCCGCAGCCAGCGGCCAAAACCCCTCGATGAACGGCACGGCCACGAGCGTGGCCGTCATCAGCGGCGCGGATATCCACAGGAAGAGTGCGCGCCTCCCGAACCGGCGGGCCAGGGCGTTCGGGAGATGGTCGCTCATGTAGCCGATCCAGTACGGTACCAGGATCGCCAACAATCCCTCGGCGCCGATCACCGCACCGATCAGGGCGGCTGAGGAGGTATATCGACTTAGGAGCACGGGAAGCAGGGCGATGATGAGGGTCTGGGCCGCGTTCGAGCCCATGGTCCCGATCGTCAGTCCGTACTCGCGGAGCCGCACGGCGCGTTCCTCTTTCAACCGCTCCTCTCGTTCTGAAAGCGCCACGGTCGTGGCAGGTGGCCCACTGTTATGGCAGGGTTTCGCCCTCGACTCAAGGGCTCCCGCGAGACAGGCTACCGCGGGAGGGGGTTGGAGAGGGGTTACGGAGCCGGAAGCCGCCCAATGGCGTTCTCGGCGAGGCTCCCGAAATAGAGGTCGTCGCCGTAGCGCTCTACGCTCGAGATCTGCGCGAAGCCGCCATCCGGATCCTGGAGGTTGTGGACCACGTTCCCGTCGCCGTCGAGCCCGAGGACGAACGAATAACGCTTGGGCGCGGGCTGCAACTTGCGCGGCAGACGCGCCAGCAGCCTCCGGGCCGTCGGTCGGGGGAGGAGGTAGTCGATGGTTCGGTTCCGCGGCGATAACAGCGCCAACCAGTAGGTGCCCCGGCCATCCGACGAGATCCCATCGGGAAAGCCCGGGAGGTTATCGATGAAGATCTCGCTTTCGCCCCGGCGTGGGCCCTTGAGCCAGTGGCGCATGACGCGGTAGCGTCCGGTCTCGACGACGAGCACGAAATCACCCTTCGGGCTCACCGCCACGCCGTTGGCGAAGTAGAGCGGGTACAGAACCGCCGTGACGCTGTCCGTGCGGGGATCGTAGGAGAGAAGGCGGCCGTTGGGCTGGTGCTCCAAAAGGTCGAGAACGTAGTCCTTCAGGTAGAACCGGTCCGAAGCGTCGGTGAAGTAAATCGTTCCGTCGGGCGCCACGTCGACGTCGTCCGTGAGGCGAAACGGCCGCCCGCCGTGTCCCCTGGCCAGGCGGCGGATCGTTCCGTCCGGCGGGATCGACAGGAGGCCCTGGTACGCGTCGGCGACGATGAGGTTGCCGGCGTTGTCGAAATCCATGCCCAGCGGTCTTCCCACCGTGTCGGCGAAATCCTCCTCTCCGCTGCCGTCGGGGTTTGTCCTCACGATGCGGCCGTCGCTCATGCCGCCGTAGATCCGTCCGCGGCCATCCACCGCCACGTCCTCGGGCCCGATCCCGGCACCGGATCCCAGCCGTTCGATCGAAGCCAGGTGATCGTTCGGTGCGTAGGCTCCTTCGTAGGCGGGGGCCGCCGGCGGCGTCCAGGAGCTCGGATAGATCCTGGTCTTGGGAAGCAGGAAGTAGAACGTCGCGGCGAAGACGAGTACAACAGCTCCCAGCTGGACGATCTGCTTGATAAGCAGCATATACCGATACCCGGGCAGATTGGGTGGTTGGACCTGGACGCTTGCGCATCTAGAAGCTAGAGCTTGACGGCTCCCGCTGGAAGCATCGGCGCCAACCCAGGCAACTCGAGGAGCGGGGAAACCAGGTGACGGAAGACATCGCCGCGGAGGGCGGGCCGATCCGGCTGTTGTTTATCTGTTTCGCGAACTCCTGCCGCAGCCAGATGGCCGAGGCGTTCGCCCGCGCGCAGGGCGCTCAGGGCACCGAAGCGTTCAGCGCCGGTTCGCGGCCCTCCGGCGTGGTCAACCCGACGGCGATCCGCGTCATGGCCGAGGTTGGTTACGATCTGAGCGCCCATCGGTCGAAGGCCGTGGGTGAGGTGCCGGCGGGATCGTTCGACGTCGTCGTGTCTATGGGCTGCGGAGATGACTGTCCGTTCGTTCCGGCCCGGCGCCGTGAGGACTGGGAGATCCCCGACCCCAAGGAGATGCCGCTTCCGGAGTTCAGGGAGGTCCGCGATCGAATCGAGAGGGAGGTGTCGGAGCTGCTGGAGAGCCTCGGAGCTCGCCGCTGATCGCTGATCGCTGTCAGATCAGGATGTGAAACGGCCCCGGTCACCGGCGCCATGCCGAAGAAACCGAGGCCGTGAAGGCGATGAGACTCGACGCTTAGGGCAGGGTGTAAGGCGATCCGATTCCGTAACTGGTACCGCCGATTCGCCTGCCGGGCAGCCGCACGTTCGGTCCCTGGCAGCCGCTTCCGCCGCCACCGATGATCAGCGGGCCTCGTCCGCCCGAGCCCTCGGGGATCCGGAATCCGCCCAAACGCTCGAAGTCGTGGTCGTTTCCGCCACGGTTCGCCGCCGCTACGGCAGCGCCGAGACGGTCGTACTCGATAGCGTCCCCGACGTCCGAATCGTCGGCCTCGACGAGGCTGATCGCGATCATCGAGCCCGTTTGTGCCATGGCGAGCTTGGGCGGCTCGAGGTCCAGAGCGGCCTCGACCGTCGATGTCTCGCTTGCCAGCGCCGGCGCCGTTTCGGCGACCACGTCGGCTTCGGCTAGGCGCACGTCGATGAGCTCGATGGGCTGCTCATCCACGTAAGCCAGCGCGAGTTGCGTCGTGGCCTCTGCCCGGTCGTCCGAGGCGGCGGGCGTCAAGTTCAGCGAGCCCCACGCCAGGACCGCCCCGTGCACCACGAGGGAGACGAGAAGTCCGATCCCGAGCACACGCCGGTAGACCCGATCGTATCCAGCCCCATCACTCATCAGCCTCTTCCTCCATACAAGGCGTTTCCCCGCTCGGCACCAGTCACAATAGTCTGACGAAGGAACACCCAATTGCGTCACACTAATTAACGGAGCGTCTCGATGCCAGTTCCCGACGCCAGTTCCCAGCCCGCTTACCGCCGGCTCGCTTCTACTGCCGTGACCGCCGGCTCGGCAACGCCCGTGTCGGTCGGGCCGTCGCGGAAGCCCGCGCTTGAACCGCTCGGCGCGCCGCCGCCGCGGCCGACCCGCTTGCACGGGTTTGTGCTGCAGGCGGCTTGGCCACCCGCGCCGCTCGGTTGGGAACACTCGGTCGCACCTGAGCGGCCCCGGAAGTAGAACGCGTCGGCGCCGTCCTCACGGACGGCCGCAGCTGACGGGTTGCCGGCCGTCGCGCCGCCCGTGACTCGGTCGGCCGTACCAGGGCCCGTTGCACCCTCTCCTGCATCGTGGCCGGCCCGGGATTCGCTGCTTTCGCGCTCGAGCCCTGAAGCTGGCGCGCCTCCGGCCTGCTGAAGGAGCTTCGAGTCCTCCGGGTCCCGAACGATCTCGACGCTTCTTCGTTCGTCCGGCCCAGGTCCGGAGCTTCGGGGACAAGGCCTCGTCCTCCAGACCCGATGATGCCCGATGGATCCGCGGGCACGGTCGTCGGGACGGTGATCGTCGGCGCCCCGGAGGTCGGGTTGCCTCCGAGCGGCCCCGGGCCTACGAACTCGCCCCTGCGCGGCCCTGCGGCGATCGGTCCGGGCAGCTGGACGCCCGAGGCGCCCTCGCAGCCGCTACCTCCGCCCAGGATGAACGGGCCGAATCCCGATCCGCCTCCGAGGGCGATGCCGCCTATGATTCCGATCAACGGGCCCAGGCCGCCGCCGATACCGCTCAGCGGCCCTTGGCTGCCATCTCCCGACGCGCCGACCAGGCGTTCCGGAAGTCCGTCTCCCTCCGGTCGTGGCTCCTCCACCGCCGAACCGATGTCCGACTCTCCCGGGTCAACGGGGCTGACCGCCATCTCCGGTGCGGCCTGCGCCATCGACAGCTCCGGAGTTGGCTCGACATCCAGGGAGGCCTCTTCGCTGGAGGTCTGTTCCGCGGGAGGGGAAGGTCTGCTCTCGGGGACGGCGTCGGCTTCGGCGAGGCGCACATCGGTGAACTCGAGCGACGCGGGATCCGCCTCCGTCAGGGCCAATCTCGGCCCTGACGCCGGATCGTCTACGTCCACCAGGTCCGCCACGCGCCGAGCCACGTTGCTGCGTGGCACCGCTCCGGCACTGAAGTGATTCCAGGATTGGACGACCGCAGCGAGCGCCAACAGCGCCAGCAGTCCGGTCCCCGCGCGGCGAAGGTGAGGTCCGCGGTGTCTGGGCCCCTCAGGCATGGACTCCTCCCGTCGATCTGATCCCCGCTCATCGGGCACGCTTGGACGCGCCATCCCTTAGTGTTGACTTCCCCTATGCGCCCGCGGTCACATGGCCGGAAGGGATCAGAGCCGCAGGATTTCCTGACGGGCGAAGATCGGGCCCACGTCGAGTCCCAGGGTCGGCTCGGAGTACAGTTCCGGCGGCACGCCGATGTCGGCCAGGTAAAGCTCGCCGGCGCAGCCGTCCGCCGCTCGGAGGCCCGCTTTCGGGAGGGCGAGGGTGAGCGTCGCGGCGGCCCGGACGACGGGGTCTTTCTGCTCGCCGGTCGTGGCGTCGAGACCCGACGGGAGATCCAAGCTCAGCACCGGCGCGGAGGAGTCGTTGGCCCCACGTATCATGCTCGCGGCCGCTCCCCTGGGGTCACCGCGCAGGCTGTAGCCGATGAGCGCGTCGATCACGAGATCGGCTCCCGAGATCGGAGCCACGTCCCTCTGATGGTCGCACGGGATCTCGAGCTCGCGGAGGATCGCCAGCTGGTGGGCCGGAACTCCGCTGTACTCCCTGGGAGGCCTCGACAGGAAGACGCGAACGTGACCTCCCCACGCGTGGAGCCGGCGGGCCGCGACGAGCCCGCCCCCGCCGTTTCCTCCACCACCCGCCAGGAGGACGATGTTCCGGCCCGTCGGGTCGCCGTCGAGGAACCGGTCGCGGGCCAACGCGGCCAGGTGGCGGCCGGCGTTCTCCATCATCTGCATGAGCTCGATCCCGTACTTCTCCACCATCAGACGGTCCACCTCGCGCATCTGCTCGGTGGTCAGGTGGGGGAGCTCCCTCGGTGGCGGCTGGGCTGCATCTCTCTGCATTGATCCTCCGGTTTCGGCCGGCCGATGTGGTACCACATATGGGACCGCGAGCGGTCAGCCGGTCGCTAACCCCGGCGCACCGGTACCGGATGCGGTACCATCTCATCGTGTTGGAATGAGACGCCCCGAGACGCATACATTCTACGACTCGGGTCGCAACTTCCAGTCGCACAAACTGGAGACGGAGTGGATCACGCCGTAGCACTCGTTCAGGCCTACCTGCACATCAACGGATACTTCACGGTGACCGAGTATCAGGTGCTCGAGGCGCTGAGCGAAGGTGGATACAAGACCGCGACGGACATCGATCTCCTGGCGCTGCGCCTCCCGCATGCCGGCGGGCCGCGTCCGATCACGGATGAGGAGATTGACGAGGGATTCGAGCCCGACCCGGCGCTCGAGACCCAGGACGAGCGGCCGGACCTTCTGATCGTCGAGGTGAAGGAGGGAAGGGCGGAGCTGAACCCGGGAGCGCGCAGCCGCGACGTTCTCGACGCCGTTCTACGTCGATGGGGCTTCTGTCCAGAGGCGCATCTTTCGAAAGTGATCGATCGGCTGCGGAGGAAGGGAAGTGCCGACATCCCCTCGGGGCCGAGGATCCGCATACTCGCCTTCGGTTCCGTGATCGACCCGAAGAAGGTCCGTGGTTTCAAGGCGATCTCGCTCGGCCACGTCATCTCCTACCTGCGTGGCTACATCGAGGAACACTGGGACCTTCTCCGCCACGCGCAGTTCAAACAGCCGGCCCTGGGTCTGCTGGCCTTGCTCGAGCAGGCGAGCCAGCAGGACTGAGCCGCTCAGGCCAGGTAGGAGCCCGCTCCCGGCGGAGCCTGCATGAAGAACCGAGGGATCGGGGCGCGAAAGACGGAGCCGTCCCGGCGCCGGAAATGGTAGAAGCCCTCCATGTGGCCCATCGGTCCGTGCAGCACGCAGAAGCTGTTGTACTCGAACACGTCGCCGGGATCCAGCAGCGGCGTCTCGCCGATGACGCCTTCGCCTTCCACCTCGTGTTCCCCGGCGACCGGGTCGTGAATGTGCCAATGGCGCCAGAAGAGCTGCGCCGGCTCCTTCCCCACGTTCTCGACCCGGATGTGGTAGACGAACACGTAGCGCCAGCGATGAGGGTTGGACTGGTTCTCCGCGTACTCGGTCCGCACCGTGATCCGCATCTCGCCGGTCTCGATGGCCGGACCCTCCTCGATATTGGCGGACGACTCACTGAAATCCGGCAGCTCGTGAGCGTAGGGGTGGAAGAACCCGTTGCCCGAGCCGTTGGTCGAGCCGTTGCCGGGGCCGTTGGTGGAGCCGTTGCCGGGGCTCATGGCCCCTCCTTCGTCGCTTCGGCCGCGATCCCCGAGGCGACGCCACGCTCGGCGCGCTCGCGCTCGGCCGTGTCGACGGCTCCCGCCAGGGAGTCCACGTAGGGAGCTCGGTGGATGCCCTGCTCGGTCACGATCCCGGCTACCAGATCGTTCGGCGTCACGTCGAACGCCGGGCTCCAGACAAGAGCATCCGCCGGGGCGGTGAGCTTTCCGAAGCCCTGGCGGATCTCGTCCGCGCTTCGCTGCTCGATCGGGATGTCGGCGCCCGTGGCCGTGCCGAGGTCCACCGTCGAGGTGGGGGCCAGCACGTAGAACGGGACCCCGTGATGCTTGGCGATCACGGCCAGGCCGTAGGTGCCGATCTTGTTCGCCACGTCGCCGTTCGCCGCAATCCGGTCGGAGCCCACGAAGACGATGTCCGGCGGATCGCTCGCGAAGAGGGCCGCGGCCATGTTGTCGGCGATCACCGTGACGTCCACGCCCGCCTCGCCGAGCTCCCATGCCGTGATGCGGCTCCCCTGGAGCAGCGGCCGGGTCTCGTCGGCGTAGACGCTGATCTGCTTCCCCTGCTCGGTGGCCACGTAAACCGGAGCCAGCGCGGTGCCGATCCCTCCGGTGGCCAGCGCTCCCGCGTTGCAGTGGGTGATGACGGTGCTCCCATCCCGGAGGAGCTCGGCGGCGTGCTCCCCGATCCCGCGGCACATCAGCCGGTCTTCCTGAAGGATGTCGTCCGCCTCGGCGCGCAGCCGGTCGGCCAGGTCAGCGGCCGACTCGTTGGCGGAGATGCCGGGCGCCGCGGCGAACGCGGCATCGGCGACTCCGTCTGGCTCCTCCGCGATGCTGGCCGCGCGGCGTAGACGCTCGATTGCCCACACGAGGTTGACGGCCGTTGGTCGCGCCTGTTCGAGCCGGTCGCACCAAGCGCGCAGGCGCTCGCGAAGGTCGCCAGCGGTGAGCTCCCCTCCGCTCCCGGCGTCAGCCTCCAGCACGGCCTGCCGGGCCAGGGCGCCGATCCCCATGGCGGCCGTGATCCCGATCAGCGGCGCGCCGCGGACCCTGAGGCTCTGGATCGCCTCCTCGACGTCCGCCACCGTGCGCAGCTCCTTCTCGACGCGGCGGGCGGGCAGCTCCGTTTGGTCCAGAATGACAACGGAGTCGCCGTCCTCCGACCAGCGGATCTGTTCCGGTGGTTGGTAGCGTCGTGCTTCAGGCATACCGCTCTTTCCAACAAAGGGCTCTTGCTACGATTCGATCGCCCGCAAGATCTGTGGCTGGCGGGTTCGGCGAAAGACTCCGTGAGCGTACTCGTAAGAGCAATAAAGCGACTTAACTGCTGCGATCGACCTCAGCCCACCCGAAACCCGAAGGCTTGTCGCCCCGTAGTGGATTCCGAATAGTCTTGTCATGAACGTCCGACTCTGTTCCGGACGTCACAAGGAGGAATCCAAATGGGCATCCTTACCTGGCTGATCTTCGGCCTGATCGTCGGAGCGCTCGCCAAGTGGATCATGCCGGGCAAAGACCCCGGCGGGATCTTCATCACGACGCTTCTGGG
>Ga0255057_10001583_pt1 | contig 12674 bp, 22 predicted proteins | sample Cases_109_6_MG_FD_189022 | JGI IMG/M metagenome (GOLD analysis project Ga0255057, IMG submission 189022) | Seawater microbial communities from Amundsen Gulf, Northwest Territories, Canada - Cases_109_6 | ecosystem: Environmental > Aquatic > Marine > Gulf | place: Canada: Northwest Territories... | reverse complement strand
AGCGCAGCGTCCGGCCTCCGGGGAGCTGGGAAACCAAGCCAGTTTCCCAATCCGTGAGCAATGCCGTGGGATCAAATCCGTTACGCGCATTATCGACGTCACCGACGCTGATCATATTGCCGTGGGCATGATGACCGCCCGCCGTATAGCTGACGTCTGCCGGCGAATGACCCGAACCGCCATCACTGTGCGGCGCGTCGTTGCGTGCATCCTTGCCGGCGAGGAGAGCGGCCCCCGAGGCCGAAAGACCGGCGGTGGCGATGCTGCTGATAAGCATACCCCGCCGGCTTAGCCGTCGCCGGAGCCAATTACTTTGCATTGTTAGGCCTCGTTCTTCGAAGCTGCGAATTTGTCGAGGAACTACACATCGGACACCTTTGCAATTAAGAATGATTTGCAACTATATCTGAAAACTTGCAAAATGGTTGCCCGCTGTCAACGGACTCAACCGAGGATTTGTCCATTCATCAACAGCACAGGAGCCAATAGTGGCCCCTGCGTCACACGCGCCGATACAGGTATCATTTGAATCTGAAGAGCTGCCAGGACTTCGACTCATGGTGCCGGGAGCACGGCCACCGTGTCACCGAACGAAGGTGCACGGTGGCAATGATTGTCCTTGCCGCGCGAGATTACCCCGATGTGGACGAGCTGCATTCCCGAGTTCGCGCGGCTAACCCCCGCATTTCTCTAGCCACTCTCTATCGGACTTTGCGTCTATTAGTTGAGTCTGGGCTGATCGAGCGCCACACGTTTCGGGGGAGTCCGGCCCGCTACAGATCGGTCGGGGACGAGCACCAAGATCATTTGATCGACGTTACAAACGACAGGGTCGTCGAGTTCCGGTCCGATATGATTGAGCGCCTTCAAGGTGAGATCGCCGCCATGCTTGGCTATCGACTGACCGGGCACAAGCTCGAACTTTACGGGGAGCCGGTTAGAACACCCCAGCGACACCGTGCGCCGATTGGGGCCCGTCGAACGCGGCTGTCCACCTGAGACTCAAGATCCGCCAGCTTGCGGCTGCACAATGTCCGCTTTGGGTCAAAAGCAGTCATTAGGGAGCACGTCAGAAATGTCCGCTAAGTGCCAAAAGCGGACATCGCCGGTTTGAGCCCGATGGTCTTGCTGACCTAATACAGCTTTACGTTCAGGCCGGCGCGAATGACGTGCAGCTCGTTTTCGACTTTGGTGCGCAGGAATACGGGCCCGAAGCTACCCTGGTCGATAGCAGCTTGCGTCAGTGTCACGCTATGTTGACTTGCTGAATAATCAGCACCAGCAGTACGTATTATCGAATGCCGCGACGACCTGAGATGTTGAGGTAGTCAGAAAGAACTTCTGATCTCAAAATTTGAAGGAACCTTTCAATGCTGAGAACTACGATCGCTGGCAGCGTATTGGCAACATTGATGGGATTTGTCGCGCTGGCTGATGATGCGAAAATTAATTTTCCTGCCAATTATCAGGACGAATTGATCAATTACCTCAGCCTAGATCGCACTCAGAATGACGATCAAATCATCAGGCTATTTGCGAGCAAAGAAGCGCTGGAAGCTACGAAATCTGGTAAAGAACTCCCCTACGGGACAGTCATTGTAGCTGAGGTCTACAAGGCCAAAAAGGATGATAGTGGCAATGTTGTCGAGAGTGCGTTGGGACGGCGCATTCGCGACAAGTTTGCGGCCGTGGCGGTAATGGAGAAGGGCAAGGGATTTGGTGCGAAGCTGCCCGAAGACTTGCGCAATGGCGATTGGGATTTTGCGATTTTTAAACCGACCGGCGAGCGTCTAGTGAAAAAGGACCTCAATAAGTGTCGAAGCTGTCATGCGCCGCTCGCAACTACGCAGCACCTGTTTTCGTTGGAGCACATGGCAAACTGACCGCAGCCTTTAACCCCGATGTAGATTCCACTGTGCGTTACTCTTCGACCATGCGCTTGATCGCATTGGGGTTGTATTCCTGGCCTCTCTCGTTGAGTAGGCCTGCCGCAGCAAGCTCTTTGGCACCCGCGCGCAAGCTGAATGGGGGCATAACGCGCTGGAAAGAGCGCCTTTCCCGTCACAACCTAAACGCTCTACTTCGATGTAGGAGGCGCCAATGGCTCGTCCTCTTCCGCGTGAGAGGCGCGGGCGATGATCATGAGGAGAATTTCCAGGGCAACGAAGTCGCGGATCATGATTGCCTCCTATCTTGAGTTAGTTTGTAGGAGCGTCGCGTGTTGCCTTAGGGCCAGGGATTCAGGGTCGTCTTCAATACAGAATGACGACGACGCCTGCGCTCATTACGCTCAGACCCATGCACACGATGATGCTGCTGCGAATAAGCTCAGCCATGCTGCTGGTCCTTGGTCTTGCGACGAAAGCCGCTTACACAAGGTTTTTCGTTGAGCGTTTCGGAGCGTTACGCGTGCACCGCCGTTGCCTCTGGTAAGGGATCTTCACTGGTGCGTGATGCTGCGTCGCGAGCCTAAACTTTGGTTCGCGCTGACCTCAGCACCTATCGAGGCGTATTCTGTGCGCTCTCACTCGATGTAGGAGGCGCCTATGCTACGCCCCCTCGTGATTGTACTTATATTGATGCTAGGGGTGACGGGCGCGTGGGGAGGCGGCGAGGGTGACTACGACAGCACCCGTAACGGCGCCGACAACGCCGGGGATAACGGATTCGATGCCGAGCATTGTGCTGACAAGGATGGCTATGGAAGAACCTGCGGCAATGGCAATGACAAGGGAAAGGATCATCTTGAGTTTCACGGCTGACACCTCCTGGTAAGTTGAATGCCAGACTTATCGCGCCCGCCGGTGCCGCGCGGTGTTACCTAGGAAACAAGTCCCGTTCTGCAGAACCCCTCCTGAAGGCAGCCGCCTTCACTGAACGATCCCTGGATCGATCTTCATGCCGGATGACGTGTCCGGCCGGGCGGGCCCATTCCTGAGTCGTAGAGACTCGTAGGCGGCAAGATCGCATTCCCACGGGGGACCACTTATGATGCCTGTCTAACGACCTCATGGAGGTAGTCCATGAACGTGCGACCGCTGTAGCTTTCATGGGCATCAATCGGCTCAGTTGATATGTCGTCGAAATGTGAGTCGAGGACGGTCGCACGTTCATGCGCCAATGGTGAGTCGCAGTAACACAGTTCGCTCCACTCAACGAGGCCGTCTTCGCTGACCACGGCCCGTTTCATCGATGCGACCAGTTCACGACCGTCGGGACGTTGGTTCTCAATCGTGCCATCAGTGAGCTTTGCGAGAAACGCGGCTGCTGTATTCTCGCGGAATCGGGCACGAACATGATAGATCATCGCGACAATTTCCTTCAGTGCTCGTAGGGCCTGACCATCTACTCAAGATGCCGGAAGGCGAGCGCGCGGCACTGACCCTAGCTAATCAGTTCAACTTTGTCGCTCCGCGCGGCCTTGATCGCAGCCTTCATTTTGGCGTTGGGGATGAGGCGTTTGGGCTTTTTCATCACTCCACCTCCGGCATCGCAGGCACGCTCTTGGAATCGACCGGGCGGTACCCAACGTTAGGGGATTAGGCGAGACGCCAGTGAGAAGACGGAGTGCAGTATGGCCCTTGAAAGCATCGTCTATCCAGAAGATCCCCGAACCCTGGAATGCAAGGACATTATCGACACGGACGCAACGCCCGGCTTGTTCGACGACGTTAAGGTAGGCGCTTGGCGACTGCCCCATCGGATCGCAATGGCGCCATTGACGCGGTCCCGCGCAGGGTCGGAGCGCGTTCCCAATCAGATGATGGCGGAATATTACGCCCAGCGGGCGTCAGCCGCGCTGATCGTCACGGAGGCCACGATCATCTCCGAGCAGGCCGCCGGATATGCCTACACACCGGGCATCTATAACGATGCTCAAGTCGAAGGCTGGAAACGGGTCGTCGATGCTGTGAAGGCGCGGAATGGGCACATCGTTTGTCAGCTTTGGCATTGCGGCCGCATTTCACATCCCTCCCTGCAACCCGATGGCGCCACACCGGTCGCACCCTCCGCGATTAAGCCGGGAGAAAGCGCTGGACTCGCCTTCACGGAAGAGGGCTTCCTGCCTTTCGTGACGCCGCGTGCGCTAGAGGAGAGCGAGATCTCGGCCACTCTTGAGGACCACCGGCGCGCAGCTGAGAACGCCAAGGCCGTCGGCTTCGATGGGGTCGAGATCCACGGCGCCAATGGCTATTTGATCAATCAATTTCTCTGCGACGGCACCAACCGGCGGACCGACCAATATGGTGGCAGCGTCGAAAACCGGACCCGCTTCCTGCTTGACGTCCTCAATGCCGTCGGCGCGGTCTGGACCGCGGACAGGATAGGTATTCGCATTTCGCCGTGGGGCGCGTTCCTAGATTGCGCCGACAGCGACGCTGCCACACTTTTCAGGCATGTGTGCCGGGAGCTCAGCAAACGAGAGCTGGCCTATCTCTCCGTGGTGGAACGAGAATGGCTCGGAGACGAGGCGCCAGAGAAAGACTCGTCGATTCCGCCTTCCATCACGGCGTTCGTGCGTGACCACTACGATGGCCCCATCCTGACAGCCGGCGGCTATACATGTAAGTCAGCCTGCGCGACCGTGCAGTCAGGGGCCGCGCACCTTGTCGCTTTTGGCAAGGCATATATCGCCAATCCCGACCTGGCCGAGCGCATTCGCGCGCGCGCGCCATTGAACGAGCCCGACCGCGATACCTTTTATGGCGGCGGCGAGAAGGGCTATACCGACTATCCCTTCATGGAAAGGGAAGCTGGAGTCTGACGACGCCCAGCCTGATGTCGCCGCCCCCCCCACCCTGCTTAGCGTGCGTTTTTCTCGGCAAGATCTTCGTCGGTTGTCTCTATGCCGTCGATCCTCCAGCCAGCGGCTCCGAGGCTGCGTAGGTAGGCCGCGAGCTGTCGGCATCGCTCCCAGTGCGTCGCATCTTCATCGAGGTCGACGACTTTGTGTGACAGCCGTATCGTCATGACCGTCCGATAAGGACGGAACCCATCATCATCAGCGACCCTATTCATTACGGTTCCTCTGCATTGTCTTGTGACGGTCGCCACACCGCCTACAAGGGCGTTGTCAGCTCAGAGCAAAGGCCGGGATTGTATCAAATATGGGCGCTTGTTCGATGACTGCTGAAATGTCGCAATGGAAATTGCCTGGGATCCACTCCCCCAAGGGCGATCCGTCCCTACGTAAGTAGAAGCCACCCTTCCGACGCGTTGCTGCATACGGAAGATCGCCCTTCCCCTAAAAGGGGTCCCCCCAAGGGCTGGTGGCAGACTTTGGGCATTAGGTCTGCCACGGACCAGCGCCCTTGCGAACGTTCTGCAAGCCAAGTGAGCGCACTGTTTCCACACGGGAGCGTGCGCCAAAGCCCCATTCACGCACCCTTACGTCATGGGGAAGATAATGCTGGCCGTAGTGGAAGGCTGGGGAGCGTCCCAGCTCGGCCAATGCAGCTTCTTTGCTCCAGCCGATGAATTTCTCGTTGAGCGGTGGCGGAATGAACAGCTCTGGCAAGCATGCAGCAATTATATCGTCAGCGCCCTCATTCGACGTCTCATAATAATCGATGGCGGTTGCATGCTTGCCATCCTCTTGGATGAACCAAACAGCGGTGTAATCATCGACACCGAGATCCCATGAGGTGACCACAGGCAAGCGCGGGTCATAGAGGAACTCACCAATGCGCCCCTCTTTTTCCGCCTGCACGATCAGCCTGGCTTAATAAGCGCCCTCAGAGACGATCTCATAATTTCCGCCCCACACGTGATCGGCCATCTCAGGGTCGCGTGCGTAATCCTCATCCTTCTCTCGCTTGAGAACGTCGGGAAACCAGGGATTGTCGTTCCAATTGACCTCGGCGAGGATGGCATCTGAGGGCTTGCCGGGTCCGCGAAACAGCTTGTCCACGGGGTCTGTGTCGTGGCGTGGGTTCCAGGAAAACCAGAGCTCTGAATTCTCTTTGCGGATCGTGGGCCTTAAGAGCCGCAGCGAAATATCCGACAATGTCTGGGCTTCTTCGACCCAAGCGATGTCGAAGCCTTCGAGTGATTTAATATTTTCCGAATTAAATCGCTGCATCCCGCGGAAGACGACCAGCGAGCCATTGCGGCCGCGTATTTCCGGCCCCAGGACATCGAAGAACGCGCCAAGCCCAAGTTTCACGATCTTCTGCTCAATGAGCGCCTTGACCGAATCCTTGATGCTGTCCTGGATTTCGCGGATGCAGACGACCTTTGTCGGTTGCTCAAGGCAGCGCAGAACGACCTGCTCGGCGAAGAAATGACTTTTTGTCCCGCCCCGACCACCGAAGGCGCCCTTATAGCGTCCTCTGCCAAGGAGAGGCCCTAGCTTTTCAGGAATCTCAACGCTTAGGACTGACAATCTTCACCTCTATTCGTTCTGGGATGAGAGGATTGTCAGCATCGCCGGCTAGCGTTGTAGGCATAAGCTTGCCGGCGAGAGCCAGGAACGCCACTGGGTGCTTTTCCGCCTGCTCTTCGAAATACTTCTGACCGCCTTTCGCATTCACCGCGCCGATAACCATCGACTTGATGTCGGCTGTGATTTTATTGGGTGTGCCACGCTTGCGGCCCGATCCTGGCCTCTTGCCCCCGCTGCGTCCTTGCTTGCCCGCCATTTGATTTTTCCCTCTACTTTTTCAAACGCCAGCTGATATTTATTTCCTTGCCTGACGTCTTCGTCGTCCTGACGTAGCCTCGGCTGGTCAGCACCTTCGCCGCATCTTCGCGGGCCTTACCGTTGACTGTGGCAGGATCCGTTCCAGTGATCAGCTCTGGCGTGATTTTGCGTATGTATTCCCTCCATTCGGCGGTCGTCATGCCATCCTCTTCCATCTGTTTCCCCCAAGGCCTGTCGCCTAACCAAACAATGCGTAATCGCCAGTAGCCCCACGGCGATGCCTTGGCCCATACCAAAGCCCAATACGTGCCAGAGCAGCAGTTCAATTGGGTGCATTAGAATCCCTGTGACGTCTGTCCTCGTTTCAGATTGCCGAACTCATCAAATCGCGGGGTCGTTGGCCGCATTCAGCGCAGAGAGCATTGGGATGTGCCGTTCTGACTCCGGCACTAAGTGCTTGATAAGCCACGCCGTGAACGTGACGGGAACTGTCAGAATGGCCCTTGAATCCCTTAGCACCAGCGCGGACTTTGATTCCGCCATGCGGAGGTTCGAACCCTCCCGCCCCAGCCAATGTTTTCAGGCACACGTCGGCGTGCTCAAGCCATTTGAGATACAAAGTACGATGTCGGGCCGCCCGTGTCATGGGGGCGGTCATACAGTCAAGCAGCTCCCCCGCCTCGAAAACCGCAAATGACGGCTCGATTGGAGCCGCTGTAGAATAGCGACACGGGACTTACTCTTCAGGGCACGTCGATCAACAGCGGTAAGGAGCGAACAATGAACTTCTGGACCGGCTTCGCATTGGGTCTGATCGCGGGCGGCGCGATAATGACTGGTGTGTATGAGTTAGCGCTTTCTGGTGCCCTTATAGGCGTGTAGCTGAGGTGCTACCGTGATGGCCCTGGCAATATTTCGTCGTTGCTGGCCATGGCGCAGTGAATGGAGGAGCAAATGTTCCGGCTTCATGTCAGCTCGATCGTACTTTCATGCCTCTCATTGGTCGTAATAGCACCCGCTGCCAATGCCGGCAGTGTGAACTGGGAGCAATTCGCTCAGTCTCCCGGTGGGCTTGCGGCGATCGCGACGGGGATTGCTACGCTTGGGCGTTGCGAAAACCCCTATGAGTTCAGCCAGGACAAAGACGAAGACAAGGTCCTCGTGTTTATTAACTGTAATGAGGACGATGGCGAGAGCTCGGTCATCATCTGGTTTGACCGTATCGGTCCTCATCTCTTCGCCCGGCGCATCGACTTGGCAGGCTAAAGCAAGATCGTTCTTGATGGGATCGCTCACCAAGCCCAGAAGGTTCCCGACAAGAACGTGAATCTTGCTCTAGATCAAAAGTGTAGAGACTGATTCACGTTTCACTTGGAACGCCTCAAGTGCGTCCAAGTGAAACGATCAGGCTCTAGGTGTCCTGCTTCTCTAGCCTAAGGGATGTTCCTAACGGCGCTGTTTATCTGGCGGACACATCTTTAGGCCGGGAACGCAAGTAAGCCCGCGTCGCCGCCATGTTGGCGTGCGCGACGTCGTGCGGACTTAAGGTCTTGCATGAAGAGGATGAAAACGATGGTTGCAACTCTATCAGTTACGCAGATCCTTGCCGTGTTTATCGGCCTCTACATGGTAGCCGCGGGGATCGGTTTGCTGACCGGCCGGAACAGCTACGTCACCATGATCGAAGAGCTGCGCGAAAACACAGCACTTGGTTTCCTAACAGGCGCTTTCGTATTCGCGCTCGGCGCAGCGATGGTTGCGGTTCACAATCTTTGGACCGGACCGCTAGAGATCTTGGTTTCGCTAATTGGTTGGGCCGCACTCATTAAGGGCGCCCTGCTGTTGGCGATGCGGCGCCCGTTCCTGGATCTGGTACATGTTGTCCCATTCACGGCCGCAACGGCGGTGCCTTACGGCATTGCCGTCATCGTGTTGGGTGCGGTGCTTCTTTGCGCTGGTTTGGCGTGACAGAAATCGAGCCATTCTCGCCTTAAGCGTTACAGAGGAAGAGAGCAAAGGCCGGTTTGAGGTAGGAAGCAAAAGCAGGCAGATGTAGCCCATCATGAAAACCGGCAGCATGTTTGACGACGTGCCGACTAAGCTCGACGCGGAGCAGGTCACTGATCTCGTGCGCGAGGGAGACGTGTGCATCAAGCGCATCGTGTCGACTGGCCACGCCACGGGCTGGCTCGACCCCGACGATGAGGAATGGGTGATTGTCTTAAAAGGCGCGGCCGTTCTGCGATTTGAAGAGGGAAATCGCAAGCTAACCATGCGGCCGGGCGACTGGTGCTACATTCCGACCGGTTGCCGACACCGGGTTGAGGAAACATCAGACATAGAACCAACAGTGTGGATCGCGGTTCACTTCAAGGCCTCAGAAACCGTGGCTTCGGACGGAGAGGCAAAAGCTTAGCGGTATCGGGCGAGGCATTCTCACCCGAAGCGGTGCGAAAACGGAGGAAGAAGGCAGGTTTGACGTAAGAGGGTAGGCAAATTCATTCGGCTATAGCAGCGCCGAAGACGCTAAAACGGCGCTGAAGAAGAGAGGCCCGTCAGAATCATCGCGGCGGTCGCACGTCCACTATAAGGAAGCCACATAGGTGACCGCGGCGTACACGGCAAGCATGGCGCCGATGACTATGGCGATTTTCCAAGGCCGGTCGAGAATGCCGCCCCAAAGAGATGGCGCGTGCTCTCGCTCATCGTCGGTCGGTTTTGTCATAGCGCTAGCCCTCATCCTTGGGCTCAACGTGGGGCTCTACGTGCAACTTGGCTGGATTAGCACATCCGTCAGGTAGCCAACATACCCCGCATGAACGACGGCGGCTATGTGCGCCCATCTCGACCCTCTCACCGCGTTACGTGGGGAACAGCGTCCTTCCTTCACAAGCGTTACTCATCAGAAAGCGCTTATCTCGAAGAAAGACACAAAAAGGAGCACTCACGTGGATCATACAGTCTCTGTCGGAATGGACGTCGACACCCTGAAGCAATTGGACAATCTCCGCCGGGCCCACCCGACGATACCGTCGCGGACCGATGTCATTAAGCGCCTGATTTGGGATGCTCACGCAAAAATTCCTCAATAGGTCGGGGCACCAGCCGGGGCGATTAATCTCAAGGCACGGCAGATCGCTTGCGTTGAACCCAAGCCGAAGGCGATTATTTGGGCCTCAACGCGCGCGAGCTGGTCGTTAAGCGAGGCGGTGCCCTTAGATTCCACGTGCAACATGGCGCCGCGATCGGCTGCTTGGGCACATTCAATCAGGCATTTTTAGCCTTACCAACTCACCAATCTCCCAAGAACAAAATGACTTGGCCCCTTTAGGTATCCCTAACTGCGGGTGAGCTATCCTGGTCGAGTTCATTTGTTCTGCATTGCAATTGGGAGAATTGAGATGTCAAAGCGCCTGATGGCCGTCGTCGCTGTGGCCACAATGGCAGCGCTTACCCTTCCTGCAACGTCACAAGCCTCTGGCTTTCGTGGCGATCACGGTATGCGGAAGGGCTGCTACCTCACTCACATGATGAACCGCACCAAGAAACTCTTCACCCGACCGGTGACCTATAGGACGTCCCATACGAGATGGCGGCTTTTCGGACGTCATCGTATGATGCGCTAATCATCGGGTTCTAAACTGCGGGCTGAACCGAGCCCTCGGATCAGTCCGGTCGCGCACCTGCATTGCTTCGCACAGCATCATCTTTGAGATCGATGTGCGTCATGCGTTGTGTGCGGCTCAGCCGACTTCAAGCACCAGTTCGCGCAGCAGCGTCCGCGCGGTGTCCTCAGCACTTTCGGCGATCGGCGCGGTTTTTTGTGCGAAGTGACCATCAGAGCGGACGTAGCGAACGATCACGCAGCCGGCCTTCACCTCGTATCTGCCAGCAAACGTTTTTTCATCCACCTCTGCGGATACGACCTGATCCATAACGGCGCCTCCTCCTTACTTTCTCTTGCCGCCCTTCTTCTAGGCGGCAGACGCGTCAAGCGTACTCTGGGAGCTTCGAGTAGTCCGTTTCGGCTTTGGCCACCGAAAGATCGTGGGCCGCCTGAAGGTTCAGCCAAAATCTCGGATCGGTCCGGAAATAGCGCGCTAAGCGCAGCGCTGTATCTGCCGTCACCCCGCGCCGGCCGCGCACGATGTCAGAGATGCGGTTCGCCGGCACGCCGATTTCCTCGGCAAGCGCTCGTGCGCTCATGTCCAAGGGCTCCAGGTACTCCTTGGCGAGGATCTCTCCAGCGTGAGTGCGAACGCGATCCATGTCAGTCCTCTCAATGGTAGTCCGTAATTTCTACGTCTTCCGGGCCGTCCTTCGTCCAGCGGAAGCAGACGCGCCACTGGTCGGTTATCCGGATGCTGTGCTGCCCATTGCGATATCCTTTCAGCGTCTCTAACCGGTTTCCAGGTGGTGAGCGCAAGTCGCCTAGGTCTGTTGCCGCGTCCAGCATGTCGAGCTTGCGAAGGGCTATCGTTTCAAATGCTCGCCAAGCTGCGGGGTAGGTGCCGTCGCGAAACAACTTTGGCGTCTTGCGGTCGGCAAAGCTGCAGATCATCAATCCAATATATGATACGTAACACGTAACAGTCAAGTGGATGGCTTAGTGACAGGCAAGCGGTTGCCGCTCTCACCAGACACAAGGAATCAGTCGGTGACGCGCCCTTTTCATATAGTCGGCATACCCTTCCAACTCCTGCTCCAGGAGGCGCTCTTCCTTCACTTGCGCGATATGCCAGGATGGCGATAACGAGCAGCGGCAGGAAAACGGCCCACCATGAACCGAGTAGAGGTCCGATGGCCGGAAAGAACGGAATGGCTGCCGCGTAGAAGAGGTGGCGCACTACCCGGCGCGGGCGCCAAAGTGTCGCAATGAAATGCAGCGACCCGACCCCATATGAGGGGTAGCCACCCCTCCGGGTCCCTCGCGGAGGGTCGCCCTTCCCCCTAGGGTACGTGGCAGTTGGCGGGCGCTCGGTCTCCCCCCGGACCAGCGCCCTTTTTCTTGGCGCGAGGCGCGGAAAAGCTAGCCAGTCACGGCCGGTAGCTTGCTATCTCCCTCACGCCGGGATCGCCAGCCCACCGATTACCAAACAGCATGACCCCGATCTGATAAAAATCACTCTTGATCGCGCGGTGTGCGTTGGCTTGGTAATAGTAGGTGTCGATATTCTCGTCTTCGCGGACGTAGATCTCGACCATGTCTTCAAAGGACGTATTCTTGAAAACCTGTAGGAGCGTATCGCAGATCATTGATGATCCCCTTCCCCCTGTTGTCTTCCGCTTCTTTTTCAGTGGCACAGTCGTGCGCGCCAACAAACAGAACCGAGACGGCGGTGATGCGAACGGGCACGCGGGCGAGCGCATCAAAGAATGCAGCTCCTACCGGGCTCAGACTAAGTGCGAGATGCAGCGCGCAACTCGTCTTAGCCGCCTTACCGATCTTGACCTGTAATTTGTGCATCTTCTGAGGGCTACGGGGAAGCCGCTGATCGACGATGAGGAGGTTGAGGCGCGTGATTTTCCCCATGGTGATGCTTCAGTGCACCAATCCAGGCCATGAGCTGCTTGGACGCGCGAGAAGAGGCCTGCAATCGCGGGTTTTCGCAAAGCGCTTGAGATGGACCCGCTGATTCGAGAAGCGCATGAAAGCTACAAGCGCTGGGACGCGAAGATGATGGCGCGACGAGGGTCTGTCGAGACCCATTGAAGCAACGCTCTTGCGGACCTTTCAACTGAATAGCCAGCGGCAACAGTGCAGTCGTTTGGATCCAAGCTGTGCAGCATAACAGCGCCTAGCGTAACACAACTCCCAGCTAGCCGCACAACCTGAGAGGGCGAAAGAAGGCTAGGGGATAGTGCTTTCGTGCCACTTCTCCTTATCTTGAGACTCTCATAAACAGCGATGCGTCGTGGAAAAAAGCGGGGATCGACGATGCGGCTGCCAATTCCGAGCATGGCTGAACTTATGAAGTTTGCTGAGAAGGTAAAGGCTGAGCGTAAGGCAACTGCTGAGAAGCTGTTGACC
>Ga0255057_10001582_pt1 | contig 12676 bp, 10 predicted proteins | sample Cases_109_6_MG_FD_189022 | JGI IMG/M metagenome (GOLD analysis project Ga0255057, IMG submission 189022) | Seawater microbial communities from Amundsen Gulf, Northwest Territories, Canada - Cases_109_6 | ecosystem: Environmental > Aquatic > Marine > Gulf | place: Canada: Northwest Territories... | reverse complement strand
GAGTGCGCCAAGGAAGGAGTCGACATCGCGAAAGCAGATTCAAATCCTGCCAATACCCAGGTTAGGGTTACCTTCAACGTCCCGAGCAAGCCCGGTAACGAGCGCCTGGCTATCGATCAGGTCGCGCAGGCAGTAGAGGGGCTCGGGCTGGCATCCGATCGCATGGAGAAGCTGAAGACCGCGGTGGGGGAGGCCACTATGAATGCCATGGAACACGGAAACCAATATCGTGAGGATCAACCAGTTGAAATCCGGGTCCAGAGCACTGACACAAAGCTATCCGTCTTCATCACGGATCATGGTGGCGGGCAATCCATTCCCGAGCCGGAGACCCCGGATTTGGAGGCGAAATTGGAGGGCGAGCAGAGCCCACGTGGATGGGGATTATTTCTAATCAAGAACATGGTCGACGATTTGCAGGTGACCACGGATGAGCATCACCACACCGTCGAATTGGTACTCAACCTCGAAGGAGGCAGGCATGGCTGAGACCCAGCTTGAAATCGGTATTCGTGTCGAAGGAGACATGGCCATCATTGATCTGCAAGGCCAAATCAACGCCTTCGCGGAAGCGGCGCTGATCAATGCCTATATGGAGGCCAGCTCAAAAGACGCTAAATCCCTGGCCTTAAACTTTAGCGATGTCGAATACATCAACAGCACTGGCATTGCTTTAATCGTCAGTTTGTTGGCAAAGGCTCGAAAGGATAACCAGAATGTAATTGCTTTCGGCCTAACGGATCACTTTCAGAACATCTTTGAAATCACGCGGCTGTCCGACTTCATGCAGATCGTTCCGGACGAATCTGCCGCCTTCGAAAAAGCCTAGAGGAGGACGGAAATGACGGAAGCAAAGGTCACCATGGATGTGCGCTCGGCATCTGACTCCGCGAGCGTCATCGACATTAATGGAGAGATCACTTCGTTTGCCGAGAACACGCTGATGGACGCTTATACCAAGGCGACTAGCGGGGGAGCCAAGGTCATCATTTTGAACTTTGAAGGGCTCGAGTACATGAATAGTGGCGGAATTGGCTTGCTGGTTACGATGTTAATTCGCGCCAACCGACAGGAACAGACATTACTAGCCTACGGCCTTACCGAGCACTACCAGCAGATCTTCGAGCTGACGCGCCTGAACGAGGCGATCAAAATATTCGACAACGAGGCCGAAGCATTAGCTTCTGTCAATGGGGCTTCATAAGGAACGAGGCGGGACGCACGTGAAGGTCAAGCACCCCACGAAGTGGAGGAGAAAATGAGCGAAGAGCAAATAGATCAAACTGAATCCCGCGACGCGGCCCACTGGGCCGCGCCCGTCTCCAAGCTAGAAGTTTCGGACGTTCCGAGCGGAGCCGTCAGCCTCAATGTCGAGGGGCGTCATGTCGTCGGACCGCTGCAGGGTTTCGGCCAGCTTTGGCAAAAGACCTACCGAGTCCGGTTGACCGACGTTGAGGTGACACCCGAAGATGTCGTAGGTCTCCTAAAACAGAATTTGCCGGAATATATGCCCGACAATTCCCGTTTTTACCCCTCCGTGACAGGAGTAGAGCCAGGCGAAGTTGTCCTGATCAATGCTACTCTTCCTGGAATCCCTGGCGGGATCGCAACCGGTGTGATGGTGTTGTACAGTGACGATGAATCCTTTACGTTGATGTGTCCCGAGGGCCACCCCGAGTCGGGCTGGAACACTTTCAGCGCCTATGAAGAAGATGGAGCTACGATAGCGCAGATCCAATCTTTGGCCAGAGCGAACGATCCGATATTCGAATTTGGCTTTCGTTTTATGGGCGGAGCCAAACAACAGGAGAAAATTTGGAACAGCGTGCTTGCCAGGATTACCGAACACTACGGGGTGGTTGCGCAGGTGGAGACCCGCAAGTCCCTGGTTGACAACCGAATACAGTGGTCACAGGCCAAGAACGTCTGGTACAACGCCGCACTCCGCAGCATGATCAATCTTCCAATAAGAATGACAAGACGAGTGTTCAAGCGAGGATCTTCCGCATAATCACTCACCATAGACAGGAACGCCGATGCAACGTACACAATACGATGCAGTAGTAGTCGGCGCAGGTCCAAACGGGCTGGCAGCTGCGGTCACAATGGCGCAGCAAGGCCGGTCCGTTGTCATGTTTGAAGCGGCCGACTCCATCGGGGGTGGCAGCCGCACAGCTGAGCTCACCCTTCCTGGCTTTCGGCACGACGTATGTTCCGCAATCCACCCTCTGGGGCTTGCTTCTCCATTCTTCCGCGCACTTCCACTTGACCGTCATGGTTTGAAGTGGATCCAGCCAAATGCTGCGCTGGCTCATCCACTGGACGACGGTACGGCAGTGATCCTGTCGCGCGACATGCAGACTACGGTCGATGGGTTGGGATCCGACGGCGCGGCTTACCAACGACTATTGAACCCGTTCGTCAGCAACTGGCAATCGCTTTTGCACGAAATTCTCGGCCCACTGCGACCACCTAGGCATCCATTCTTGATGGCTCGCTTTGGCCTGCTCGCCATTCGGTCGGCCCAAAATCTAGCAAGTGCACGTTTCAAGAGCGAGCGCACACGGGCATTATTCGCGGGTCTTGGAGGGCACTCCATGATGCCGCTGGACGGTATGCTGACCTCGGCTTTCGCGATCATGCTTGGCTCTTTGGCTCATGCGGTCGGATGGCCGATGGCGGCCGGTGGATCGCAAGCCATCCCGGCCGCGCTGGCAGATTATCTTGATTCGATGGGCGTCGAAATCATCACCGGTCAGCGCATCAAAAGCCTGGATGAACTTCCACAGGCCAAGGCAGTCTTGCTTAATACCGCACCCAATCAGCTTTCCCAGATTGCTGGTGGTCAGCTCCCGGCACGATATCTCAATCAATTGAAACGATACCGGTATGGACCGGGTGTATTCAAAGTGGACTGGGCCCTGGATGGTCCAATCCCGTGGACCGCGAGCCAGTGTCAAGAGGCGGGTACGGTTCATGTGGGCGGCACCATGGCTGAGATTGTGGCAGCTGAAGGAGCCGTTGGTCGCAGCGAACATCCGGAACAGCCCTTCATTATCCTCGCCCAGCAGTCGCTATTTGATAGCAGTCGTGCGCCGGAAGGAAAACACACTGCCTGGGGTTACTGCCATGTGCCGAACGGTTCGAGCGTAGATATGACAGATCGCATCGAAGCCCAAATTGAACGCTTCGCGCCTGGTTTTGGCGATCGAATCCTTGGACGCCACACCCGCAATTCGGTCGAAATGGAAGCCTACAACGCAAATTACGTCGGCGGCGACATCAACGCAGGGATCCCGGATCTGCGGCAAATCTTCACTCGACCCCTGCCACGCCTTTCGCCCTATACGACGCCCGTTAGCAATCTGTATCTCTGCTCTTCCGCAACGCCGCCGGGCGGAGGGGTTCACGGCATGTGCGGCTACCACGCCGCACGGGTAGCGATGAAACGCAGCCTACGCTGAATCTGCGTTAGATAGAAGCGCCCCCAAGACCAACCGCAGAGCCCTCTAAGCGAATTGTTGTCTGCTTAAGCCTCCGGCTCAGCAGAGCCCCTTAAACCGTCAAAATTAAACGATTAGGGCTGCCCTGATAGGACAGCCCCTTGTTACAGCCTGATGAGCCGAACGAACTTATATTTAAGCTAACTCTCTAGCCCTATTGCGGCCAGGTTCTCGTCCAGTTGACCCTCTGTCATCAAGCCAATGTGCTGCACCTGAATGACTCCGTTTGCATCGATGAAGAAGGTGCTGGGGTAGCTTCGGTTTCGGTAGAGCTCCTGAACTTCAGCACCCGGATCCAGCAGCAGATCGAACGTCAGTCCCAGTTCATCCCGAAATTCTGCTACAAATTCGGCTGGCTCGTCAAAGTCGACCGCCAGCACTATGAACCCATCTTCGGCGTAGCGCTCGAAGCGATCTTGGATGTGCGGCATTTCAATTCGGCAAGGAGCGCACCACGTGGCCCAGAGATTGATCATCACCGGGTGCCCGCGCAGTTCGCTCAGGGTGATCTGTTCACCGTCTACCGTGAGAAGGCTGAAATCTGGTGCCAGAGACCCTTGAGTTGGCGCAACTTCAAGCGAGGCGATATCTGCAGGCTCGGATGCGGGAGATATGGGCGGAGCCGCGGGCAAAGTCGCAACATATGCGATCCCAGCCAGCGCAGCGATCCCGACCGCACCAGTAAGTATGGTTCTGCCTAGATTTGAACGATTCTGTTCTAACATCCGTTTTCCTAAAGCCCGAAGTCCACGAAGAAACCGTACCGAGCCAATGCCTCAAGCGTCCCAGTGAGCAACATGATGCCCACCACAATCAAGATTACGCCTGTTCCCATCGATATAAGCTTCACACCTCGTGTGTGATTTCGCATGAGCTCAGCTACCCGACCCACTCCTAGTGCGGCGAGCAGGAAGGGGATAGCCAGCCCAATGGAGTAGGCGGTCAATAGCACCACACCCTGTCCTAGCGCGGCGCTGGTCAGAGAGAGGGTCAATACCGCACCCAGCACCGGGCCAACACACGGCGCCCATCCAGCTGAGAAGAAAACACCCATCATGGCGGAAGAGCCGTAGCCGGCTCCGCCAGACTTGCCTTGATAGGTGCCTCTCGTGTCGTAATCCAAGAAGGGGATGTTGATGATCCCGATCGTATGAAGACCAAAGATGATGACTACAATTCCGCCGATGCGGGAAAGCCAGATGCGAAGATCAAACAGGAGGGCGCCAATCGCTGAAGCGGCAGCGCCCAACAAGATAAATACAATGCTGAAACCCACAACAAATGCCACCCCGTGCGAAAATGTGACCCACCGGTTCTCCACTACCGCACCCTCTGGGGTCACACTTCTGCCACCAAGATAGCCGACATAAGCCGGCACGAGCGCCAGCACGCAAGGCGATAAGAAGGACGCCAGGCCGGCTAAGATAGCCAGTCCAATTGTTACGTTGAGGGGATCCATTTCTTCTAATTACCTCTCATACTTCGGTGGCCAGAACCAAGTAGACCTTGGTCCCTATACACATGTCTGATGTGATCGCGCCATGACATCTTACCAATGCACAACATTAGTATTCAGTTATATAGATCAATCAGATTAGGGATGTGTTTAGCAGAGATTAACGGTCTGCAAGGAGACTCACTGTACGGCGGCATACAACCGCTATTGCAGGCTTTCCGCGGGGTTGATAGGATGGGCGAGTTCCGCAGGCCTCTAGCACGATCACGCGCCATATACGCTGAATCAGGGAGCGACAAATGCATCGATGGGTAATTGGAGTAGATCTCGGCGGAACGCTCATCCGGGCAATCCGCACCGATCTTGCCGGCGGTAAGGGAGCTCGGTCTGAGCTGCCTACCGAGACGAGGTCGGGGGCTGAGGCGGTCCTAAATGGGATCGGATCCGTCGTTGAAGAGGTTATGCAAGAAGTTGATCCCGAAGAGGTGATAGGGATCGGCATCGGCGCCCCGGGGCCGATCGATGCCGATGGCCGAATCTATGATCCTCCGAATCTTCCCGACTTCGGTGAAATCTCGCTCTCTGAATACATCCGTGATCGCTTCGGGCGACCGGCTTTCGCAGGCAACGACGCAAACCTAGCCGCGCTTGGAGAGCATCAGTTTGGTGCGGGTCGGGGAGTGGATGACATGGTGTATCTGACGATCAGCACCGGCATCGGCGGTGGGATTGTCAGTGGAGGCACGCTGCTGCTTGGGGCCAGGGGATACGCGGCTGAGGTCGGACACCAGACTTTGGTTGTCGATGGCCCAATCTGCGGATGCGGTCAGCCGGGTCACCTTGAGGCGCTGGCCTCAGGGCCCTCAATCGTACGAAACGCAAAAGAACGCATGGAGGCAGGCACAATATCGACCCTTGCCGATCATGGCGAGGAGCTCACAGGCGAATTGATCGCTGAAGCCGCAAAGGCCGGTGACGAACTTGCGCGGGAGTTGTTTGCGGAGGCCGGCTATTACATTGGCTTAGGACTCGTCAATTTGATCCATATCCTCGAGCCTCAGCGCGTACTGATTGGTGGTGGCGTAAGCCAGGCGGGAGATTTAATCTTCGACCCCATTCGAGAGACCGTAAAGCAGCGTGTGATGTCGCCTGTATTCCTCGATGTCGAGATCCTACCCGCCGCTCTGGGAGTGGACGTAGGCCTGATGGGCGCCGTTGCATTGGTGCTTGCGAGCGTACGATAGTAGCTGGTAACGCGTTAGATCAGCGATGGTAAAATCCTCTCAATAATGTTCCGCTGAATCACATCACGCGCGCTTCTCCTCTCGCCGGAAGACTTTGATCTTCCGACCCACCCAACGGATTCTTCATTTAGTCAAGAATCCACCGCGAGGGTATGCGCGGTGGACAAAAAACCTCGGATGCCATTGGCTCCGAGACGTTTTTGGTGCGTACGGTAGATAAATGACTGAGCAACTATCTAACTTCGACATGCAAGAAACTTTAGCCGATCGCCGCATTGTCGGACTTTGGCGGCTGATGCGCGGCTACCGGATGATTTTCCTCATTGCTACCTTGTGTATAGGGGTGGCGGCGCTGACACGTGCCGGCACCTATCTGCTGCTTGGAAAGTATGTCGATGAGATCCTGGTCGCCGAAAATGCCATTCAGCTGCTTCCTTGGGTGGCTTTGGCCTTCCTTGGCCTGGCACTGATTCAGGGCGGGGCGACTTACCTAAGCGGTCGCCTGGCGGGCAAGACGGCGGAGGGAATTGCCAAGCGCATTCGCGAATATCTGTTCGACCACCTTCAGCGATTGCCCTTCCGGTACCATGACAAGGCACGTACAGGCGAGCTCGTTCAACGTTCAACTTCGGACGTCGATGCGATCCGCCGCTTCTTCTCGGACCAGGCTATGGGCATCGGCCGCATCGTCTTGCTCTTGATTGTCAATTTGGCCGTGCTCATCAGATTGGATGCTCGGCTCGCATTGCTCTCAGTGCTGGTCCTTCCAATCACGATTGGTATGTCTTTGTACTTTTTCCGAAAGATTTCCGACGCCTACGAGGCCTACCAGGAGCAGGAAGCCACTCTCTCTACCCGATTACAGGAAAATCTATCCGGCGTGCGCGTGGTGAAGGCCTTCGCACGGCAGGAATTCGAGCGATCGAAATTCGATGTTGAGAACTGGGAGAAGTTCACTCGGGGCCGACGCGTGCTTAAACTACATTCTGTTTACTGGCCGATATCGGACATCCTTTCCAGCTTTCAATTGCTATTTGGCCTGACCGTAGGAGCCTTGATGGTGATGGGTGGGACGATCACCATCGGCACCTATGTGGCGTACACGGGATTGCTCATCTGGATTATTTGGCCCATTCGCAATTTAGGCCGTCTGGTTGCTCAGATGTCCACCGGGTTGGTGTCCTATGGGCGCGTAACCGATCTCGTCAAGGAGATAGAAGAACCCCTGGATGTGGGCGACTATATTCCAGACGGAGCCCCCGCTGGGGGACTGGAATTTAGCGGCGTTGAGTTCGAGTATGAATCCGGCAGTTCGGTGCTCAAAGAGATCGACTTACAAGTGCAGCCAGGGCAGGTGATCGCTTTGCTCGGGCCGACCGGTTCTGGCAAATCCAGCCTGGTGAACTTGCTGCCCAGGTTTTACGACTATACGGGCGGTAGCTTGAAGCTGGACGGAGTCGAATTGAGCGATTATCCACGCAGCTACCTGCGGAGCCATATTGGCATTGTTGAACAGGAGCCATTCTTGTTCTCGCGCACCATTCGCGAAAACATCGCCTACGGTGTCAAACGCGAGGTAAGCCAGGACGAAGTTGAAGCCGCGGCCCGCGCGGCCGCCGTTCACGAAGTGATCCTGACATTCCCCGATGGCTATGACACCTTGGTGGGCGAACGCGGCGTCACCCTGTCGGGCGGACAGAAACAGCGTATTGCCATCGCGCGCACGCTGCTGGCCGACCCGCAAATCCTGATTCTCGACGATTCGACTTCTTCCGTCGACCCAGAAACGGAAGCCTTGATTCGCGAGGCCCTGGAGCGCTTGATGCAAGATCGAACCAGTTTCATCATCGCCCATCGCATTCAGAGCCTCATGCAGGCGGATCTAATTCTCGTGTTGGATAGAGGCACCATCGTCCAGCGCGGAACACATGAAGAGTTGCTCAATGAGGGAGGCCTCTACGAGCAGATCCATGATGCTCAAACGCGCATCGAAGACGAATTAGAAAAGGAAATTGCTGGTGTCTGATTTCGGGTTTGAAGAAGAAGACTTCACGACTAGTTTCTCTGGACAGACGCTGAAGCGCATTCTTAAACAGGCACGTCCCCATTGGCGGTGGGTGCTTGGATTCCTGTTGAGTATTGCGCTGGTCTCGACTATCGATTCGATCTTCACATTCATAACGGCAAAGATGATCGACGACGGCATCCTGGCCAACGATCGGGCGGCCTTGATGGAATGGGTGGCGCTCTACGCAGGCCTGATCTTCGTGTCTGCAGCTGGTGTTTTTGGATTTATCTATATGGCGGGGATCCTAGGCGAACGCATTCGATATGACTTGCGGCGCACCTTGTTCAATCATCTGCAAGAACTCTCGCTCTCCTATTTCGATCGGACGCCGGTCGGCTGGATCATTTCGCGCGTGACTTCCGACACCGATCGGGTGGCCGAGTTGGTGACCTGGGGCCTGCTGGACGTCACCTGGGGAATTCTGAACATTATTACCGCCATGATCTTCATGATGATCATCAACTGGCAATTAGCCTTGATCGTATTTGCATTTGTGCCGCTGATCGTCATCTCTGCGCTTGAGTTCCGCAAACGCATCTTGGGTGAGTTCCGGCTGGTGCGAAAGATCAATTCCAAGATCACCGGGGCATTCAACGAGAGCGTCACCGGCGTACGGGTCACGAAGGCACTTGGTCGCGAAGATGAAAATTTGCGTGAGTTTGGCGGCCTGACCAGCGATATGTATAAGGCCGGCTTCCGGGCAGCGTGGCTCTCGGCACTCTTTTTGCCGATCATTCAAGTCGTCAGCTCCCTGGCCGTTGGCGCCGTGGTTTGGTTTGGGGGTCTCGAGGTCTTGTCGGGCGCCATGACCATCGGAGGCATCTCGGCATTTGTTTCGTACATTGTGTTCATGCTGTGGCCGGTTCAGGAGATGGCGAGGGTGTACGCAGAGCTTCAGCACGCCTTGGCCTCCGGTGAGCGCGTCTTTTCGCTGATGGATTCGATTCCAGAAATATCGGATAGGCCGGAGGCATTTGATCCGGGCAGCATTCTCGGAGACATCGAGTTTGACCACGTTGATTTCCATTACGATGCCGACAGTCCAGTTCTGCGGAATTTTTCGCTTACTGTCCCACGTGGTGAAACCATTGCCCTGGTAGGGCCAACCGGCGGTGGCAAGAGCACTATCGTTAATCTGCTCTCGCGTTTTTATGAGCCAACGGGCGGGGAGATCCGGATCGGGGGCCAGGACTACACCGGATTTTCTTTGGAGGCCATACACTCCCGCCTTGGGATGGTGCTGCAGACCCCCCATCTGTTCTCGGGATCGGTCCTGGAAAACATCCGTTACGGCCATCTGGAGGCTGACGAAGCCAAGGTGATAGAGGCCGCCCAAATCGCTGGAGCTCACGACTTCATCATTGATATGGACAATGGTTATGAGACCGAAGTTGGAGAAGGTGGGGTCTTGCTGTCCGTGGGTCAGAAACAGTTGATCAGTCTTGCGCGAGCTATTCTGGCGGATCCTGAGATCTTCATTATGGATGAGGCCACCAGCTCAGTGGACACGCTGACCGAGTCGCTGATTCAGCAGGGCATTGAAGCCATGATGACCGATCGAACCAGCTTCATCATCGCCCACCGGCTGTCAACTATTAAGAGCGCAGACCGTATCCTGGTGATTCAGGAGGGGCAGATCTCTGAAATCGGAAGTCATGTGGAACTGCTGCGCGCCAAGGGCCACTACTATCGGCTGTACACACAGCAGTTTAGGCGCCAGCTCGAACAGGAATATGAAGTGTTCGGTTCACCGAGTGCGACTCCTGCCTAAGGATCGGTCTTTGCCAATCCCCAGTTTCGAGCTGTGCCAGTCACCCGAGCGTCTGGCATATTCTGCGCTATGCTCACCCGGCTCAATATTTGCCCGGCGCTAGTCGCCCGCGGTTTCAGCCTCGACCGGGAGCGACTCGGTTTCAATCATTTCAGCCTGACCCAGGAAGACGTCCAGCGAGCTACGCAAGCTCGCGACCGCTTCCGGCCTAGCAGCGTAGCGTCGATCCTTCCCGTGCTCTCCTATCCGAAATTGAACCAATGTCGCCAGACGCAGAACGTCTAAATGGTGGACCACAGTTGATGATCGAAGCCGCAGCCGCCTCGACAGCTGCGAGGGAGTAAGCGCCTCCTCAGAGAGATATCGCAAAATTCGTAGTCGCGTCGAATCAGACAAGGCCTTCAAACCGCGCAATAGCGCATCGGGAACGACTTCTCCTGGTACGAGAGAAGCTTCCAGAGGCCGAGCTCCGAACAGAATGATCTCGCGATCCTCAGCGATCTTATCGAAGATCAAGAGCGGTGATCCCCAGAAGGAGGGGGCGAAAACCAGATTCGGCGTCTCAAATCCTTCCTCCAGGACTACTCCCTGGGAAAGCTCCTCCAATAGATCCCGAACCGATAGGTTTTCAGCTAAATTCCGTGCGGTCTCAAACCCTTCTTCCAGAGCAGGTCGAATCCGATTCTCTTCTTCTGCGAAGAACACTTCATGATACGCACGAAGCGCAGTAAGTAACCTTTCTCCAGACGCCTCGGCCTCAGCCCACAATTCGAGCGCAACCTCGACGTCGGTCGTCTTCGTGTGAACTCTTTCTCCACCTTCCATCTCCTTGACTTCGGCGATGAGCTCTTCCAAATGAGTGTCGTCCCAGGTTCCCTTATCTCTAACATCCAAAAATACTTGTCGGAATAAATCGGGATCCCCCGGCTTGAGCGTCAGTGCCTCAAGACGGTCTCCCGGCGCCATTTCTTTGAGCGCGCGCAGGACAACTGCGCCATCTTTTGGCTTTGGGAGCCCATTCACCCAGTGAAGCGGCATGGCCATTTTGGCCTTTTGAAACTGCTCGAGAGTTTCACGCTCCGTCACGGGAAGCCGCGAGCGCATGCCCGCCGCCCAGGCAGCACGCAAGCCAAAAATCGACGGGTGGTGCAGCACTTGCAGACTCACAAACAAGTCGTAAGCAGTACCCCAATCCCAAGATAAGTTGGGCTCTGCCATTTTATTCACCGTATCGCCGTTTTCTGACATAGTGTCTCCTGATTTGCTGTAGAAGCTGCTAGGCGGGAACTACCTGCTCGCTGGTGGTCTGGTCAGCGCCTGCAGGGACAGGTATCGTCTCTGGCTCTTCATCGTAATCCGGCAGGATGTCCTCGATGTTCCGTATCGCGGGCACTAAATAGCCGGCCAGGGAAACTGCCGTTCCGAGTACTGCGGTGATGAGGAAAATCACCGACATGCCAGCCCCAGTTCCGGTTCCGACCAGGCTACCGAAAGTAGATTCCAGACTGCCTCCCACCTGCATTGCAGGCTCGAAGAAATTGTCGGCAAGCGGTCCAGCCAGAAGGAACGCTATTGGCGCCGTAATCTGCGCCATCAGACGGCGCACCGAAAATACCCTGCCTTGAACGTCTGGGGCAACTTTCGATTGCCAGATCGCTTGACTCGAGCCCTGGATAATTGGAATAAAGAACATCAACAGGAATGCCCCTGCCGCCCAGACAATCGTCGTTTGCCCCAGTCCAAGCAGCGTCAGTCCTAGCAGACTGGACAATGCCAGGCCCATGAGAACTCCATTGATCAGCCGTTTGGGTCCTCCCCAAACGCTAAGAAGCAAGCCGCCAGCCAAGCCGCCCAAGCCGAACACTGCCATCACCGTACCGAGGGCGACCTGGTCATCCCCGGTGCTTGCCAGGATCATCGGCGCCAAGAGCACCAAGCTGAAGGATGCAATGAAGTTGATCAGGAAGAAGATTGAGAGCAGGCCCGTTAGGCTGGGTCGTCTCCAAATATATCGAAAGCCATAGGCTGATTCCTGCCAAATGCTGCCCTGGCTCTCCTTGCCAGCGGCCGATTGCTTAGGTTGCGGGATGAAAACCACAATCAGCGCAAGGATCGCTATTACAAATGTAAAGATATCGATTACCAGGATGCCGGCGATGCCGGTCACTCCAATCAGTAATCCGGCCAGAATTGGAGCAGCGATCATTGCGCCACTATGTACCAGCGAATTAATGCCGCTTGTGCGAGCGTATTGCTCTTTCGGAACCATGACCGTAATGGCGGCGGAGTAGGCTGGAAATTGAAAGGCTTCAAATGCGGACGCAAAAGCAGCGGTGACAAACAAATGCCAGATCTGCAGCTGATCGGAGGCAAATAGGATCAGGATGACAATGGTCATCAGGCCTGCAGCCAGATCGCTGACCATCATTACAAGCTTGCGGTTGGATCGATCGACAATGGCCCCCGCAATGGGGCTCAGCAGCACTGCGGGAGCAAAGGCGAAGAAGCCTACCAATGCGAGCGTGGTGACTTCGCCCGTCTCTTGCCAGGCGAAAATCGTGATGGCGAACCGGACCATACCCGAGCCCGTCATCGAAATTAGTTGACCAAAGGAGATAATGCCAAAGGCAGTCA
>Ga0255057_10001581_pt1 | contig 12677 bp, 13 predicted proteins | sample Cases_109_6_MG_FD_189022 | JGI IMG/M metagenome (GOLD analysis project Ga0255057, IMG submission 189022) | Seawater microbial communities from Amundsen Gulf, Northwest Territories, Canada - Cases_109_6 | ecosystem: Environmental > Aquatic > Marine > Gulf | place: Canada: Northwest Territories... | reverse complement strand
GGGGCAATCCCGAGCCGATCATGTCTTCCCACCAGCCCGCCGACTGATCATCCGGTGCTGATGCCGCGTGCGCTGACGGCGACAGCCCGCTGAAAATCAGGATCGCGTTATCTTTCGCCGAACTCAGGTCGCCCCAGGTCTCATACGCGAGCGTTGGGGACTCGAGGTGCCCGCCACGATGCATTGCAAAGCGGCCTTCGAGCGTGAATGTTTTCGTGGCGCCGCTCATATCATTTCTTTACATGCTTCATCAGTCGGCGACGTTTCTGCTGCTGCCGCGGCGTTAACTTGTTGCGCCTGCCCTTGAATGGATTGTCGCTGGTTTTCAATGATAGCCGAACCGGTGTGCCTTTGAGTTTGAACGCCTTGCGGAATCGATTGATCAGGTAACGACGATAGGCATCCGGCAGTTTGTCCGTCTGGTTGCCGTGGATGACGATGACGGGCGGATTCCGGCCGCCCTGATGTGCATAGCGCAATCGAATTCGGCGGCCGCGCACCAATGGCGGTGGATGCGCAATAACAGCCGCTTCCAGTTCTCGCGTCAGTTCGGTCGTGGTCATGTCGCGCGTTGCGGCGCGGTAGGCGCGCTCAACCGCAGGTAAGAGATCGCCAACTGCCGTGCCGTGCAATGCCGAGATCGTTATGCGCTCCGCGAAGTCGAGAAACGGCGTGCGGCGCTCGAGCTCATCGCGAACATGTTTGCGATCACTCGCGCTCATGCCGTCCCACTTGTTCGTAACAACGACGAGCGCCCGGCCACGTTCCAGCACGAGGCCCAGCAGGCTGACGTCCTGTTCGGTGACGCCTTCATGAGCATCAAGTACCGCAATGACAACCTGGGCGCGCTCGATGGCCTGCAGCGCTTTTACGATACTGAATTTCTCGACCGTCTCCTTTACCCGGGCACGGCGACGAATACCGGCCGTGTCGATCAGCAGGTACTGCCGGTCATTGCGTTCAAACGGAACGGCGACGCTGTCCCTGGTCGTTCCGGGCTGATCGAATACCACGAGCCTGTCTTCGCCAAGTAATCGATTCGCGAGCGTTGACTTGCCAACATTCGGGCGACCGACAACGGCGATTCGAAGCGCCCTTTCATCGTCATCGTCGGCGCGCGCCTCATCGGATTCCTCGTCCTCAAACTCCTCGAGGATGGCGTCCATCAATGCGTTGATTCGATCGCCGTGCGCGGCGGATATGGCAACCGGATCGCCAATGCCGGTCGCATAAAACTCAGCGGACGCGATCGCGGAATCGAGGCCCTCTGCCTTGTTTACGGCCAGCCAGGTCCGTTTGGCGTGCTTTCTCGCGAGGTCCACAACATGTTCATCAGCGGCTGTAAGCCCGGCGCGACCGTCGACGAGGACAATCGCTACGTCCGCCTCTTTTAGCGCTCGGACGGTCTGGTCGACCATCATTTGTTCAATGCCCGCCTCGCCGCCGGCGACGCCGCCGGTGTCGATAACGAGATACGGAATTGGGCCGAGCTTGCCGAATCCGTATTGACGGTCGCGCGTCAGTCCCGGGTAGTCAGCGACAATGGCGTCACGCGAACGCGTGAGGCGATTAAATAAAGTCGACTTGCCGACATTCGGACGGCCGATCAGCGCGATGACAGGCAGCATTGATCAGCAGCCGCGACACGGAGTGTCAGGCGCCCTCGTCTTCAGCGATGTCCGGTACGTCGGTTGGCCGTTTGGGGACGTCAACGATGTAAGCGGCGATTGATCCGGAGTCGCTCTGCACATATAAGCGATCCGCGACCACGACCGGGTCACTCGATATCGCCTTGCTGCCCAGCTTCAGGCGCGCGACGGGCGCGCCGTCAAGATTGTTGAAAAAATGAATATAGCCTTCGAGATCGCCAACAGCGACGGTCGTGTGAAACGGCACGGGCACCGTCGGCTCACGTCGCAGCAATGATTCCTGGCGCCAGGATTCGGCGCCATTGCGCCTTGCCATCGAGATGACGACACCGGTGTCCTGCGTTGTGTACAGGCTGGTCCAGTCAACCGCAACGCCGGCGTAGGACGAAATCTCGGTGGACCACAGGACCTGGCCTGACTCGGCCGCAATTGACCCGAGCCGGCCGTGATAGCCAGCCGCGTAAATATCCTGTCCCACGACCACCATTGCACCGTCTACATCCGACAGACGATCGAGATCTGAACGGCCGGATGGAGGCGCCAGCAGGGCTTCCCAGGCGATGTCGCCGGAAGCAAGATCAACGGCAACGACTCTGCCATTGTCGAACCCGGCAACAACATCGGCACCGGACATTACCGGCGACGAAGAGCCACGAATCGTTAATGCCGGCATCGATTGAATAATCACCCAGCGCTCTTCGCCGTCAAACGCCTGTAGCGCGCGCAGCCGATTGTCGACGGTCTGTATGATCACCGAATCATTGGCCACCAGCGGTCGTGAAAGCGATTCGCCGCCAACGTCGGCTCGCCAGCGCTCTAAGCCGGTCGCGGCATCCAGCACGATAATGATTCCGCCCTTCGATGCGACAACAACGAGACCATCGCCGACTCCGGGGCCTGCTGAAATCTCCAGCTCAAGTTCCGTACGCCAGAAGCGCTTGCCACTGACCGGGTCAAATGCGGACACTTTGCCGTCGTGGCTCGTCGCATAGATTCGATTGCCGTCGCCTGCAGGCTGCAGCGCGACGCGCAGATACTCGGCATCGCCACCAAGATCCGCGCTCCATAGTCGCTTGACCTTGAGCGTCGTCTTGATCCTGGTCAGCTTCAGGGGCTCGAGACCCTCATCTTTGTCACTGAAAATGCTGCAGGCCGACAAAGCCACGCAGGAAGCGAGAACGACGAGGGCTTTGATCGACTGTCTCACTCGGCTTCCTCTCCATCCGCGGCCTCGAGCTCGTCAACTTCCTCATCGACCGGCGCCGCAAAGGTTTCCTGCGGGAGGTCGAGAAGTTTTAGCTGTACAAACTGCTGATTTACCGTTGCTCCGCCGCCGGCTTCACCCAATGCTCGCTGATACGCCTCACGCGCATCGCGAGTGCGACCAAGCGCGAAGTAGGCGTCGCCGAGAATCTCGGCATTACGGGCGGCAAATGCACCCTGATCCCTACCCTCAAGCATGTCGACAACGTCGCTCGGCTTATCCTGGTAAAGGTAAATCTTGGCGAGCCGGAGACGTCCGACCTGCTTGAACTCTTCGCCGACGTTACTTGCAACGAGCTCGTCAAGTACCGTCGCCGCATCCTGATCGCGGTTCTCATCCATATACAAGCGCGCCATCGCGAATCTTGACTGGGCGGCATACGTTGTCTCGGCGTGATCGGTCGTCATCTGCACGACGATCGCCTCGGCCGCTTCGACGTCTCCGTCGACAACGACATTAGTGAGCTCGTCATACAGTGCAGATGCTGCATACTGCGCCTCAAGTTCGCTTGTTTGAAATCGATTGATGCCAAACAACAGCAACACTCCGATCGCCACACCGGCGATCACGTAGTTGCCGTATTCCGACCACCACGTACGCATGTTCTCGATTTGTTCTTTCTCTGAAAGTAAGTCGTCCACTCGTCGCGCCTTTTCCCGTTGTTCGTTGCCCGCTAAGCCGCGGGCCCGATTTTATTCGCCAGCATTGCGGCCAGCTCCTGCCGTGCAACGCTGATTTGATCCTCATCGCTGCGTAAAGGTTTCAATCCAATACGTTGTTCGGCGATTTCCGTCTCGCCCAGTATCAACGCAAAATCCGCATTGCTCTTATCCGCTCTTTTCATCTGCGATTTGAAACTGCCGCCACCCAGGTTAACGTCGATGTGAACACCGGCGATTTGGTCGCGAAGCTCCTCGGCAACCGCAAATGCCTGCTGTACCGCACCGTTACCTACGGCAACGATGTAGACATCTGCATCGTCCTCTGGCGCCTCGCCGCCGCAGGCCTCAAACAGATCACATAAGCGTTCGACGCCCATCGCCCAACCGGCCGCGGGAGTCGCACGCCCACCGAGCTTCTCCACGAGCCCGTCGTAGCGCCCGCCGGCACAAACGGCGCCCTGCGATCCGAGCGCATCGGTTACCCATTCAAAGACGCTGCGATTGTAGTAATCGAGACCGCGAACCAGCCGCGGGTTCACCGAATACTGGACGCCGGCGCCGTCGAGCAGAGCCTTCAGGGCCTCAAAATGCTCCGCGGACTCGGTATCCAGAAAATCCAGCATTACCGGCGCAGCCGCGATAATCGAGGCCATTTCCGGGTTCTTGCTATCGAGAATCCTGAGCGGATTTTGCTCAAGGCGGCGAATACTATCCTGATCAAGCTGACTTTTCACGCCGGAAAAGTACTCAATCAGCGTTTTCCGATATTCGGCTCGCGACTCGGGCACGCCCAGCGAATTGATCTGCAGCTCGAGTCGAGAAATACCCAGTCGCTGCCACAATCTAGAGCTCATGAGGATGAGCTCCGCATCCACATCCGGGCCCTCGTAGCCGATGGCCTCGACGTCAAACTGGTGAAACTGCCGATAACGCCCGCGCTGAGGTTTTTCGCGCCGAAACATCGGGCCGACGGTCCACAATTTTTGCCGCTGATTGTGCAGCAGACCGTTGGTGATACCCGCACGCACCATACCGGCCGTCGCCTCGGGGCGCAGCGTGAGACTTTCTCCGCCACGGTCCTCGAAGGTGTACATCTCTTTCTCGACGATGTCGGTCACTTCGCCGATCGACCGCTTGAAGAGCCCGGTCTGCTCAAGCAATGGCAGTCGAATTTCCGAGTAACCGTAAGACTGGATTACGTCGCGGACGATCGCTTCCAGATACTGCCAGGTCGAGGTGACCTCGGGCAGTATGTCGTTCATTCCTTTGACGGGCGTTGGTTTCACGGTTGCTGTAGATCGTTCAGGGCCTGTCTATCGTCAATCTGGCGGTCTCGCCGCGCAGGTCGGCCGGGGCGAAAGCGTAATCGCTACCGTTAACACGAACACTGACATTGTTAGCATTGCCGAACAACACGGACAGCGGCGCTTCGCCCGTAACATTGGCTGTGCGACCCTCGCGCCCCAGGTTAAAATAGAGTCGTTCGCCGCTCGCATCGGAGATTTCGGTCCAACAGTCGCCCGAAAAACGCATCGAAAGCCGAACCTGACCGGCGGCCAGATTGACGGCGGTGGTTTGAGCTTGCACCGGCGCTAATGCCGGCTCTTCGACGAACCCCTCATCGACCGATTCCTCAGCGACGACTTCGTCAGCGAAGACTTCCTCAGAAATGGGCGCCGGCGTCTCGACGGCGACGGCCTCGAATCCGTCGTCAGTGACACCGGTCGTCGAAAGTTCGGACGTCTGACTCTCGCTGCTTGCAGGTTGAGGGTCGGGCACGTCCAACGGATTTTTCGCTACAACGAACCACCAGTACGACGCGGCAGCAATAAAGACAACGACAATTAGCCCTATCCAGGAACCTGGAGAGAATTCTCGCGCAGATTTGCGAACTTTACCGACAACCGGTGGCATGTCCGAGGAGCGATTAAGTTTGTAGTAATCCAGCAGCACGTCATCCATGTCCACGCCGACAAGTGATGCGTACTTGCGCAAATGCCCTTTCGCGAATACCGGCGCGCCCAGAAAGTCGAAATTGTTTTGTTCGAGCGCCCGAACCTTGGGTTCGTCCAGGTGCAGCTCTTTGGCGACTTCGAGAACCGTAATCTGCTGCTCGCGACGCGCCACGGCAAGACGCTCGCCCGCCAGAGGTCCCTGAGCCTTCTCGGTTTTGACCGCTACTTCCTCGAATTCGTCTGTATTGATCTCGTCGCTCATTTGTATCAGTTACCCAGCATCCGTTTGGATTCCTCTGAATCCGGAAAATCTCGCAATAGCTCGTTCGAACATTCCAATCGTACCCTCTCGTCGCCCAGCTCGGCTTCAATCAACACACACAAATACAAAATACCCGGGTTTGGCGGATTCGCGTTCCGGAATCGCTGCATAAACGCGCGAGCGCCCAAGAAATCCTCGGCCCGCAACTTCAGCAAGGTCATTTGCAATAACGCCTCACCGTAATTCGGATTACGTTCCAACGCTCTGCGAAAAAATGACTCAGCTTTCGGGTAGTCGGGCTTCTGAGCGAAGCACACGCCTGCGTTTGTCATCATGAGCTCAGGATTATCGTTTGTCGCGGCGCCGATGGAACGCTCGAATTGCTTCTCGGCATCGTCATAGCGTTTTTGCCGGCACAAGAAAACCGCGTAGGAATTTTGCACGTCAAAATTTCCTGAGTCGACGCGCTGCGCCTTGGCGTGGGCTTCTTCGGCGAGACGCGGATTGCCAAGCTGTTCATAGGTCGTGGCCAAGGTGGACCAGACGACCGGTTGTTTTGGGTCAAGCTCTGTGGACAAAATCAATCGGTCGCGAGCCAGCTCGTAGTTTCCCTTTTGGAAGTACTCGATCGCCAGCTGAAAGTTCAAGCTTGCAGCATCTTCGGTATTCGGAACGGATTTGGGCGTACCCGTGGTTGTCGAAACGCATGCCGACAAAAGAAAACAGGTCGCGCCAAGAATCGAAACCTGCATCAATCGTGTGAATCTATCGCTCATTCCCATATTCACGCCGTGGCTGTCCTTATGTTTTTTTCGCTCAATCGGACGCGTACACGGTCACTGACTCTGCCGGCCAGTTGCCCGCATGCGGCATTAATATCGTCACCGCGCGTCTTGCGTGTGGTTGCGATGATGTCATGTTTGCGCAAGCTGTCCTGAAAAAGCCGAATGGACTCCCTGGACGAGCGCACAAATTCGTTTCCATCAAACGGATTAAACGGTATCAGATTTACTTTTGCCGGCTTGCCTTTCAGCAATACGGCAAGTTCATCCGCGTGCTCAAGCGAGTCGTTAACGTTACGCAGCATGACGTATTCGAAAGTGATGAATCGGTTGGCATGCTTCTTCGCATAGGACCAGCAGGCATCCAGCAATTCGGCAATCGGATGCAATCTATTGATGGGTACCAGCCTGTTTCGCAACTCATTATTCGGCGCATGCAGCGACACGGCCAAAGCGACGTTGCAGTCATCGGCGAGCTTGTTGATATGCGGAACGATGCCCGACGTGCTAACGATTACGCGACGACGCGACAGTCCATACGCAAGGTCCGATACCAGCAACTCGAGAACCGGAACAATATTGCGATAATTAGCGAGCGGCTCACCCATGCCCATGAACACGACATTGGTTACGGCCGGCTCGCCATTACTCCGCGGCGGTAGATTTTGATTCGCGTGCCACACTTGCCCGATTATTTCAGCCGCCGTCAGATTGCGATTGAAGCCCTGTGCGCCGGTTGCACAAAACGCGCAGTCCAGTGCACATCCGACCTGCGACGAAATGCACAAGGTGCCACGCGCCGGCTCCGGTATGAATACGGTTTCAACCGCCTGACCCGAGCCACTACCGAACAACCACTTGACCGTGCCATCCGCGGATTCGTGACGCGATTCCTCGACGGGCAATTCGACACATGCCCGTTCTTTCAGCTTCGTTCGCAGCGACTTTGACAAGTCCGTCATTGCATCGAAATCGAGTTCGCCGTGCTGGTAAATCCATTTTAGAATCTGGCGAGAACGAAAAGGCTTTTCACCGAGCCCAACGATGAAGCACTCAAGCTCACGATCTGGCAAGCCGAGCAGATTCACTTTGTCACTGGACGCGGTCATGGCATTCGTCAGTCTTCGTTTAACGCATTCTCGGGCAAAGCCCGTCGGTAAAGAAAAACGCGATCTCCTGTGCTGCGGTATCCGGACCGTCCGATCCGTGCACGATGTTCTCTTCGATACTTTCCGCAAAGTCGGCACGTATCGTCCCCGGCGCCGCGTCGGCCGGGTTGGTTGCACCCATGATGTCGCGGTTCTGGCCAATGGCGTTCTCACCACTCAGAACCTGCACCATTACAGGGCCTGACATCATGTAGTTAACCAGGTCATTAAAGAACGGTCGCTCCTTGTGAACCTCATAAAAGCCTTCAGCCCGCTCGATCGTCAGGTGCATCATTCGTGCTGCAACGACTTCCAGTCCGGCTTTTTCGAATCGGGAATAGATTTCCCCAATCAGGTTCTTTTGCACGCCATCAGGTTTGATGATGGAGAGCGTCTGCTCAACGGTCATACGCCAATCCTTTGGTTTCGGGTATTTTAGAGTTAACCCCTGATTTTACTTGGCATTTCGGGGGTGGGCAATGAAAGTAGACAGGCTCAGATGTTGAAACTTTCTCCGCAGCCGCATTCGCCACTGATATTCGGGTTGCGGAAACTGAATGCCTCGTTGAGACCATTCTTGACGAAATCGACCTCGGTGCCGTCGATTAGCGCGAGCGCCTCCGGATCGATGACAACGGTAACACCCTTGTCCTCGAAAACGACGTCGGATTCTGCGATCTCATCCGCGTAATTGATGACATAGGAATAGCCCGAGCAGCCGGTCTGGGTAACGCCCAGGCGCAGGCCCACGCCGCTGCCGCGCGCGTCAAGGTAGCTTAGAACACGGCTGGCCGCCGCGTCTGTCAGTGATATAGCCATATTGTCCTGTATCAGGGCTTGCGGACGGCGGCCCCAAGCGACCGAACCGCGTCTTCGAGTACTAGTATACGGCCTGTTTTCTCTACAGGTACAGCGAGAGTTTGCATAAGACCGGCGGCCGCAAACGATTTCAGGTGGGCAACCTGCTGCCGCTCAAATCCGGTGCAGAAGGCTTCGGCGGCGGCTATCAGGTGCGGGCAGCCCCAGGCGCGAAATTTCAACGCGATAACCCGGTCCCGATCCACTTTCGCGGACAGCTCCACGCGCACGCCCTGATCCTCAACTCGCACGATGATCCCGTCATCGATAGCACCCGCATGGGGCGTCGAGGCAAACAGCTGGCGCACCCTCGTTGAATACGGATCGGAACTCATGCCGCCCTGCCCGGAGCGATCTTGCGCAAATGGGCCACGGCGGCGTGGTAGCCCTGTACGGCGAAGTCGATATCCTTCTCGGTCGTTTCGCGTCCAAAGCTAAATCGAATCGCGCTTTGCGCAAGTTCGTCGCTGCGGCCCAGCGCCCGCAACACATAGGACGGATCCTTATTGTGCGAGTTACAGGCTGACCCGGTTGCGACGCAAAGAGGCTCGAGCGCCAGCAACAGGCTTTCTCCTTCAATGTCATCGATGCTGACGTTCAGAATGCCGGGGAACGCATGTTCGGCCGAGCCGTTTCGAGTAATGCCCGACACCGCAGAGAGCCCTGCCCACAGGCGTTCGTTGAGCGCCTGCAGATACAGCAAATCATTGTTCATCGACGCAACGGCGATGTCCGCTGCCAGGCCAAATGCGGCGATAAGGTGTACCGGCAATGTCCCGGGTCTGATGCGACGCTGTTGCCCGCCGCCGTACAGTAGCGGCTCCACATGGCAGCCGGGGCGATCGGCGATGTACAGCGCACCAATGCCTTTCGGTCCATACAGTTTGTGTGCTGTCATCGACACGAGATCGACCGGCAAATTTCCAAGATCGAACGGCAGCTTGCCGATGCCCTGTGCCGCATCAACATGAAACAGCACATCGCGTTCACGGCACAATGCACCGATGGCATCGATATTTTGCAGCACGCCGGTCTCGTTATTGATCGACATGATTGAAACCAGCTGCGTATCGTCTCGTAGCGCCGCCTCAAAATCCCCGATGCGCAGACGCCCGTTTTCCTTCGGCTGCAACCAGGTAACGTCGAAACCCTGCTTCTCGAGCGCACGAAAGACATCACACACCGCCTTGTGCTCCGTTGGCATCGTTATCAGGTGTTTGCCGCGAGACTCCCGGTATCGGGCAGCGCCGGCGATCGCAAGATTGTTCGATTCAGTTGCCCCGGACGTCCATACGAGCTCGTCGGCCTTGCAATTGAGCAAAGCGGAGAGCTGTCGCGTCGCCCGATCGACAGCGTCGCTCGCGCTACGGCCCGCAATATGAATCGCCGAGGGGTTCGCATAATTCCCGCTAGCCGTCAGATGCGCGGACATGATGTCCGCGACACGAGGATCGACGGGTGTCGTCGCCGCGTAGTCGAGATAAATGATGTCGGTACTCACGTGTTCTCGCCCGAACCATCTTTGCGGTCGCGATCGACGGCCGCCAGAACGCCGCGCAGAATATTAAGCTCGTTCCTGTCCGGCCGGGCGCGTACGAACAGTCGCCGCAACCGACGCATCAAGTGCCGTGGATTATCGGGATTCAAAAACTGCAGGTCCGTCATGACCTTCTCGAGGTGGCTGTAAAAAAATTCCATCTCTTCGCTCGTGGCCAGCGGCGCATCCGCCTCATATTCCGGCTGCTTGTCAGTGCGTGCCGCGCGAATTTCGTAGGTCAGCACCTGCACGGCCATCGCGAGATTTAGCGAGCTGAAATCCGGGTCCGTCGGAATTGTCAACAAGGTATCGCAATGATCGAGTTCCGCGTTACTCAGGCCGGTCTTTTCGGGACCAAATACTGCCGCAACTTTGCCGCCTGCGCTTTCTTCGATAAGCCTGGCCGCCGCATCCCTGCAGTCCAGAAGCGGCCAGTTGATTGCCCGGGACCGTGCGCTCGCGCCGGCCACATAAATGCAATCGGCAATTGCCTCGCCCAGCGTTTCAACAACGATGGCATTTTCGAGTATGTCGTGGGCGCCCGACGCACGCGTCGTCGCCTCTTCGTGCGGGAAATAGCGCGGCTCAACGAGCGCCAACTCCTTCAGCCCCATATTCTTCATGGCACGCGCGACCGCCCCGATATTGCCGGGGTGGGTAGTTCCAACGAGCACGATTCGTATCGACATGTCTGGCTTGGCGGACCCAAAGTCCGGTATTCTACCGCTCCGGCCGATGGTGGCCATGTTCTTTGAACACGTTCTTTACAAAAATGGAATCGTTTCATGCACGCATTACTCAATGTGGCCGTGATGGCAGCGCGACGCGCCGGCGCGGTCCTTATACGCAAAATGGCCAATCTCCCGAAGCTCAAGGTCGATCAAAAGGGGCATAACGATTACGTCAGCGACGCCGATCGCGCCGCAGAGAAGGCAGTCATCGACTGCATTCTGAAACACTATCCCGATCACGCCATCCTCGCCGAAGAATCCGGTGCCCAGGGTGAATCCGACCATGTCTGGATCGTTGACCCGCTCGATGGCACGACAAACTATTTGCATGGCTTCCCGGTTTTCGCCGTATCGATCGGACTGCAGATCAACGGCCGTATGGAACACGGGGTAGTCTACGATCCCATGCGGCAGGAACTGTTTACTGCATCTAGGGGCGACGGCGCACAAGTGGACGGCAGACGCATACGCACCAGCGGCCAAAAGCAAATCGAGCGGGCGCTAATCGGAACCGGCTTTCCGTTTCGCCAGTCGGAGAAAGAACTGAAGCCGTACCTGAATATGCTGGGTAAGACTGTATTGAATACCTCGGGCGTGCGTCGTCCCGGCGCTGCGGCTCTCGATCTTGCCTATGTCGCGGCAGGACGCCTGGATGCATTTTGGGAAACCGGATTGGCGCCCTGGGACCTGGCCGCCGGTAGCCTGCTGATACGCGAGGCTGGCGGCATCATCTCGGGTCTCGACGGCTCAGAAAACTTTATGGATACGGGGCACGTCCTGTGCGGCACACCGAAGATCTACAAGGACATGGCCAAGCTTTGCGCCCGAGAAATTAAGGCGCTGCTAGCCTGATCTGCAGGAGCGGGCACGAGCCCGCGGCCTCTGCGGCTACATCTGGGGAGCTCGTCATCGAAATGGCTCGCTGCGCTGCGCTTTATTTCCGATGAAGAGCTCCCCAGATGCAACCGCGTTGTAAGCACGGCGCACCGCTGATCTGATTTGGTGACTGTGAGCGGGGAGATGTTCGACCGAAGTAAAGCGCAACGGAGTGAGCCATGAGGGAGAGCGCTGCCCGCTCACAGTCACCAAATCAGGGTAGGTCGTCTACTAGCTCAGGGTGTTTTATGGGTTCGAGCAAGTCCTGGGGACTGACGCCGAGTAGCAAAGCCGTCGCACTGGCCGTGTAGATCGACGAATACGTTCCCACGATAATGCCGACGATCAAAGCGATCGAAAACGGCGCAATCGACTCACCGCCCAGTACCAGCAATGCGACCAATACAAACAAGGTCGTGATACCCGTAATCAAGGTACGCGCGAGCATTTCGTTGATTGAGATGTTCATGGACTCATCCGCCGAAACACCTCGCAACTTGAAGAAATTTTCGCGAATTCGATCGAACGCGACAACCGTATCGTTGAGCGAGTAACCGATGACTGCGAGTACTGCGGCAACGACCGTTAAGTCGAATGGCAACTGGAAGATCGAAAAGAACCCGACCGTAACGATGACGTCGTGCGCGAGGGCCGCTACCGCGCCGGCCGCAAATTTCCACTGAAAGCGGAACATGACGTAGGCGAAAATCATGAGCATGGCGAAAATCATCGCGAGACCGCCCTGCTCGGCTAATTCCGCGCCCACTTGCGGGCTGACAAATTCGACGCGGCGCAAATCAACGTTTTGTCCGCCCACTTCCAAGGTCGTCTGTAATTCCCTGCGAATCTCGTTTGGCTCCGCGTCGCCCTGTGGCGGCAAGCGAACGAGTACATCGGTGTCATCGCCAAATTGCTGTACCTGGGCGTCGGTGAAACCGGCGTCCGCAAGATTG
>Ga0255057_10001580_pt1 | contig 12678 bp, 9 predicted proteins | sample Cases_109_6_MG_FD_189022 | JGI IMG/M metagenome (GOLD analysis project Ga0255057, IMG submission 189022) | Seawater microbial communities from Amundsen Gulf, Northwest Territories, Canada - Cases_109_6 | ecosystem: Environmental > Aquatic > Marine > Gulf | place: Canada: Northwest Territories... | reverse complement strand
GATTTCGAAGACCGGGCGCGCGTCTGGCTGGCTTACGGGCGCTACGCCATGAACGCCGCCGGAGATTCGAGCTACGACCGCGTCCTGCACTACTGGATCGCGGAGACGCTGTTGAGGGGCGCCTGGCTGTCCGAGACGTTGCGGCCCTTCTACCTGGGCCTGCGAGCCAACGCGCTCGGCACCTACGACGACGGCGAGGGCTATCTCGTCGACTTCCGTCAGGGCGGGAGCCTCGGCTACAACGTCGAGGCGCTCACGGCCTACTCGGCGGTGCTGGGCTGGGAGCTGAATCAGAACCTGCGCCTGCGTGCCGAGTACACGCACAACGACATCGACCTCGTGCGCGGCGTTACCCAGAGCATGCGCAATGCCGCCAAGAAGGCCGACACCTTCGGCGTGGAAGTGGGGGCCTCGTTCTGATGCGGAGGCTGCTCGGCGCGGTTGGAGTCGCCGTGCTGCTCGTGCCGGCCAGCGTCTGGGCCGGAGAACTCGCCGGGCGAGTGAGTCTCGGGGTGGAGGGCACGCGCCTGGCCGACCTGGGCCCGGTGGTCGTCTTCCTGGAGCCAGAGGGGGAAGTGAGCCTGCCGCCGGTCTCGCCTTCGAATCCGCGCATCCGCCAGCGCAAGGCGCGCTTCGATCCTCCGTTCCTGGTGATCACGGCTGGGCAGAAGGTCGATATGCCGAACGACGACACCATCTTCCACAACGTCTTCTCCTTCTCGCGGCCCAACGACTTCGATCTGGGCGTCTATCCATCCGGTGACTCCCGGACCGTCGCCTTCGAGCATGCCGGGCTGGTAAAGCTCTACTGCTCGATCCACGAGTCCATGTCGGGCGCTGTGCTGGTGAGTCCCTCGCCCTGGTTCGCGACCGCCTCGCGCGCCGGTGAGTACCGGATCACGGGTGTTCCGGCGGGCCAGTACCGGCTCACCGTATGGAACGAGAAGCTCCCCGCCGCCACGCGCAGTGTCGCTGTACGGGCGCAGGGCAGGCAGCGCACCGATGTCACCCTGGGAGTGACGTTGCCCTGAGTCGCCCATGCTGGCCGCGTTTTGGCACAGCATCGGCTACCTGACGGTCGGCTCCCACAACATGGACTACCGCTGCATGATGATGGACGGGGATGTACGCCCTGTGAGCGCCACGACGCCTGGCTAGAGCGGCTTGGCCTCGATGGGGAGCGACTCGAAGCCGCGGATCACGGTGGAGTGGAGACGTCGCGCAGGCGCGGCGCCGGGCTGGACTTCGGGGAAGCGCTCCAGCAGGGCCTCGAGCGCGACGCGGCCCTCGAGCCGGGCCAGCCCGACACCCAGGCAGAAGTGCACGCCGAAGCCGAAGCCCATGTGCTGGCTCTCCGGGCGATCGAGGCGGTACTCGTCGGGAGCCTCGAAGGCCGCCGGGTCGCGGTTGGCGGCGCCGTAGGAGACGATCACGCGCTGGTCGGCGGGGATCTCGACCTCGCCCACCTGAACCGCGCGGGTCGTCTGGCGCCCGAGATTCTGGACGGGGCAGTCGAAGCGAACCGTCTCCTCGATGGCGGCGGGCACGAGGCTCGGGTCCCGGCGCAGCTGCCGCCACAGCTCGGGCTGGTGGGCGAGGATGTTCAGCTGGTTGCTGATCAGATTCGTGGTGGTTTCGTTGCCCGCCACCAGCAGCATGATGAAGAAGCCGTCGAGCTCCTCCTGGCTGAGGCGTTGGCCGTCGATCTCGGCGTGAACCAGGGCGGAGACCAGGTCGTCGCGGGGATCGCTGCGCCGGGCCGCGCCGAGCGCGCGGAAGTAGTCGACCAGCTCCATGGCCGCGCTCTGCAGGGCCTCCGTGGGCGGGTTCTCCAGCAGCCCGACGAAGGCGTCGGACCAGCGCCGGAAGTCGGCGCGCTTCTCCGGCTCGACGCCCAGCATCTCGGCGATCACCACCACGGGCAGCGGCACCGACAAGGCCGGCACCAGGTCGAAGTCGGGGCCGGGCAGTGCGTCGAGCAGCTCGCGCGCCAGCGCCTCGATGCGAGGTGCGGCCTGCGCCACGCGCCGCGGCGTGAAGGCACGGCTCACCAGGGCGCGCAGCTGGTCGTGGTGAGGCGGGTCCGTCGCCGCCAGCGCCGGCAGGTTCGCGCGAGGGCCCGGCATGGGCCCTGGGCCGTGGGCGCTGCTGAAGGTCGAGTGATCCAATAGTGCGTCGCGCACGTCCTCGAAGCGGGTCAGCATCCAGGCGCCGTAGCGCGGCTCGCGGTAGACGGGGCTCTCGCGGCGCAGCCGTTCATACACAGGGAAGGGATCTTCCTGGAACGGGGCTGCAAAGACGTCGGGCTGCACGCTCTGGTCCTCTCTCGAGCCTCATCGCCGCCGCGCGCAGAGGCCCGTGTTACGGGTTTCCAACACAACGCTTCGGGCCGACGCCCGGCCAGTTTATGATGCCCGGAACGGGGGTGCTTCGTCTATCATGATCCGACTTTCAGGAGCAGGTATGCGGAGATCCGAGCTTTTCTTCCTCTTGGGGCTGCTGAGCTGCGCGCTCGCGGGGCCGGCGTTCGCGGAGGAGCCGATTCCGCCCGATGAGGGCGGCACGATCGAGTCCATGGGCCAGCCCCCGCGCATCTTTCCCTATGCCGGGTTGGCTGCCGGCGCGTACCGGCCCGCCTCGGAACGCCGCACCGACGCGACCGGAACGCTCACGCTGGGCGCCTTCTGGAACCTGCTGAGCCCGGTGTCGGCCATCGGCCTCGCGGGTGAGGGCTACGTGTCGGCGCGGGGCGTGTCGATCGACGGCGGCATTCGCGGCCTGCTCTCCGTTCGGCCGCTGCGCTTCGGCGTCGGCATCGACTACAACATCAAGGACAACGAGCCGGACTTCCTGATGACCTTCAGCCACCCGTTGCGGCGCGGTGGCCCCTTCGGTTTCGGCGGGAGCCTGCGGGTCGACTATCTGCCCACCCGGGGGCACAGCTTCAACGTGGGCTTCACGATGCCCCTGTTCCAGAAGTGGATGGGGCGTACGCGAGCGGCGCGCGACCACGTGCGGCTCGTGCCTCCGAAGCAGGAGCCGCTGGCCGACAGCATCACGGACCCGCGCCTGATCGAGGCACTGGCGAACGTGCGGGCGGCCGCGGACTGGATCAACCGCTTCACGACCCCCTTTTTCGACCCCGCCAGCGGCAGCCGCGACGAGTCCGTCGAGCGCTTCGTCGATCGCGTGCAGGAGTTCAAGGCGCACATCGGGCAAGCGGGCGGGCTCTACCCGCAGGGGCGCAGCTACACCGAGGAGATCCGCGTCTACCACGCGGAGCTCGACCGCGCCTTCTCGCTGGCTGCGGGTGGCAGCGGTTCAGGCCTTCAGCCCGGGCAGAGCTCGGAGCTCGGCCGGGAGATTTCCGCGCAGGCGCGTGAGTTCCTGCTCGAAGAAGTACTGCTGCCCTACAACGCCATGCTGGGGCGCATCAAGAAGCCCGACACCACGCGCGGCTTCGCGGTGCGGGCCCGTGACGCCTTCGACCTGTGGATGAACCAGCACGGCGGCATCTCGGTGAATGCGCGCCCGGGCCTGCGCTACGTCTTCGAAGGCCTGCTCGCAGAAGTGGAGAGGAGCCGGGAGGGCTCCGCCCGCCACTGGGAGACCTCAGAGCTGGTCTGGCTTCCCTTGCACCTGTCGGTGCGGCCCGAGCAGCTCGATACCCAGGCGGACCTCGACGCCATCGTCGAGCGTGCGGTGGGCAAGACCTTCACTACCGGCAACGAGCACTACTACGTCGTGAACGAGCAGTTCCAGTGGGAGCTGCTGCGCCACATCCGCGAGGCCGAGGACTACCACGTGCTGTGGATCCACGACTTCCGCGGCGTGGGCAACGACAAGCAGGCCGACCGGGTCGGCCACGCGCAGGTGCTGAACGGCTATCTGAAGACGCTGACCCGGCGGGTACGCGAGTACGACAAGACCGGGAAGCTGCCCACCTACATGATCTTCCTGGACCAGAACTTCTACGAGCCGAATCAGGGCCGCCTCTGGATGAGCCTGCTGCAGGATCCCATGAAGTCGACCGTGGCGCTCCCCGGCGACAAGAAGGCCAAGGAGATGCAAACGGCTGTAGCCGAGGCGCAGGCGGAGCTGCGCGCGGCCGTAGCCGAGTCGCAGCTGCTGCAGCAGCGACGGCGTGCCTACGGGGACGACTGGCTGCGCAACCGCATCAAGGTCCACATCAACATCACCAACCCCATCGACTGGTCCTTCTCCAGCCAGCGCGTGATCCCGGTGCTGGGGATTCCCGACGTGGTGATGCGCGACCACCGCAAGATCTCCTTCTTCGACATCACCGAGGTCGATCCGGGCCGGGGCGAGGCGATCTTCACCGGCATGGGAGTAGGAGACCACTACGCCGGACCCACCTGGGAAGACCGCGCGATGCTGGTGCGCGGCCCCGCCCTGGTGGACTTGAAGGGCGCAGCGCGGGAGATGCTGCTCGACCAGGGCTTCGAGCCGGAGCAGATCCCGTATCCGCTGCAGCCCCAGCCCAAGCCCGACGACTACGGCGAGCAGATCGCGCTGCGCCAGGAGCAGGGCTACATCTACCGATCCTTGCAGCTCCACAACGAGACAGGCTACGGAAAGAAGCCCATCAACGTGTTGAAGGCCACGCTCTATGACCTGATGCCCGCTGGATCCGTCATGGTGGTGCCCGACTCGCTGTGGAACAGCCCCTTCTGGGCTGGGATGTTGACGGGCGCGGCGTTGCGAGGCGCGCACGTGTTCGCGGTGTCTCCGGCCCTCGAGAACGCGCCGAGCTCCGGTTTCCCGCAGATGTCGCGGGCCCAGGAGATCTTCGCGGAGATGATCCTGGTGCAGCAGCTGATGGAAAGCGAGCTGGAACAGGTCGGCGGAGAGCTGCACACCGGCATTTACGCCGTCGACGTGGACGTCGGCGACCTCTTCGGTCGCAGCGAACTCTACTACGACCGTCTGGGTTCGAGCCCGCTCTACCGGTCCTTCTTCAGTATCACGCCTGAAACGCATCCGGAGCAGTGGCTCCGGGCCCGGGCGAGGAGCGAGGCGAACCGCAAGCGCGTGCAGGCCGTCCTGCGGGAGAGCGGCTTCGAGGCCGACTACGTCGTCGAGGACATCGGGAAGCGCAAGCCGAAGCTCCACCTGAAGGCCCAGCTCTTCCTCAACCGCCCGGCCGTGAGCAACTTCGCCCTCCTCGACTGGGGTACCTACCTCGAGAGAGCCATGGTCGAGCGGGTGCGCCAGGTCGATCCGGATCAGTACGCAGATCTGCGCGAGACCTGGGGCGAGTCGCATCGCTTCATCGTCGAGGAGGCCGCCAGGGTGCGGGAGATCGGCGACCCGAAGAATCTGGGCCACGGCATCGGCTACCTCACGCTGGGCTCCCACAACATGGACTACCGCGGCATGATGATGGACGGGGAGGTGCTCTACGTGACCGCCGGGATCGGCGTCCTCTCCGGCATGCGCGACCTCTTCATGGTGGCGATCGTCTCCGACTGGGTGGACGACCTCGAAGAGCTGGAAGCGCTGGTGCCCGCCTACAGCGAGTGGCAGCGCCGTGTGGGTCGCTACATCAAGTACGCTCTATGAGAGCGCGGCCGCTGCGCCTGCGGGCCGTCGCCCTGGCGGGCCTGGGGCTGGCTCTTCTCACGGCGCCAGTCGCGGCGTCCGCCTCCTGCCGTGACACCACCGGAGTCGGCGGCGAGGGCCGGGTGCGCTGGACGGAGGCGGTAGCCCCGGAAAACGAGGCGGCCCTCGAGGCCTGGTGCGTCGCGGTCGGCGGCCCCGTACTGATCGAACCTCCGGTTGCTCGTGCGACGCTGGATCCCGTCGAGGTGTTCGCGGCCCTGGCCTGGAACCTCCACGTGGGCGACGGCGATCTCGAGCGCCTGATCCGCCGGCTGCAGGCGGGTGAGTTGACCGAGGGGAGGCCGGTGGAGCACTTCGTGCTGCTGCTCCAGGAGGCGGCGCGCGTGGGCCCGGCCGTCCCCGCCTCCGGCGTTCCCGGTGCGATCTCCGCTTCCGCCATCGGCTCGCCCATCGACGCGTCACGCAGCATCGAGGCGTTCGCGGACCGCAACGGCCTCTACGGCTTCTACGCGCCCTCCATGCGCAACGGGCCCGATCATCGGGAAGACCGCGGCAATGCGATCCTCTCGACGCTCCCCCTCACGGATCCCGCAGCCCTGGTGCTGCCCTACGAGCGCCAGCGCCGGGTGGCGATCGCCGCGACGGTGTCGCTGACGCTCCACCACGGCGAGTCGCGCTCGCTGCGGGTCGTGAGTGCGCACTTCGACAACAGCTCCCGGCTCGGCCGCATCTGGCGCAGCTTCGGTGCCGGGCGCGTCCGTCAGGCGCGCGCGCTCGCCGACTGGCTGGACTCGGAGCAGGCCGTCGCGCTGGGGGGGGACTTCAACACCTGGTGGGATGGTTCCAAGGAAGACGCGGTGCTGCTGCTGCGGGAGCGCTTCCCGCTGCCTCAGGTGCTTCCGATTCACGCGACCTACCAGCCCCCCTTCAGCATGCCCCGGCGCCAGGCGGACTATCTGCTGTTCCGGCTGCCGGAAGGCTGGACCGCAGACTACGAGGCGGACTCGGACTGGGGCGGCTCGGATCACGCACCGCTCATCGGATGGATGGAAACCGGGGGGCGCGATGTCGCCGCCCCGGCGGAGGGAAATTGATGCGCCGAATCATCCGGACCACGCTGGGGCTCACGTCGACGCTGCTGGTGCTCGCTGCCTGCGCGTCGGACAAGGGCCCCGCTCCCGGCGAGCCCGTGACCCTGCACACGCTGCCGGAGGCACAGCGGCTGGCCTACCTGCGCGAGGCCACGGTCTGGGCTCCCATCGACACGGGGCGCGCCGACCTGCGCAGTGGTCCGCCTGGCGGCCGTTTCGCGAGGGATACCGTGCTCGACTGCGCCTTCGTGATGCCCGAGGAGAAGGTGCACGGCTACACGCCAAAATTCCTGTGCCGCACCGCAGACGACAAGGTCTGGAAGATCAAGTACGGCGCCGACAATCGCGAGGTCTACGGCGAGGTGATCGGAAGCCGACTGCTGTGGGCGCTGGGCTTCTTCTCGGACCGCATCGATCCGGTGCGGGTGCGCTGCAGCGGCTGCCCCGAGGACCCCTGGTCCGCCATGAAGGACGCGGGCGACGGAGCGGGGCTGCCGCCGGCGAGCGTCGTGCAGGAGTTCGAGCCCGCCATCATCGAGAGCTATTACGGCAAGCTGATGGAGTCGGAAGCCGAAGAAGGCGTTGCCTGGGACGAGCTGCTCGAGCAGACGAGCACGGATCCCAAGCGCGCCGGCGAGCAGCGCATCCACCGCGAGGCCCTGGCGCTCTTCGCGGCCTTCCTCCAGCACGCCGACAGCAAGCCCTCGCAGCAGTCGCTGGGCTGCGCTCCGGGTGCGATGAAGCGCGACGCCGCGGGCGCGGAGAGCTGCAGCAAGGCTCAGATCTACATCGGCGACATCGGCGCCATCCTGGGGGACGGCTGGAAGTACAAGCGCATGAGCACCACCAAGATCGAGTACACGCTGTGGAAGGAGACTCCCGTCTGGGCGGATGCGAAGACCTGCGTGGCCGTCGTGCATGGGCGCCCGAACGCCTCGCTCGGCAACGTGCGCGTCTCAGAGGCGGCCCGTGCCTTCCTGGCGGACGGCCTGGCACAGCTGAGCCGCGAGCAGCTGCGCGGCCTCTTCGAGGCCGCCAAGGTCGAGCTGCTCCAGGAGACGATCGAGCCGTCTCCGGGGCTGAAGCGCACGGCGACAGCGGACGACTGGGCGGCGCTCTTCCAGGCGCGCGCGCGCCAGATCATCGATCACCGCTGTCCTGCCTGACAGCTGTACAGTCATTGGCTCACCGCTAGCGGTACAAGGAGGCACGCCCATGGGCGCCCAGGACCGGGATTTCGACCTCGTCATCTGGGGAGCCACCGGCTTCACCGGCAAGCTCGTCGCCGAGTACCTGCTCGGGCGCGACGGCCCCGGCCTGCGCTGGGCTCTGGGAGGGCGCAGCCAGGCGAAGCTCGAGGCCGTGCGGGCGGAGCTGGGGGCTGGCGCCCAGCAGCTGCCGCTCGTGGTAGGCGACGCCGACGACGAGGCCTTCCTGGCTTCGTTGGCCGAGCGCACGCGCGTCGTCTGCACGACTGTGGGCCCCTACGCCCAGTACGGCTCGAAGCTGGTGGCGGCCTGCGCCGGCCAGGGCACGCACTACTGCGACCTCACCGGCGAGCTGCAGTGGATGCGGCGCATGATCGACGCGCACCACGACGCCGCCGTGGCGAGTGGTGCGCGCATCGTCCACACCTGTGGCTTCGACAGCATTCCCTCGGACCTGGGCGTCTTCTTCCTGCAGCGCGAGATGCAGGCGCGCCACGGCGTGCCCTGCTCCCGGATCAAGTACCGCGTCGTCGACTTCCGCGGCGGCTTCAGTGGTGGCACCGTGGCGAGCCTGCTGAACGTGATGGCCGAGGCCACCAGCGACTCCGCGGTGCGCAGGCTACTCGCCGACCCTTACGCCCTCAACCCCGAGGGTGAGCGCTCGGGGCCCGACACGGCAGACCGCATGGCCCCGGCCTACGACGCAGACTTCGACGCCTGGACGGCCCCTTTCGTGATGGCTGGGATCAATACGCGCGTGGTGCGGCGCAGCAACGCGCTACTCGGACACGCCTACGGCCAGGACTTCCGCTACGACGAAGCCACGCTGATGGGTCCGGGGTTACCCGGGATGGCGAAGGCCGCCGCGTTCTCGGCGGGTCTTGGCGCGACGCTGGGTGCCGGGGCGGTCGGGCCGCTACGTCGCCAGCTGGCCCGCCTGCTGCCCGCGCCCGGCGAAGGGCCCAGCCCGGAGCAGCGCGAGCGGGGCTTCTTCGTGATCCGGCTCTTCGGGGAGCACCCTGTCGACGCCGGCAAGAGCTTGCGCGCTCGGGTCAGCGGCGACCGCGACCCGGGCTACGGCTCCACGGCCAAGATGCTCGGCGAGGCGGCGCTGTGCCTGGTCCAGGACGATCTCGACGTTGCCGGCGGCATCTGGACCCCGGCCTCGGCGCTGGGAACGCCTCTGCTGGCGCGCTTGCAAGAGAGGGCGGGCCTCAGCTTCAGCATCGAGCAGAGCTAGGCGCGGGGTGGAGCGACCGCCTCCGCTCGTGGTCTGCCTGGGCTTTCCCGTGTTTCACGACGAGAGCTACCTCGAGCGCCTGCGTGGCCTCGACGGGGTGGAGCCCGTGGTGTTGCCGGTGGATCCCGAGGGCGACTGGGGCGGTGTGGCGCCCGGTGAGCCCCACCCCGAGCCGCCGGAGTGGGGGCGCGGTGTCGGCCCGGAGCGCCGTGCGGCACTGGCGCGAGCCGAGGTCCTGGTAGCGCTGCACACCCCAGCGGATCTCCTGGCCCTCGCGCCGCGCCTGCGCTGGATCCAGGGTATCGGTGCCGGCATCGAGCAGTTCGCGGCGGCCGGGGTCACGCGGGACCGCGTGATCGTCACGAACGGCTCCGGTGTCAGCTCCGGCTCGATGGCGGAGTGGGTCGTGGGACGCCTGCTGCAGGTCTGGAAGCGTTTTCGCGACGCGGACGACGCACAGCGCACGCACGCCTTCACGCGCACCTACGGGCGCACCTTCGCCGGCTCCACGATCGGGATCGTGGGCCTCGGGAGCATCGGCCGCGCCGTGGCCGAGCGGGTCCGTGCGCTCGGCTGCCGGGTGCTCGGGCTGCGACGCAGCGCGCGGCCGGGGGCGCAGTCGGAGCACGCGGATGCGCTGTACGCACCGGAGCAGCTGCACGAGATGCTCGCGGCCTGCGATGCGGTCGTGGTGGCGGCGCCCGCCACGCCGGAGACCCGGCACCTGATCGACGCCCGGGCCCTCGCCGCCATGCCGCGTCACGCCGTGCTCGTGAACGTGGCGCGCGGCTCGCTGGTGGACGAGTCAGCGGTCGCAGAGGCACTGCGGGAGGGCGTCATCGCCGCCGCGGTGCTCGACGTCTTCGACCCGGAGCCTCTCGCCCCGGAGAGCCCGCTCTGGGATCTGCCCGGCGTCTACGTCTCCGCGCACTCGTCGGTCTCGGTCGATCGCTTCATGGACGACGTCTTCGAGCTGGTGCTAGACAATCTGGGCCGCTACCTGGCGGACGAGCCCCTGCGCAACGTCGTGGACATGCAGGCACTGGGCTTCGGCGCGGGAGCGGAGGACTGACTAGCGCCGTGACCAGGGCCAGCGCGGCCCAGAGCCCACTCCGGGCAGCGGGTCCCAGAAGCTGTCGCAGCCGCCACTCGGCTTGGTGCCCGCCAGGAACCAGTCCGACACCTCGCGGCAGTCGCCGACGTCCTCGGCCTCCAGGTTGCCGCCGCTGCGGGCCATCACCGTGTCGTGCACGACTCCGGGCGGTGTCGCGAAGCTCGCCGCGCCTCGCGATCCCAGCGCCGACTTCAAGAAGCGCGTGAAAATCGGCAGCGCAGTGCGGGCACCAGGCAGCCCCAGGCTGCCTTCGTCGTCGAAGCCCACCCAGACACCCGCCACCAGCTCCGGCGTGTAGCCAACGAACCAGCCGTCCCGGTAGTCGTCGCTGCTGCCCGTCTTGCCCGCCAGCGGACCCCGGTAGCCCAGAGCGCGCACCGATTTTCCGGTACCGCGGTCGACGGCACCCTGCAGGGCCGACGTCACCAGGAAGATCTCTTCCTGGCCGAAGACCCGTTTGCGCCGCCGTTGCTGCCGCGCCAGGGGCTCGCCGTCGCTGCTTGTCACCCGGGTCCAGCTGCGCGGCAGTGTGCGCACACCACCCGCTGCCAGTACGCCATAGGCCCGGGTCATGGAGAGCAGGGAGACCTCGAAGGTTCCGAGTGCCAGGCTCGGCACGGGCCGCAGGCGGCCGCGGATGCCGAGCAGCCGTGCCGTGTCGATCACGCGCTGCAGGCCCACTTCCTGCCCGATGCGCACCATGGGAATGTTGAGCGACTCCTCCAGCGCCTCGCGCACGGTCACGTCGCCGCGGAACTCCTCGTCGTGGTTGAGTGGCTGCCAGTCTTCTTCTTGCTCTTCGCCAGGAAGGGGCTCGGGTGCGGGGATCAGGATGGGGTGATCGGTGACGGTCGACGCCAGCGTGAAGGTCGGGTTGGGCGGATCGAGGGCGGCCAGGGCCACCACCGCCTTGAACACGCTGCCCGGCTGGCGGCGTGCCTGCGTGCTGCGGTTGAACTGGGAGGCACCGTAGTCGCGGCCACCGACCATGGCGAGGATGTCGCCGCTGCCTGGCGCGAGCGCGAGCAGGGCGGACTGGGCCGGCGGGTCGCGCCGCATCAGCTTGGGGGCGCGCTCCTCCAGATCCTCCAGGCCCGCGCTCACGGCCTGCTCGGCCAGCTGCTGGAGTCGCCAGTCGAGGGTGGTGTGCACTCGCAGGCCCCCGCCCTCGAGTGTCGCCACGTCGTGCTCGGCCTCGAGGGCCTGGCGCACATGGTCGACGAAGTAGGCGGTCGAGCGCGGCGTTGGCAGGTCCGGCCGCAGGTCCAAGCCGCTCGCCTGCGCCGTCTCGAAGCGGTCCGCGTCGATGAAGCCCACCTCGACCATGCGGCGCAGCACCAGATCGCGCCGCTTGCGGGCCAGCTCGGGCTCGCGGGTGGGGGAGTAACGGCTGGGCCCTCGCACCAGCGCGGCCAGCAGCGCCGCCTGGTGCAGTGAGAGGTCCCGAACGTCCTGGCCGAAATAGTGGCGCGAGGCTGCGCCCACGCCGTGCACCGCCAGGGATCCCAGCTGGGCCAGGTAGATCTCGTTGAAGTAGGCCTGCAGGATTTCCTGCTTGGAGAGCTCTTCCTCGATCACCAGCGCGATGGCCGCTTCCTGGAGCTTGCGCGACATCACGCGTTCCCGGCTCAGGTAGACGTTGCGGGCGAGCTGCTGGGTGATCGTGCTCCCACCCTGCACGATGCGGCCGGCCATCAGGTTGGCGACGGCGGCGCCCAGCACGCGCTGCGGATCGAGGCCTCGGTGCTCATAGAAGCGGTGGTCTTCGATGGCCAGGAAGGCCTGCACCAGGGACTCCGGCAGCTCGGTCAGCGCAACGGGCTCACGCAGCTGGGCCTCGTCGGCGTGGAGATAGCCGATCAGCGGCGGATCGAGACGAAGACGCTTCACGGCCTGGCCCTCGGCGTCGCGGATCTGCGTGATGCGCCCGCGCTGGTCGAGTTCGAGCGTGAAGCTGCCCGCCTGCTCCCAGCCGTCGCCGTGGAGGAAGCGCCGGCGCCCGATGATCCAGCGCTGCTCCCCCGCAAGGAACTCGCCGGTGGCCACCGGCGGATCCAGGCCCTCGGTTGTGGGCTCGAGGGGCCGGTAGCCAGCGGCTTCCAGACGTTGGGCCAGGCCCACGCGCTGGGGCGAGCTGCGCTCCTCGAGCACGACCGGTCGGGCGTAGACCGCGGACGGTACGGGCAGCTCCCGCGCGAGGAGCCGTCGCCCCACCCCGGGCTCGACCTCCTGGTAGGCGGACCACGCGCTTTGCCCCACCACGCCCACCACCGCCAGCAGCGCTGCCAGCAGCAGCGCCGATGCTCCCAGCAGCCAGCGTACTCGTGTGCTCATCAGCGTGTGGCGTCCTCGGCGGCCGCATTTTACCCCCTCCAGAGGTTTCCTGGGGCTGCCTCCGGGTCCCACGGGTCGATCCAGCGGGCGCTCGAGAAGTTGCCGGTG
>Ga0255057_10001577_pt1 | contig 12687 bp, 13 predicted proteins | sample Cases_109_6_MG_FD_189022 | JGI IMG/M metagenome (GOLD analysis project Ga0255057, IMG submission 189022) | Seawater microbial communities from Amundsen Gulf, Northwest Territories, Canada - Cases_109_6 | ecosystem: Environmental > Aquatic > Marine > Gulf | place: Canada: Northwest Territories... | reverse complement strand
CCTCCCGAGCATGACGAGGCGGGGGCGTTGCACGCTGCCCCTCAGCTCGACCCTCGTCTCTCGATCTCCAGGCGCCGGTCCCTCTCGACGAGGCGATAGCCGCCTCGGTACAGCTCAGCCGCCACGGTGGCGCGCATGTGGGCGGGGACCGTCCACCACTGCTCGAGCAGGGGCGTGAGCTCGTTCAAGGCGTTTCTCTCGAGCAGAGCCCGCATGGCGATGCGGCGCTCGTTCGGGAACTCTGACGCGAGCATTCTGCGAGCCAGGGCGACTCGCTCGTTCGCCGGGGCGGACCGCAGCTCGGCGATGCGCAGTGCGCTGTCGTATTCGTCGCCGTACCGGTGGGCGGGATCTACGCGCCGTACGAACTCCGCCGGATCCACCAGTTCGGTCAGGGCCAGCAGCAAGCCGTAGCGATTCGAGTCTCGCGGTTGATCGGCGAGCAGCGTGGTGATGGGCTCCAAGGCTGTCGTGTCTCGGAGCGACGCGGCCAGGTAGAGCGCGGCGGCGCGCATGTCGAGATCGGGTTCTTTCCGGAAGGGTTCCACCCACTCGCGTCCGCGCTCGTCGCGCTGCATGGCGAAGTACATCAGCGCCTGGCGTTTCACGCGCGGGACCTCCTGCGTGTCGACGAGCCTCTGCCTCGCGAATTCAAATGAGGCCGCGGTCTGGGGCAGCTCGCCCAGCGCGCGGAGCGCGTCGGTTCGGAGACCGGGCTCCTGGGGATGGGCGCGCACCGCCTGGAGCAGGACGTCCACCGAGCGCGGGTCGCCGAGATCGAGCAGCAGCGCGATCAGGCGGCCCCGGTCCCGCGCGTTGGTGCCGCGCGAGAGCACTGCCCGGTGTAGGGCGGGAAGACTCTCGGGGGCGCGCTCGAGCAGCCGGAGGGCAGCTCTCGTCTGGCGCGAGCCCGAGCCGGAGAGGGCGGCGATGTCGGCGGCGATCTCCTTCTGCTGCTCCGCACGCTCCGCACGGGGCGTCAGCTTCGCCGGCCCTGCACTGGGAAGGGCCGTCTCGGCGCTGGCCTCGATCTTGACGATCGCAGCGGTGGCCCGCTTGCGGACGTAGTCTTCGTCGTCTGCCTGAGCTTTCCGAAGGTCCGGCAGGGCCGGGCGCGCCGCTCCCCCGATCCCACCCAGCGCGTCCGCGGCCAGGCCGCGGATCTTTGGCTCCCGATCCTCGCGCAGCGATTCGCGTAGCGAGTCCAGGGCTGGGCTCGCCGCGGGACCGAGAACGGCGAGATCCGTGATGGCCTCGACCCGGGTCATCGGCGTCCAACTGCTCTGGGCGCGCGCCAGGCGCTTCACATGAGCCTGGATGGCCGGATCGTCGGGACCGCTCAGCTCTAGAATTGCCGCTGCCAGGGTCGCGCGGTAGCGCCCGCTGGCCTCGGAGAGATCCTGCGCCGCCAACTCGTCGCGGAAACGGGGCAGTACCTCGCGCGCATCGGGACCGATCCCGCCCAGCGCAAGGGCGACTGCGATCCGCAGCTGGCGACTGGGATCGGATCGGTCGAAGAGAGCCAGGAGTGCGGGTGTCGCCGCCTTCGCGCCAGAACCGATGCGACCCAGCGTGTGCACCGCCATCATGTAGTGCGGGTACTCGTCGAGCAGTTCGATCAGAGTCGGGACAGCGGCCCGCGCCGCCGGTCCCAACGAGCCCAGTGTTCCCGCTGCCCCCTGCCGGACGGGGTCGTCCTCGTGGGTCAGCAGCGGGATGAGAACGGGCACGGCCGCGTCGGCGGGCAGCTCCGCGAGCACCCTGTTGGCCGTTTCGCGCACCAGGCGATCGTCGCTAGCCGCCAGGCGAGACAGCTCCGGGGCAACGTCGCCGGCCTCCTCGGCCGCGGCGACCAGCGCTTGGCCCGCTTGGGTGCGCAGGTAGCGGTTCTCCGCCCCGAGCGCGTCCACCAGGGCGAGCCGCGCCTCATAGGTACGGGCCGGAATCCTGGGTAGTGCGGCGGCGGCCGAGCGCCGCACGTGTTCGTTCTCGTCGTAGAGGGCGGTCAGGATCGTCGGCAGCGCGTTCGAAGCATCCGAGCCCATGTTCCCCAGCACCATCAGCGCCTGGGCGCGAACGGACCAGTTCTCTTGCTCGAGGAGCGCGGCGACCCCGGCGACCACCTCGGGCGGCGTGGGCTCGAGCCTGGCAAGGGCGATCGTGGCGCGGGTGCGGGTTCCCTGAGTCGGGGACTTCAGGTCCTCGACCCATTCCAAGGCTGGCTTGTCGTCGCTCCCACGACCCGGGCGCTCGGCCCCCGCATCGCGGGCAAGCGTCAGGGCAGCTGTTGCCAGTGCGAGACAGAGGCCCGCGGCGAAGCGTCGCTGCTGAGATCGGGCGAATCGAAGCATCTTGATCTCTCCGGATCAGCGCTTCGAACCACCGGAAGTGGGACTTGAGCGGGCGCGGTCGGCGCAGCTCGAGGGCGCCCGTGCGCATCGTGGTCCCGGCCCACGTCGAGACGCTCGCCGCGTCCGTGAGACCCACACGCGAGCGCCCACACGGGGAGGGGTCCGTGCGGGCGCTCGCGGGGGCTAGGGCGACGCGCGGCGGGTCCTTTTTCGGTTTCCAGCTCTCACCCGCCTCTTCCCGTCGCCCTGGCGAAGCTCGAGACAGGATGGGCAGATGCCCCACGTGGTGATCTCGGCTTCCTCGCCTCGAAACCAGGTCTCCCGCGCAAACTCCGTGCCGCACCAGGAACACACCCGGTGGACAACCGTAACCGGCTTGGCGCTCATCCCCATTCGGCTCCGCCCGATGGCGGCGCGCCCCGGCGCCCAGACGATCCGTTCAGAGAGACGGCACCCCGGGGCGCGCTCTCCCCTTGGTTGCAGCCTAGACCGGGCGCACGGCGCGAGTCCTGAGCCGAATCTCAGCGGTCGGTAAGCGATTGCACCGCCCTCGAGGGTCGCCCACCCAAGCGGTCAGCGGGTCGAGGGAGTCTCCCCTCGAAGCTGGCTCGCCAGTGCCTCCGCCTTCCCCAGAAGGCCCGCGAGGCCGAGCTCGGAGGCGGTGGCGCGGCACGAACCCAGCAACTCCTCGGCCCGCGCGGTCGCATCGGCTCCACCGCGGGCGAGGAGCATCCGGGCCCAGTCGAGCTGGGTGTGTGCGACCCAGAGGCGAGCCCGGACGCGCTCGTTGCTTCGGAGCGCCTCCTCGAAGTGCGCCTCGGCGCGCTCCCCGTTCCCCATGGTGGCTGCGAGCTGCCCCAGGTAGCGCTCCGCAGAGCCCAGTAGACGGTCCCCATGAAGAGCACGACCTGACGGTCGGCGAAGGGGCGCAGCGCGTCGTAGAGGGTCGCCGCGCAGGCCGGATCGCCGAGCGCGGCGCAGAGCTCGCTCAGGACGGCGAGGCCGTAGAGGTAGGTGAAGTCCCGCGGGAGGTCGGCCAGATCGTTCTCCGCAAGGCGCGCGAGTTGCTCGCGCGCATCTTCCGGCGAGCCGGTCTCCAGGTCCAGCAGCGCGGCGGTCGCGCGGAACGCCGCCATCATCGGGATGCGCGAGTCCAGCGGGTGCGCCCGCACGTAGGGCGCGAGCTCGCTGAGGCGGCCCTGCTCGCGCCGTAGCCAGAGGAGCTGGACGCCGAAGGTGTACACCGTGAGCTCCGTCGGCTCGCGGCGCCGCTGGGCGAAGGCCTCGAGGGTGAGGCGCTCGGCCTCCTCGAGCCGCCCCTCGACGAAGGCCCGCGTTGCGTGCAGGGTGAGCGCATACCAGCGGGCGGACCCGGCGCGGGCTTGGTCCGACACCCGCTCGTAGGCCTCGAGCTCCCGCTCCGCGGCCTCGGTCTCGCCGAGCTCGAGCATCGAGACCAGCCGCCAGCGGTGCCCGAAGAGAGCGAGCTCGGCATTCTGGCTCTCGCCCGCCAGCTCGATCAGGGCGTCCGCCTCGCGCAGGCGCTGGTGAACCCACTCGGGGCCGGAGAGGAAGATGCAGCGCAGGTTCAGGGTCTCGCCCAGGGCGATCGAGTCTCCCACTCGCACGCGTCCGGGCGGTGGCCCAGGTTCTCTGCAAACGACAGCCCTCGTGGGGCGCGGTGCCCCGGGGCCAGGGCCGGGTGCGGCGCAGCGCCCCGTCCCTCGAGCGGCGCCATCGCGCTGCGTCGGCTCGCGTGGCCCCCAGGCGCCGGCTCCGGGCCCGCGACTTGCAGTAGCTGGCAGGGGGGAAAGGTCGGTGGATGGGAACAGTTAGAGGCGGGCTCCCCGGCGCAATCCTCGACGGACCTGTCTGCACGCGCGTCGCACGCGGCGCCCTGTGTGTCAGCTTCCTTCCGCCCGGCTGCCGGCTCTGCACGTTCGACTGCACGTACTGCCCGTTCGAGCACGGCAAGCGCCGCGAGGGATGGCCGAGCCCGGGCGCGATCGGGACCGCCCTCGCACACGCCCTGCGCCGGAGCGAGCCCGTCGACGCGATCGCCATCACGGGTCCAGGAGAGCAGACCCTCCACCCCCGGTTTGGGCTGGCCGTGGCTAACGTGCTCGCCGCGCGCCAGCTCCGCCCCGAGCTCCCCGTCCGCGTCACCACGAACGGAACGACGGTCCGGCGGCCCCAGGTACGGCGTATCCTGGATCTCGTGGACGAGCGCATCGTGCGTCTCGACGCGGGCGCCGAACGCATCAGCCGGCCGTTTCCCGGCGCCCACCTCGGCACCCTCATCGCTTCACTCGCGTCGCTGCGCGACTTCTCGGTGGAGTCCGTGTTCGTGGAGGGACCCGGTGCCAATACCGACGGGGCCTCGGTCGCCGGCTGGCTAGAGCTCGTCGCCGAGCTCCAGCCGCGTCGGGCGTACGTGACCACAATCGAGAGGGCACCCGCCGAGCCCGGCCCGCGCCCTGCTTCTCTGGAGAGGCTCGAGGAGATCGCCGCGCGCGTCCGCCACGAGGCGGGCGTTCTCGCCGACGCCGTGCCCTGAGCCGGCCGCAGTCTACACCGTCCGCGAGAAGCGGCGGGCGGAACCGTCGTTCCCAGCGAGATAGACGTCGAACACCATCGCCACCGGCCGCACCAGCACCCGACCCTCCGGCGTGAGCACCCAGCCCGAACCCTCCGCCACGAGGAGACCGTCGGCGGCGAACGGTGCGAGGCGTTCTGCGAGGTCCGGAATCGTCTCCTCGAGCGCCGTGTCGAAGGTCGACTGGTACGCTACCGGGTCGATCGCGCCCTGGCACATGAGGTGGTGGATCAGCCAGCGCCGCCGGCGATCGTCTTCGTCGAGGCGCCAGCCGCGCCAGGTCGCGAGGCCACCGACGTGGATGCGATCCGACCAGTCGGCGACCCCGCGCGCTGATTGCGCGTAGGCGCCCGCCACCTCGGAGATTCCGCTCGGGCCGAGCGCCACCACGTCGAGGTCCCGCCCGGTCGTATAGCCCATGAAGTTGCGGCGGAGGTCACCGCGCTCGAAGGCCCTGCAGAGCTCGTCGCCAGGCAGCGCGAAGTGGTCGAGGCCCAGGTAGCGGTACCCGGCCCCAACAAGGCGGGCCAGCGCGTCTGTGAAGATTGCGATCTTGCGCCCGGCATCGGGCAGATCGCCACGCTCGAAGCCGCGCTGCTGTTTCGAGACCCAGGTGACGTGCGCGTAGCTGTAGAGGGCGATCCGATCCGGCTCATGCTCGATGACGCGATCGACGGTCGCGGCGAAGGACGCGACCGTCTGGAAGGGGAGCCCGTAGATCAGGTCGTAGTTCACGGACTCGAACCCCAGGTCGCGCGCATCCCGCGCAAGCCGCCCGGTCTCTTCCACGGACTGGACACGGCGGATCGCCTCCTGTACCGCGCGCGAGAAGTCCTGGACACCGAGGCTGATGCGGTTGAAGCCGTGGCTCGCGAGCACTTCGAGCTGCCCCCGTGTCGTGACTCGGGGATCGACCTCGACGCTGCGCTCGGAGTCCGGGCTCGGCGGAAAGTGGCCGTCGATGATCTCGCACAGGCGGGCGAGCTGCCGCTCGTCCAGATAGGTCGGCGTGCCACCGCCCAGCGCCAGCTGGGCGCAGGCCCGATCACCGCCGAGGGCTGCCGCCAGCGCGTCGGCCTCCCGCTCCAGTTCGTCCAGGTACGGACCGGCCACGGAGTGGTCCCGGTGGATCTCCCGATTGCACGCGCAGTAGGTGCAGAGGCTCGCGCAGAACGGGACGTGCACGTACAGCGCGATCTCGCGCCCCGTGCTCCGCCCGAGGGCGGCGCGCAACTCCGCCTCTCCGAACGCGTCCGTCCAGGCCGGCGCGGGCGGATAACTCGTGTAGCGCGGCCCGGGCCGATCGTAGCGCGCGAGGAGCTCGCCAATCCGCTCGGGATCCGGAAGTCGAAGACCCCTGGCCGCGGGCGTGGCCGGGCTCACGGCCGGGCGGCCTCGTCAAGTGACGCGCCGGCGGGTGCGGCGGCCGGCGGACGCACAAGTCGATCGGTGCCGACAACAGCCCTGATCGGAGTGACCCGCTCGAGGGGTGTCACGTCAGGAGGTTCGCATCGAATGATACCTCTTCGCTGGTGCCGGTCGGCGTGGCTCGCTGCCGTCTTCTTCGCGGCCTCAGCCAGGTGGCGGCTCCGGGCGAGTCCACATCTTCGGTATGAGGAAGAGCGCCCATATGAGCGTGCTCGCCAGAAACAACGCTGCCGCCAGCCCCAGCCATGCGAAGAAGTGCGGCCGGTCGAAGTCGACCAGCGCGCGCGCAAGCATCGCCGCGGCGATCAACCCTCCCATGGTTGGAACCTGCCATGGCCGTCCGAGCATCTGCTCGCGATGGCCACCGTGACCTAGCACGACCTGAGTGCTCACAGCGAGAGCGAGTAGGGCAAAGCCGCCGAGGAAGACGACATGGAGACCGGCCTGGGACCTTTCTGGAAAGGCCGCGGCCAGGAGGTAGCCGGCCGGCAGCATCCAGGCTGCGATCCAGATGAGGCGACGGTTCCAGCCCGGCTGCGAAGGCGCCTTCCAGATCTGAGCCCCAAGCAGCAGCACGACGAGCACGTCGAGGCCACGCAGCAGCAACCCTGCCTGCAGGGAGACCCGTGTCTCGATGACGAAGCTTGCGACCAGCACGGCAACGCCGGCGACGTGTCCGGCCCGCGCACGGTAGTCGCTTGCCGTCGACGCACCATCGGGTGGAGCCTCGCCTCGGGTCATCAAGGGAAGCGCAAATCCTCCCACACCGAGAACGAATCCAACGAAGAGGCCTTGCAGAATAAACCGACGGCCGAGCGCGTGAACCCACGCGTGCTCGATCCCAAGCACGCCGTAGGCACCTGCCATCAGCGAACCTGCGATGCCCATCAGCAACGAGGCGGGAATCCACACGAAGCTGTTCGGCGGGCGCCGTCCCGACGTCGCGCTTAGAAAGCGGCTTACAGCGAAGCCGATCATGGTGACGGCGAGCGCAAGCCAGGCGGCCTGTGCGATCAGCCAATGCTCGCCCCATGCCGCGAGAGACGTGATGATCGGTGCCGCCAGGCAAACGATCACCTGCCATGCCGCCGGTGCAGCACTGCCGGTGCGCCGTGGAATCATCGTAAACAGGAAGCCGACCGCGAAGCACATCATGAACCCCTGAATCTGGGTGATGGCGTGGAATACGGGTCGGTAGCTTTCGAGCAGGCCGAGCGCGTGTAAGAGCCAGTGGGCGACACCGCCCCATGCGAGTAGAACGCCGAGCGGAAAGAACAGGCGAAACGGCTCGCGGCGCCAAAGCGGAGCAGAAGCGAGCCCATCGCTGACGGTTACAACACCCGGGGGAATGAGTTCCGATTCAGCGTCGGCCATGGCCAGTATCTTTGCGGCCGTAGCGCCGGACGAACTCGGACAGGTACTCGCGCGAGGCTCCGAAATCGAGCAGCAGCATGCGCGCTTGCTCGTCGAGCACGCCCTCGCCCGGCTCGCCCCGCGCCGGCGCGATCAGGTAGTTGGCGAAGTTGGGATCGGTCTGCACGAAGTGGAACTCTTTTCGCGCAGTATCCGGCGCTCTGCGCGGCGGTAGAGAGTCTTGCGGTCGATCCCGAGGATGCGGGCAGCCTTGACCTTGTTGCCTCCGGTCCGCTCGAGGACCTGGTCCATGTAGAGTTCTTCGAGCTCCTGCAGGCTGAGCTGACGGGCATGCGCCGAGCACAGCAGCCGGCCGGGGTCGGCCTCGTTGCCGGCGTCGGCGGGCGGATTGGGCATGCTTTCGACGCTGATCTCGTCGGACCCTTCGAGGGCGAGGGCGCGCTCGAGGGCGTTCTCGAGCTCGCGGGCATTTCCCTTCCAAGGAAGGGTCATCAGGTGGTCGAGCACGGCCTGGCTCAGGTAGGGATGTCGACCGGCGGCATGGCGCTCGAGGAAGCCACGTGCCAGGACCGGGATGTCCTCGGGCCGTTCGCGAAGCGGAGGGATGTGGATAGGAATCACGTTGAGGCGGTAGAACAGGTCTTCGCGAAAGCGGCCCTCCTTCATCTCGAGATCGAGGTCCTTGTTGGTCGCGGCGATCACCCGCGCGTCGATCGGGAAGGTCTGGTTTCCGCCGACCGGACGGATCTCGCGGTCCTGGAGGACCCGCAACAGCTTGGCCTGGAGGCTACCTCCGAGGTCGCCGATTTCGTCGAGGAAGAGCGTGCCCCCACCGGCCTGCTCGAAGAGGCCCTTCTTCGATGTGTAGGCACCCGTGAATGCACCGCGAACGTGGCCGAACAGCTCGCTCTCGAGCAGCCCCTCCGGAATCGCAGTGCAGTTGATGGGCAGGAAGGGCTTCTCGGCGCGAGCGCCGTAGAAGTGGATGGTTCTCGCCACCACCTCCTTCCCGGTGCCGCTCTCGCCGGTGATCAGGACGTTGCTGCTGTTGTGGGCGATCTTCCCGATCAGCGCGAAGATCTCGCGCATCGCGGGGCTCGCGCCGATCAGGTCGCCGAGGGCGCTCGTCTGGTCGACGGCGCGACGCAGCCGCCTGTTCTCCTGCTCGAGGGAGCGGCGCTCGAGGGCACGCTCGATGGTCAGCGACACCACCTCGGGCTCGAATGGCTTGGTGATGTAGTCGAGCGCCCCGGCTCGCATCGCCCCGACGGCGGACGCGATGCTGCCAAAGGCGGTCATCAGCACCACCGGCGTCTCGGGCCGCAGCTTGCGGACTTCGGCCACCAGGTCGATGCCCGACATGCCGGGCATCTTGATGTCGCTCAGCACCACGTCGTAGTCGGCCTGGCCAAGCTTCTCCAGGGCCTCGGTGCCGCTGCCGGCCTCCTCGGACACGAGTCCACGCTCCTCGAACAGGGAACTCAGCATCCCGCGCAGGGCGGAGTCGTCGTCGACGATGAGCAGTCTTCCAAGGGGCATCATCCACTCACAAGAGCAGCTTTCGTGCCGGGCCAAAGCCCGCCAGAAGCGCCACGAGCGGGCCGCTCTGCGTCATTATGCCACATATCCGCTTGAAAATGTAGCGGACTGGTACAGATCAAGAAGATTCAGGGAAGGGAAGCAGGATCCGGAACTCGGTGCCCTCTCCGGCCTCGCTGGAGACCTCGATCTCCCCGCCGTGCTCCGAGACGATCCCGGCCGCCACGGCGAGGCCGAGCCCGTGGCCCTCTCCGGCCTCCTTGGTGGTGTAGAAGGGATCGAAGACGTGCTCGAGGTCCTCCGGGGCAATTCCGGTGCCGGTGTCGGCGATCCGCAGCTCGACCTCCCCGTCGCTGTCGTGGAGGCTCACGCGCAGGGTGCCTCCGTCGGGCATGGCGTCGGCGGCGTTCAAGAACAGATTGAGGCACAGCTGCTGGAGAGCCTCGGCGTTTCCCTGGACGCTCGAGGTGGGTGTGAAGTCGCGCACCAACTCGACGCCCCGACGCCGGAACCTCTGTTCGAGAAAGGCGAGGGTGCTCTCGATCAGCGGCTCCAGCTCCAAGCGGGCCTGTCGGCGTTTCCCGGGCCGCGCCATGTTGAGCAGGCTCTCGATGATGCGGCTGATCCGCGCGATCTGCTCCTGGATGGTCCGTAGCCGCCAGGAGGGCTTCTCCCCCTCGACGGCGGATTCGAGCAGCTTTGCGTGTCCCTGGATCACGCCCAACGGCGTGCCAATCTCGTGGGCCAGCCCGGCGACCAGGGTGCCGATCGAAGCCAGCTGCTCGGCGGCCCGGACTCGCTCGATGGTCCTTCGCAGCTCGACCCCGCGTGCCTCGAAGTCTCGGGCCAGGAGCCGTCCCGCATTCGAAAGCTCCTCGTTGAGGTAGGCGAGGTCGCGCTCACGTCGCTCCGAGTAGCACTCCATCGCGATCTGGGCGTCGAAGAGCAGACGCTTCTGAAGCGCTCGCAGTGCGCGCTCGGAGCGCAACGGATCTCCGGGATGGGCTTCCGACAGGATCGGAGTGAGCAGGCTCAGGTAGAACGAGTACGCGCCCAGATACCAGCTGCTGCGCAGGCCAAGCCGCTCGTGCACCTGACCGATCCGCTCACGCCCGGCCACGTAATCGGCGTCGATCACCGGCGCCGCCAGGCTGAGCAAGTAGGCCCGCTGCTTGACGAGCAGCCGCTCCTTGACGGCCTCGTCGCGGAGCAGCTCGCGAGTTTCGCGGAAGGAGAGCATGTGCCGGTAGAAGGCCGCCACCAGGCTGTCGGCGTGCTTCTCTAGGGTGGGCTCGAGGCTCGCCAAGAGGGAGAGGTCGTCCTCCGAGAGCTCGAAGTAGGACAACATCTCGCGAAGAACGTCGGCGTCCACGGGTCCAATTCTGGGGCTGGGGAGCGGTGTGTCAAGTCGGAGGCGGATTGCGACGGCACCGGCGGCGGGAGATGATCGGGAACATCCACGAAAACGGCGCGCCGGATGGAGTCGCTCGTGTTCTTCGCGTCCTTCGCCCAGCACCGGAACGAGGAGGAGTTAATCGCGGGATGTTGTCCTGGGACTCCTCATGGGCAGCAACGCCGAGAGATTGATCGATCGTATCGACTGCGCCTTGCTCACCGTGAAGCCGAAGGACTTTGTCTGCCCGGTGGCTCTCGGGTGACACAGTTGGGCGCGCGCCACAACTTCCGGATGTTGGTGCTTGCGCTCTCGTACGTGTCGAGTCTCGCCTGCAGTGAGCATGAGGCGCGGGCTCAGACCGGCCAGGCGCTCTACCTGCGACACTGTGCTTCCTGCCACGGAGTGTCCGGCAAGGGGGATGGGCCGGTTGCGGCAAGTCTCCAGATCCGGCCCGCCGACTCAGCCTCGGGTCCGCAAGAGCTGCTCCTCGCGTCGTTCGTGGGCGCGCAGCTGCTCGGCGAATCGCTCGAGCACCTCGAGGCCGACGCGCGGGTCGCGGGTCTCGATGGCGCGGCCGACCTGGGGCAGGTGCAGCCGGAAGTGGGCGTGCTCCTCTCGTAGCTCGCGGAAGGCGTCTTCTTTGGTGGGGTCCAGGCCCACGACCGCGGCGAAGACGATCTCCTCTTCCACCGTGAAGTGCGCCTCGAGCGCCGAGCAGAACCAGCGCATCACCTCGTCGGCGCGAGGCTGGTCGCCCCGCTCGAGGGCCAGGGCGATCTCCTCGACGAACCGGTCCAGCTGCTGATGTTGGGCGGCAAGGCCGTCCTGGGCCCCGTGATTCGCGATCGGGATGGGCTCTATCAAGCGAGCCGGACGTTCGCTGCGGCGATCCGAGCGCCGTCCCCGCAAGCGCTTCACCTCGCGCTCCAAGGCACGCAGCGCATTGCGCAGCGCGAGCCGCGGCTCGAGGTCCCGGCCGTGAAATGGTCGGTGACATTGTAGTCCGCATAGGCGTGCCAGAAGATCTGCTCGTTGTTGTCGCCCCCGTCGAGGAGGCCGCCGGTGCCCCAGTCCGCCGCGATCGACGAGATCACGATTCCGTCGCCCTGGCCCTGGAATACGTCGGTGCTGCCCGAGTCGAACTCGAAGCGCAGTGCGCCCGAGACGATGAAGTTCCGCTCGCGGTCCTGCACGAACGCGTATTTGACGCCTCCGGGAATGTTCATCCAACCCTCACTGTCAATCGACGATCCATCGTTCCTCTGAATCCGAATCCGGGTGCATCCCCCTAGAGCGCGGCTCCGGTTCGCTGGGGCTGTTTCTGTGCAAGCAGCGTTCCGGCCGCCACTCGTTCTCGACGGCCCTCGCGGCCGCTCACGAGGCGCCACACCCCAGGGCCTGGGAGCTGGGGCGTTCTGCCCAACCATCGGGGTCGAGTTGTGCTCCGGGAACCGCCCTCAGTCGGCCTCGCCGGTCCGTGACAAACCCTGGATCCGCGCCAGGATCTGCTCCTCGCGACTCTCGTGTCGGGCGAGCCGATTCACGAACTGGTCGAGGCGGTCGTGACAGGCTGACAGATCACCCGTGCTGAGCAGCCGGTGGAGCTCGGCCAGCTCGTCGCGAAGTCCCGTGTGGTCCCGGGAGAGCGCGGCCAGATCCCCCTTTAGCTCGGGGCGCACCGCGTGCAGGACAGGAAAGTAGAAGCTGTCCTCCAGGGAGAAGTGAGCTTTCAGGGCATCGCCGAAGCGAATCAGCTGCGTCCGGGCCTCAGCGGCTCCGCCGTCAGAGACGGCCCGGGCAACCAGGGCGTAGAGCGCATCCAGCTTGCGGTGCTGGGAGGAGATCCGCCGGGCCTCCAGTCCCATCCGCTTCTCGAGCCCCGGCTGGTCCATCTCCGCTCCGTCACCCGGCCGACGGTCGATCGAACCGTCTGCGTCTAGTACTCCACGTCCCCGATCAAGCGTCCCGCGGCGTCCCGCCGCACTCGCAGACGCGTCATGCAG
>Ga0255057_10001576_pt1 | contig 12688 bp, 6 predicted proteins | sample Cases_109_6_MG_FD_189022 | JGI IMG/M metagenome (GOLD analysis project Ga0255057, IMG submission 189022) | Seawater microbial communities from Amundsen Gulf, Northwest Territories, Canada - Cases_109_6 | ecosystem: Environmental > Aquatic > Marine > Gulf | place: Canada: Northwest Territories... | reverse complement strand
GAGATTAACAGGCGCAGATCGCCGACGCGAGTTTTGGGCGCAAAGCCGGTTGACTTGGACGCGAATCCACCCTTCCATCACGGGATGGCCGTCTCCCTCATTGAGCTGACGGACGCAGCGAGCGTCGATCGCGCCGCGCGCGCCTTGTTTGGCAGCCCGCTCGACGCGAGGCCAGCGGTTTCGCACAGCACAGCGGTGTGGAGGGCCGATGAGGACGAGCCTGTCACGTCGATTCGGATCAACGAGCACAGCCCGAAGAGCGACCTGGATTTCCTCGCGCTTCACATGGGGCGGGCGCGGGCGGACGGGATCGTCATCACAGGCAAGATCCTCCGGGAGGAGCCCGCCCTCACCTACGACCTCCGCGCCGACCCTCGCTGGAGGGACGCCTTGGTCGACTGGCGGGAGCGCCGGTGGGGCCTCTGCGATCCCCCCTGGCTGCTGATCCTGACCAGCGGCCGCAACCTCAATTTCAGCCATCCTGTCTTTCACGGATGGGCGAGGCCGGTCATCTTCACGACCGATCGTGCCGCGACGCGCAAGCTGGCGGCGGCCCCCTGCCCGGTCATCTCGGACGCGTCCCCCAATATCCGACGTGCAATAGAGCATCTACAAGTCGCGTGCGAGTGCGAATGCGTTTCGATCGAGGCCGGTCCGTCGACCACCCGCGCTCTGTACGAAGGCCCGATGGTCGTAAGAGAGCTATTGGCGTCGGTCTACCTCGAGCCCGAGCTCGATGAACGCGCTCAGGGGGCGCCTCTGGTGAAGCTGTCCGAGGCACGTCGCATGTTCCGTAGCGAAACCTCCGCCACACACCGGGAGCAGGGCCAGCACTGGAGCTTCCACCGCTTGCGTCGGTAGCGATTCGGCCAAACTGATGTAGCATTGCGCGGCTTGCCCATGATTCGATTCATTCACCACATCCCGAGAAACACGGCCCTCCTCCTCTTTCTCCTGATCCTGATCGTCGCGAGCCCGTTGGTTGAGGGCCGAGGCGCAGGACTCGCCTTTGAGCTGGTGTTTGACGCGATTCTGTTGGCGGGCGTCTATTCCGCCAAGCCGGGTAGACATCAATGGCCGTTCTTGGTGCTGACCGTCGTGACGCTCGCCGTTCGCTGGGGAGAACACCTATCCGGCGCGCCATCGCTCGACGTAGGCGCCCTACTCATCACCGTGGTGTGGCTCGTCTATGCCGTGTCGATCATCATCGGCCGCCTATTCCAGCGCCTCGATGTGACCGTGGATACGATCCTAGGAGCCGTGGTGACCTACCTGTTGGCGGCAGTCGCCTTCACCATGGTGTTCCAGATCATAGAGCTCCAGAATCCGGGCTCGTTCTCGGGCATCCCCGCCGACGCCAACAACCACCGAACGGACCTGGCCACGTCGATGATGTACTTCAGTCTCGTGTGCATCACGACGATGGGTTACGGCGACGTAGTGCCGGTCTCCGCCCTTGCGCGACCGCTCGCGGTCCTCGAAGGCGTGTTCGGCCAATTCTACCTGGCCGTCATGATCGCCAGGCTCGTCGGCCTCCACCTCGCCAGCAGCCGCAACCAAGACGACTAGCGTCTACGCAGGAGCCGGCTCGTCCTTGTGGGCCTTGAAGAAGATCGCGTAGAGCACGGGCACGACCACCATCGTGAGCACAGTCGCAACCGCCAGACCACCGACGATCGTGACCGCCATCGCGATGTAAAACGCATCCGTGAACAGGGGGATCATCCCGAGGATCGTCGTCGCCGCAGCCATCGACACGGGGCGCAACCGACTCGAACCGCTGTCGAGGATCGCGTTATACGTCGACTTTCCTCCGCCGCGCTGCAAGTCGATTTCGTCGACGAGGACGATGGCGTTCTTGATCAGCATCCCCGACAAGCTGAGGAAGCCCAGCAATGCCATGAAACCAAAAGGTTGGTCGGTCAGCAGCAGCCCGGCGGTCACGCCGATGAGGGCCAGCGGCACGGTGAGCCAAATGACCAATGGCTGGCGAATCGCGTTGAACAGCGCAATGACGATCAGCACCATGATGCCCACGAAGATCGGGATCGGCGCAGCCAACGCCGTCTGCGCGTCGACGGTGCTCTCGTACTCGCCCCCCCATTCGACGTAGTAGCCCGGTGGGAAAGGCATCCCCTCGATTTGAGGCCGCAGTCGATTGAGAAGCGCAGGGGCCGACCCTTTGTCTGGGTCCGTCACGACGGTGAGCGTGCGTTTGCGCTGGCGCCGCTCGACGACCTCGTCCGCCCAGGTCGTGTCGAGACCCGTCACGACGTTGGCAAGCGGAATGTAACCCTGGGCGACCGGGCTCCAGATCGGGATCTGTCGCAAGCTGTCGACGGTCAGCCGCTCGGGCGGCGGCGCCCGGAACAGCACGGGGATCACCTCATCTTCCTCTCGGTACACGCCCGCCGGCTTGCCCTCGAAGCCCGCTTGCATCGCCTCTGCGACCATCCGAGTGGTGATGCCATGAGCGTCCGCCTGCTCTTCGGAAAGTCGCGGACGAACCACCTTGACCCGTTCGAACCATCGGCTGCGGCAACCCTTGGAGTCGTAGGTCGCTTTGCAAATCGCCAACGCCTGTTGCTCGAGGTCGCGGAGCACGTTGGGGTCCGGACCGACGAGCCGAGCCTCGATCTTGCCGGGCTTGCTGGGTCCTAGGTCGAAGGTCCGGCCAAACGCAATCGCATCAGGGGCCGTCTCACGAACGTACTTTTCAGCCCTCTCGATATCGCGGGCGAGGTTGTTGTAGTCCTCGATGTCTACGAGAAACTGGGCGAAACCGCTGTGGGTCTTCTCTGGCGTAAACGTCAAGATGAAACGAAGCGGCCCCTGGCCGATAGCGGACGCGACATGCGTGACGCCTTCGAGCTCGGCGAGACCTTGCTCCAAGACCGCCACCCGCTTTTCCGTCTCGTCGATGTCGGTGCCGAGCGGCCAGAACACGTCCACGCGGAACTTGGGCGTGGTGGAAGCGGGAAAGAACGTCTTGCCGGTGAACTGGAACCCGTAAAGCGAAACCGCAAAGACGAACAATACGACCGCAACCGTCACCCAACGAAATCGAATGCACACGGCGAGGAGCCCCTTGTACCCTCTGTAGAACGCGCTGCCGTAGGGGTCCTTCTCTTCTTTGTTCTTGCTCGGCTTCGGGGGCTTGAGGAACCAAATCCCAAGCAACGGCGTGATCGTCATCGCCGTCACCCAACTGAGCGAAAGCGAAATCCCGATCACGGTGAAGAGCGATCGACAGAACTCTCCCGTACTGTCTGGCGACAGGCCGATCGCGGCAAAGGCGATGATGGCGACCACCGTCGCGCCGAGTAGTGGCGTCGATGTCTGGCTGGTGACCTCACGGGCTGCCTTCTCGGAATCCATACCGCCATTGATCCGCACCAACATGCCATCGATGATGACGATCGCGTTATCCACCAGCATGCCGAGCGCGATGATCAGCGCGCCGAGCGAGATGCGCTCAAGCGCCACCCCCGCGGGCCCCATGAAGATGAACGTTCCGCAAATCGTCAATACGAGCACGAAGCCAATGATCAAGCCGCTCCGAAGCCCCATGAACAGCAACAGAACCACGATCACGATGAGAATGGCTTCGAGCAGGTTGATGATGAACGCGTCGATTGCGGTCGTGACCATGTCGGACTGCATGTAGATGACACCGAGGTCCATGCCGAGGGGCGTCTGACCCTCGAGCTCAGCCAGCCGGGTCTTGATCCCCTCGCCCATCTTGACGACGTTTCCGCCCTTTTCGGTCGACACCCCGATGCCGATAGCCCGGTGGCCGTCAAAGTGGAGCTTGTTCGTTGCGGGATCCTGATAGCCTCGCCTAATCTCTGCGATGTCACGCAAGCGGACCTGCGACTGGTCGCCCTTGCTGATGAGGATGTCCCCGAGCTCCTGCGACGTATGGATCAGGGAATCGGGCTGAAGCTTGATGTACTCGGCGCCTACGTTGACGCGACCCGCATCGACGACGACGCCCTCGGCGACCAATTGCTTGCCGATATCGTCGCTCGAAATTCCAATTTGAGATACGCGTTCCCGATCGAACTCGATGTAGACGACTTCGGGCAACACCCCGAAGAGCTCGACCTTCGCGACGTCTTTCACGAGAACCAGCTCACGGCGAAGGAGCTTGGCGAAGTCGTAAAGCTCACGGTAGCTGTACTCGTCTCCGTGGAGCGCCAAGAACACGCCGTAGACATCGGAGTAGTCGTCGTTGACCAACGAGGGGCCTGCACCGGGAGGTAGTTTCGACTGTGCGTCGCCGACTTTGCGCCGGAGCTCGTCCCAAATCTGCGGTAGCGCCTCGCTGGGCACGGTCGACCGCATCTCCACCGTGATCGTCGACATTCCAGGGAGGTTGCGCGATTCGATCCTCTTGATCTTGCCGAGCTTCTGGATGGCGAGCTCGAGCTCGTCGCTCACCTCTTCTTCGACTTCATACGCAGTCGCGCCGGGATACTGCGTGATGACGAGCGCTTCCTTGATGGTGAACTCGGGATCCTCGAGCCGAGGCAAAGCGTTGAACGATTTCATCCCGGCGTAGACCGTCACCACAGTGAGGACGATGATCAGCGTTCTGTTTCGAAGCGAAAAGCCGGTGAGATTCATTGCCGGGTCTCGTCCGATTTCTCCATCTCGGTCACGACGCGCCCCTCGGTCAGCAAGTGCACACCGGTCATGGCGATGGCCTCCCCGCCTTCGAGGCCTTCCGTGACGACGATGCGATCTCCTCCGGTGATCTTACCGACCGTCACGGGCCGCTTCGACACGCTCATCGACTCCTCGTCGACCAGCCAGACGAACGGCTCGTCCTGTGAATCAGCGACTACGGCCGCGGCAGGCACCAGGAAATCATCCGGTGCCGTGGTGAGGAGGCCGGTGAGGACCAGCTTCGCGGTCATCCCCGAGAGCACGCCGACCCCCTTGGGGTTCTCCATGGTGAACGTCGCTCGAAAAGTGCGGGTGTTCGGGTCTGCGGCGGTGGCAAGCTCCGAGAGCTTGACCGGGAACTGCCGCCCTGGAAGCGAGGATAGCTCGGCCATCGGCTTGGCCTCTGCGTTCCACCGCGCCAGGTCGAAATCAGAATTCCTGTGTGCCTTGGCGCCAGCCAAGTCCCGTTCTGGCACGTCGACGACCACCTCCATCATCGACTCATCCTGCAGAAGCAGCACGGGCTCACGCGCGGAAACATTCCGAAAATCGGTGACGAGCTTGCGCGCGATGACGCCGTCGAAAGTCGCCCGTAGCTTCGTGTCCTCCAAAGCCTTCTGCTGGATCCGCAGCTCCGCACGGCTCACGTCGCGTGACCGAGTCGCCACGTCGAGATCCCGCTGCGTGCCAGAACCTGATGCAAACAGCTTGCTCTCGCGCCGGTACTCTGCGTCCGCGAGTCGAAGGCGCGCGCGCGCGGCCTCGGCCTGAGCCTGATAGTCACGCGGATCGATTCGTGAGAGGACTTGGCCCTTCCTGACTTGCTGGCCTTCTTCGACGTTCCAATCGATGATCAGGCCGTCGACGTCGAACGCGAGCTCGACGACCTTCTTGGACTTGATCCGCCCTGGGTAGTCCGGCCGCGTGCTCCCGAGCTGGCCCGAGAGTCGGTAGATCTTGATCGGCCTCGGTGGCGGCTCGACTACGACAATCTCTTCCTCCTTACAGGAGCTGAGTATCGCTAGCGAGAGCAGCAATGGCACCAGTAGGAGGCCAGGGGAAAGGATTCTTAGGGGCATAGAGAACTCTGTCTTCAAGGCTTTTATCGGGTTGCGTCGGGGAGCCGGCAGCATAGGGAGGTCACCCGACATTGCCAAGGTCAAAGTACCGTGGCCGAAGGCGGTGAGAGGCGGAGAATTCAGCAGGATGGCCTAGGGAATCGTTCGCCGGTCGACTATGCTCCGCTGCCTATGCGGCTCCTTTGCCTTTCCCTAGTCTGCCTTCTGATCACCCCAGCGCTTCTCGGCGCCCAGGTCGATAAGCCGAAGGTCAAAGTGACCGCTGTCTTCGACGGTCCGTCGCCGGTCTTCGACGCCGTCACGGAGGACTTGGGGCGCGAGATCCGCAGTCAGCTCTCTGACCGCTTCGACGTGATGCTCGTGCCGCTAAAGAACGAGGGCGACTGGACAGCGGAAGGAGTCGAACGTCAGCTGGAAGAAGCGTACTCGGATCCGGAGATCTCCGTCGTATTCGGATTCGGTTATCTGGCAGTGCTCGCCGTGGCGGCTCGCAAGAACCTTCCTAAGCCAACCATTCTCCCGTTCGTAATCGAAGGAAAGAAACAAGGCCTGCCTCGGAGGGGCGACGTCAGTGGCAAACGAAACCTGACTTACATTTCTGAGAAATTCGACATCAGCGACGAGGCCGATTGGCTGACGAAAATAGCGGGCTCCAAACGCATCGTCCTGCTTGGGGAGGAGTCCCAGCGAGCGATGCTTGCCTCTGTGATGGGCGACGATGCGCTCACGGTCGCCCTTGCGGAACCCACGGTCGAGGCGCTGCTCGCTGCCATTCCGAACACCGCCGATGGCGTGATCATCTCGCCGATGCGACAGATATCTATCGAGGATCGCGTGCGGCTGCTCGATGCAATAACGAAGCGCCGCCTTCCCAACATCGCGATCGGTCCTCGTTGGCTCGACCAAGGCGCCATGATGTCGATTCGCTCGCCGAACAACGCGGCTCGCCGAGCACAGCGTGCCGCGCTCAATCTCGATTTGATTCTCGAGGGCCGGCCTGCAGCTCAGATCCACATCGAGTTCGAGGAGCGGCAGGAGCTTCTGATCAACATGCGGGCGGCGCGGGCCGTTGGCGTGAGACCGAGCTTCGAAGTGCTGCTCGAAGCAGACATGGTCCACGAAGAAGAGGCCGCCGAGGAGAACCGCATCCACATGAGCTTCGCCATGAGGGAGGCGGTCGAGCACAACCTGGATCTCCTGGTCTCCGAGAAGTTCGTCGAGGCCGGTGAAGAAGGCGTGAAGCGCGATCGTGGCCCGTTGCTCCCTCAGGGCCAGCTTCAGACAGGCGTCGTGTACCAAGACCCGGATCGCATCTTCGCCGGAGGACAGGTCGCGGAATGGCAGGCGAGTACGTCGGCGCGCGCGAGCCAAAGCCTCTACTCGGAGCAGGCCTGGACACGGTTCAAGGCCCGCAAGCTCCGGCAAGAAGGACGGCACTACGGCTACTTCACCGACGTGCTCGACATCATGCTCGGCTCGGGCGTGGCCTACGTCGGCGTGCTCCGGGCCGAAGCGCAGGCGCGAATCCAGCGCAAGAACATCCAACTGACTCGCGAGTATCTCGAGCTAGCCCGCCTCCGCCTCGAGGTCGGTGTCGCCAACGCAAGCGAGCTCTATCGCTGGCAGGTCACGCTCGCCGAGAACCAAGGCGCGGTCGTCGATGCGCGGGCGTTCGTGGGTCAGGCGAAGATCGAGCTCAACCGCGTGCTGAATCGACCCTCGGAGCGGCCCATCGCACCGATCGACCTCCCAGTCGATGATGCGGGCCGCACGCAGCCGCCCCCGGATCCGATCGGCAAGTACATGGCGGATCCTTGGTCCTTCGAACAACTTCGAGCGTTCATGGTCCGGGAGGGTCTGCGCAACTCACCGGAAGCCCGACAGGTCGAGGTGCGAAAGGCGGCACAGCAACGCATCAAGGAAGGCCGCGCACGCGAGCTTTGGTTGCCCGACTTCTTCGTCGAAGGCGGCATTCAGCACGATTTTTGGCGAGCCGGCGAAGGCTCTGAAGCGCCCGATCCGAATCCGCTTGGTTTCCCCGAGCCCGACAAATTCGGATGGGATGTCGGTCTATTCCTCGCGATTCCACTTTCCCGCGGTGGCTCTGGGGTTGCGGCGATGCGCGAGAACGCGATCTTGGTCGAGCGGCTCGCCGCGGAGTTCGATCGCGTCGAGCAGGACATCGACACGAGCGTGCGCACGGAGCTCTACAGCGCCGCTGCTGCGCTGGCCTCGGTCCGGCTCACCCGCAATGCCGCGGAGGCGGCAGACAACAACTTGGTACTCGTGACCGACCTCTACCGGCGCGGCAAGGTCGACATCATTACACTGGTCGACGCGCAGACGCAGAGCCTCGTGGCCGACCTCGCCGCCGCGGACGCCGCGTACGACTACGTCCTTGCATTGCTCTTCGTGAATCGCGAAGCAGGCCACTTCCGCAACCTCGACACCACTGAGGCGAAGGAGGCGTTCTCTCGCCGTCTCAATGAGTACGTGTTGGCTGCGGAAAGTGCAGAGGTCACAGCGCCTCCAACCCCATAGACATCCCCACACTTCGGCTTTAGGCTCCTCCCTCCGGAACCCCGGGCGAGGTGGTAATGAGAAGAATCGGGCTCCGCAGGTTGCTAGTCCTCACGGTGACTCTGTCGTTCGTTTTCGGCTCCGGCGCACAGGCGCAGACGCGTTCACGGCCGACGTTCCGGATCATGATGGTCGCCGATGGCGAGTCGCAGCTGTTCGCCGAACGGCAACGCGTCCTCAAGACCGAAATTCTGGAGCTCATGAAGGAAGACGTATCGGTCGAGTTCGTGGAGCCCAAGACCACAACCGACTGGACACTGGAACGGGCGGAGGCCGCCTTGAAAGAGGCGCTCGCGGATCGCTCGGTCGACATGATCATCGTCTCGGGAGCGATGACGGGTGTCGCGGTCGGGCAGCTCCCCAAGCTCAGCAAGCCGGTCCTCATTCCGTACGCTGCGCCAGAGCTGCAGGGCCTGCCTCAGGATGGCAACCGTAGTGGCCGCCGGAACCTCGCGTACATCGCCGGGCTCTTGAACTTCGAGAGGGAGATCACTCAGCTCCGAGAGATCGTGCTCTTCGATCGTATGACGTTGATCGTGGGTGAAGAAGTGGTCGAACACCTCGACGCCCCCGAGCAGCCTGTTCAACTTGCAAGCCAGCACCTCGGCATCGAAACAAGCCTGGTCATTGCCAAGGGAAGCGCACAGGCAACCCTCGAGGCCATTCCCGAGGACACCGAAGCGATCTACATCGGTCCCATCTTCAAATGGAGCGACGACGAGATGCAGCTCTTGGTCGATGGCATCAACGCCCAAGACCTTCCCTCGTATGCGGGCGGCGGGGTGAAATGGGTCGAGCGCGGCGCACTGGCTACGATGGAAACCGAGGAGGACGAGATCCGCCGGATGCGGCGGGCCGCCATCTTCGTCCAGCGCATCTACATGGGCGAGCAAGCCGGGTCGTTCCCAATCTCGTTCGAGCAGCGGCCGGTCCTCGTCATCAACATGGCGACCGCCAAGGCGATCGGAAGTTGGCCACGCTTCGCGGTGATGGCGGAGGCAAGGCTGATCAACGACCAGTCCGGAACGCGCGGGCCTCTCATCACGTTGGAAGGCGCCATGCGAGACGCGGTGCGCGCGAATCTCGACTTGATGGCTCAAGGCATCGAGATCGACGCCAGCTATGAAGGCGTCAAGGTGTCGCGTGGCAACTGGCTTCCGCAAGCCGGCGCCGATGGGGACTTTCTCTTCAACGATCCCGCCGTCTCGAACTCTTTCGGCCAGGCACAGCGCCAGTTCACTTGGGGCATCAGCGGCTCGCAGCTGCTCTACTCTCCTCAGGGGCACGCCGACCTGCGATTTAGTCGTGACAGCTACTGGGCTACCGAACACGACTACATCGCCGCGCGGCTCGACACGATGCTCGAGTCTGGTGTGGCTTATCTCAACGTGCTCCGAGCAAAGAACAACGAGCGCGTCAATCGCGACAACCTCAAGCTCACCCGAAAGAACCTATCGCTGGCAGAAACGCGCAACACGATTGGCGTCGCGGGGCGCGAGGAGGTCTTTCGGTGGCAGACCCAAATCGCGGAGAGCCGTTCCAGCGTCATTGGCGCGAGCGCGCTTCGTAACCAAGCCGAAATCGACCTCAACCGCATTCTGAACCGACCGTTGGAGGCCCCGTTCCGGGTGCCTCCGCCGGAAGACGTTCGTGCTGTTAGACCAGGAAGCGACCCGAGGCTCTTCAAGTACCTCGAAGACCCGTGGTCATTCAAAGTCTTCCGCGAATTCATGGCCAAGGAGGCGCTTCTGAATTCCCCGGAGATCCGCAGCATCGACAGCACGATCAGCGCCCGAGAGGAGCTGCTCAAGGGCGAGCGGCGCCAGCTCGGCATCCCCGACATCGCGGTCATCGGTGGGTTCACGCACGTGCCGTACGTCGGAGGCGCAGGCGCCGAAGCCCTTCCGCCCGCCATGGGCTTCGACTTCCCGGGACGCCAGACGTTCACCTGGAACGTGGGCGCGGCAGCCACGCTCACGCTATTTGACGGAACCTCGAACTACGCACGCATCCGTCAAACCTTCCGTGTCCTCGATCGCCTACACACGGACCGCGCGGTGATCGCGCAGCGGTTGGAACAAGACGTTCGCTCAGCCCTTCATCAGGCTGGCTTTTCCTTCGCCAACATCGAACTGACGAGCGATGCTGCCGAGGCTTCGGCGCGAAACCTGGAGCTCGTGACCGACCTCTACCAGCGTGGCGCGGCCGACATCATCCAACTCGTCGACGCGCAGAACCAAGCGCTCGGCGCCGCGCTGGCGGCTGCGAACGCGCTGTACGACTTCTTGATCGACGCGCTCCGAGTGCAACGAGCCGCAGGAGCGTTTTCGCTCGAGGGCACGCAGGAATACCGCGACGATTTCGTCAAGCGAATCGACGCTTTCGCGGCAGAGAGGAAGCGTCAAGGCCAAAAAAGCCAACCAACGATCGAACCCACCCGAGTCAATCCACGGGAGCACAACTGATGCCAAGGAAACCAACTCTCGCTGCGATGGCCGCCGTTTTGGCGATTCTCGGATGCGAGGATGAGCAAGAAGAGCCCGAAGTCATTCGTCCCGTTCGCTACGTGATCGTCGAAGGGCACGATGCAGCGAAACAACGCACGTTCTCGGGTGTGTCAAAGGCAGGGCAGGAGAGCCGGCTCAGCTTTCAGGTTTCGGGGCAGGTGGTGAGCGTGCCGATCAACGTCGGGGACACGGTGAAGAAGGGCGACACCATCGCGCGCATGGACCCGGCGGACTACGCGCTGCAACTTCAGAATGCTCAAGCGTCGGCTGCGCAGTCGCGGGCGCAGGAACGGAATGCAAAGGCCACCTACGAACGCACGCGCGCGCTCTACGAAAACCAAAACGCCTCCCGGCAGGACTTAGACGCCGACCGGACCGCATACGAGTCGGGACGCGCAGGGCTCGAAGCCTCTCGTCAGCAAATCCGCCTTCGACAGCGGCAGTTGGGCTACACCCATTTGAAGGCTCCAGAGACGGGCACGCTCGCAACGGTCGACATCGAGGTGAACGAGTATGTCACAGCCGGGGAGTTGGTCGCCACCTTACTTGCGGGGGATCAGATCGAGGTCAGCACATCGGTCCCGGCATCCGTCATCCGCAGCATCAAAAAGGGCGCCGAGGCCAAAGCGCGTTTCAACTCGCTGGGAGGTAAGGTGTTCCCGGGAACGGTGACCGAGGTGGGCGTAGCGAGCGTCGGTGGCGCGACGACATTCCCCGTGACCGTGAGGCTCACGGAGGGTCAGGACCAAGTTCGAGCGGGGATGTCGGCCGACGTGACCTTCGTGTTTGCTTCCGAAAAAGATGGTCCCAGGTACTCTCTTCCCATCAGCGCGGTGGGTGAGGACCGCGAGGGCCGTTTCGTTTTCATGCTAGAGAAAACAGGCGATAGCCTCGGCACGGTTCACCGGAGGCCGGTCGAGGTTGGCGAGATTCTTTCCGATGGCATCGAGATCCGTGACGGTGTGACGCCGGGCGATGTCGTGGTCACCGCCGGCGTCAGCCGCATCTACGACGGTCTGCAAGTCCGGGTTCCCGAGCGGGCCGGGTCGGAGCCCGACAACGTAGCCGGAGAGCCGACACCAACCACCGAAACTACTGTGGCGCCATGAGCTTGACGAAGTTCGCCCTGGAGCGACGCACGGTCACCGGTACGCTAGTTGTCGTCCTGATATTCGCCGGCATCGGAGCGTACTTCGACGCGCCTCGGCAGATGGACCCGGGCTTCATCATTCGAACGGCGATGATCACGACGTACTTCCCGGGCGCAAGCCCCGAACGCGTCGAGCAGTTGATCACCGATCCGATCGAAAAAGTCGTTCAAGAGATCCCCGAACTCGACTGGGTCAACAGCGAAAGCCGGACGGGCGTCTCCGTCATCTACGTGAACATCCGCGAGGAGTTCAAGGACATGCGTCCCATCTGGGACGACCTCAGGCGCAAAGTCGATAGCGTCGAGCCCGACCTTCCGGAAGACATCAACGGACCGATCGTCAACGACGAGTTCGGAGATGTGTACCCGATCATGTTCAGCATGACCGGCGACGGCTTTTCGTACATGCAGCTCAAGGACATCGCGGATGACCTCCGTGACGAGCTGCTCCGGTTCGAGTCGGTGGCCAAAGTCGACATCCTCGGCGCCCAGGAGGAGCGTCTTTTCGTCGAGTACGACAACGCCATGCTGAGCCGCATCGGCATGACGCCGGACTTCCTCAAAGACGCCCTGCAACAACGGAACATCATCCAACCGGGCGGTGAGATCGACGTCGAGAACGAAACCATCGCGCTTGAGCCGAGTGGCAACTTCAGCTCGGTCGAAGAGCTCAGGCGAAACGTGATTCGTCTGCCGAGGAG
>Ga0255057_10001574_pt1 | contig 12699 bp, 8 predicted proteins | sample Cases_109_6_MG_FD_189022 | JGI IMG/M metagenome (GOLD analysis project Ga0255057, IMG submission 189022) | Seawater microbial communities from Amundsen Gulf, Northwest Territories, Canada - Cases_109_6 | ecosystem: Environmental > Aquatic > Marine > Gulf | place: Canada: Northwest Territories... | reverse complement strand
ATGGACCAGTTCGAATCGATGGATGGCCGCCGCCACCCGCTCGGGATCGGCGCCGACTTGTTCGCCGGTGGTTCGGTGATCTACGCGACCGATCTTGTGGGATCCTCGCAACACCTGGAGGCAGCCATTCGCTCTGATCGCCCGATCGACCGCGATCATGCAGCTTCCCATGTCTGGAAAGAGGCAACCGAAGTTGTACCAATAACCATAGTCCTGATGCCATTCCCACGCACCGCCGACATGCGGCTCTTTAAGCATCATTTTGTGGTGATAGTGATAAACCTCGTCGCCCAACAGCCGCGTCATCACCCCCGCTACTCGCTGAGAACGAACGACCGCGGTGTAGATCGATTGGTCGTCCAACTCGTTGCGCAGGGCCAGCTTGCTCTCGGCGCCGGTAGCGTCCTTTCGAGAATACGCCTCGGCCCCCAACGCCGTATCGGACTTGGCAGCGGCGAGCAGGCCCGCCATCTCTTCGCGATCAAACAGTTCGCGGACCAAGAGATAACCATCCTCCGCGAACGCAGCAAGTTGTTCGTCACCAGTCATTCCCGATCCTCATCTTGCTTTGTTGAATCTGTTGGCAAAAGGCTTGGGGCCCTACGATTCATCGGAAACGCTTTTTCGCCCAGGGAATGGCTGTTTCACCGCTGACATCAAGATACTGCAAGTTCGTGGACCTGGCAATGCGCTTCAGACCTTACTTCTGAGGAGCCCTCCTTAGTTCGACTTTTGCACTTTTCCCAGTCTGTTTTTTCCATGAGATCCAGGTGAAGGTGGCGCTCCGTTACGTTTTGTCTTACCGAGCCCCGATAGGGGCGTTAGAAAATAGCCCACGGCGTAAGCCGTGGGTAACCGCCCGTGAACTACCAACAAGCCCCGGTAGGGGCGACAGAGGATGTGCGGCATTCATCGCGTTCTGTCGCCCCTGCCGGGGCTTCGGACACGTTTCGATGCCATTCCCCGGGCTGACGCCCGGGGCTATTGTCTGCCGCCCCTACTGGGGCTGAAAAATGTGAAAGTCGAACTAAATGCGCGTCATCGAACGGGTAGCACCGACACCTGTCCGCCTTCCACAAGGCCATCGAGCCAGGCGACTTCGGAGAGGTGTCGGTGTGCGCAGCACAAGAGGTATTGAGGAAGCCATGCAGGAAGACCTCCTGTCGCCGGCGGCGACACCGACTGAAACCCCCTCCCCAGCAGACTGGGGAGGGGGACTTCCGCTTCCGAATCTCAATCGGGTAGCACCGACACCTGTCCGCCTTCCACGAGGCCCTCGAGCCAGGCGAATTCGGACAGGTGTCGGTGTGCGCAACACAAGAGGTACCCAGGAAGCCAGGCGGGCAGACCTCTTGTCGGCAGCGGCGACACCGACACCTGTCCGAAGACGCCAGCACGTCGGCAACAAAAACTCCGGACGAGTGTCGGTGCTACCCGCTGAGAAAACGCCAATTCGTCGGAACACAGGAGTGCACCTTGCACTAGTGACTCGATACAGGTTCGAACTTCCGCGATACGACCCAATCAGGACGTCGATTCTCGACAGGTCGGGGTCGATTGGTCAGATCGTTATAGGCAACGATAAAAGTCTTGCGCGGCAAGGGCGACATGTTGTGGCCGCTGCCGTGAAGCAGGTTGCAATCGAAGAACAGCACGTCGCCCGGTTTGCCGATCACTGGCTGGATCATCTCTTCTGTCAGACGTTCTATTAAAATCTTCCTGTCAATGCACCATTGTTTGTAGCTTGTGGTCCGCTCGTCGGCATCGTGTTCCAGCCGGCCCCACTTGTGGGTGCCCGCTGCTACCAGGAGGCACCCGTTGTTGATGGTTGCCTCGTCGAGCAACACCATCACCGAGACGAGTTTCGGCTCAACGCCATCCCACATCCAATAACCATAGTCTTGATGCCACAACCAGACGGTACCCTCGAAGGCATCCTTCACGTTGATCTTGCTGTGCCAGATGTAAATCTCGGAGTGAAGGATCTGCTTGACCGGTTCGACGATCCTGGCGTCTTCCGATAGCGCCGTGAAGGGAGGGCTGTGGCGGTGAGCCAGGTATACCTGACGCACCGCACCACCCCGTTCACGTTCGCGATGCAGGGCATCCACCTGGTCATCACCTCGGAGCAGTTCCGAAGTGATTTTATTCAGTCGCGAGATTTCTTCCGTCGAAAACAGCCCGGGCACGAACAGGTAGCCCTGTGCGTGAAACTGTTCGTAGTGCTGTTGAGTCCACCGCATCTTTGGTTTCTCCAACGTCGCGCAGGCCAGGTCGGAATTTGGATTCCATCCGCTACGCAAATGCGTCGCGTATCTGGCTGATGTACTTGGGACACTCGACGCGCGGATCGTCAGCTTCCTCGTATTCGAGCACGATGTAGCCGCGGTAGTTGGCATCGCGGAGGATTTGTGCCAGACATGGAAAATTGCTGGGGTGTTTGTTCTGCGCCGGGTCGGTAATCATTACTTTGACCTGCACGTTCAGCGCATAGGGCGCAAGCTTGGCGAGGTCGCAGTAGGCGTTCTTAGATGGGAAGTTGCCGGTATCCAGGTTGACGCCAAACCACGGGCTCTGCACGTCGCGTACAAAGGAGAGCATCCCGTCGGCCGTCGTGGTCGGGCCGCCGTGATTCTCTAGGGCCAGATGAACTCCGTGTTGGCCCGCATAGTCGCAACATTCTTCCATGCCGGCGACCATCAGTGAATGAGATTTCTCAGGCGTGACACCCTCTTTATGATAACCGGCAAAGATGCGAATCACGGGTGCGCCAAGCACCTCGGCGTAATCGATCCATTGCTTTACCCAGGCGATTTGCTGCTGTCTCTCGTTGCCGGCCGGGTAGCCGAAATCGTTGCGGATTGCTGTGCCCGAGACGTCCAAGCCAAGTTGGAAACATTGCTGCTTGAGCGCTCGCAAATAGTCGTGGGTCGTGGGATCAGGAAAGTAGTACGACGTCGGCTCGACGCCTTCCAGGCCCATCTTTGCACAGTCGTCGATAAAGTCGGCCAACGTCAGTTGCGGCGGGTCTCCCGTCAACAGATCTCGATAGCTATAGGCTGCGAGACTGAACTTAAATTTCGGCGTTCCGTTGCGCACGATCGGTTCGATGGCCGACGCCGAACTGGCCAGCTTCCACATTCCACCGGCCGCCGCAGTCGCCGTCGCACAGACGTGCATGAATCCACGGCGGTCAATTTGCTGGGACATACGGTTGCTCCTCAGGGATCAATAGAAGGGACCTCAGATCGCCTCCATGGCGTCTTACTCGTAACATCCTAGCTCACGGGCTACGCCGCTCATGTATTCAATCAGTTCGGGCTTAACGGCCGGAGCTACGGAGCAGGCCGTGCTCAGGATGTAGCCGCCGCCCGGCTTTGCGACTCGCAAGCGATGCTCCACCGCTTCTCGAATCTTTTGTTCATCGCCGTAGAGGAGCGTATTCACCGGATCGAGATTGCCTTTGATGAATGCCTGGCCAGCAAGGATCGGAATGGCTTCCTCAAGTTCCACTGTTCCCAGGGGCGGGGGATCGAGTGTGTCTATGCCGTCGAGACCTGTCTTCAGCATCAGCTCGAGACGATCGCCAATCGCCCCGCAAGTATGAGTATAGATCTTCAAATCCGGGTGCTCGGCGCGGATCCCAGCGATAACTCTTGCCTCATACGGCAGTACAAATTCCTCGTAGGACTGTCGCGAGATGAGCCCGCCACCAGCGAATGCCGAAGAGATGAGCACGGCATCCACTCCAGCCCTAGTCTGACGCTTCCCCAAATCAATGGCGCCGAGAGTCAAGCGATCCAGGATGGCATGCGACTTGCCTGGATCGTCGAGTAATCCCATCAGGGCGTGCTCGTAATTGAGTAATTCAAGAAACTGAGAGAAGGGACTAAAGATTTCACCGTGGACCGACACGCAGTTGCCGACTGTCTCGACGACACGCCGAATTGTGTTCTCATGGAACTCAGGAAAAAAATCACCAAACGGTCTTGGCTCCTGCTCGAAGCCCCAAGTGAAAGGGTAGGTAATCTCGGACAAGTCCCAAGGTTCAACGTACCAGAGTGTCTCGGGATCGACTTCACTGAACGTGGGATAGTAACGTTCGCCGTTACTCTGAAAGTAATGAGGATTGTCATCATCCGGAAGTCGAGTGTAGTTTCCGTTTGCCCACCACACCCATGTTTCCCGCACGTCTTCTTTACGCTCGATGCGATCGATGTGCACTTCAAAGTCAGGGTCCCGACCGGGAAGATTGATCAAGATTCCATCGAACTGGTAGCGTCGCTGAAGTGCCACCAATGCCTCGGCAAAGCCCTCCGAACGAAACCAAATGTCAAAGGGCGTGACACCCGAGAAGAGGAAATAATGTCCAATGGCAAGTTGGCAGAACACCGGCACACGGTCTGGTGTGCCGAGATTCATCGCCACCTGGACCCGGTCGTGTCCAGTCATCTCAGAGGCTGACATGGACTAAGCTTTCAGTTATTTCGTGACAAGAGACTAACAGTAACATATCCTTCCTCAAATGATATCAGCCTTTCTCACGCTCTGACAGTGAAAAAGTACTCTTCGAATATTCAGCGGTACACGGAATCGGCTGTCAATCCACTCTGTCGTGGGGGGATTACTGCAGAGCCCCCAGGCCCAGATAGGGTTTGAACAGTTACGACACTGAGATGCCATAGCCGCCGGGCCTAACAGAAACGTCTCTCGGCAGCCAATTCGACCAGGGATGTGCATTTCCCAGCCGGCAGCGGCCAATCAATCCCATGTTAATATACCAAGGATCTCCGCATCATCTGAGTGAGCCATGAAGCCCCAATCATTGGCGGATCAGGAAAGTATTTCGTCGCGCGATCATCCATAGTCTGTCAGCGAGTTCGGTCAGTAAGTTCACGTACATAAAGATTTCTGAACCAGAGCTTATCCCCGTGACTTTGGAGTTCAATCGGGCCTTTTGTCGCAATTGGCTTACCAGGTTCCCAATAGTTTTCCATGATCACGTTGTCAACGACCAGACAACCATTTAGCTTTACAGTAACTCTTTCTTCAACCATCCGAATAAAGAAGGTGTTCCACTCTCCCGCAGGCTTGTCCACCTTCGCCAAGGGAAAACGAGCATGATCTCGATTGTTCCACAATCCTCCTGAACCCTTGTCCGCGCCATGCTTCCAATAGGGTTCGTGATCGGCGTCCCACATCTGTACTTGTGGAGTACCCCTCAGGTAGATGCCACTATCTCCAGCAGTTTCTATCTTCCAATCGACGTACAACTCGAAATCGGCATAATCTTCGACGGTGCAAAGGTTTTCTCCTCCACCGTTAAACGCCAGTACGCCATATTCGACATGCCAATGCATACGCATACGGAGATCCGCTTCTTCTTGCGCCTTGAGGAGTTCTTCGGCAGAGAGCGTGGCTTTTTTCCTGGGATCGACCAAACCTTTCCAGCCAGAAAGATCCTGTTCGTTGAATAGCGAAACAAAGTCGGTGGGAACGTCAGCATATCCATTCTCAGCGAGAGCGCAGGCCGTGAATCCAACTCCCGCGAGGAATAGGTATTTCAACGAAGATAAATGCATTTTAGGGTCCGAGTTGCGTCGCTAATCGGACTCGGAAGGGGGACAGGCACATATTCGCTCCGAAGACTCCGCAAAAATGAGCCAGTCCCCGACGGTTCTGGGATAGGTTCTTAGCAAGCGGTAACCCCTACTCTCGTTTTGGAATTATTCTATTGCAGGGTATGGATTGTGTTTTCGTGAATGGCAGGCCACCATGTCCTGAGCCTGTACGTCCCAGCCCATCATTTGGCCGGTTCGCCAAGATTCATTTGCCATGATGACTGCCGCGCCCGCTGCTCCAGCGAACTCAACTGGGCAATTAAGCTCTTCACCATTTCGCAAATTATTGTGTAAATTCGCATGATGCAATCCCGCGTCTTCAGAACCAGTTTTTTTATGTTCCGCGAGCACTTTGTCGTCCTTGTCTTTGGCAACCCAACCACCAGGAGTAAAATAGAGAGTGCCACGGTAGCCACGAATGAGGTGGTCGATACCCACTCGATTGCTCTGTGTGCCGAGTATGTATACGGTCATCCCTCGTGGATACTCGCAAATCATCTCAAAGTTGTCAGGAAGATCCCGATTATTTCTCCACTGCCAAATACCGCCCATGCCGGCTACTCGGCGCGGATAGGCCAAATCACAGGCCCTCATGATTCGCGCAAGACGATGTATGAATAGATCGGTTGCAATACCACCAGAGTAGGACGAATAGTTGCGCCACTCAAAGTAACGGTGTGGATTCCACTCTGTGTCTGGTGCAGGCCCTAGCCACGCTTTCCAATTGAGATCCTCGGGCTTGGGCATGTCGTCTTTAAGGTTCGGGACGGCAAACAAGCCTTGTGGTCCGTAACGGCGAACGTACTCGATTTGGGCTTGCACTACCTTGCCAATCAAACCGTCCCTGATTGCTTGACCAGCCGTAGCGTAGCTGTCGTCTGACATACCCTGTATTCCGACCTGCACCGGCAACTTGGTTTCGGATTGCTTGCTTATTACAGCCTTGGTCTCGGCAATCGTGTGAGTGAGAGGCTTTTCACAATAGACCGCCTTGCCTGCGTCAAGGGCATCCAGTGCCATCTGAGCGTGCTGGTGTTCCGGAGTAGCGATAGTGACATAGTCAATGTCCTGGAGATCAAGCACATGATGATAATCTGAGAATACGTGAGGAGCAGAAATCTTTTGTGCGCCTTCTTCGGCGCGAGTCAGCCAACAGTCCGCGACCGCTACTGCTTCGAGGTTGTTGTTATTCTTCAGAACATTGTAAGCAGTGAAGTGATTGTTCCCCATGTCACCTGCGCCTAGGAAACCAATGCGAATTCGATCATTGGCTCCCACAATGTGTCCGTAGCTTTCAGCGGTCCAAGCTAGAAGGCTTGAACACACTGCGGCACTGGTCTTGGAAAATAATTCTCGACGCGTTAAAGAAGGTGCTTCAGACGTGACCATGGCAGGTACCTTGCAGCAACAGTGATGAATTGGCTCGCTAGTCGACTCTTATTTCTGAGTGCGCAACCGATTGGCCAGTCTCGACATTCCACCGGCCGCCGCAGTCGCCGTCGCACAGACGTGCATGAATCCACGGCGGTCAATTTGTTGGGACATACGGTCGCTCCTCAGGGCTGTGAAAGTTCCATGTGACGCTCGCCATTGTGGCCGATGTCGGTTCGGTACGCAAGCGTTGCCAACGCTTCGGAAAGGGACATTTTACGAGCTTCTAACGTGGGAAATCGTGGGAGCCTTCATGCGATTTAGGAACCATTCAAGAATAACATTCGTTAAAAATCTGTCGGCTGTCGGCTATCAACAAGAAAACAAACGTCTGGCCGACAGCCGACAGCCGATAGCTACTCGATTCGTTTCGATCACGAGCCAATCACCGATTGATTCCTTAGGAACCGATGCTGGCCACGAGCACCGCCAGGGCGATAATGCCAAAACAGGCAGCGATGCTGAGCACAAACCCCACGACATCCGAGCGCGTTGGCTTTTGAAACTCCAGGCTGGAGTTCGGCCACAGCTTGCGATCGTTGAAGCGGTCGGGCTCTTGGTACGAACGCTCCAACTCCTCGGCGTCCTGCTGTGGGTCGCCTCCGACCGGTGTTTTCATCTTGACGTAGTAGCGGTCGAGAGTCGTCTGCGTGTTTTTGTGTGTGAACAGGCTTACCACGATCATCACCAGAAACGGCACGATGATCTTGGGCGGCAAGTCGAGCGTTTTGAGCGTCGAATCGGAATACTCCCCGAGATCTATGCCGAGCAGTTTGTAGAGTAGAAAGTCGAACCGAAAATTTCCTGTGCCTTGCAAACGTACCGACGAATCGTAGCGCTTAATAACTCGGGAAGTCGCGTCGCTAACTTTTGTGGGCGCACTTGTCGGCAGAGGCTTGACGTCAGCCAGTACGTTCCCGTTCTCGTCGATCGGCAGTACCGCACCAGTCCAGTAGATGGCATAGCCTCCTGTTACTTGTGTTTTGGTGACGGGATCTCCTAGCCGAAGTGGTTCAGGACGCAAACTGACCCCAGGAGATAGTTTGATGGAATCCGCATCCTCCTTGGTTTGCCCATGGGCCTCATCCCATACGCGAATCGCAGCCTGCCTTTGCGCGACATCTGTCGGCGCAGCGGTTCGAACGGTCGTGGTCTCGACCGTGGGGGTTACCTGAGTGAATGTCGGATTGGTTCTAAGAGTGGTTGAGACTGCCGGAGCAATCCACGGTATCAAGAAGAACACCAGGCCACAGAACACGATGGTCGTCCAAGCCGCGGTGGTCGTGGCGCCTCGCCAATACATGCCAATCCAGAAGGGGGCGGCGACCGGTACCAATACGATCCAGGTGAGTTTTAGCTGTTCGAAAACGTTCATCATCGAGAGTGACAGCAGGACTGAACCGCCGACCACAACGACGCCCGTCAGGCGGGCCACCATCAGACATTGCCGATCGGTCGCCTCAGGCCGCAGGAAGGGAACGTAGATATTTCGGACTACCAAGGCCGAGGCGATAATCATGTAGACGTCGATCGAACTCATCAGAGCAGCAAGCAGACAGGCCAACATCAGTCCGCGCAGGCCAGGACCGAGCAGTTCTCGGGAAGCGACTCCCCACGTCTTGTCGGGATCTTGGGCCAACTCTGGACTGTCGGCAAACAGGGCCAGGGCTATCAGCGCGGTCAGCACCCAGCCCACCGTGCAGAATCGCTTCAGAAAGTTGCCCACCACCAAACCGATACGAGCACTGTGCTCGTCTTTGGCAGTACCGCCTCCTGTCAGGATGAAGTGGGGCATAACTACCACCGTGATGAGGTTGATCAGCACGACCGCGACGATGAAGTGCAACGGAAACTCACTCTTGGAAGTCGATCCCACGACGGAGAATACTTCCGGAGGGACTTGCTCGTGCATGATGCGGAAACCATCGAACATGCCCATGGTTGTCGGATCACCGAACTTCTCGACCAGTGCCGTCAGGCCGAACGGGATCAGCAGGACCGAGAGCAGAACGATGCAAAGACCTTGGATCAGGTCGGTCCAGTAGGCAGCTTGCAGGCCACCGGCAATGCCATAGACAAGGACGAAGATGCCGATCAGCGGTATCAGCAAATACTCGATGCCGACCGTCTGCGCTCCGATCTCTATCGAACCGGTCCCGACCAAAGGCGCAGCGACTTTTCCGATCGCCGAAAACATCATCGAACCGTAAGCCACAATGAAGAATATGCCGAACAAGGCGTACGCCACACCCAGTCGACGAGATTCATATCGTTCTGTAAACCAGTCGCCCAGCGTTGTATGCCGCATGCGTCGATACCAGACGGCGGTGATCCAATAGAATGGCGTGACGAAGAGCCAATACATCACGCTCCACATGCCGCTCATACCGCTGGTGAACGTCGTACGACCCGTATTGATCGGATCACTCGACCCGGTGCCCGCACCAAACGCTGCGAAGGTCTGCAACAGCTTGCCGAATCCGCGGCTGCCGAGAAAGAAATCTTCCTGGCCCTTCACACGGCGCATGCAGACGTAGCCGATAGAAGACAACAGCAAGAAATAGATCGCCAAGACCAAGTAATCCGGAAATGTCATGTGTGATCGTTCCGTATATGTATCCAGAAGGTTGGAAAAATGTTTTTCGGATCCGATGGTAGGTTTATATTTGTTGGTCGCCACTGAGTATTCGGCGTGGGCCAACCGCGGTGAGTTGGAGGACTTCGTCGTCCGAAAGCCCAAGGAAGCGGCGGAGATTCTCCGCCATTCGCGGAATCATGGTGGCCGAACCGACGAAGTTGGAACTGACAGTCGAGCGTGGAACCAGGTCCTCGCCGACCACGACATCTTGATTGCAGAGCTTGTAACGGCCGGGGCCCAGGCCCGCTGCTGAGATCGCATCGCTCACGATCACACATCGCTCGATTCTCGCCGAGCGCAGGTAGTTGCCCAACGCCGGAAACGGCACGTGGTGGCCGTCAGCAATGAAACTGATCCAAAGCTGATCCGAGAGGCTTAGCGTGCGCTGGATGATGTTGTCGTGCCGATTTAGCTTGGCAGGACAGCCGTTACCCAAGTGAGTGAACATCCTCAGCCCGGCGTCGATTGCCGCCTGTAGCTGTTCCAGGCTCGGATCGCAGTGTCCGGCGGCTACGATGATGCCTTGGTCGGCCAGATAGCGTGTGACATGCAAGCCCTCATCGTGTTCGGGGGCGAGAGTAACGATTCGCGTGAGTCCGTCGGCGGCCTCCAGGAGACGCTCCATCTGGGCAAGATTCGCCGGGCGAACGGCAGTCTGAGGATGGGCCCCGACGTTGCCGGGGGCGGCGCTGATGAACGGCCCTTCAATATGAACGCCCAGGATCATCTCTCGAGCCAACGGATCGGCTCGCCGCACGTCCGCCAATCGAGCCAACCGGGCGACCATCACGTCCACTTCATCGGTGATCACCGTCGGCAGAAACCCTGCTGCGCCTTCGTCCCGCATTCGCTGGCACACACTATGCATGGCATCGACCGTCAAATCGTCGCCGTTAAAGTCAATGCCGGCATAGCCGTTCACTTGAAGATCGACGTAACCACTGCTCGCTAACATCGGCCCGTTTGTAGACATGCGATCAATCATCCTACCATTATTGATGACGTTGGAGCAGCGATGCCGAAGTGGTATCGAGAACCAGCGTGACGTGAGGATGTTGCTGCAGGATAGAAGCGGGAACTTTCGGTGTTACAGGGCCCTCGACCGCGGCTTGTAGGGCTTGGGCTTTCCGTTGGTCGGGCACGGTGCAAACGATCGCGGCCGATTTCATGATCTGTCGGATCGACATGCTGATCGCCCGGGTCGGCACCTCCTCGAACGACGAAAACCATCCCTCGCCCATCTGTTGCCGACGACACGCCTCGTCCAACTCGACCACCAGATAGGGATCGTCAGTCTCGAAATCTGCCGGAGGGTCGTTGAACGCCAGGTGACCATTCTCTCCGATGCCAACGCAGGCGACGTCGATGGGGTGCTGACCAATGAGCTTTCCAAGACGCTCACATTCGACCGAGGGATCTGGGCTATCGCCACGGACCCAATGAAACATCTTGGGACCATCGACGTGAGCACAGAACCGTTCTTTCAGATAGCGTCTGAAACTGGCCGGATGTGTTTCAGGCAGACCCAGATACTCATCTAGGTGAAAACAGCTGATCCGCTTCCAGTCGAGATCGAGATGAACTAACTCGTGGAACATTTCAAATTGGCTCGCACCGGTTGCAAGAATCACGTTAGCCTCTCCACGGTCTTGCAGGGTTTTTCGTAGAGACTCGGCCACACAAGCGGCGGCTTTCCGACCCAAGTTGTTCTTGTCGGGCTCAATGTGGATCTTCATGGTCGAACTGCCAAGGTTGTGATTCGAGAACAAGGTCAAAGTTTAGTCGAAATGGATGTCATTTCCAAGTATCGCTGATGCCTCACCAGGGCCGTGCAACAATTCACATTGCGCGGCCCGTCCAGCTATCCTACGCGCTCGATCGTTGCGGTTTACCCACCACATTCCCTGAAGAACCAATCTCAAGGAGTCGGTTCCAGACTAACCTTTAAGAGAGTCTGACCTGGCAACGTAATCTGAAGCGATTGACCCCGATCTTGCACGGTAATAGTCCTCTCCTGGGAATCCAACTCGTGAGGGTCTAGTCGTAGCCGGTAGTCCCCCGGCGTCAGTTGCCAAAGTCGCATTACGATTTGGCGTTTGTCGGGTGAATGCGAATACAACTGGACTTTCAGCAGATCCCTTCCCGTCTCGCTCACCAGCGCGGTGAAATCACCGTCGGTCTGTTCCCAAGATACGGAAAAATAGGGGGACAAACTTTCCGGAACGCCATCTCCGGTCAACATCGCCTTGAGGTGATCCGAACCAGGAGCATAGACCCGGTCGGTGTGAATGGCTTCGGTCGTTTTCAATGGCGTGTTGTAGCGTACCCCATCTAAGAGCCGGTTCAATCCCTCAACCAGATGACTCTCATCCCCGCTCAGCCGGAAGCGGCCATAATCCGTGCCGTAACGTAGGATCAAATCGTCCCAGCGTGAATCACCGGTAAAGAACCGCCACTGCTGCACTACGCTCCAGAACAAAGTGCGGCCCATCAATTGTTTTGCCGCCCATGCGCGTGATCCCTCCCTGAGCGAGTCGGCTTGGTTACTGGCACCGTGCGACTCTTCCGAGTGAATCAGATCCAGGGCTAGAAACATTGGTTGGAGGAGTTTTTCATCTTTCGTGAGCATGTAGGTAAAGAAGAGTTGGTCCAGCATCATGCTTCCGGCGAAGTGCTTCCATTCATAATAGTGCCAGAACATGTTGGCTCGGAACCAGTTTGGTCCATCACCATTGAACGCTTCGTCCGTGAAGCGGACCGAGGCGGGGATGATCCCTTTGGGCTTACCCTTGTCGGTCCGTAGCGCCGCACTTACCCATGCCGAAGACCACTCATGGAGCAGTTCGACGACGATGGGATCGGGGCGTCGCAACATCAGATACCGAATCGCCTTCACTGCTCGGCTATTGTACTCCAGATCTCGCCCTTTGGGCTCCTCCGTTACAACCGCTGTGGAACTGAACCACGCACTGCGAAAGAACCGATGTCCCTGAGTCGTATATCCCGTCC
>Ga0255057_10001573_pt1 | contig 12700 bp, 11 predicted proteins | sample Cases_109_6_MG_FD_189022 | JGI IMG/M metagenome (GOLD analysis project Ga0255057, IMG submission 189022) | Seawater microbial communities from Amundsen Gulf, Northwest Territories, Canada - Cases_109_6 | ecosystem: Environmental > Aquatic > Marine > Gulf | place: Canada: Northwest Territories... | reverse complement strand
TCCCCAAAGCACCATCATCGAACCCTGGTGACGCGCCACAGTCGAGTGGTTTCGTGATCGGAGACGGCCTCACCATTCCGGACGCTGTCGCCTACCAAGGCAACGAGGTCATCGCGGTCCACGGCTACCTGGTGATCACCTCACAACAGGCCCTCTTGTGCGAGACCCTTGCCGAGTCATATCCGCCCCAATGTGGCGGATTGAACCTCACCGTCACCAATCCCCAAGCCGCTGCCACCGACAGTGTCCTCATCGAGGACGGCGACACGCAATGGTCACCAGATGTGGTTGTCCTCCTCGGCCACATAGCCGGCAGCGACCTCACAATCGACACCACCGTCACCGGCTAACCCCGCCCATATCGGCACATATGCGCTAGCTGAGAGGCTGGACCAGGGAGCGCATATTGCCGGTTATGCGCTACCTCCTTCGAATGCTGCAGTTCGCTGCGGAACGCCGTGCGGCGGTCCGTTGCTGAAAGCTAGGGTGTCGTCTGCAAGGGGGTGGGAGCACGCTTCCGCCGGAGGGGTGTGCGTGACCGGAGGCCCCGACCCCTCATGCGGCTCGTCGTCTTTGCGCTACTGGTTTCTGCCTGCACATCGGGGGCGGTTACGACGACCGAGTCGGCCACCACCGAGCCACCAACCCCCACCACCACTCCGACTACTGCTGAGACCGGCCCGAGCCGCGCTGTGTTTCTCGCTGGGCTGGACGATGCGGGTTGGGCGACGTACCTTGACGAGATTGCTGGCTGGTCGGTCCGCTATCCGGGAGATTGGGCAGTTGGGGGGGCTACCGAGCCTGGCAGGAGGCTGACATTGGTGACCCCCTCGGCCGAGGCTTCGCTGATTTCCTTCAGCTCAACCAGCGGTTTCGCCGCATGACAGGGTGCGTGGCACACAGCCAACATCATCCCTCCCAGCCGGTTATGGGCGGGTGCTGGCAGCCAATCTCTGCTCAACCCCTACTTCTGGGTACCTCTTGCGACTGCTAACGCGCCGGGGTAGGTGACCACCGGCCCTTGCGAGGGGTCGGCCGGCTAACTCAAACACTCGATCCAGACGCTGGTCGTGGTCGGCCACGCCATGACCGGGCCGACGGGCGGTGGCGCAATTGGACGGGCCGAATGCGGCTGCCTATCATGAGTCCATTCCATTAATCGATTATCGATTGTGGTGATCGTCGTAGCCACGACCAGACGATCCGCTCGAGGGCTCGACGTGGCAAAGGGAGAAGGAGGGGACGATGAAGAGGGCTTCCGTCATCACTTTGATCGTTGCGCTGTCACTGAGTGTGGCCGTCGCTGCACTGGCCGAACCGGACGAACCGGTGCCGAACCGCCCCCATGTGGGTGTCGGAAACATGAAGTTCTTCACGACCGCCGGTCCCTTGAGTGCGGACGAGGTCGGCAACGTTCTGGCCCACCATCACATGTTCGTCGAATTCGGGGCGGTGCCGCCTGTCGCTTACTTGACTGCCGACGAGGACATCGTCTACGACGTCATCGGCCCATGGGTGGAAGAGGCACGGGACAATCTCGGCCCGGGCGGCGTGTTTGTGGAGCCGACACCGCTTGGAGTCGGGCGGCGACCCGACATCGTCAAGCATGTCGCTGATACCGCCGGATTGCCGACGATGCTGGTCACGGGGATCTATCGCGAGCCCTGGATACCGGACTGGGTGTTCGCCGCATCCGTCGATGAGATCGCAGAGTTCCTATGGGGCGAACTCCAGGACGGCGTGGGAGACACCGGGGTGCCTGCGGGCTTCGTCAAGCTTTCGCAGAACGACTCCGGGATCACCGAAACCGAGATGAAGGTGCTGGAAGCCGCATGCATTGTGGCTCGTAGAGGCGGAGCCACGATCGGCAGTCACATCACGTTCGGGCCCACCGCTCTGTCCGTCATGGATGCCCTCGAAGGATTCGGGTGTGATCCCGCCCGATACCGCTTTGTGTGGATCCACAGCCAGTGGACGGCCTGGGCGGAGGCCGACGGCATGGATCATCTCCTGGAGGCCGCCGAACGGGGTGCGTACCTGAGCCTTGATGGCATCGGAAGTTTCTTCTGGGGTGTCCCCGGCGCAGGTGGTTTCGAGGAGAACCTCGAATGGATCGAGACTCTGGTCGCAGCCGGCTACGAGGATCAGATCATCATTGGCGCCGACACCGGTTGGTTCGATCCCGGGGATCCTCCGTTCCCCGGCTTCGAGATCGAACAGGTCGCCGGAGACTGGCAGCCCGCTGGTGTCGCCGGCGTCGACGGCTACCTGATGCAGGACTACAACTCCATCTTCGAGTTCGTCGAGTTCCTCGAGGCTGAGGGAGTCTCAGACGAACTGATCCAGAAGCTGATGCAGGACAACCCGTGGCACGGGTACTCGAGGAAGCCTGCTCGCGGCAACTGCTGCTAGCGATGAAGTGGACCGTCGATCAGGTTCGGTAACGGAGCGTCGGACTGATAGGCAGCGGCCTCTCGCCGCCAGAACGGCGAGGGGCCAAAGCCACCACAGCCGGCTTCACGGTACAACGGTCGATGTGGGAGCGTTCGCCGGGGTTGTTGGTCCCCGGTAGATCCAATCGGCTTTGATCGGGGCCACCCAATCATATGGGAGAAGCGGTTTCCATTAGGCCCTGCAAACAATCGCCGCCCCGGATCCTCGCCGCGCAGCAATGCCTTGCCCCCTCTAGAAATCGATCCCGAACGAGGAGTCTGAAGTGACAGACTTGCAGCCGGGTCGATGAGAACGTATCTGCTTGCAGGCGTAGCCGCGTTGCTAATGGGGTTATTCGTTCTCCCCACGACGGCAGTGGCGAAACAGGAGAAGGTAGGCGTATGTCATTTCGACAAGGGCACGGGCGTGTTGGCACCGATCAGCGTTCCTCAGAACACTGCTGAGAAGCATCTCGCCAAACACGCCGGAGACGCCCTGGTCGGGGTTGACGTGAACGAGGACTGCGAGCCGTTGGGACCGGTGTGTGTGGCTCCCCCTCCAACGGGAAGACTCGTCGTTCTGGCGATTCCCGCGGACACGTACGACGGGCTTTCTGCTGCTGACCTCGAGACATTCAGCACCATCGATCCAAATGTCCGCATGGGAACGCCTGCAAGGTATGTGGACGGCGAGGGATGTCACTGGACGTTGTTCAGCGACTTACGACTCGATCCGGGGACACGCGATGCGGTCGAAGCCTTCTTGGGCCCCCCCGTGGTCGGCAGCGATCTCATACCCGCGGGCTGGGTGCCCGAGTCGTAATCTGTCTCGCGATTTCGACGACCACAGTCGTATGCGCGGCAGGCGTCGTGAGAAGGTCAGCGAGCGAAAGGGAAGTGCCCTCGCTCATTAGGCGATCTCAAAGTAACCACAACGACTCCGAGTCTATCGTCCGCCGCAGCGCGATCGATCTCGATTCGCTCAAGTAGATCATCGACGCCCGGGGATCGTGCATGATCGAAGGTGGCAGCGTCGATGGCCTTTCGCAGTTCACCGTCTTTCACTCGGCGGTCCACGCCGGCCATCCCGTGGAGCTCCCCAATGAACTCTCCCGATACCACCACTCTCGACGATGAGCCGAAAGGCGCATTGTCGTTAAGGAGCGCCACCCTCCCATTCGCATCAGGTCTACCGCCTTTCGGGACATACCTGCGGTCGCTATCAACCCAGAGATCGAGCGCAACGTGACCGTCCCCATATCGCACAGTGAGCACGAAAGAATGCCCTGGTGGTGGCACTGCGAACCGAGAGCGGAGTGGCTGCTGACCGACGGCTTCCGCGATCACGAATCCATCCGTGCCGGCGTAGACACGAGTGCCATTGTCTGAGACCAGGATGACGGCCCGGCGGGATTGCCCGAGCTGCCTACGCCCCATGATCACGAGAGTGCCTGCTGTACCCAGCCGGGGATTCTCGACTAAGTAGGTGCGAGGATCGAGGCGGCGTAACAGCCCAAGGGGAGTCACCGCCGCCGGCGTGCCCGGCGGCATGGCAGGGTTCGAGAAATCTGAGTCGTATGTGCAAATCCAGTCGCACCCGAGCGCCCGCGCAGCCCTCGCGTGGTGCAAATCTCCGCCCTCGACCGAAGGCACATAGACGTCGACAACCTCGATGCGATGCTCAACCAACAAGGTCTGGATAAGAAGGCGAGCGCCGAGTCTGGCGGCATCGTCCACTGCCGCTTTGTCGACCTGGCGATGAACCTCATCCAACACACCCGATGTGATGACAGCTTCGACGTCTCCGTGCTCGAGTAGCACGTTGATATGGCTTCTCAGGGAGAATGCTGCTGCCAGCACAACATTGGTATCGAGAAGCACGCGCGTTGGTCTCTCGGGCTCCACGGGCACGCAAGCGATCGTAACCAGCGGGTCGCGAAACTGGAACCGAGATCGATAAGCAGTCAGAGTTGCGCCGATATCCGGCATTCTGTTTCGCCCAAGACGAGTCGCGGCCCGATCTCAGGTAGCGCATAACCGGCAATATGCGCTACCTGGTTTCGGCGGCTCTCGTCGTGATTCTCGGACCCTGTTCGGGACCCTATCCTCGTTCGACGACCCCGAGTCGGAGGTGCACGCTGGTGGAGTCTGGTAGGGGAGTGACCTCCTTGACACCCTTGCCATGGTTACGCGATCGGTGAACCAGTGTGCTCCGTGGTGGAGGGTCGTGGGGGAGCGTCGATCTGACTGGGGGTCAAGAGGTCGCCGGTTCAAATCCGGCCAGCCCGACGGAGAGAAACCAGGTGACCGTAGGAGTTGGAGGGTTTGGCGGTTCCTGGGAGAGGCCCTCCGAAGCAGAGCCGGTCATACAAAGGTCAAACCAACAGGCGAAGACGTGCATCGCAGGATGTGGCACCCAACCAGCGACAGGAGCTATCTCGCATCGGGAGCCTCGGCTGCGGTCCACGTTTTCAGCCGGGCACGCCAATCGTGTGAAGGGCAGAACGTTTACTTGCTGCTGACGCCAAAACACTCGACCTCGCAACTCACCTGGACTCCACATCGAACACGTCGACCGATAGCTCGCGGCCGCTTTCCACCGATGCCACGAGCCCAGAGACCCAGGGCGGCTCACCGATGTCACGGCCCAGAAAGTCGAGCCCCACGGCCCGGAGTAGCGGCGAGTGCGTCACCGCGACGACGACCTCTGGCTTGCCAGGAATTGGGTCGACCAGGCTGGTGGCGAAGGACCTGAACCTGAGCGCTATGGATCTCGCATCCTCCCCCGGGGGCGACTCGTGGACCAGCCACCACCCGATGCGATCGGGCGACGCAACGAATTTCGAATAGAAGTCGAGCGATGCCACGTCTTCAGCAGACAGCCCTTCTACCTGATCGGCGAACCCGTCGGGAGTGCCCGTCATGTTGACCCTGACTCCGGCAATGTAGAGGTCGGGATTGCGGAGCGCGAATGCGACATCGGGGCCGACGAGCTGACCACCGGCTTCGACCACACCCCGTGCCAGGTGCGCCGCAGTGTCCACCGCCCGACGGGTCTCACCGCTGAGAACCTCGATGAGCTGTTGCTCCCGGCGGCCGAGACGCTGCCCCACCTCGAATGCCTGCCGTTCGCCATCTGTGGTGATCGACACGTCGCCTCGATAGGAAGTGACCTCGCCGTGTCGGAGTAGGTAGAGACGCATTAGGAGGGTGGTCGGTAATCAGCACATGCGCGGCACATATGCCGAAGCAACTGTCTGGTGACTTGGGTCGACTTGCGACGCCCCGTAGCGCTCGTCATTGGCGACTGCCCTTCTACGCTTGGACGGTCATCTTGTCATACAGGGACGGATGGCGCGGGTTGGCTCTCTCTCTGCCTGACGGCTTGCGGCGGCTGCGGTCAGGCCCGTCCCGCCGCCACCTCATCCTCTCGTGTGCGATTGGCAAGGAGGATTAGGTCCTCATGGAGCTCGAACCAGACGCTGTGGTAGCTGTCGACAGTTGGAGACGCGATATGGGCGTATTCACCGTCCTCGACCTGTTCGGCGGCGTGTTCTAAGCGAGAGCGGTAGGTGTCGAGTCGCCGGAGCTCTTGACTCAGCGGCCGGAGCCATGCCTCCGCATCCTGGTGGAGCGAAGCGAAGTCGGAAAGCACCGCGGCGTCGTGTACCGGGTCCGAGTGGTCGTTGAGCACCGGCTCGCCGTCGACCTCGCGCATCTGCCATGCCGTGACGATCAGCTTCATTCGACCATCGATGGGAATGAAGTCGTCGAGGGCCCTGTCCGCGTTCGCCACGCCCCAGTGCTCACGGTCGGATGCCATCATCTCCGCGCCCAGGGACTTGCCGTCGGCCGTGAGCCGGAACATGGCGCCGGTCAATTCCGTCACGCCATCTGCAGTGGTCCGATCGAGGAACGCGCTAGTTTCCTCCTCGGTGGCCTGTAGCGCGGGCGCCAGCGCGTTCGGTGTGGCGAAGCCCTTGATGAGCAGGGCCCGTACGATCATTTCTACGGGTACTTCGCTGTCATCCATGGTGGTTTCGTCTTGTTCGGCCACCCCTGTGCTCCCTTCGTCCAGGCCTCCCATGTTGATTCCGAGGTCGCGTGCCCATGCTTGGAGGGTCACCGCCTCGGGGACGATGGATTCGCTCCCCACGACGACACCAAGGAAGACATTGCCGCTGTCGCCGTCGATGGTGATGGTATCGCCGACGCCGAGTGTGTGATCTCCGATCGAGACCGCTTCGCCCTCGACGCTCACCTCTTCGGCTCCGACTACCGCCGGGATGCCCCATCCTCGCGCCACCACCGCAGCGTGGCTGGCGAGACCACCGGTAGACGTCAGGATCCCTGCGCAGCGCGTCATGCCGTGAACGTCGTCAGGCGAGGTCTCTCGGCGAACGAGGATGATCGCGGCGCCATTCGCTGCCATGTCGATGGCGGCTTCTGACGTTGTGGCGATGTCCCCGGCGACCAACCCCGGGGAGGCTGCCAGCCCTGTCGCCGCCGGGGGCGCGTCGCCGCTCTGGTCGGCTACTCGCATCGGCGGCGGGTCGAGAAGGCTCGAAACCCTTTCCACGGCTTCGGCCCGAGACAGCGGAAACTCGTCGTCCTCAGCCATCTCTACCGCCATCCGGACGGCTGCTTGGGGGGTGCGCTTGGCGATCCTGGTTTGCAGCAGCCAGAGCCGACCCTCTTCGATGGTGAACTCGATGTCGCAGGCGTCTGCGTAGTGGCGCTCAAGCGCGTCGGTGTAATGCCCAAGCTCTCTGGCGATCTCCGGCATGCGCTCATCGAGCACGCTGATGGGCTCGGTCTGGTGCGTTCCTGCTACGACGTCCTCGCCCTGCGCTTGGAACATCATGTCGCCGTACGGGCTCGCCTCTCCCGTGGCGGGGTTCCTGGTGAAAACCACGCCCGTCGCCGAGTCCGCGGCGCGATTGCCGAAGACCATGGTCTGTACCGTGACAGCGGTCCCCAGGTCGTCACTGATGCCCTCGCGAGCACGGTAGCTCCGAGCCCGCTGGCTGTTCCAAGATCGGAACACCGCCTCAATGGCCCCGCGCAGCTGCTCCCAGGGATTGTCGGGTACGGCCTCGACTCCGACGATCGCGGTGTACATCTTCTCTAAGCGGGTGTGGCAAGCCTCGACGAACTCGCGGTCTCCAGAAGCCAGGGCGAGCCCTTCTGCTGTCTCGTCATTGAGCCCGACATTCAGGATTGTGTCCATCATCCCCGGCATCGACATCTGCGCACCAGATCGGACGCTCACCAGGAGCGGATCCGTCGGATCGCCGAAGCGCCGACCAACCGTCGCCTCGAGTCGTGCGAGGTGTTCCTTGATCTCCTCGTCGAGCCCGCCTGGCCAGCCATCGGCCAAGTACGTACGGCAGGCCGCCGTGGAGATGGCAAAACCAGCGGGGACGGGCAGGCCAAGCCGGGCCATGACCCCGATGTTGGCCGCCTTGCCGCCGACGATCGCCGCGACTTCCGTGAGGGGAGCGTCGTGTTGGTGATCGAGGGCGTAAACGTGCGTCATTGGTGTGGCTAATTCAGGAGCTGGTCGCGCAAGCTTGGCACGATCTCCTCGGAAATCCCGAGCTTGCCGTGCGGGTAGCCCTCGATCGACTCGGCCTCCGCGACCGTGATTCGGAGTTGACGTCCGACCATTCGATTACGTATCATCGATCATCGACTATCTATGATAGTCAATCGAGAGGTACCTCTGGAATGACGCGATTCCTCAGTGGGACCCCGAGCGGGAGCACCCCCGCCACGTGCCCGACGGAGCAAATCAGGTTCGAAGCGAGGTAATGCGAAGGAGGTTGGTATCCGTGAACGATAAGATCATCAAACAAGACCTCGGCGATGAGAACTTCCCCGTCGAGTGGACGTCTGAGGCCGAGAAGGGCTTGTTCTGGGTCTACGACGACCTGCACTGCCCGCAGCCGCTGTCGCCGATGTATTTCGACATCGGTGGCTGGTGGCTGACCTGTGACCACATGTTCCGGCGCTTCGGCACGCCGTTTGCATCCGACTGGGTCGCAAAGAACGTCAACGGGTACCTGTACACCGCGGCGATCCCAGCGGATCCGGAGTTCAGGCTCGAGGCGATGGAGTACGGCAACGTGTACTACCCGAGGGTACCGAGCACCGACCCGGAGTACGCCGACAAGATCGGCAACTACCTGGGTGCCGTGCTTCCCACGTACGGGCTCAACTTCGCCAACTGGTGGCGGGAGCGTCTTGTGCCCGAGATGGACCGCAACCTGAAGTACCTGGAGTCGAAGATCGATATCTGGGACGAGATCCCGCTCATGGAGTGGGCCACGATCCTCGAAGATGCGATCGACATCCATGATCGCCACTGGAAGATCCACTGGATGCTCAACTTCGCCCAACTGTCGGCAACGCTCAATCTTGCGGCCGTCACCGAAGAGGTGCGCGGCGACGTCGATGAGGCGCTGCTCGGGCGCCTGCAGAACTCGGCGGCCGACCGGAACTGGGATTCGCTCGAACTGCTGTGGACGATGAAGGAAGAGGCCAAGAACAGCGATGTTCTCTCTGCTGCCTTCGACAACGACACCGGTGCCGAGATCCTCGAGGCGCTACAGGGAACCGCGGAGGGCCAGATGTTCCTCGATGAGCGGGTGACAGCCTGGCAGCGTGAATTCGGCTGGCATGCGGTGTGGAGCCACGAGTTTATCTTCAAAAGCCGGTTCGAAGAAGCGGGTCCGGCCCTCGACGTGCTCAAGGGGTATATCGAGGCGGACTACGACTACCCGTCGGCGGTGAAGGAACTGGCCGACGACATCGCTGCCGCGGCGGCAGAGCTGCTCGACGGCCTCGAGGGCGAGGACCTGGAGAAGCTGAAGGCAGCCAGCGACATCAACTTGAAGATGGCGCCGCTGACCCCAGACCATCACTTCTACATCGATCAGGGCACCAACGCCCACCTGCGGCTGGTGCTGATCTGCATCGGTCGGAAGCTGGTCCAGGAGGGTGTGCTCGACGAGGAGGACGATGTCATCTTCCTGACCTACAACCAGCTGCGCTATTTGCTTGGCGATCTGGAGAACTTCGATGCGCGGAGCATCGTCAAGGAGCGGCGCGCCGAGCGCGTTGAGCAGGAGGCGATCCGGCCCCGCGACTGGATCGGGACTGCGACCGAATCCCAGCTCGAGTTCCCGTATCTGGGCCTTTGGGGTTTCCCGGAGAAGCTCTACATCGAACAGGAAGACGGCGCCGTCGTGACCGGCATCGCAGCATCGCCGGGCGTGATCGAGGGCACGGCCAAAGTCGTGCTGTCGACCGACGAGTTCGATCAGGTGAGCCCGGGCGACATCCTGGTCTGCCAGATGACCAACCCGGCATGGACACCGCTGTTCAGCGTGATCAGCGCCATCGTCACCGACGCCGGCGGAACAGTCTCACACCCGGCCGTGATGGCCCGTGAGTTCGGCATCCCGGCGGTTATCGGATGCTCGGTGGCCACCGCCAGGATCAAGACTGGTGACAAGGTGCGGGTCAACGGCTCTACGGGGACCGTCGAGGTTCTCGACGACTGATGACGAGCGACGCCGCGGTCGAGCCGTCCGAGGCGCTCGTTGAGCGGAGCGTGCTCAGCGAGCAGGTGAAGGATCGCCTGCTGAAGCGGATCGTGGAAGGTGAGTTGGAACCCGGGTCTCGTATCGTCGAGACCCGGGTTGCTCGCGAGCTGGGGATCTCCCAGGCCCCGGTACGCGAGGCACTGCGGGCACTGACCAGCCTCGGTCTGGTCGAGAAGCGTCCGCATCGCGGGGCATGGGTCCGCAAGCCCGATCGCCAGGAGCTGGTCGAGTCCGTCCAGGTGCGGGGAGTCCTCGAGGCATTCGCCGCAGAGCAGGCGGCGACGAACATCTCGGACGAGCGGATCGGCGAGTTGGGCCAGTTGTATGAAGAAATGCTCGAGCTGGCTGCCAAAAACGACGCTATGGCCCTTGCTCACAAAGACGCCGAGTTCCACGCCATGGTCATCTCGGCGGCCGGCAACGTCGTGCTGGAGCGGACCTGGGAGCTTCTCCAGCCCTTCAGCCAGACCTACCTGACGGTCTCCGCACCGGGCGTCGATCTGATGTGGCTGGCCAAGCGACACGGGGGGATCCTCGATGCACTCAAGGCCCACGATCCCGAGGCAGCTTCCCTGGTGATGCGCCATCACATGGAGCAGGTGGCGGAGATTAGGGGAAGCTTGGAGGAAGAAGACGAAGGCAGCCCCTGAAGACGACGGACCACGCGAATTTGTCGGTCCAGGGCGTCAACGCGGTAGCGTCGCGGGCAAATGGCCGGGCCCTTGAAAGGAAGATGATGTTGCAACTGGCGAGGCGGGCCGAGTTCGTTGACACGTTTGCCCAACGGCCCTGCTACTTCATTCGCGCCGCAGGATGCCTGCCACTCATCGACAAGGTAGAGAAGGTGCTGTGAGGTACCGTCGATGAACTCTTTCTCTTATGTCCGACCGACGACCGTCGACGAGACGGTCGCGCTGCTCGACGAATACGGGACGGACGCCAAGCTCCTGGCAGGAGGCACCGACCTGCTGGTAAACCTGCGCAGCCACAGGATGCTGCCCCGACTCATCATCGACGTGAAGCGGGTCGCTGAGCTCACAACCGGAATCGAGGAGGCCGATGGTGCGCTGCGGATCAGCGCCACTGCCTCCATGACGGATGTGATCGGGGACGAGCGAGTACGGCGGTACTACCCGGCCCTCGTCGAGGCAGCCGCCGTTGTCGGGTCAATCCAGATCCGAAACCGGGCAACCCTTGCGGGCAACGTCTGCAATGCATCGCCGGCTGCGGACACGGTGCCGGCGCTACTGGTGTACGCATCTGAAGTCACGGTGATCGGCCGGTCGGGAACCCGACACGTCCTTCTCGACGACTTCCTGGTGGGCCCAGGGGAGACCGTGCTGGAGAGGGGAGAGATCGTCACCGCCATCAATCTTCCGATCCCATCGCGGCCCGCTGGAGCCACCTTCGGCCGGGTGACCCGGCGACGGGGAGTGGACCTGGCCACGATCAGCCTGTGCTGTATGGTCGATTCCGATGGGACCACCACCTTCGCCTACGGCGCCGTAGCCCCTCGCCCGTTTCTGGTACGAGACCACAGCGGCCTGCTCGCCGATCGAGGCGCCGACGAGCGAGCTCGGGCAGCGACGTTGCGGGAGATGATCGGCCACGCCAGCCCGATCACCGACGTCAGGGCCAGTGCCGAGTACCGCCAAGCGATGCTGGACGTCATGAGCCGGCGAGCGCTCGACGGAGCCATCGATCGCCTGGCGGCTGCATGATGCCCGCCGCTGCCATGGCGATGGCCTTCACCGTGAACGGCACGGTTCGCACCCTCGAGGTGGCGACGCATCACACGCTGCTCGATGTGCTGCGTGACATGCTCGACCTGACCGGCACCAAGGAGTGCTGTGCCGAAGGGGAGTGCGGCGCCTGCACCCTGTTGGTGGATGGGCGGTCGGTGAACTCCTGCCTCATGCTGGCGGTCGAGGCTGACGGCAGCGAGATTACGACCGTCGAGGGCCTGGCATCCAATGGCGAGCTCGGTCCGTTGCAGCAGGCGTTCCTCGACAAGGGTGCCGCTCAATGTGGCTTTTGCATTCCCGGCCAACTGATGTCGGCCCAGGCACTGCTCGCTCGGAATCCGCATCCGACCGTCGAGGAGGTCCACGACGGCCTGGTTGGCAATCTGTGCCGGTGCGCGGGATACCAGCAGATAACGGAAGCCGTTCTCGCCGCCGCCGAGTCGGTGAACCGATGAGCGCCGACGGTGCCGGGGTCTCTGCACGTCGCGTTGGCGGGCATGAGCGAGTCACCGGTCAACAGGAGTACCTCGCCGACATCCGCCAGCCCCACGCGCTCCATGTCAAGCTGGTTGCGCTCGACGTCGCCAGGGCCCGAATTCTCAGCATCGACACTACGGCAGCCGAGCGGGTGCCAGGAGTGAGCCTCGTCATGACTGCTGCCGACCTCCCTCAGCCGGTGCCACGCTTTGGCCCACAGTTTCAAGACCGGCCCGTCCTTGCCGTCGGCGAGACCAAGTACCACGGCGAGCCGGTGGCGGCGGTCGCCGCAGAGACCAAGGACGCCGCAGCGGCCGCCGCCCGCCTCGTTGTCGTGGAGCATGAGGTGTTGCCCGCCGTCTTCAGCGTCGCCGAGGCACTCGATTCGGCGTCGCCTCTGGTTCAGGAGCCCGGGCTACGCCCCGACGACCCCCTG
>Ga0255057_10001572_pt1 | contig 12707 bp, 14 predicted proteins | sample Cases_109_6_MG_FD_189022 | JGI IMG/M metagenome (GOLD analysis project Ga0255057, IMG submission 189022) | Seawater microbial communities from Amundsen Gulf, Northwest Territories, Canada - Cases_109_6 | ecosystem: Environmental > Aquatic > Marine > Gulf | place: Canada: Northwest Territories... | reverse complement strand
ACAAGTGGGGCGTGGCCGGTCGAGCACATTCCGGACGGGGTCGGGATCATTATGGACCTCAAGACACCTGGCAGTGGGATGGTCACAAGCAACCGTTGGCAAAACCTGCAGCACCTAGACGGTGATGACGAGATCAAGTTCGTGGTGTGTGATCGCGCTGACTACGAGTGGGCGCGAAGCGTGATCGGCGAGCACGACTTGACTGCGAGCCATCGAGTCCTGCTGTCACCGTCGCATGGTGAGCTCGACCCGCGTCTGCTTTCCGAATGGGTGCTCTCCGACAGCCTGCCAGTGCGCGTCCAACTACAGATCCACAAGTTCATTTGGTCGCCGTTGGCGCGAGGCGTCTAGCATGACCCGCGCGGCCCCGCTCCCGCCGCGCGAGAAGGCCCGCCAGGAGGAAGCCGAGCGGTTAGACGCCGAAATCCTGCACGCCATCGGTAGCGGGTGGTCGGATCCGATCGATGCGTCCCGGTTCGATCGGCTGGCGCGGGATGTGTTCGCTCACCAATTCCGGTTCAATCCTGTTTATCGTCAGTTCTGCGCGCTACACGGCGTCAGCGCGCCGGGCGACGTCGCCGGGTGGAAGCAGATCCCTCCAGTGCCAACTGGGGCGTTCAAAGTCGGACGATGGGCGACGTTCCCCGAGCAGCGCGAGGCGGCGGCTTTCCGCACCTCTGGGACTATCCAGGGGACGCCCGGGGTGCATCGGTTTGACACCCTGGCGTTGTACAACGCGGCGATCATCTCTTCCGGGCGCCGCTTTTTGTTTCCCGATCGGGACCGAGTCCGGTGCTTATTTCTATCGCCTTCGCCCGCCGATGCCCCCGACTCATCGCTGGTGCACATGTTCGCGGTCTTCCGAGAAGCATTTGGCGATCCGAAGAGCAGGTTCTTTTTGCGCGGCTCGCCCTCGGGGGGGTTGCGGCTCGAGGATCTTCTCACGGGGCTCGACGATGCCGAACAGGAGGGTGAACCGGTGTTGATCGCTGGCGCAGCGCTCGCTTTCCACCACGGGCTGGGAGCGTTGGGATCAGAGCCGCGGCGGCTCCCATCGGGCAGCCGCACGATGGTTACGGGCGGCTTCAAGGGTGCGCTTCGGGAGACCGATGCCAGCGCGATCGGGATTGCGATCAAGGCCCAGCTCGGGGTGCCAACCGATCACCAGGTCGAGGAGTACGGGATGACCGAGTTGTCGACTCAGTATTACGATGAGCGGTTGCGAACGGCGGTTGTCGATGAGGGTGGTCAGCCCCGAGCCGGATTTCGCGTTCCACCGTGGGCGCGGGTGATGGTGATCGATCCCGGAACTGGAGCCGAGTTGGGGCCTGGCGAGGTCGGGGCCTTGGTGCACCTCGATCTCGCCAATCGAGCCAGTGCGATCGCCCTTCAGACGAGCGACGTGGGTGAGCGCACCGCTGATGGGGGCATTCTGCTGCGCGGCCGGGAGCCTAAAGCCGAGGCTCGTGGGTGTTCGTTGGCAGCTGAACTGTGGCTCGAGCAAGGGTGAGCGGTAAGACAGCCGATCGAATCGCGCGGCTCGTCGCCGCCGGTGAGCGGCTCAAGACGCGACCGGCAAGCGAGATCATAGACGGTCTCGCGGACACCTGTGCCCAGTGGCGTGACGATGATTGGCCACCGCGTTACCGGGCAACAGAAGCGTTGGCTGAGCGTTACCGGGTGCCGACGTCGTCGATCGCCGAAGTGTTGGATAGTGCGTTCAACGGCTGGACCCGTCAGTCTCTCGAGGACTGGGTGGTCGCGGAGTTGGGCGATCTGGGAGCGCTGGACGGGTTCGTGACCAACGGGTCGACCTCGCGCCGTGTGGTCGGGCCGGAGTTGATCGTGGCGATTGGGGCGCACGGGATCCCAACCACACCGATCACCGATATCATCTCCGCCGTGTTGGTCAAAGCGCCAGTGTGGCTCAAGCCGGCGTCTGCGACCGATGACCTGGCGGCGCGATTCGCAGCCACTCTAGCCGAGAACGACCCCGAGCTTGGTGCAGCGGTCGTTGTTGATTCCTGGCCCGATCCACCCGGCGGACGTGATTCTGTGCTTGCCGCCGCGACCACCGTCATAGCCACGGGTCGCGCGGAGACCGTGAAGCGACTGCGGGCAACGGTGAGCTCGGCGTCCAACCTGATCGTTCACGGGCCTCGGTTGTCGGCGGCGCTGATTACGGGTGAGGCGTTGGCCGAAGATTCCGTTCAAGTGATCGATGCGCTGGCGTGCGATACGGCGTTTGCCGGGCAGATGGGGTGCCTGTCGCCGGTGACGGCGTTTGTTGAGGCATCGCGCAGCGACGTGGCGTCGCTAGTCCGACCACTCCTCGAGGCGTGTGTTAACCGCTGGCCATCACCACCACGTTGCGAGGCGGGGGCTGGTGAGCGAGCCGCATTTGTTGGGTGGCGATCGCTGATGGACGTCGAAGCATCGGCTGGGATCGCCAATCGTTGGGCGGGCGATCTCGACTGTCCTTGGACGGTGGTGGCACGCAGCGAACCAGAGCACCCCTCACCGCCGCCGGTGCCGCAGTTTCTTACGCTGGCGCCGATCGATGACGTCGACCGGTCGATCGGACTGTGTGCCGAGCGGAGGGGGTTGATCGCCACCGTAGGTGTCGCCGCCCCCAGCGAGCGTCGCCGCGATATCGCCCGCGCGCTGTCGATGGCTGGCGTCGAGCGAATCGCGGCCCTCGGTTCGATGCAGCGACCGCCACTTGATTGGCGACGGGATGGGCGACCGACGCTTGCGGACTTAGTTCGTTGGGTGGAGTGGGAGGGGTCATGACAAAAAAAGCGGCCGGTCGCGAAACCAACGCAACCGGCCGCTTGGGATCGAAAGGGCCTGCTCGTTACTCCTTTTCTACCCGCTGCACTTTGACAGCCTGCGGTCCCTTGGAACTCTTGCTGATTTCAAATTGTACCTGCTGACCTTCGGTCAGCGTCCGAAAACCACTCCCAACGATATCGCTGTAGTGAACGAAGATGTCGCTGCCGTCGGGACGCTCGATAAAACCGAACCCCTTTTGCGCGTCGAACCACTTGACAGATCCGAGCTCGGCAAGGGCCTCTCCCTGTCCAAACAGGTTCTTGAGCATACGGCCAACCGAAAAACTCCCATTGGAACCCATGGGGGACCTCCGAGATACAAACGAGAAAACGGTTCAAATGAAGGTCGTAAGTGACAGCTGGTTAGTCACTTACGACTATGACGGTCACCGCGCCTCCGATCCGGCGGCGGCGCGCGCAATATAGGGCAAAGGACACCGACGGGCAAAGCCCAACTGTGGATAGCGGTTGGGTCCGCGCCTATACTTCGAGCGCCCACCGAGGAGGAGTGAATGGAACTCACAGAGCGCGAACGATCTCGATTGAGGCAGCTGGTTGCTGAGGCGCGGGGGTCTGCCCCGGATGATGGTGTGCTCGCCGGGCTCGAAGCAAAGTTGGCCGCCGGCGGGGGACCGATGTTCGCCAAGTACGCCGAGCTACTCGAACCGGCCGCGGAGACCGACCCGGAGGTTTTGGCTCGGCTACGCGAGGCGGTCGATTCCACCTCACGCATCGCGATACGGTACACGGCTCGCACGACGGGCGAGACAACCGAGCGTGTCGTGCGACCGTTCAACATCCATTTCTATGACGGGCGCGAATACCTGGAAGCGTACTGCGAGCTGCGCGCTGCGGATCGAGTTTTTGCGGTTGGCAACGTCGAAGCGATTTTAGACGTAGGTGATGGCGAAACGGAGTCGAGCAATTTGGTGTAACCGGTTACAGCCCCTAGGGCCCTGGGCGGCGATCGGGTAGAACGAGCGAACGCAGTCGCGCAGCTCGTTCCGCGGTCGGAGGATGGGTCCTCAAGAGCCCGCGCGCGCGTTTTTCGAACTCCTTGATCGGGTCGACGATGTAAAGCGGTGCGGTGGCCCGGTTGGCGACCTCGAGCACCTCCGTGTCTCCGGCGATTTTCTCGAGTGCTCGCGCCAGCGCTTCGGGATAGCGGGTCATCTCGGCGCCGCTGAGATCAGCCAGCGTCTCCCGCCGACGCGAGACGGCAGCTTGCAGTAGCCGGGCCGAGATCGGCGCCAGGATGGCGACCAGCAGGGCGACGGCGATCATGATGGCACCGGCGCCAGTGTTACGCGCGCGCCTCGGTCCGCCACCCCACCACATGTGGCGAATTGCCACATCGGCCAGCAGCGCGATCGCCCCGACGGTGACTGCGACCAGCGTGGTGTAACGGATGTCATGATTGCGGATGTGTGACAGCTCGTGAGCGATCACGCCTTGCAGCTCATCGCGATCCAGCTTCTGGTACAATCCGCGGGTCACCGCGATCGCCGCGTGTTGGGGGTCGCGGCCGGTGGCGAACGCGTTGGGTGCGGTGTCATCGATTATGAAGATGTCGGGCCGTTGCAAACCCGACGCCAGGGCCATCTCGTCGACGATGTTGATCAGTACGCGATCCCGCTCGGGATCGGCGGGCCGCGCGTCGCTGGCGGCGAGCGTCATTTGGGCGCCGCCGTACCAAGTGATCGTCAGGAACACGACCGCCACGGCCCAGGCAGTGACCAGACCGGTCAGTGGATCAGCCCAAGCAGCCCCCAGCACCGCTCCCAGCAACGCCAGCAAAAGCGCGATACCGGCCGCCAAGAACCACGAGCGCCGGCGGTTGGCTTTGATTTCGCCGTAGAGACCGCGGCTCTTCATCGCGCTTGACCAGCCGGGTCAAAGCCCGATCTAGCGAAGGTCGACCTTGACCGGCTCGCGCTCGGCATCGTCACCGGTCTCGAAGAACTCGCGCGCGGTAAAGCCAAGCACCCCGGCGATCAGATTGGTGGGGAACGTCTGAAGTCGGGTGTTGAACCGCATCACGGTGTCGTTGTAGAACTGACGCGAGAACGAAATTCGGTTCTCGGTGCTGGTCAACTCCTCCTGCAGTTTCAATACGTTCTCGTTGGCCTTGAGCTCGGGGTAGTTCTCGACTACTGCGAACAGCGACCGTAACGCGCGGGTCAGCATGTTGTCGGCCTGCGCCTGTTCGGCGGGTCCCTGGGCGGAGACCGCCTGGGCTCGGGCTTCGGTTACCTTTGTGAGCACGTCCTGCTCGTACTCCATGTAGTCCTTGACCGCCTCAACGAGGTTTGGGATCAAGTCGTAGCGGCGCTTGAGCTGGACGTCGATCTGGGACCACGCGTTCTCGAGTTGATTGCGAAGCGTGACGAGGCCGTTGTAGGTGAGAATCACCCATCCCGCGACGACCACGATGAGTCCGATGAACAGCAACCCGAGAAGACCGAGTCCGTAGCCAAGCATGGGCACCTCCCGAGGGTAGGGGACGGCTAGTCCCCCGACAGCAGAACGATCAAGCCGAGGACGGCGAGTCCGAACAGCAGGATCAACAACATCAACAAGTCTTCACCGCGCGTGGCGACGGTAACGCCAGCCCCTATATTCGGTCAAATGCAGATTGTAGACCAGATCTCGATTTTTATCGAGAACGAGTCCGGCTGCCTCGGTAAGCTGTGCGACGTGCTCGCGTCCGAGGGCGTGAATATCCGGGCGATGATGGTTCCGGGCGGAACCGACTACGGGATCGTGCACGCGATTGTCGATGCGCACGAGACTGCGCTGCAGATCCTTGAACAAAACTCCTACCGCACGTACACGAGCAGCGTGGTCGAGCTTGAGCTCGATGATGCTCCTGGCGCACTCGCCAGGTTGGCAGAGCAGTTGTCGGGTGCCGAGGTCGACATCAAGTACGCCTATGCTGCGGTGGCAGGCGGTCGAGGCCGGCTGATCCTGGCGGTGTCTGACGCCGAGCGCGCGAGCCAGATCCTCGGCGCCGAACGCGAAGCGTCACACCGTTAGCCGTCGCGCTGAAGCTCCGGCGGGTACGCGAAGCCACCCGTCGGAACATGAAGCGTGAGGTCACCCCCGACTCGTAGCAAGCAACACAGCCGCCAGCCTCGTTTTACAGCGTTTCCAAGCTGTCGTCGCTCGCGTGCGTCGATCGGGCCGAGGCTCTCGGCACCCTGCAATATCTTTACGCGGCACGTCGAGCATAGGCCTTGACCGTCGCAATCGTGAACGATGTCTATCCCGGCGCGGACGGCCGCTGCGGTTAGGTACGTCTCACGTCGGACGGTGACCTCGCGGTCAGCGGGTTCGAAACGAACCACCGCTGACGAGTCATCGAGGTTCACCGAAACAGCGCCGCTTGTGTGGTCGACCGTCGTTGGACCAGCATCGCCTCGGCTGCGGTCTCCCCGCTGCGAACCGCGCCTTCCATCGTGGCTGGCCAACCAGTATCGGTCCAGTCGCCAGCCAGGTACAGACCGTCGACCGCACCGATTGGACCGGGTCGATATGCAGCCACTCCGGGTCCCGCGCGAAACGTCGCGCGTGGTTCTTTGACGACGGCGGAGCGGATAAGATGGGCGTCGTGGCGAGCGGGAAACATGCGCTCAATGGCTCGATCGCAACGCAGCGCGGCCGCGTCTTTTGGCGCGTCGATCCACTCCTCGGCAGCGCTGAGCGACACCCCCACGCAATGTCCCGCTGCACCAGCCCCAAGCAGCTGGGTGCGGTTGAACACCCACTGTAGATCGGAACCGAACGTGCCGGCAAAGTCGAGATCGATGACGGGCCGGTCGTACCACAGATAGACGTTTACGATCGCGCTCGTCCCGATGCCGGTGTAGCCCACAGGTGGTTGGGCATGCCGAGGGAGGATCTGTTCTAACGCGTCGGGTGGAATCGCGCACACGGCGTTGACCGTTTCGAGCCGCTCGCCATCCCTCAACCGGACAGCGGCGATGCCATGGTCGCCGATTTCGACCTCTTCGACCCGGCCGCCGAGCCTGACCACGACCCCGGCTCGTTCGAGCGCCCGTCGTCCGGGTTCGCCGATCGCCTGGGTGAGTCCAACTGAGGGCAACCAGACGGCGCCGCCATGGGGGCCCGTCCATAGCGCTTCGCGAACGAAGAAAGCCGTCAGCGGGATGTTGGCATCGCCGGCGGCCACGTTGAGTGCCGGTCGCACGAGTGGATCCCAGAACCGCGAGATCGAGGCCGGCGTCGCGCCACGCGCCGAGAGCCAATCACCGAGCGGGATGTTCTCCAGATCTGCGCATACGTCGCCGTCGAGACGCGCCAACGCGCGGGCATCGCGCACAACGGTCGCCCGCGAGCGGAGATCGAGGTGTCGATAACGAAGGACGGCGGCCGCCACGTGGAATGGGGCGGGCAACGGCGCAGCCGCCAGAGTGGCCCGCTGGCCGTCGGGATCTAGGATCGTGACACCGAGCCGAGGTTGACGCACAAACGCGCTCGCCGGAGCGCCGATCGCATCCAAGAACCCGCGCAGTCGGGTGCACGCACCGACCAGTATGTGCTGACCGTTGTCGATCTCGGCGCCGGTCTCGGGGTCTCGGAATGAGAACGCTCGGCCACCGAGAAACGGTCTGCGCTCGAGCAGCGTAACCTGGCACCCGGCCTGGGCGAGCTTCAACGCAGCGGCCATACCGGCCAGCCCGCCGCCAACGATCACGACCGACATCGGGTCGGAAGGGGCTCGATTCAAGAGAACATGGCCGCCGCCGCTGACCCCAAACCGGATCGGAGTTTGGAAGGAGCCGTGAGGCGGACCTCGCCGCGAAGCGTGGATTTGGGATCGGACGCAATACGGTCGAGCAAACCGCGGTAGACGCCGACGAGCGCCGCCGGACAAGCGCGGGTCGAGCGTGGCAACCGCCGATAGAGCCGCGGGCCGGCCCCGTAGTATCGCCGAGTGCGGGCGACGACCGAGTGTATCAGCGCATCGAAACCAGCTTCGGCACGACCCTGAGCGACGGCCGCGGCGGTGACCCCAAAACGATCGGTCTCATCGAGTGGTAGATACCATCGACCGTGCCCAGCGTCGTCGCGCACATCGCGAAGGATGTTGGTGAGCTGTAGTGCGTATCCCAACTCTTCGGCTGCGGCAGCCGACTCGCTGCCGCTGCCGCCAAAGATCCTGAGCGCGATCAGCCCGACGACGCTGGCCACGCCATGGCAGTAGCGGAGCACCGCCTCCCAATCGGAAAATGTTCGCGGGTCGAGATCGCTGGCGACACCGTCGAGGAGCTGCCGGTAGAGCTCGGGTGGAACCTCGAATCGGCGGGTGGCGTGGGCGAGCGCGGCCCATTGCGCATCAGGCGGCCTCCCGTCCATCGACTGCTCCAGCGCATCGCGGATCGCTACCAGGCGCAGGTCTCTCTCCTCGCGCGTGCCGTCGCAGTCAACGGCTTGATCTGCTTGCTGACTGAACCAGTAGACAGCCGATAACGCGCGCCGCCGACGCGGGGGCAGAAACCGGATGCCGAGTCCAAAGTTGCGCGCCCATCGACGAGTGTCGGCCTCACACGCAGCGTACCCGGCCGCTACGGCTGGTGTCACGGACGTCCCGCTCACGACCGCGTCCGGTTAAGTCGAACGCTTGGGCGTGGGGCTCGAAACATCTCGTTTGCGATGATGGCTGTCCGCGTTCTGCGGGAAACGACCGGGCGATCACGCAAGGTATCGAATCCTTGGGCCTCGATCGCGTCGCAGAGCGCCCAGCCGCCGCGCGTGAAACCGCGGACGATTGGGCGCCAACGGACCGGAAGTGAGTCAGCCAGCGCCCACCCTTTTTGCAGCCACTGACGCGCCACTGCGACCTGCTCTTCGACCAGGTTAATCAGTGCTGGCGACGCTGTAGCGCGGCAAAGCTCTTCGTGGGGCTCAACCCCGTGTCGCGCACAGGCGTCGAGCGGCAGGTAGCACCGGCCTTTGTCCCAGTCACGCCTCAAGTCCTGCCAGAAGTTCGCTAGCTGAAGCCCGATGCACGTCGCATCCGAAAGTGGCTCCTCTCCGTCCCCCCGCTCGGTTACAGCCAAGACCATCCGGCCGACCGGAGTGGCGCTGTAGCTGCAGTACTCGAGGAGCGTGTCCGCATCGGCGTAGCTGTGCACGGTTTGGTCGCGACGGTTGGCTTCGACGATCCTCAGAAAAAGATCCGATGAAAGCCGGCGACGGTTGGCGGTCCGGCTCAGCGCTACCAGGACCGGTTCATCGGCTGGTGGTTGGCCAGCCAAAGCGGTCGTGATGGCGCTCTCCCAAGCATCGAGCGCTGCAAAGCGGTCGCCGGCGAACTCGTCGCCCAGATCATCGGTCGTACGACAGAACGCATAGATCGCTGCCAGGTCCTCCCGTTCGGCCCGTTTGAGGAGTGGCGACCGGACAGGGAAGTTTTCGTAATGAGTGCGAGCCAGCTCGGCACAGGCGGCGTACGGGTCAGGAACCGAACGCATGGCCGCAAGCTAGCCACCCGCGGCGAGAGGTGGCGAACGCAGGTGTCGACCACGAGTCGTGTCCGCTATCTTGCGTTGGTAATGGCTGGCCCCGCGTCAACCAAGCTGGAGCTCGCGATGCGCTGGTTGAACGAGCCTTCACTCGATCTGAACCACCAGGAACGCGAGCTCCTCGAGGAATACGTCCGGCGTTACCCCGACGACCCTACGCTGACACCGGTCGACCGGCGCCGTTTGGCGCGGGAGTTTGCCTTAATCGCTAGCCGGCTAGCGCACGACGCTGGCGCGTGACCCGTCTGAGGTGACGAGCTCGCGCCCGGGCGCATCCGCACCAACCCGCCGTCCATCCTCCGGCCGCGCCACGATGATCGTCATGTTCGGGATCGGCGTGAGCCGCTTTTTTGGACTCGTTCGCGAACAGGTCATTGCCTACTTCTTTGGGCGCGCTGCGACGTACTCGGCGTTTGTCGCCGCCTACAAGCTCCCCAATTTGGTGCGTGTTCTGCTTGGCGAGGGGAACCTGTCGGCATCTTTGATCCCGGTGCTGGCCGAGCGGATGCGAGCCGCCGATCCCGGCGAGGCGAGACGACTCGCGCAGAGCGTCCTCGGGCTACTGCTGCTGACGGTCGGATTGATCACCCTGGTAGGCATGCTTGCCGCGCCGGCGCTGGCCTGGGTCGTCGCGCCGGGGTTTGCTCCCGAGCTGCGAACGCTCGTCGAGCGGCTGATTCGGATCCTGTTCCCGACGGTTGCGTTTCTGGTCGCCGGCGCGTGGTGTATGGGCATTCTTCACGTCAATGGCCGCTTTTTCTGGCCCAACTTCGCCCCGCTATTCTGGTCCGTGATTTCGGCGGGCGCACTCATCGCGTTCGTCGGCCGAGTAGAGATGGAGCCGATCTACATATTGGCGTGGGGGGTTGTGGCCGGCAGCCTCGTCCAGCTGCTAGTGCAGCTGCCAGCGACCCGCTCTGTCTTGGGCACGCTTCGACCGCGCACAGGCTGGCGCGAGCCCGCCGTTCAGCGAGTTGCGGCGCTGTTCGCGCCGATGATGATCGGCACCGGGGTAGCCCAGCTGTCGACGCTTATCGATATCCAGATCGCCTCGTTTCTTACCGACGCCGGGGTCGCCACGCTGGCCTACGCTCAACGACTCTACCTCTTGCCCCTGTCGCTGTTTGGAGTGGCTATCGCCCAAGTCGCGCTGCCCACGCTGGCGCACGACTCGGTGGGGCAGCCGATCGATGTTGTCCGACGCGAGCTAGCCGGCTCTTGGCGCCGAATGATCTTCCTGATGCTCCCGGCGAGTATCGGGTTGGTCGCGTTTGGGCGGCCGGCGGTGAGTTTGGTGTTCGAACGCGGCCAGTTTATCACCGACGACACGAACGCGGTCACGTGGGTTCTGGCGGCATATGCGGCGGGGCTCGTTGCGTACGGTTCGGTACGTCTGCTCGCAACCGCGTTTTACGCTTTTCAGGATACGCGAACCCCGGTGCGCGTCGCGATCGGCGCGTTGATCGTGAATGCCGCCCTCGGCATCGGGTTGGCGTGGACGATCGGGTTGCCGGGCATTGGTTTGGCGACCGCCGTCGCCGCGACCGCGAACGCCGTGATTCTGGGCGCGCTGCTCAGGCGCAGCTGGGGTGGGTTGTTTGACTCCCAGACCTGGCGCGCAGCGGGTCGCATGCTTGGTGCGGCGATCATTGCTGGGCTGGCAGGGGTGATGCCCTACCTTCGGATCATGGATCGTTGGTCCGAATGGTCGCTTGGAGAACGAGCCGGCGCCACACTCGCACTGTATCTCGGCGTGGCGGTGGTGTACTTCATCATCGCGGCGATTCTGCGAGTCGATGAGATCGACCGGTTGTTCGGCCGGAGGAGTTGAATGGGGTTCATCCACGCCGCGTTCCACGAACCCCAAACCCGCATCCACCGCATCGCCCAGACGATCGTCTGGGGAATGATCATCCTGTCCGTGGTTACGCTGGCAATGGAGTTGATGACCGATGCCGGAGTGCCCCGACCCACGTGGGTGGCCAACCTCGATCGCGCCATTCTGACGTTCTTCGCGATCGAGTTGGTCCTGAGGGTCGGTTCGTTCCGGCCACCGGAGTTGACGCTCTTCGATCGCTCCCTCATGGGTCGACTCAAGACCCACGTGCTTGGTCGCCTCCGCTTCTGCCTGAAACCCTTGATCATTATCGACATCGTCACCGTGGCGGCGCTGGTGCCTGCGTTGCGTGGCCTGCGTGTACTGCGACTGTTGCGGCTAATCCGGACGGCGGAGCTTTTTCGCTACAGCCGGCCATTTGGCGGACTCGGGCGGGCGTTTCGCGAGAGCTCCTTGCTGTTCGCCTTTGCCCTAATCGTGCTTGGCGTGACGGTTGTCCTGGGGGGCTCGACGGTGACGCTCGTCGAGCGTGAGGTGAACCCGACAGTTGACTCCCTTGGAGATGGGATTTGGTGGGCTCTCGTCACGATCACGACGGTCGGATTTGGCGATATCACCCCGGTCACGACGTTGGGTCGCATGATCGGGGGAGTGTTGATGGTCGCCGGACTCTTCAATCTGGCCTTGTTTGCGGGGATCGTCGGCAACACCTTGGTAGGCGTTGTATTGACGCTTCGGAAGGAGCAGTTTCGAGTGAGCGATTACACCGGTCATGTCGTTGTTTGTGGCTACGATGCCGGCGTCCGGGTTCTGCTAGATGCGCTGCGACAGGAGTTCGACCCCTCGCAGACCGCTCTGGTCGTGTTCGGCGCGGGCGCTAGGCCGGAAGACCTCCCGCCCGATTTTATGTGGGTGAGCGGCGATCCGACGAAGGAGAGCGAGTTTGGCAAGGTGCGCCTGACACACGCGCGCGCGGCAGTGCTGGTGGCTCGGCGGGGCGTGCTGCCGCAACAGGCGGATGCGGTGACGATCCTGACGGCATTCACGATTCGATCCCATTTGCTAGCCCATCAGGAATCTCACCCGCGTCGCGAACCGTTGTACATCGCAGCCGAGATCCTCGATAGCGAAAACGTCGGTCACGCCATGTCGGCTGGTGCCGACGAGGTGATCGAGACGACTCGGCTGGGTTTCTCGCTCCTGTCCCACGCGGTGTCGATGCCAGGGACGGCATCGGTCATGAGCCAGGTCGCGACGATTGGTGCCCACAGCATCTTTGTCGCCTCGCTTCCCACTGATATCCCGGTCCCAACATCGTTTGGCGACGTCGTCCAGCGTATTAAGCAATCCTCTGGCGCGTTGGTGATCGGCCTTAGAAATCCGGAGACCGGTGACCATGTCGTCAATCCAGCCGATACGACCGAGATCGATCGCAACTCGCAAGTCATCTATCTGGCAGGGGGGCCAGTGCTTCAGGAGGCTTGATCG
>Ga0255057_10001571_pt1 | contig 12711 bp, 11 predicted proteins | sample Cases_109_6_MG_FD_189022 | JGI IMG/M metagenome (GOLD analysis project Ga0255057, IMG submission 189022) | Seawater microbial communities from Amundsen Gulf, Northwest Territories, Canada - Cases_109_6 | ecosystem: Environmental > Aquatic > Marine > Gulf | place: Canada: Northwest Territories... | reverse complement strand
GATTTCGACATCGACCAGCGAGAGGGGGAACGTCGGGGAGAGCAATTGCCCGTCTTCCAGTCGGTGTGAGAGTTCGGCTTCAACTCGTTGAGGACCTGAGTCCACGGCCAGAGTTCCGAGGTCTATCCGATGCAGCAGGCCATCGGCATCTTGCACGATGATCCGTACTGACGGACAGAAGCACACACTGGCGTCCTCGGGTATGACTGCGGCTCCAGGAAGCGGTTCGACTGCAACGTCGAACACGGCCGAGATCCGGTGCGGTTCTCCCGGAAGTGGGATGCTGGCCAGGGCGGGGCGTCTTGCCACGAGGGATTCCATCGCTTCAGCGAAATCGGGTCCAAGGTCCGCCCGGATATGGACCACTTCTGCCGCCTGCGCCGCGTCGAGGATCACATAGCGCCGTATTGGTCCGGAGTCGGTCCCCCCTCCGGAAACGCGAACGAGCGGCATCGCAGCCGCCACAGCGTCGATACCTTGGAGAGCCGGCCGCAGATGGATGTCTGCAATCGATCGGTTGAGACGTCGATTCGGTAGCACTCTCACGTCGGCTCCGACGTCGAACGCCGCCTGATCCTCTTGCGACTGGATCCAAGTCACCGTGTATGTCGCAGCAAAGACACCGATGGCGATGGTCATGATCAGTAGCAGGGCCGAGCGGGCGTATCGCGTCGGGCGGCGTGAGATCTGCCATGCCGACAACGCAGGCACGGTCGATCGTGTGGCGCCTGCCACTCGATCGGACGAGCGGGCCAGCAGCGGGATTAGACGCAAAGCCAGCACCGCACCTGCGACGACCCCCAGGGCCGGGGCCGCAATGAGGAGCGGGTCGATGCCAAACCGCCCGCGGATGGCAGTGGTGATCGTCTCGCCGTGAAGACTCAACTGCCAGAAGCCAAGGCCGGCGGCGGCGAACAGGGCTAGATCGACCCCAACCCGTTGTAGGTTGCTGCGTGACTCTTGTCGGCCTCGTTTTACGTAGGACTCACTGAATGACTGAGACGCGAGGTAGGCCGGAGCGGCCAAAGCAACCATGCAACCCAGCGCAGCGAGGATCGCGAGTATGAATGAGCTCACCGTCGGGCTCGGATTGAGTTCCAGTCCGATCGAGGCAAGTGGGCCGAAGCGGTTGAGCAGTGAAAGCACCCCAACCGCCAACCAGGGGGCGGCCAGGGCAGCCGGAAGAGTCAGTACCGCCCCTTCCAGGAGCGACAAGCGAACGATCTGGTCGCTGGTGGCTCCCCGCGAGCGAAGCAAGTCGGTCTCGATGCGCCGACTCTCCACCAGGAGGCCGGCCGTCAGAACGAGCGCCAACCCGGCCAGTATCGAGAGCTGTACCGACAGCATTAGGACGCCGGACCGCGTGACGGTCAAGGACCGGTCGGCCTCCAGCAGGATGCTGCGCAGCGAGCCGTTGATCAAGAAGTCGTCGTAGTTGATCGTATTCGGAGCGAGTTGAGGCCCTCCAACGTCGTTGAGCCGCTCTCTCAGAAGGTGGAGATTTCCGATAAGGCTCGGCAGGTCTTCGATGGTGATGGAGCTGGTATCGGTGATGACACGCCAACGAACCTGATTGTTGACCGCAGTCAGATCTTGCAGCAGCGTCTCGCGGTCAACGATGAACGGGCCATGGGTGTCGAAAGCCGTCGAATGAGTGACCGCCTCGATTGCGAGTGGATCGTTGTACCAGTAAGGGTCGGCTGGATCCGGTGACTCGTAGATGCCGACGATCACGACCACACGCCCCTCGCTCTGAACCTGGCGGTTGGTCACCGGGACAACGTCGCCGATCGTGAGTTCCAGATTGGAGGCCAGTCGATCGGAGATCGCCACTTCGAGCAGGCCCCCCGATGGTCTCGGCCAAGCACCGTCCGTGAGCGAAGCGTGGTTCTCGACGCCCTCGAAGTATTGGAAGATCGCTATGTCGACGACATCGTCATCCACCTGATCTGGCAGCGTGTACGACTCGGCGGTCACGTTCTGATAGACGTCGTACTCGACCGTCGGAAAGGCCCGCGCGATCTGGGCGTCGACAATATCGTTGGCCAGAGATACAGCGTCTGGCTTGACCCGGACGGAAACCTGGATGTTCGCCTCGTCTACCGGAGAGGTCTCGAGTGTCCGTTGCAGCGCGCCGAGGGTGACCGCGTCGGAGTAGATCGGACCCGCAGCCAGCAAGGTTGTGGCGAGCACGACTGTGACGGCCACTGCGCTCAGTATGAGCCAGTCGGCGGCACCTCTTTTGAGAACTATCCGCCAAGCGGAACCTATCGGCACGGCGTGAGTCTCCCAGATCCAGGAGTTGAGTGTCCCCGGTCACCGTTCTTGTTCGGGTTTCGGGTCTGGCTAGGAGCGGGTGAAGTTCGGCAGGACAGCCTCGGACGCCCCCAAGACAGGCTGTGAGGGTTCACACAGGTTCACACGATGGCCCCCCGGCGGACCGGTTTCAGGCGATCGTTAGTTCTCTTGCCAGGCCCCCTCGTATGACTCCGAACCACAACACCACAACAGCCGCAACTGGTGGCAGCAACATCCAGAACCACAACGCGGTAGCGATGAGTCCAATCACGATGCCCACGTAGGAAACGATCCTGGAATAGCGCGCCGAACGCAAGTTCCAAAGACCACCGAGCAATGTCAGCCCCGGGGCGCCCACGACAAAGATGGCAAGGAGTATCTGTACTCCGGACGACAGGTCGTTCTCGCTACTGTCGCTGACACCCAAGGCGAAGGCCAATAGCACCAGGAACACTCCGACGAGTACGGCAAGCCCGGTGATCCAGTTCGCTCTCACAGATTCCATTGGATTCCCCTTCTAGAAGCAGCCCAGTCCTACTGATACAGACGAGCCGAACCGATGTTCGGGTGACAGACCTCGTATATAGCCGCACCGAGGGGGCCTGACCTCTAGGGGGTTCGCCAATGGGAATGCGCTTGCAGCCCGCCCGGCGATCAACCAGATCGAGTCTTGCGTCGTAGCAGAACGGATCCTCCGACGACCCCACCGATCACGGCTGCCGCAACGAGGAAAGCCACAAGTACCACCTCGGTGGTGGATAGGCCCTCAGATCCTGGGCTGGGAGACGAAGCCGAAGGATCAGATGCGTCGGGACCCGGCTCTTCACTCGCCTCGACCTGGTCGGAGGATGGCGGGCTCGAAGCGTCGGGACCCTGTCCTCCGGATTCCACCACCTGCGGGGACGAGTCCGGCTCAAGCTCTGAATAGGTGGTACTCGCGGTGCACGAACGGGTCACCGCCTGAACCGAGAAGAATCTTGATTGGGGCCCCATGAGGCCATCGGGATGGCCCCCGATGGGGTAGTCGAAGTTGCCCTCGGAATCCACGATGATCGGGTTCAATGGATGGCCCTTAGCCGCGTCCAGCTCGAACGGTTCTTGGTCGACAATCCAGACCACGGCCGCGCCTGGAGCAAAACCCTTGCCGAAGATAATTATGAAATTCCAGTTGTGTGTCTTTTCGGCAACGTATGTCGCGAATACACCGGGATCGACACCGTCGGGAACCGGCCAGGTGACGGGGGCGCCGCCGTCGCTCTTCGGATTCCGCCATGCGATTATTTCGCATTGGCTCTGAAGCAGGTTTTCGTCGAGCTGACCCGGCGCTGGGCTCGTCGTTGGCGCGACAGGACTGGTCCCACTCGGAGCCGGGACGCTGACCGTGACCGGCCGTTGCGGGCTTACGCACACGGCGTTGTCGAGCCCGAACCCGATCGCCTGAACCAGGTAGGAACCCGCAGCGGTAAACGAATAACTAGTGGAGATGACTCCTGACCCGTCGGTGTTTGCTTGATGGACGACCGTTGTACCCACATACAGATTGGCGGGGATGCCGCCATCGAAATCGAACCCGGTGATCGCGATCGACTCACCAACCGTCACCTCCGCATTGGAAACCGTCACATCGCACGCCGACTGCGCTTCCGCCACCTGAGACTCCAGCACCACCAGCCCCACAGACACGACGAGCAAAATGAGCCGGGATATACGATCCGTCAAGCCTGCTCCTCGCCTTGATCCCCAGCACCGGACTCGTCGAGAGCTGTCGGCGGGGGAGCCGGCTCGACGCCTCCCGACCTCGATCGTCGGCCCAGATACCAGGCAGCAAGAATTAGGAGCCCCAGCCCAAGGCCCAGCAACACGGCCAAGAACAACGATGCTCCGCCCCCACTCGATTCAGCGGCGGCAACAAGCGGAAGCGTCGTAGTGGAGTCCTCCTCCGCCACAGCTGTCGTCGAACTCGTGTCGTCAACTGTTGTCGTCGATCCAGCTGCCGTACTTGTGGTCGTCGTAGGCGCCACCACTGTGGTGGTCGTCGTAGGCGTAGTGGTCGTAGTCGTGGTGGTAGTGGTCGTGGTGGTTGTGGTTGTGGTTGTGGTCGGTGGGGCTAACACGGAGAAGGAACGTTGAGTGCAATAGACCCCGCCTGAAACCTCTGCGATGAAGTTGACCGTGTAATTATCGGGTGGCGTACCCCCTGGGATGTCACCGACTCCCACGATGTCGCCGTCGTTCTGGGAGGTGGTGTTACCGACCCACGTGTGACCCGGCTCGAGGTACGTCGCAATGATGACCCCAGGCATGAAGCCAATCCCGATATACGAAAACGAGCCACCCGCCTCCGCGCTGGTCGGCGTAAAGACGGTCACGGTTGCCCCGAAACAGCCCGGTCCCCTGGCAGTTGCCGATGGACCAAACAACGACGTCACGATGACGGCCATCAGTATCAACACGAACCTTGTTCGCTTGGCCTTGAAGGTCACCGTTCCCATCTGCGGACCTCAGTAGACGTCATGTGCGGTGGAAGGTTCAACGCTTGAGACGACCGGCGCCTCATCTGTGTCGACTGACATCGCCGGTTTGGCGCGGTCCAATTAAGACCGTAGGAGCAGTCATCGAGTCTCACCACCCTCACCTCCGTCCGAATCCTGCTGGGTGTTATCGGCGGGAGCTGGAGGTGGTGGCGGCGGTGTGTGATCGCCACCTACCGACATCGATCGTCTCCCCCAGTACCAGGCGGTGCCAAGTGCCAGAGCCAGCCCGAGCCCGAACAACACCGCCAATAGAAAGGACGAGCCTCCTCCTGCTTCCGTGTCGACGGCAGCCAACGGGAGCGTCGTTATGGAATCTTCTTCAGCGACGACAGCTGCCGATGTGGTGACCTGGTCTGCTGCAATCGTCGCCGGCGACAACGTGATCTCGGGAGCTGGCTCCTCTGGCGGAAGCAGCGGTTGCGTCGTTGGTGCGGTCGTAGGCGGGGGAGGCTGGGTGCCCGCACCGATCGAAGTGGTCGTGCCCACTCCCGGCGGAAGGATGAACAGCGGCAGCAAAATCTCAAATGGAACAGAGGAGTTGCAAGACACGACTACGGCACCCGGAAACACCGCCTCGAACGACCACAGGTAGCTACCCGGAGTCAGACCGTCCGGAATGGCAATTTCGGTATTGAAGAGCCCCGGGATCGAATCCAACACAACTGCTTGGATGAAGTTCTGGTCGTCATGTAGGTAGATCAGAACGAGAGTGGCCTCGGCCGGAAAATCGACGCCGACGAGTTGCACCACCTCCCCAGCAACTGCGCCGCCCACGGGTTCGGTGACCACTATCCCCGCGCAGGTCAAGGGACCGCGCCGAGCTTCAGCATCGCTGGCAGCAACCAAGCCAACCGTGACCAACACCAGGACCGCCAACAGCACCCGTGTGGACAGCACTTTTACGTTGAGACCCAACCCACCCCCTCGGCGCATTGACCCGCAACCGTAGCTGAGTCGAGTTGAGGCCGCCCTGGAGGCTTCGGTCGAGTTTCCTTTTCGCTAGGTCAACGGCTGTCGCTCAATACCGGACAGTCATAGTCAGACGACCAAGCACGAACCCGGCTAGAGCCCTTGCAACACAAGGGAATTGTTGGTGGTCAGGGACGGCGTCGATCCGTCGACCTCTGGTTTTTCAGACCAGCGCTCTACCGACTGAGCTACCTGACCGTGAAGCCCTGGTCGGGGCTTCGTGGCGGGGACGACGAGATTTGAACTCGCGATCTCCGGCTTGACAGGCCGGCGTGAACTCCAGACTTCACCACGCCCCCACGAACTATGTGCGCCCCCAACGGGATTCGAACCCGTGTTACCGGCTTGAAAGGCCGACGTCCTAGGCCGCTGGACGATGGGGGCGAGTGCCGGGCGAGGATACTCGGCTCCCCTCCGAGCGGCAGCCCAAGGGCTGCGCGAGTATATACGTTCTCGCATGTCCGCCGACCTTCCTCGCCACTCAGCCGTGTCCTGGTTCGACCCGCTCTACCAGGCAGCCAATAGGGAGGCCGCAGGTGTGCCGTGGGCCAACCTCGAAGCCTGTCCTGCGGTGACTGAATATGCGGCATCACATTCGGGAGCAGGCAGAGCCGTGATCGTCGGTTGTGGGTTGGGCGACGACGCCGAGGTGGTTGCTGCCGCCGGGTACGTCACCACTGCCTTCGATGTCTCGGATGAGGCGGTCGCGTGGTGTCGCGAGCGGTTTCCTGATTCCACTGTCGAATACCGAGTTGCCGACCTGTTCGACCTTCCGGAGGAACTTGTCGGAGTGTTCGATCTGGTGGTCGAGGTGCGCACCGTCCAGTCGCTGCCACCCGAGTTGCGCGACGATGCGATCGACGCGGTGGCGTCACTGGTTGCTCCCGGTGGCTCCGCGCTGGTGGTAGCTCTGTCCCGACCGGATGGAACGATTCCCAGCGGACCGCCGTGGGCGGTCTCACCCTCGGAATTGAACCGGTTCGAGCATTCCGGGCTGACCGTGCTGTGCCACCGGTCCGAGGGCGATCACCTCGTCTTGGAGCTGTTCTGCAGCCGCGGCCACGAGTAGCGCAGTAGGCCGCTGAGGGCCAGGAACCCGCCGAGCACCATGAGCTTCATCCCTGTTCCGAGGCTCACGTCGTCGCCCCCGGTGCTCATGATGTCGATGAGGTTGATCCCGGCGACGCCTATCGCGACGAACAGTCCAGCCCAGGCAAACCAGAGGGGAAGGTCCGTGTTGTCGAGCAGCAGGCGCACCGCGAACGCGGTGACGACGATGGCCCCGGCCAAGGTCATCCATCCGTCGCCGCCGTCGGTGCCGCTCACACTGGTGCCGAGCAGGACGGCCCAACCCAGGAACGACCCGGCGATGAGGCTGAGCCCACCGGCGATCATGAGTGAGGCATCGACTCGCGTTTGGTTCATGTTGCGTGACGATACGCCGATGGTCTCGGGACGTGAAAGCGGTCCACCCGGAGGCAGACCGCTTTCAGACAGTTGGCCGGTGCTAGCTCTTCTGCAGCAATCCATAGATGGCAACAGCACCACCGGCGAGCATCAGGTACATGCCGATTCCGACACTCACGCCATCGGTTCCCAAGATGTCGAAGAAGTTGATGAGCGCGACACCGAGTCCGACGACGAGACCGGCCCAGGGGAGCCACTGGGGGAGTGACGACTTTCCCTGGTACGCCATGAAGCCGTACGCAGCCACAACTGCTCCACCGAAAAGGGTCATCCAGCCGTCGCCACCATCGATGCCGTTGATGCCGAAGCCGAACACAGTGCCCCAAGCCAGGAAGGAGCCGATGGCTAGGGCGGCACCGCCGCCGGTGATCATCAGTGCACTCTGATTTTTCATTTGTGGACCCCTCCCCGGGTCGAATTTGGGCGTGATCCTAAGCGGTCGCCGCAAGCCGTGAAGTCGGCTGGTCGTTACGGCTGGGCGGTAACCGGTCCGGTTGGCTCGAAGTCCTCCGGAGTCGGCTCCGAGAAGTCGATCAGTTCCATCACAGTCTCGACGACATCTGTGGCGGTGTCGGTGGTTTGCAGCAGAAGAGTGAAACCGAGCTCATTGTCGATGCACTGACGGAGCAGATCGGCCTCGCCCTCGAACCCGCTCGGTGGAGTGAAGCTGAAACACACGCCGTCGCGGCCTGCCACGGTGATTGGTTCCTCGGTCACGTCCGCGCCTGAGAGTCCTCCCGACTCGGCCGCCAGAAACACGGCGCCGGCAGTTCCGAGGAGGCCTGCGGCGAGGTTCTCGCCGGCTGCGCCCGGAACCTCGAAGCACTGGTTGGAAGAGGCATCACAGAAGATGGTCACGCCTTCGCTGATGATGATCTTCGAGTCCGCTTCGACGATTGTGATCGATTCGACTGGGGGGTCGGCGTTCGGATCCTGTGCCAACACGACCTCGGTTTGACTGTCGCCCTCACCGAAGAAGTAGGTGGTCCGTAGCGGCGTCATCTCATAGCGTTCCAGCAGCTCGTTGATTCCGGGACCACCGCCGGCAGCCCCGGTCGTCGGGGGAGTGGCAGAAGTAACCGGCGGAGCCTCGGTGGCCATTGTGGTGTCGTCGGCCGCAGCCGAAGTCGTGGTAGTGGCGTCGTCGTCACCGCAGGCAGCGCCGACGAGAGCGAGAGCGGCGACGGCGATCATTGCTCGGGTGGTAGGCAACTGGCGACTCCTGGCCTAGGGCATCGGCAGCGTACCGCTCAAAGGCAGTTCTTCAACCGATTGCCTCGGGATGCCTATGGGATGTGGATGATCGCAGTCGTACACGAGGATTCGAGATGATTCCGGACTACCTTTGCGCCGGGGCCGGTAGCTCAACCCGGCAGAGCAGCGGGCTTTTAACCCGAAGGTTGTGGGTTCGATTCCCACCCGGCCCACAACGGTTTCCGGTTGCCTTGAGCAGGGTTGTGGGCCACGCCGTGGGACCACAGCGCGAGATACCAGCGTCTGAGGGCGTCCGAGGCTGCCTGCGGATTAGGTTCCGTGGTGATGTTCGCCATTGACCGCATAGATCGATGAGTCGAGGTTCGCGGACGATCGCCTCGATGGTGACCCTCCTCACAATGGCTGCCGGTTGCAGCACCGAGGTCGATGCGGCTGACTTACCGACGCTCGTCGGGCGCATCGCCTTCGGATCTCAGAGAGACGGCAACTCCGAGGTGTACATCATGAATGCGGATGGCTCCAACCCCACGAACATCACTCGACACCCGGCGAACGACGGTGCGCCCGCCTGGTCGCCGGACGGCACACGCATTGCCTTCGCAACGGATCGGGAAGGCAACATAGAGATATATGTGATGGGTGCCGACGGCTCCGATCCGGTCAATATCTCGCGAAACTCAGCCACTGATGCGTTCCCCGCTTGGTCACCAGATGGCACGCTGGTCGCCTTCTCCTCGGATCGCGGCGGAGATTTCGACATCTATGTAATGGGGGTTGACGGATCCAATCCGTTGAACCTGACCGACCACGCGGGCAGCGACAGTTTCCCCGCATGGTCACCCGACGGAACGCTCATAGCATTCGCGTCAGAACGCGATGTGAACCCGGAACTGTATGTGATGGCCGCCGACGGCTCCGACCCAAGGAACTTGACGAACCACCCAGCGCCTGACGGCGCTCCTGCCTGGTCGCCAGACGGGCTTCGCATCGCGTTCAATTCCTTCCGAGACGGCGATTTCGACATCTATGTGATCGATGTCGACGAACTCGACCCAAGGAGCATCACCGACAACCGACACGATGAATTCATGCCCACGTGGTCACCGGATGGGAATTCCATCGCCTTCAGCACGAATCGTCACGGCAACGGGGAGATCTACTCGATCAACGTCGACAGTCGGCGGGCCACCCGGCTCACCGATCAACTGGGTAGCGATGGGCTGCCTGCCTGGGCACCATCCTGATTTCTCGGTCGGGGTCGTAGCCCGAACCCGGCCCACTGAGCATCTGCCCTTTCGAGTCTTATTCGGCCTCGAAAGAGTCGACGAGGCTTCTCGAGGCGCGAATGGGGATTTTGTTGCCGGCGAACTGACGTGGTTGCGCGGTTCGGGTCGGCTACCGCGGCTGCCTGGGAACCGGGCAGGCTCATGGGAACAGGGGCCACACTATGGGCAGGGTCAGCATCAGGACGGCGAAGATCCCAAGGGTGAGCGGACCCCCCACCCTGGTGTAGTCGAAGAATTTGTATCCCCCCGGCCCAAACACCAGAACGTTGGCCTTGTGCCCGACGGGCGTCAGGAAGCTGGTCGACGCTCCGATCACGGTGGCCAGTACGAATGGCTGGACGTTGGCACCCAGGCTGTGGGCGGTGTCGATGGCGATGGGGACCATCAGAACTACTGCGGCCGCGTTAGACATCGGCTGAGTGATCAAGGCCGCCAGCACGTAGATACCTGCCAGAACGGCCATCGGTCCTAGCCCGCCGACCAGATCGAGCAACAGATCTGCGAGATAGCGGGCGGCACCCGTCTTTTCCATCGCGACACCCAGGGGCAACATGCCCGCGACCAGGAACACGGTTCTCCAGTCGATATGGGCGTACGCCTCCTCCATGGTCAGGCATCCGGTCAACACCATGACCATCGCTCCCAGGACCATGGCAGTAGCGATCGACACTCCTCCTGCCAACACCAGAATCAGGACGAGAACCATTGACCCCACCGCAATTGGAGCCTTCTCCCTACGCAGAGATTTCTGCTGGAGGGGTTCCAGGAGCAGGAACTGATCTCCTTCGCGCAGCGCATTTAGCCGGCGGGTGGGCCCTCTGAGCAGGAGGGCGTCGCCGAATTGAAGAGGAACACTTCGCAGCCGACGAGTAACAAGTTCGCCACGGCGCCAGATGGCTAGCGCCATGAAGCCGTAGTTGTCGCGGAACCTCACCTGTTCGAGGGTGCGCCCCTCCACTGTGGTGTTGGGAGCCAAAGTCGCCTCAACGACCGTGATGTCTTTCTGCTCCAATCCGGTGGGGGGCGGACCGGCTTCGGGCCCAATGACGAAACCCAGTTCCTCCTGAGCATTCAACAGGCCCGAGGCGTGTCCCTTGAGTACCAGCAAGTCTTCGGCCTCTATCCGGGTATGGCTGTGAAGATCCGAAAGGGTTTCACCAGCCCGGATGATGGATATCACGGTCAAGTCGTATTTCGCACCCAGGCCGGACTCCTTGAGGGTCACGCCGACGAGGCTGCTCTCTGCCGGTATCTGCGCCTCGCTGAGATAGTCGCGCAGTTGACGCAACACCACGTCGGGGTCTTCGCGCGATTCGCGCATCGGGAGCAGGTGTCTCCCCAGGGTGGCCATGTAGAGGATCCCAACGACAAAAACGATCAGACCCATTGGGACGAAGTCGAAGAAGCCGAAGCTCTCCAGATCCCTCTCGATCAGGATATTGGCGCCGAGGATATTCGCCGGTGTCCCGATCAGGGTCATGTTGCCTCCCAACAACGACGAAAACGAAAGCGGGATCAACAGACGCGCGATGGGTACGCCGGTGCTACGGGAGACTCCGATTACGACCGGCAGCAGCATGGCGGTGGCCCCGACGTTGTTTATGAACGCCGACATCACACCGCACGTGATCATGATGACGACGATGAGACGGATCTCACTGGTGCCTGCCACTCGGAGCATGGCCCGGCCCATTGCATCGGCAACGCCGGTCAACAGCATCCCTGCCGACAGGATGTAGACGGCCCAGACGGTGATCACTGCCGGATTCGAGAACCCCGAGAAGGCTTCGGTTGGGGTGACCAGTCCGGTGAGGGCAACCGTGAGGAGGACGAGCATGGCGATCACATCGACCCGGAGTTTGTCTATGGCGAACAGCACGATCGCCCCGATGACGATTGCGAATGTCAGCGCGATGTCAAACGTCATAACGCACCCCGCGTTTGTGGACAGGGCTTCGGCACCACCAGAAGACCACTGCCCACGAAGTAGAACTCGGTCGGGGGCTGGTCGGTCACCGGGGGAAACTACTCGTTGCAGGGGAGAGGGGCACGGATCGGAAGTCTGGTCGATGATGCGCGATCGGCAACCTCAATCGGGGTCTGTCCGCCTGGCATCGATTGGTAGAGCCGACAGGACTCTCCGGTCCCAGAACGCGAGTATGTGGGGATGATTCGCTTTGGGATCTCCACACTTCCGCCGGATGATGACGATGCCGAATTCTTGGACCGTCTCGTCGCGCGCGGCCACGGTGCGGTCGAGCTGCCCTTTGTAAAGGGGTTCCCGTGGAAAGAGCGGCGTTGCTTGCAGTTCGGAGAGTTGGCTGCCGAGCGCGGGGTGGTGGTCTCCATCCACGCCCCGTATTTTGCGATCCTCACCAGCGACGATCCGGATAAGTCGAAGAAGACACTTTCGGCTCTGGAACACACCATGAAGCTGGGACATGCTCTCGGTTCTCGTGTCATCGTCGCTCACACCGGGTACGTCAAAGGACGAGAGCCCGAAGAACTGCACGAGTTGGTGGCTGCCTCTCTTCAGATCATCGAACCCAAAGTGCGGCATCTCGGGGTTGCTCTCGGACTGGAAGTCGGTGGGAGCGATCGCGCCTTCGGAACTCTCGGCGATATCGCTCTGATTGCAGAGCAGTTCTCCTTTGTTCATCCCGTTGTCGATTGGGCGCATCTTCATGCGGTGTCGAACGGGGCTCTCACGACGCTCGAATCCTTCGCAGGTGTGATCTCGTTTCTGCGCGACAACTTTGCCGGGTGGACGCTCGACCCACTCCACGCCCAGTTCACCGACAACCAGTTCGGCTCGGCCGGTGAGATCAGGCATGTTCCATACGGCGACGGAACCCTTCGCATCGCTCCGCTCATCGAGGCAGCGGTGGCGGCCGGACTTCGGATGACGCTCATCTCTGAGGCCCACGACGAGTCGAGCCACG
>Ga0255057_10001570_pt1 | contig 12711 bp, 8 predicted proteins | sample Cases_109_6_MG_FD_189022 | JGI IMG/M metagenome (GOLD analysis project Ga0255057, IMG submission 189022) | Seawater microbial communities from Amundsen Gulf, Northwest Territories, Canada - Cases_109_6 | ecosystem: Environmental > Aquatic > Marine > Gulf | place: Canada: Northwest Territories... | reverse complement strand
GCGTGCTGGCGCGGCTGGGGAGCAGCGGCGAGGCCCAGCCCCCGCTGCTCGACGAGCTCGCCGTGAGCAGCCGAGCGCTGCGCTGGCTCGAGCGCGGCGAGCTCGCGAGAGCCTGGCGCGAGGTGGGGGGCCGGCTCTCGCCGACGCCGATCTTTCTGCGCGACCACATCGTCGAGCTCACCCGGCGTTCCGACACGGCCGATGCGCAGGCAGCCCGCGTGCTCGTCGCCAGCGGCGACGTCGGCGGAGCCTGGTCGCGCATCTCGGGGTCGCTTGCCGGCAAGACCCAAGACCCCGAAACCCTGCTGGCCGCCGCCGAAGTGCAGCTGGCGCGGAGCAACCCGCAGCAGGCGCACAGCTACCTGGAGTCCCTCGACAGCGCCGACGCTCGCGTGCAGATCGCTCTAGGGCGAGCCTACGCATTGCAGAAGCAGCCCGGCCCGGCCCGGCAGGCCCTGACGCGGGCCGCACAGCTGGACCCCGAGAATCCGCGGCCCCTGCTGCTCGTGGAAGAGCTGGCGGCGCCACCCCCCGCCGAGCTGGCCCGGGTCCTGACCCGAGCCGGCGCACGCGAGGCGCAGCGCCTGAGTCCGCGCCGCGCCGAACGGCTGCTGAAGCGGGCCGTGCAGATCGATCGCACGGTGGCTGCCGACGCCTGGCGCGAGCGCGGGCGTCTCGAGACCCGTGTCGGGCGGCCCGCCCGCGCCTTGGAGGCATGGCGCTCGGCCTCGGCCGCTGGGGCCGACGACTCCGAGACGTGGACTGGCATCGGCCGCGCCCAGCACGCCCTGGGAGACGCCGACGCGATGAGCTCGCTCGAACGCGCCATCTCCATGGAGCCGCGCAACAGCGACGCCCTCACCGAGCTGGGTCAGCTCCACATGCAGTTCGGTCGTGCGGAGCCGGCCATTCCGTTGCTGCGCGAGGCTGTCGCCAGCGCGCCCTCTCGAAGCGACAGCCGCCTGGCGCTGGCGCAGGCGCTGCGGGCCACTGGGCGCCCCGACGAGGGCCTGGAGGTGCTGAACGGGCCCGAGGCACCCACGGCCGCTAGCGCCGAGACGCTGCGCGAGGTCGCGGCGCTCCAGCGCGACGCCGGAGACCTCGAAGCCGCCCAGCACAGCCTCGAGCGCGCCAGCGCACTGGAGCCCTGGAACCCGGAGCTGCGCGAGGATCTGGCCGGCGTGCTCGACGCCAACGGAGACGCTGCCCGCGCCGCTGAGCTCCGCAACCTCGCCGTCGTGCTGGGCGCTGCCGATGGCAGCGGCGCTCTTCCCGGCGCCACGGGAGGCGACGCCAGCTTCGACTTCGATCTGCTCGTGCTGAGCTTCTCTCGTCAGCTCGCCAGCGCCAGCAGCCGGCGCGTCACTCAGCTCGGCCTGCGCGAGCCCGACCTGCGGGAGCCGCAGGGCTGGAAGATCGCGCTGCTGCGCTGGCTGCATCCCCGGTCACCCGACACGGCCCGGCTCGAGGCCGCGCTCGAGCAGGCGCTGGCGCTGCGCTTCGACACGACGCCCGCGCTGCTACCGGAATCGCCCGTGGTGCTGGCGCAGATCGACGCACTCTACGCCTTCGAGCAACCGACCTCCCTCGACGCCGAGGCCATCGCCAATGTCAACTCCGCGCTGGGAACGGACGCCGTCTTCGTGGCACAGCTGGTCCGGCTGCCGGTGCAGCCCGAGAATCTCGAGGGCTTGACACCGAACTGCGCGGACCCCAGCCGCTACGAGATCGAGCTGCGCATGCTATCCGGCCAGCATGCGGACCTGGCTTCGATCCTGGTTGCCACGGATTGCCTGCCCGCGGGCGCCTCGAACCACGGAGCCTGGAACCACAGGGCCGCGGGTGTCTACGCTGCGCTGTTGCTGCTGCTGCTCTTCCCGGCACTCCGGGGCTGGGGCCGCGTGCTGGTCAAGATCGAGCTGCCGCCGAAGACCAAGGGCTTCCTCAGCATTCACGTCACCCGCAAGCCCAAGCCGGCGCGTGGGACGGAGAAGAAGCGGCGCATGGGCAACGGCCGCTTGAAGCGCTCTCTGTCCTCCTTCAGCCGCTATCGCAAACGCATGGTGGGCCGCGAAACGCTCTTTCGCTGGCTCCCGGCCCGGCGCGTCCCCTACTACGTGACCGTCGAGGGCCCCCTCTACGACGCCATGGGCGACCAGGTCATCGGGAACTTCCTCGAGGAGCAGCGTGTCCGGATCGAACGCGGGCAGACGGCGAAGCTCACCTACGACTTCAATCCCAGCGAGGTCGCCGTGCAGGTGAGCGTCGTCTGGAACGGCAAACCGGTGCGCAACGCCCGCGTCGCGCTGCGAGATGATCCCAGCTCGCTGCGCTACGCGCGCGACGGCTCGGTGTTCTTCTATCTGGGCAAGGGAGCCCATGCTCTCTGCGCGGGAGCGGGAGATCGCGCCACGGAACGCGGCATCGAGATCGATGCGCTGGACAACGCGATCCCCGTCGACATCGACCTCTCGGTGGACGAAGGCCTGATGGTCCGGGGCTGCGAAGAGGCGGTGGAACCCTACCTGATCGGGGACTTCTCGACGGCCGCGGACCGGCTCCAGGCTGCGGGCGAAGAGCAGCTGGCGCACCTCATGCGGGGCGCTCACTTCCAGCAACGCGGAGAGCTGGAGAACGCAGCCAACGAGTTCGAGGCGGCGGGCTGCATCGAGGAAGCCGCCGAGCTGCGCGCCTCGGGCGCCGACCTCGGCGGTTCGGCCGCGCTCTTCGAGCGAGCGGGCGACTTCGCGAGGGCTGCGGAGTCCTATCGGGGCGCAGGCGACCTCTCCGAGGCGGGACGCTGCTACGAGGCGGCCTACGACTACGACAACGCCATCGAATGCTACGAAGCCGTCGACGACATGGAGCGCGTCATGGACCTGCGCGAGAAGCAGGGCGCCTACCTGGAGGCGGCCGCGATCGCCCAGCGCTTCGGCAAGCTCGACCGCGCCCTGCAGAACCTCAAGGCGATCGAGCGACGCGACCCGAACTACGGCGAGGGCTGCCGAATGATCTCGGAGATCCTGGCCGAGCGCGGCGAGTTCGGGCCGGCGGCGGAGCGCATGGCCCAGGCCATCGAGATCGCCGGCAACGAAGCCGCGCCGGTCGAGATGCACGAGACCTACGCGCAGCTGCTGGAGCAGGCCACGGACAAGGCCCGGGCTCTGGAGGCCTACGAAACCGTGCGCCGCCTCGACCCCGGCCGGGACGACCTGACTCGTCACATCGCACAGCTGCGCGACGAGCTCAGTGTGCCTCCGGGCGGCCCCTCACCCGCGGCTGGCTCGGGCGCCGTGGAGAGCCGCTACGAGATCCTGGGCGAGCTCGGCCGTGGGGGCATGGGGGTGGTCTACAAGGCCCGGGACAAGCGCCTCGACCGCATCGTCGCGCTGAAGCAGCTGCCCGACAATCTGCGCCAGAACCAGACCGCGGCGAAGCTCTTCCTGCGCGAGGCCCGGGCGGCGGCCGCGCTCAACCACACCAACATCGTGACCCTCTACGACGCCGACGAAGAGAACGGCGTCTTCCACATCACAATGGAGCTGCTCGAGGGCGCGAATCTCGCCGAGATCCAGGAGCGGCGCGGCCGGCTGGCGACCCGCGACGTGGCGCGGCTCGGGATCCAGGTCTGCGCTGGGCTCCAGTACGCCCACGACGCCCGCGTCGTGCACCGCGACATCAAGACCGGGAACCTCTTCTTCACCCGCGACAAGGTGGTGAAGATCCTGGACTTCGGGCTCGCCAAGACCATCGAGGAGGTGCGCAAGAACTCGACGGTGATCGGCGGCACTCCCTATTACATGGCCCCGGAGCAGGCGATCGGGGGCGCCGTCGACGCGCGCACGGACCTCTACGCCCTGGGGATCACGCTGTACCGGCTGCTCACGAGCAGCTTCCCCTTCGTCGAGGGGGACCTCAGCTACCACCACCGCGAAACTCCGCCCCCCGACCCGCGGCAGCACGCGGCGGACATCCCCGAGTCCATGGCTCGCCTGGTCCTAGGCCTGCTGGCAAAGGATCCGGACTGCCGCCCCCGCAACGCGGCAGAGGTCGGCGAACAACTGCGGGGCGTCGTCGCCGGCAGCTGAGACCCGGCTGCGTCCCGCAGCGCCGCGTCGGTGCCGCGGACTCCTTCACCCCGGGACCTCGGCCCCCAAAGAGGGGCAGCGGGCTCGGCGGAACGCCTGGATCAGATGCGGGAGCTGCGGCGGGCGATCAGATGCGGGAGCTGCGGCGGGCGAGCGCGGCCAGGCCCAGCGCGAGCAGGGCAGCGGTGCCCGGCTCCGGGACCGGGGTCTGGTCCTCGAGCGCGCGCGCGCCGGTGAAGTCGTCGAAGCGAACGCAGTTTCCGAGGGGCGCCGTTGCGCACATGGGCAGCACGCCCTCGTCCTCGTCATCCGAGTAGATCGCGTCCAAGGGGTCCGTGAGGATGTCCTGGAAGCTGATCTTCGGCAGGGTCTTCCCGACGTCGTCGAGCACGATGTTGTCGCCGTAGCTGCGCGGGAAGCTCCCCGATCCCTGCGAAGCACCGGGAGCAATGGGAGCAAGATCTCCCGCAAAGATCCGATCCACGTCCAGTAGCTCGGTCGTCAGGTCCGCGAACATCGGGCGGGGCGCAGGCAAGGGACGGCGCGCGAAAGGCCCGATCCTGTCGACGAGGGGGCCCCGGGGTCCGGCGTCAGCCTCCTGGGCAGTCGCCAGCACGCGAACCCAGCCGGGGGCGAAGAAGCCGACACCGATCAGCAGCGGAAAGAGCGCCATGACGAGCACGGCGGCCCGCTCTCGCCATCGCCTTCGCGACCGTTTGTCGTGCGGCTTGTCGCGCTGGCTTGCCACCGGCCTGGAGCTCCTTCCCGGACCGGAAACCGGCAACCGAGCCCGCGAATCGTGCGCGGGAGCGCTGGCTTCCGTCCCTTCCGGACGTATCGGGAGACCCTGGGAGTGGCTTTACGCGCGATTTCCGGCAGTGGCAGGGAGTCGGCAGGCCTGCGGCAAGACGCAGGCGCCGGTCTAGAGCCGCGCGCTGGCGGCACTTTCCGCGCCCGGATCAGGCGTCTGCCAGCGGCCCGGGGGCACGAGACGCCGCGTGATCGCGATCACCCGGCCCGAGCCGAGGCTACCCCCAGGTGCAGCGGGGCTTCACGCGGCGGCAGCCGGGCTCCACGCGGCGGCAGCACGGCGCTGGAGGCTTTGGGGCGCCGCTACGCCTCAGCCGCTCAGCAGGTCGCGAGCGATGGCGCGAATCTGGATCTCGTCGGTGCCGGCGTAGATCTGGAGCGCCTTGGCGTCGCGTGCCAGCTGCTCCACCTGGTACTCGGCCATGTAGCCGTTGCCGCCGTGGACCTGCACTGCCTCCATCGCCACCTCCACCGCCGCGCGGGCTGCGTAGAGCTTCATGGCGGACGCCTCGCCGAAGCTCATGCCCTTGCCCTGCGAAGAGAGCTCGACGGTGCGGAACACCAGGTTCTGGAGGTTCATGCGAGCCACCTCCATGCGCGCCAGCTTCTCCTGGATCAGCTGGTACTCGCCGATCGGCCGTTCCCACTGAATGCGCTCCTGGGCGTACTTCACGGAGAGTTCGAGACAGCGCTCCACGATGCCAAGCGCCATCGCCGCGACGCCCGCGCGCTCGAGCAGGAAGGTGGCCTTGGCGCCTTCGCGCCCGCCTCCGGTCTCGCCTGCCAGGGCCTTCTCCCCGCCCAGCAACCGGTCCAGGCCTGCGCGAACGTCGTGCAGGAACAGCTCACCCGTCGGAGAGGAGTGCAGGCCCATCTTGCGCAGCGGTTTGCTCTGCTCGAGGCCCGGCATGCCCTGGTCGAGCACGAAGTTCAGGATCTTGCGATCACGCGAATCGACGCCTGCTTCCTCCAGCTTGCAGATGAACACGATGGTGTCCGCGTAGGGGCCGTTGGTGATGAAGGTCTTGCTCCCGTTGAGCACGAACTCGTCGCCGTCGCGGCGAGCGGTGGCCTTCATGCCCCCGAAGGCATCCGAGCCAGAGCCCGGCTCGGTGATGGCCCAGGCACCGATCTTGTCCAGGGTGAGGACGTCGCGGCCCCAGCGCTGCTTCTGCTCCGGCGTCCCCTTGGACATGATGGCGGCGCCGGTGAGGCCGGTGGAGACACCGAGAGCCGTGACCATTCCCGGGCAGTAGTGGCACAGCTCGATAATCGGAATCAGAGCCATGGCCGCCTGGTCCCCGCGGCCGCTGTCGCCGCCCGCGTCTTGCTTGGGCCGCGCCTCCACGCCCTGCGTTTCGCGCTCCAGCTGCTTGTCGAAGCGGGCGCGTGCCATCTCGTCCATCCCGAAGGTCGAGTACAGCTTGCGCAGGATGTCGTAGGGGGGCATGTCGCCGTGCTCGAGCGCCTCGACGTTGGGCACGATCTCCTCGTCGATGAAGCGCCGAACGACGTCGCGGATCATCAGGTGCTGCTCGCTCCACTCGATCATCTCGGGTTCTCCTTGTTCGCGATCCGTTGCGGGGCAAGCCGCTTCAGGCCGGCCTCAATGTGATCTCGGTGATTTCCGCCGGGGCGAAGAGCCGCATCGGAGGCCCCCAGAAGCCCGTACCGCGGCTGACGTAGAGCTCCGCGCTGCCCAGGCTGTAGCGACCCGCGACGAAAGGCGTAGCCAGGCGCACGAACCAGCGGAAGGGCCAGATTTGTCCGCCATGCGTGTGGCCGGAGATCTGCAGGTCGATGCCGAGGCCCGAGGCTCGTTTGAAGGTCGAGGGGTCGTGGGCCAGCAGCACGGCTGGCCGGGCGATGTCGCGCCCGGCCAGAGCGGCGTCGAGATCCTCACGACCCTCGCGGCCCAGGATGTCCCCGCGGTGGTCGTCGACGCCCACCAGGTCGAAGACGCCACCCGCATCGCGAATCTCGACGCGCTCGTTGCGGAGCACGCACATCCCGAGCTCTCCGGCCCGGCCGGCCCATGCAGCGGCGCCGGAGTAGTGGTCGTGGTTGCCGGTGACGAAGAAAACGCCGTGTCGGCCTACGAGCCCGGAGAGGGGCGCCACCTCGTCGCGCAGCTGGCGCACTCCACCGTCGACGAGATCTCCCGTCACGGCCACCAGGTCCGCGTCGAGGGCGTTCACCCGCTCGACCAGGTGTGCGGCGAAAACGCGGCCCAGCAGCGGACCGATGTGGACGTCGCTGATCTGGGCGATGCGGAAGCCGTCCAGAGCGCGCGGCCAACGGGCCAGCCGGATCTCCACGCGTTTGAGCTGCGGGGGCTGCAGCCCGCCGCGCAGAGCCGCGCCACCAGCCAGCAGCGCCACCCCCACCACGAGAGCAGCGCGGTAGCCAGCCGTGCTGGCCTGCGCCCCGGGGTCGGCCGCAGCGAGCGCCGACGAGCCCAGCGCCCACAGCAACGCGTCGCTGGCCAGCAGCTGGATCAGGATCAGGAACGCGAAGCCCATCCACAGCGACGCGGGCCAGGCGATGACCCGCGCCAGCGGCGGCCGCAGGTTGCGCTCGCTGATCGGCTGGATCAGCAGCGTGAGGCCCAGCAGGCCGATGGCCCCCAGCAGCAGCTCGCGCCACGGAGAGACCACCCCGGCCTGCAGCACGAGTCGCGTAGCGATGTAGGCGTGCACGCTGGCCAGGAAGCCAAGGGCCAGTGTGATCACCAGGGCGGCGAGCAGCGGGCGACGCAGGGGGTTCTCCTCCGGGAGATCGAGAGGATAACGCGCGAGTCGTGGAGCCGGGCGGAGCGCCCCGGCCTACCAGTGCCGCAGGTCTATGGGCAGGGTCTCCAGCACCTCCCCGCCCTCCACGACGTGGAGCTCCCGATGGTAGGCGAGCGTGGGGTCGACGTGAGCCGGACGTACCCGGACGTAGTCGCCAACCGCGACCCGCACCTCAGGGGCGAAGGTCAGGTGCTCATCGGAGCAGAACCACACGCGCGCGCCGTCGACGCTCGGGTTGCCATGATCCATGCCCAGGGCCTTGAGCCCGCAGTCCGCCACGGCGTAGTCGCGCGACACGGAGATCACGCGCGCCAGCACCGACAGCGCCTCGCGGAAGGGAAGGCCAAGCTTTGCGTAGGCCGTATCCATCAACAGGTAGGACCCGGCCTGAACTTCGCTTGCCAGCGCGTTGCAATCGTAGGAGCCGGTGCCGCCGGCCGAGATCAGCTCACCGCCCACGGCCGCGTGCGCGGCGCGCAGGATCTGCATGGAGTCGGCCACGAGCTGCTCACGCTTCTCGCGCTCCTCCACCAGCATCGCGTGCCCCTCGTAGCCCATCACGCCGCGCACCTCGAGCCCCGCCGCGCGCGCGCGCTCGGCCAGGCCGGCGGCGTCTTCCGGGGCGCAACCGCAGCGGGGCAGGCCGACATTCACATCGATCAAGACCTCTCGCAGGTCCGCCGCGGCCGCCGCCGCGATGGTTTCCGGCGAGTCCACGGCCAGCGTGACGCGAGCGTCGATCCGCCCGAGCCGTGAGGCATCCAGTACCTCGTTGGCCAGCAGCAGATCGTCGCCCAGGCCGGCCGCGGCCAGGCCCTCCAGCTCTCGGATCGTGGCGCAGGTGAAGCTGCCATGGCCGGCGCCGGCCTGGCGGCGCGCCAGGCCCGTGCACTTGTGGGCCTTCACATGAGGGCGCAGGCTGGCGCCGGGCCGGGCCCTGCTCATGGTCTCGAGGTTGTGCTCGAGGTCCGCCGCGTCGACCAGCAAGGCCGGGGTCTGGAGTGCGCTTTCGTGGAGCACGCGGGCATTGTGACACCGCGACTGCCGGCCGAGAAGTCAGCCGAGCTGCGGGCAGAGAAATCGGCCGTAGTCCTCTTCGCCGCGCGAGCGGGGGCTTCCTCCGACCGCCTCCTGGAGCTTGCGCTGATACCAGGCCTCCACCTTCTCCGCCACGTCCGGCTTCATCTCCAGGAAACGCAGCCCCATGCCGTGCTGCGGGACGGCGGAGTCGGGACGCGCGTTGATCGAGACCACCTCCGCGGGTACGTCCAGGTCCTCCCCGCCCGCTTCGACCCGAAGTACCAGCTCCAGGCGGGTGCCGATCTCGCAGGGCTTGTCGGTCTCCACGAAGAGCCCCCCGCGCGAGAGGTTGGTCATCAGACAGGCGCGCAGCTCACCTTCGTCGCGAAATTCGACACTCAACCGCGCGGGCACCCGGACCGACTCGCGCCGATCGACCCGCTCGTAGCTCGCGTTCGGCGAGAAGTGCTGGTTCAGGATCCGCTTCAGCTTCATCCAGCGCCGCAGCTCATCGGGCGTCAGACCGCTGGTCCCGCGCTTGCGGTCCAGGAACAGGAACTGCCGGAATCGCGTCTGAACGTCGTCCATGGGTGGCGCCTGTCATATGAATCGGACGAACCCCGACCCGGGATGAGTGGGCGAGCCGACTATTCCTGACCTACGGTCAGCGGCGTGAGTGGCGAGCGGGCAAGCTTCGGGGTGGGCGAGCTGGTGGCGCATCGCCTGTTCGGCTATCGCGGCGTCGTGTTCGACGTGGACGCGGTTTTCTCCGGTAGCGAGGAGTGGTACCAGCAGGTCGCGCGCTCGCGGCCACCCAAGGACGCCCCCTGGTACCACGTGCTGCCCCACGGTGCCTCACACACGACCTACGTCGCCGAGCGCAACCTGGAGGGCGACGACAGTGGCGCACCCGTGAGCCACCCTCTCGTCGACGAGATCTTCGATGCCTTCGAAGACGGGCGCTACGTGTCGCAGCGCGGAATCAACTGAGCGACGGCAGCGCAGCCGAGCCGGCTAGAGGTAGCTGAGCCAGCGCTCGTACTTGCGCTCGCGGCCGGCCACCACGTCGAAGAACGCCTCCTGGAGCGTCTTGACGATGGGGCCACGCCGACCGGCGCCGATCTGTCGGTGGTCCACCTCGCGAATCGGCGTCACCTCGGCCGCCGTGCCCGTGAGGAAGAGCTCCTGCGCGATGTAGAGCTCGTCGCGAGTGAGGGGCCGCTCGAATACCGGGATGCCCTTGTCGCGAGCCAGCTCGATCACGGTGGCGCGAGTGATGCCATCGAGCACCGTGGGCAGGGGCGGCGTGTGCAGCTCTCCGTCGATCACCGCGAAGAGGTTCTCGCCGCTGGCCTCGGCCACCAGGCCCTGCGCGTCCAGCATGATCGCCTCGTCGTAGCCATCCAGCAGCGCCTCACGCTTGGCGAGGATGGAGTTCACGTAGTCGCCGCAGGTCTTGCCCTTGGTCATCTTGGCGTTCACATGGTGACGCGTGAAGGTCGAGACCTTGGCGCGAATACCCCGCTCCAGGCCCTCCTCCCCCAGGTACTTGCCCCAGGGCCACGCCACCACAGCCACCCGGATGGGATTGTCGCCGGGGTTCAGGCCCATCTCGCCGTCTCCGACGAAGACCAGCGGCCGGATGTAGCCCTCGGGCAGGCGGTTGCGGCGCAGCGTCTCCAACACGGCCTGCTCGATCTGGGCGCGCTCGAAGGGCACGTCCATGAGGTTGATGTGAGCCGAATCGAACAGGCGCTCGACGTGTTCGGCCAGACGGAAGACTGCCGAGCGCTCATCCGCGGTCCGGTAGCAGCGGATGCCTTCGAAGACTCCGAGACCGTAGTGCAGGGTGTGGGTGAGAATGTGGACCTGGGCGTCTTGCCAGGGCACGAACTCACCGTCGAGCCAGATCGTCTCGCCACTGATCTTCTGGCTGGCGCCCATCGCTGCCTCGCGGGTCACCGGCGCAGGATCCGCCCGATGAGCCCTCTTCCCTTGTGCCGCCGCATGTTGATGAGGCGCAGCTCGCGCAGTGCCTCGACGCAGTTCGGCTGGATCTCGATGGCACGGGTGAACATCTTTTCGGCCGCACCCGCGCGCCCCGTCGCCTTGCACAGACGACCCATCAAGAGGTAGGGCTTCTCGCGATCGCTTGCCAGCTTGATGGCCCGCTTCGCGTGCTCCAGGGCCTCCTGGATCATCTGGCTGTCGTCGGGATGGCACATGTGCAGGGCGTAGCCGTAGTGGGCGTGGTACTCGCCTTCCTCCGGATTGAGCTCCAGCGCGCGGCCGAAGTGGCGTAGCGCCTGCTCGTAGGCCCGGTCGCGCAGAGCGGTCTCGCCCAGCTGGAACTGCTGCTCCGCCTCGAGGGCGCGGTTGGCCTCCGCGCGCCGCGCCGCGACCCGGCTTCGGCGCTTGCGATCGAACAGGTACTCCTGGCGGCGGCGCGGATCCGAGAGCGTCTCGAAGGCGCGCTCCACCTGACCGAAGACGTCGGCCGCCAGGCGCCGCACCGCCTCCGACGACGCGTTCACGCGGTCGGGGTGGGCCTCGGCCGCGATCCTCTCGTGGGCGGCCGCGACTTCATCGGCGCTGGAGTCCTCGCTGACACCCAGGATCTCGAAGTGGTTGCGGCCCGCGAAGCGCTCGGCCAGCGCGGCCAGCTCGGCGCGCTTGCGCTCCTCTTGTGCCACGTCGGCCTCGGAAGGCTGGTGCACCGGCGGCAGGCGCGACGGCCGCGCATCGCGTGCGGGTGCATCGCTGCGACGCAGCTCCAGCAAGCCCGTCCGAACCAGGCCGTAGAGCGTGCGCCGACGGGTCTCGGGGGCCCGACTGAAGCTGCCGACGCTGGGCGCCCCGTCCAGGCTCTCGACCCAGGCGCGCTCTTCCGGGTCGAGCACGACCTCCTGGAAGCGATAGAAGGGGCTGCTGCCGCGCGCCAGGCGCGCCTCGGATTGTGCACCCATCCAGGCATCGATGCGCTCGATCGGAGTGCGCGAACGCACGCCTTTGAGGATGAGGTTGGCGGGGCTGCGGCGCGCCAGACCGCTGGCGCGCTGGAGCTTTCCCCCGAACTCGAAGCGGAAGCTGCCCGCCTTCCAGGCGAAGACCTCGAAGAGCTTCTCCTCCGCCTGCTCGCGCAGGGCCTGGGAGATTTCCTCCTCGGAGAGAACTTCCATGGCCACCAGCACCTCGCCCTGGAGACGCCCCTTGCCGCCCTTGAGCTGCCGAAGCGACTCGCGCATCACGTCCGTGGTGATGCGGCCGGACTGCTCCAGGAAATTCCCGAGGCATTCATTGACCAGGTTCGAGCGCACGCCGGTGGGATAGCCGTCGCGCAGCTGCACCCACTTGCGCTTGCGCCCGCTGGTCAGGTGCAGCACCCCGGTGGCCCGCAGGCCGTGCAGGTGGTGCAGCAGCGCCGGGATCGGAAAGCGCTCGAGCTTGCCAGAGAGTGTGCTGCCCGCCGCACCCGAGCCCTTCCTGCGAACCGTCCCACCGGACTTGGCGGCGGGCTTGGGTTCACCGAGCTGACGAGCCACGACTCGCACCAGATCTTCCAGCGCCACAGGCTTCGTCAGCAGGCCCAGCGCGTGCAGCCCCTCGGCCCGTCGCTTGTACTCGGGCGTGGGCGAGAAGTCCGAGAGCAGCACCACTGGGACGTAGCAGGCAGGCTCCGGCAGGCCGCGAATGGCCTCCAACACGGAGAATCCGTCACGACCCGGGAGCATCAGGTCGAGCAGCAGCAGGTCGGGGGGCGAGTGGCGAACCGTCTCCAACGCCTGCTCGCCATCGTACTCGGTCGATACCCGATAACCCTCGGCCTCGAGCGCTCGGGCCATCACCTGGCACAGCTGGCGATCGTGGTCGACGCAGAGGAGACTGGCGCCCATGGACCCTCCCAGCGGGGGACATCGGCTACACGGTGGGTATTTCTTGAAGTCGAAAACGCGGGACCGGAGCGAGAGCTGCCGGCCTGGGCCGCCCGAAGGCGCCAGTCT
>Ga0255057_10001569_pt1 | contig 12725 bp, 14 predicted proteins | sample Cases_109_6_MG_FD_189022 | JGI IMG/M metagenome (GOLD analysis project Ga0255057, IMG submission 189022) | Seawater microbial communities from Amundsen Gulf, Northwest Territories, Canada - Cases_109_6 | ecosystem: Environmental > Aquatic > Marine > Gulf | place: Canada: Northwest Territories... | reverse complement strand
TGGTTCGCAATGTGCCGCACCTGAAGGACGTCACTACCACAATATCGCTGCTGCAGATGATGGGTGTGCAGGTCACTGTCGATGATCAACTGAACGTTGAGGTGGATGCCAGCGATGTCACTCATCGCGAAGCACCTTATGAGCTGGTCAGGACAATGCGAGCCTCGATTCTCGTGCTGGGACCGTTGGTGGCGCGATTTGGCGAAGCCGACGTGTCGCTTCCTGGCGGCTGCGCCATAGGCGCCCGGCCCGTGAACCTTCATGTGGCTGGCCTGCAGGCTATGGGCGCCAAAGTGTCGGTGGAGAATGGATTCATACGGGCACGTTCGGATCGCCTGAAGGGTGCCCATATCGTATTCGACACAGTGACCGTGACTGGAACGGAAAACCTCTTAATGGCAGCTGTTCTGGCCGACGGCGAGACCGTGCTTGAAAATGCGGCACGTGAGCCGGAAGTTACGGATCTGGCCAATTTCCTGATCGAGCTGGGAGCCAATATCGAAGGCGCGGGTAGCAGTACGATCACCGTGCAGGGCGTGGCCGAATTGGGCGGCGGCGATTATTCTGTGATGCCGGATCGGATCGAGGCGGGAACCTACCTGATTGCGGCTGCGATGACCGGCGGCAAAGTGCGGCTCGTCGACGTGGCACCGGACACGCTCGAGGCCGTGCTGATCAAGTTGGGCGAGGCGGGCGCTTCCATATCGTCTGGCGATGACTGGATCGAGCTCGACATGAAGGGGCGCCGACCCGCCTCGGTCGACATCCGCACCGCCCCGTATCCTGCCTTCCCAACGGATATGCAGGCGCAGTTTTGTGCCCTGAATGCCATCGCTGATGGTATTGGCACCATTACCGAGACCATTTTCGAAAACCGATTCCAGCATGTGCTTGAGATGCAGCGGATGGGCGCCGACATTCAACTTGAAGGTAACACCGCGATTATCAAGGGTGTTGATCAGCTCACCGCGGCGCCCGTGATGGCAACTGATTTGCGCGCCTCGGCAGGTCTTGTGCTGGCTGGGCTCGCGGCCAGTGGCGACACGCTCGTTGACCGGATTTATCACGTAGACCGTGGCTACGAGCGTATCGAGGAAAAATTTCGGCAGATCGGAGCAACGATTCAGCGGGTTCTCTCGTAGGAGCTGCGCTCGCGCTGCGACCTTCGCGCTTGCTAAGCAGCGCTCCTAAAGGATCTCCGGTCGCTCGCCTGCAATCACGGTCACCTGAAAACGCTCGCCATCTCGCATGCCTACAATTTCCACTTGGTCGCCCGGGGTTGTTCCGGCTACGATCAACAATGCTTGTCGCCGGGACAAGATGGGCTCGCCGTTAATCGACAACACCACATCGTCACGCTGCAATCCGGCTGCTGCAGCCGGCCCACCTTCATGCACGGACTCAAGAAGAATGCCGGCATTGTCATCGAGTCCCAGCGCCTCACGCTCAGCGCTCGTCAAGTCGTCGGGGCTTAGCCCCATCCAGCCACGAATGACCCGACCGTGCAGTTTGATCTGGTCGACAACGCCGCGGACCAGGTCGACCGGGATCGCAAAGCCGATACCCTCCGTGCCCGAATCCTGTGCGAGGACGGCGGTGTTAATGCCGACCAGTTCACCGCGCGCATTGACGAGGGCGCCGCCTGAATTGCCGGCGTTAATGGCTGCGTCGGTCTGGATGAAGTTCTCAAACGTTACAAGGTCGAGAAGCCCGCGGCCCTTAGCGCTGACAATTCCCTGGGTAACCGACTTGCTCAGGCCATAGGGATTGCCGATCGCAAGGACAACATCGCCGATTCGCAGCTGCGAAGAGCTGCCAAGCGGCACGGCCGGCAAGGTTCCCAATTCGACTTTTAGCAGTGCCAGGTCGGTCTCGCGATCGATGCCCACGGTCTGCGGTTCTGTGACCCGGCCATCGCTGAGTTGAATTCGGATTTCGGCCGCATCGGCGACGACATGATAATTGGTGACCAGATAGCCGTCTGCGTCGATGACCACGGCGGATGCGAAATTGGTGCTGACCCGGAAGCGGACGCGGGCACCCTCGGTAGCGCTATCTCGAACTAGGCGCTTGGTGTAGACGTTCGCGACGGCCGGGGCGCTGATTTCCACGGCGTCGGCATAGCTGAAGGGCTGCCCGGCTGGCTGTACGCCGAGCACGGGCAACAGGTCGGGCCGCACGAGTACGACCAGGAATGCGACCGCGAGTCCTACTACGACCGATTGCAACAGATAAACGAGAGCTGATTTCAAACGCGCTCCGACGTGCCCCTCATTCGAAGAATTGTCGAGCCTGGCGGCTAGCCAATATCGACGAGCCCCGTGTATAATGCGCCATTGTTTCCGCACCAAGTACCGGGCTTACCGACATCCTGACGGGAATCCGGGTTTGCTGCAAATCCACCAGTTTCGAATTAAAGCAAAAACGCGCTGACAGAAAGATTGTGAAAAGAATGATGCGGACACGCCGCTTCACACTTTCTAAAAGCCGGGCGTATGGGAGTGCCTGATGACCGACGACGACCTGGATCAGACTGATCGAAACAGACGTCATTTCTTAGCCGTTGCAACCACGGTCACTGGATTAGTCGGTGCCGGGTTCGTGGCCTTTCCGTTTTTGGCTTCGTTGAAGCCGAGCGCCAGAGCGCAAGCGCTTGGTGCACCTGTCGAAGTGCCGATCGGTGCGATGGAAGCCGGCGAAATGCTGCGTGTCCTGTGGCGCGGCAAGCTTGTATTTGTTCTTAAACGTAGCGAGGAAATGTTGGCGCGATTGCCGAATAATATCGACAACCTGCGTGATCCAAATTCCGAGATAATCGAACAACAGCCGGAATACGCGGCAAACTCGACGCGTTCAGTGAAGCCTGAATTTCTCATCGTCGAAGGTTCCTGCACGCATCTGGGTTGCGCGCCGATTGAAGATTTTGAAGTGCGGCCGGCTGAAGACTGGAACGGCGGATTCTTCTGCCCCTGTCACGGCTCGAAATTCGATATGGCCGGGCGCGTGTTTCAGGGCGTTCCGGCGCCAACCAACTTGCGCGTACCACCGCATCGCTTTGTCAGAGATGATCTCGTCCTGATCGGGCAGGATTCGGGAGCAGCATAATGGCGAGAATAGAAGCAGAAGTCGGCACGCCGAAAGGCGGTTTCATGAAGTGGATCGATGACCGTTTCCCGTTCACGAAAACCATGAAGTACCACGCGACCGAGTATTACGCGTCCAAGAATTTCAATATCTGGTATGTGTTCGGCGTGCTCTCGATGGTCATGCTGGTAAACCAGTTGCTGACGGGCGTCTTCCTGACGATGAACTACAAGCCGTCGGCGGAACTGGCTTTCGCGTCGGTCGAGTACATCATGCGCGACGTCGAGTGGGGCTGGTTAATTCGCTATATGCATTCAACCGGTGCGTCGTTCTTTTTTATTGTTGTTTACCTGCACATGTTTCGCGCGATGCTTTACGGCTCTTATAAAAAACCACGCGAGTTGATCTGGATCATCGGCATGATGATCTTCTTCGCGCTAATGGCCGAGGCCTTTGCGGGGTACCTGCTGCCCTGGGGTCAGATGTCGTACTGGGGAGCGCAGGTCATCATCTCGCTATTCGGAGCGATACCTGCGATCGGAGATTCACTGGTCGAATTTATACGAGGTGACTATTCGATTTCCGACATCACCTTGAATCGATTTTTCGCATTGCATGTCATTACGTTGCCGCTCGCACTAATCGGCCTTGTATTCGTCCACATCGTGGCGCTGCATGAAGTGGGATCAAATAATCCGGACGGCGTCGAAATCAAGGAAAGCAAGGACGCTGCCGGTGTCCCATTGGATGGCGTGGCATTTCATCCGTACCACACATCCAAGGACCTCGTTGCCATCGTCATATTCCTCATGATTTTCAGCGCTGTTATATTCTTCGCGCCTGAAATGGGCGGGTATTTCCTCGAGTATGCGAATTTCGAACCGGCCAACCTGCTCGCCACGCCCGAGCATATCGCGCCGGTCTGGTACTTCACGCCGTTTTACGCAATATTACGCGCCGTGCCCGACAAGCTGTGGGGCTCCATCCTGATTGCAGCATCTGTTGCGCTGCCAATTTTCCTGCCATGGCTGGACAAGTCACGTGTGAAATCGATTCGCTACCGAGGCTGGATGTACAAGTCTGCACTCGGATTGTTTGTCGTAAGTTTCGTGTCTTTGGGCTGGCTCGGTGTGCAACCTGCAGAGGGAGCGTATGTTATTGCGGCGCGAATCTTTTCGGTAGTGTACTTCGCGTTCTTCCTGCTCATGCCGTACTACACGGCGATAGATAAGACAAAGCCAGTGCCGGAAAGGGTTGTCTACCATGGGTAAAAACATGAAAGTCGTTTTTGCGCTGACGCTGGTATTCTTTTGTGCAGCTTTTTCCGTTTCGGCTTTTGCGGCTAGCGACGTCGAACTTGAAGAAGCGAATATCGAACCGGCTAACATCGAATCCCTGCAACGTGGCGCACGCAATTTCATGAACTATTGTTCGGGTTGTCATTCGGCCAGGTACGTGCGCTTTAAGACGATCGGCAAGTACCTCGAGTTATCCGAGGAACAACTCATCGATAATCTGATGTTCAATGCCGAAAAGACCTTCGAGACGATGGATGTTTCGATGCGCGTTGGCGATGCCAAGCGCTGGTTCGGCACGGTCCCACCGGATCTGTCATTAATGGCGCGTTCAAAGGGTGCGGACTACATTTTCACTTTTTTGAAAAGTTTCTACCTCGATGCAGACAGCCCGACCGGCGTCGACAACTCTGTTCTTCCGGGAACCAGCATGCCGCACGTCCTGTGGGAATTGCAGGGTTTTCAGAGAGCAATTTTGTCGGAGCACACCGAGACGAGCGAGGGCGGCGAGGAAATTACCACAGTTCATTTCGACGGCTTCGAACCTGTCACGGCCGGCTCGATGGCTGTCGTGACGACCGGGTCAATGGCCGGCGGCGACTACGATTTTGACGATTTTGTTCGTGACACCACGAACTTCCTCGTTTACATTGCGGAGCCGATTCGTTCGGATCGGCGCAAGCTTGGCACCTGGGTGATTGGCTATTTGCTGATTTTCCTGCTCCTCACCTGGATGCTGAAGAAACAAATCTGGAAGGACGTAAAATAATGGCAGTGATCGCCAACCGACGTTCCGTGATGACGCTGTTTTCGCGTCCAACGGACATTCACAGTCATCGGACCCGATTGGTTCTGGCTGAGAAAAATATCAATATCGAGATCACCAGCGTCTTGGGTAATGACTTGCCCGAAGACCTGATGGATCTGAACCCTTACCATACGGTGCCCACGCTGGTCGATCGTGACCTGACGCTGTACGACTCGCGCGTCATTATCGAGTATCTCGATGAGCGTTTTCCGCATCCTCCGCTTATGCCGGTTGATCCTGTGACACGGGCGCAGTTCCGGCTGGCGTTATTTCGCATTGAATCCGACTGGTATTCATTGGCTGAGGAAGCTGATGCGTCCGACGGCAAGCTGGGAGCCAAGTCCAGGAAAATGCTGCGCGAAAGCATTCTGCAAAGCGCAGAGTTGTTCGGCGCGCGGCCTTATTTTCTGAGTGAAGAATTCTCGCTTGTGGACTGCAGTATTGCGCCAATCCTTTGGCGCCTGCCGGTTTACGGCATCGACCTCGGCGACAAGTTTGAAGAGATCGACAAGTATATGCAGCGCGTATTCGCACGCCGTTCTTTCCAGCAGGGTCTTACTGAGCTCGAGCAAGAAATGCGCATGTGACGTTATGTCATCTTCCGAAAAGAAGACTGAAACGATGTTAAGCTAGGGCGGCGTCGAGCTACCAAACAATAATTTGCCGTGAGCAATCCTAGTCGATCAAAACGTCCCTACCTGATTCGCGCCATGCATGAATGGATGGCCGATAATGGTAATACGCCACATATTGTTGTCGATACATCCGTCGATGGAGTTACCGTTCCGACGGAGCACATCAAAGATGGCAAGATCATTCTTAACATCAGCGAATCGGCGGCGCACAATCTCAAGTTAACGAACGATGCTGCCAGTTTCCGCGCGCGTTTCGGCGGCGTTGCGTTCGACGTCTGGGTACCAATGAGTTCTGTGCTCGGGATTTACGCGCGTGAGACCGGTCAGGGAATGATTTTCTCACACGATTCGGAAGCGGCCGACCATTCGGCGGACGTGGCCGCGCCACCACCTGCAGACGACATTGAATCCACCCGAGCTCGTTCACACCTTCGCGTCATAAAGTAAGCTCGTAGCTAGGCGTCGCCGAGTAGTGTGGTGTCGATAATGTCGCAAAGCGCGTGAATGCACACGAGGTGCACTTCCTGGATTCGTGCAGTTCGGGTCGCTGGTACGCGAATTTCCACATCGCCTTCCTCAAACATGTCTGCCATGCGACCGCCATCGCGTCCTGATAATGCAACGACTTTCATGCCGCGCTCATGTGCAGCGGTAATTGCTCGACACACGTTTTCCGAATTGCCTGAGGTAGAAATGCCCAGCAACACGTCCTGTGTCTTGCCCAGCGCGCGAACCTGTTTGGAAAAAATTTCTTCGTACGCATAGTCGTTGCTGATGGACGTGATCGTAGAAGCATCGGTTGTCAGTGCCATCGCTGGCAGGCCGGGGCGTTCTCTTTCAAAGCGATTTAGCAATTCCGACGAGAAGTGCTGCGCGTCACCCGCAGATCCGCCGTTACCACAGCTCAATATCTTGCCGTCGTCCAGCAAGGCTTGTGCCATGAGTTGGCCGCCTGCCGCAATGCTTTCGCTGATGACGTCCACGGCACTTTGTTTCGTCGCTATACTCTCCGCGAAATGCTCGCGAACGCGGGTCACTAAATCCATATCTGCTCCGAACCGTACAGGTGCAGCAATTCTATCAGACGCAGCACAGGGGGAAAGCTACATCCCCGGCCGGAACGCATCCTGTATCCAGTCGATCGAAGTCTCGCCCTCCGAATCCCGATCAACGCCGACAACATCGAAGCGACACACACGACTGCCGAATGTCCTGTTCATTGAAAGAAACATGGATGCGGCGCAGGCGAGCTTGCGCTGTTTGCGTGAGTCGACGGTTAGTGCGGCCTTAACGAAACTCGCGTCGGTGCGATAACGGACTTCGACAAATACCAGGCACTCGTTGTCGAGCATGATGAGATCAATTTCGCCACGGCGGCTGCGAAAGTTTCGACAGACCGGCTTTAGACCTTCGCGGCGCAAAAACCGAAACGCGAGTTGCTCAGCAACGATGCCTATTCGTTGGGTAGAGTCTCGAACCACGGTTCCGCATCCGTTGCGTCGGGTGGAAGTAGCTCGCCATCATCGCTCATATCCTGGATTGGCCCGCCAACAGGCTCAGGGTCGGGAAGCGACACCGGCATACCGCGCTGGAACTGCGCCCACGCCATGCGTCGATGTACACGACCGTCGTCGGCCAGAAAGAGTTGGCCACTTGCGCCGTCAATCTCATCCATGTCGCCGCCGCGAGCCGCAAATAGTGACCCGACGAGGTAATAGGCGTCGTATCCCATCGCATGCAATCTGCCAAGACGTCGCTGCTCGGGCCAGTATTGCTCGTACAGCGCCGGCAAATGTTGAATCCAGTTTTGCGGCCCGATGATCCAGGGCGTGTCGGCGAACATCACACCATTGAGGTCGCTGTCAGAGCGACCGTCCATCGCATAAATGGATGAGGTTGAATACACCGGCAGGTCACCGGAGTAATGAAATTTCAGCTGTGATTTTATCAGGCGTCCGGCCGCGGCATCGGCGCCGAGAAAAATGAATTCAGCATCCTGACGACGGCGTGGATCGAATTGCAGCGGCGCGCCAATGTTTGCGCGTAGTCGTTGGTAGCGTCGCACGCTACCGGACAAAGACATGAGCTCTTCAATCGTATTGGAGAAGTCAGGGTTGTCAGTGGTGTAACTGCCTTTGTCCAGGACCGTGCCGCCCATCGATTCGAAAGTCGTCGCGAACTCCGTAAACACTCTTCGACCCCAATTGCTGTTCGGTACTAACGCGAGCGCGCGCACGTGGCCGTCTGCGATGGCGCGTTCTGCGGCGGCAATGGCTTCATCTTCGGGCGACAGCGCGAATTGATACAGGCCAGGTGGTGCGAGGGTGTTTTCCGTAAGGTAATTTAGCGTCAGCACGGGCACCGGTACCAGGATGTCATTGGCAAGTTCCATCACGTTCGGTCGCAACAGCGGACCAACAACAAATTCCGCGCCTTCGGCTACAGCCGCCGCGTATGCCGCACTGGCGCCGCCTTCGGTATTTACGTCATAAACACGCAGCGTTTGTCGATCGTCCAGCCCTCCCGCCGTCGCAAAGTAGGCGCCGAGAAAACCGTTCTGAATGGCTTCTCCCACGCCAGCATTGCGTCCGGATAGCGGCAGCAGCAAGGCGATTTGTCGTGGATAGTCGAGAAACTGATCGTCCGGTATGTGCAAGTCGTCGACGATCGACATAGCCGGATGGCCAGCGTTCATCTCGCGCCAGCGCACGACGCCATTCGACCAACCAATGCCTTGCTGGCCCGTCGAAGCAGCGAGAGAACCGAGCGTCAGCCACCCGCGGACAACCGGGTCCAGCGCGAGCTCTGCCGCGGCCCGCAATTCCAGCGGATTGCCAACAATGAGGCCCAGCCAGAGCCTGAGTCGATTTTGTTCAATGTCTCGCGGGCGAGACAGCCAGTTTTCGCGCTGAATCATAAGTTCGACCGCACGCGCCGGGTCGCCTTTTTGAACCCAGGCATCCGCTCGCAGCGCTTCCACTCTGAGGCGGTGATCAAGCGGCAACGATTGGCGACTGAGGGGTTCAAGCAAATTCAGCGCCGTCTCGGGATCGCCCTCGGCCAATGCAAGCGCGGCGGTATTGCTGTCGTACAACCACAACAGCGCTCCGCCTTGCGGTCGCATCACATTGCGAAACGCATTGCGCGCGCGCGCAAAATCGCCTGCATACAACCATTGTTCTACGGCGAGCATGGTTAAACGGTCACGCTCGGTCCCTTGCACAGAGCTGGCCATGCCGATGTACGCGCCTGCGGCGTCGGCGTGTTCGCCGTTTTGCGCAAGCCGCTCCGCGCGACCTTCACCCGAGCGCGAAGATCCACCGCCGCCACCGGTCGTTTCACAGGCCGACAGCGACAACAGCATGAGCACAAGTACAAACGCGCTTGCCAGTTTGCTGCGTTCGCGGGCAGGATGTCGGAGCATTCTATTCATCTGCTTAAAAAACCATAATAGGAAAACGATGAGCGGCACGTTGTACATAGTGGCGACACCCATCGGCAATCTTGATGATTTGACTCCGCGAGCGCGCCAGACGCTTGCGGAAGCGGACCTCATTGCAGCCGAGGATACCCGCCATACTGGGCGATTGCTATCGCATATCGGGGTGAAAACGCCGCAAAAAGCCTTGCACGATCACAACGAATCCAGGGTCGTGCCAGCGCTCATCGCGGCATTGCTCGACGGTAAAAACATTGCGCTGGTCAGCGACGCAGGCACGCCACTCGTGAGCGATCCGGGTTATCGCCTGGTTGCCGAGGCCCATGAGAAAAACATTGATGTGTCTCCCATTCCGGGCGCGAGTGCGGTAACGGCGGCTCTTTCGGCAGCCGGATTGCCGACCGACCGTTTTTGTTTCGAGGGCTTTGCGCCGAACAAAAGGATCGCGCGGCAGGCCTGGATGCGTGAATTAGCCGCCGAATCTCGCACGCTGGTATTTTTCGAATCGGTGCATCGTGTGAAAGAAAGCATCTCGGACATGGTCGCGGCTTTTGGTGAGGACCGGCAGGCATTTGTCGGCCGCGAATTATCGAAACTGCACGAACAATGTGTGCAGGGATCCCTCGCCGACATCGCTGAGAAGCTGGGTTCTGCGGCCATCCCCGAGAAGGGTGAGTTTGTCATTGTCGTGAGCGGGACAAAGGAAAAACAGGCGTCGGCAATCGAGGTCGGTTTGCTCATTGAGGAGCTTGCCGCCGTTCTGCCAGGCAAACAGGGCGCCGCCATTGTGGCGAGAGTCACGGGCGAAAAGAAGAATTCGATTTATGCTCGTATGCTGGCGCTCAAAAAAGAGTAGACTTCCCGTCCGGAAATGCCGGAGTGGGCCTGACAATCGCTGTAACTCTTTGTAACACATTGATTATGGAGGAAAGTCCGGGCTCCTTCGGACAGGGCGCCAGGTAACACCTGGGGGGCGTGAGTCCATGGAAAGTGCCACAGAAAATATACCGCCGACCTCGGTCGGTAAGGGTGAAAAGGTGCGGTAAGAGCGCACCGCGCGACTGGTAACAGTTCGTGGCAAGGTAAACCCCGCCCGGAGCAAGACCAAATAGGGGAGTACGGGCGAAGCGCAACGCCCCCAATAGGGGTGTTGCAATGCTTCGACCACCGCCGGTCCCGAGCGGACTCCCGGGTAGGTTGCTTGAGGCAGTCGGCGACGGCTGTCCCAGATGAATGATTGTCCACGACAGAACCCGGCTTACGGCCCGCTCCGGCATTTCCACCTAGCCAAATCCCCGCCGCGCAAACCGCGCTCAAATCCGGCCGCAATGGCGGCCTGTCGCCAGCAACCGACTCAATGCTGACAGCTCGTCGAGAAAGCATTCATAAGTAACTGTTTTTCTTAGCGCGAAACTTGCCACATTTCGCCCGATTTGAGCCACTGAATCTACCTTAAGTCCCTGTACAACAAGCGTTAATTGAATGCGTCTGTTGACGCTCACAGGGGCCAGACCTATAGTGTTGAAAAGTGGAAAAAAGTGGGAGGAAAGGGACATCCTGCCCGGATATCGTGCCAGAAGAGCGGTTCCCGGCTTGTCCTCACCATCGTGTTTCGAGGGGCTACCAAAGTCACATTGGACGCCAAAGGGCGTCTTGCTATGCCGACCCGGTATCGGGAGCGGCTTAGCGCCCGTTGTGATGGCCAAATGATCGTGACTGTGGACAAAGACCACTGCCTCCTCGTGTATCCATTACCTGACTGGGAAGAGCTGGAGCGCAAGCTCGTTCGACTTCCCAGCATGAACAAGGTCGCCCGCCGAATAGTGCGAATTATGGTCGGTTATGCGACCGAGGTCGACATGGATGGCAATGGTCGCCTGCTGGTATCGCGAGAGCTCCGTGATTTCGCTGCGCTCGACAAGGACGCAATGCTGATCGGGCAGGGCAATAAATTTGAACTTTGGGATGAAGACAGCTGGAACGAGAAACGGGATGCATGGCTCAGCGAGGACGATGACGGCGATATGCCGGCCGACCTCGAGTCGATCTCTTTCTAGGCTGCACGGCGATTCATGAGCAGCAACGAGCATGTGCCGGTGCTGCTGGGGCCAGTCCTCGACGGACTGAATATTAAAGAAAGCGGCGTTTACGTCGACGGCACGTTCGGACGCGGGGGACACAGCGGCGCGATATTGGGGAAATTGGGAGATGCCGGAAGACTGATCGCGATCGATCGCGACCCACAGGCAATTACCTCTGCTCCCAAAGCGCTGACTGACGATCCACGATTCGAACTGATAAGGGGCGAAATTGCAGAACTCGAAAAATTTCTGGGGGAAAGGGAGCTCACGCGGGATGTGGACGGATTGCTCCTCGATCTCGGCGTCTCATCACCGCAACTGGATGAAGCAGGTCGCGGGTTCAGTTTCCTCCGCGACGGTCCTCTCGACATGCGCATGGATCCCGAACAAGGGGTCAGCGCGGCCGAGTGGCTGGCAGCAGTGGAAGAGAAAGAGTTGAGACGGACCTTAAAAATCTTCGGTGAAGAACTGCACGCGTCGCGTATTGCGCGCGCCGTCGTGACGGCGCGCGAGAACACTCCTATTGTCAGCACGACACAGCTTGCCGATATTGTGGCAGCAGCCGTGCCCGCGAAAATGCGCCATCAGCGCAAACATCCAGCAACGAAAACGTTTCAGGCGATCCGCATAGCCGTCAACAACGAGCTCGAGCAGCTCGAACTATCGCTTCAGCAGTCACTTCGCATCCTGGGCAAGGGTGGACGGCTGTGCGTGATCGCATTTCATTCTCTCGAAGACCGCATCGTAAAGCGCTTCATGCGCGATCGCTCGCGTGAGCCCGAGCAGTATCGCGGCATGCCGAATATTCCGGACAAATTCTTGCCGGAATTAAGTCTCATCGGAAGGGCCATCAAGGCTACTGACGACGAGATCGCCGCCAATGTACGTGCACGCAGCGCACGACTCAGGATAGCGGAGAGAGCGACGTGATCCTCAATGAAAAAAGGCAGCCAGTGCTGCTCGTATTCGTATTCGCGATGGTGTGCGTCGTTAGCGCACTGGCGCTTGTTTACACCAAGCACGAATCGAGAAAATTATTCGTGGAGCTTGAACAGCTCACGGACGAACGTGACGAATTGAACATCGAATGGGGTCAATTACAAATCGAGCAGAGTACCTGGGCAACCCACGCGCGAATCGAACAGGTGGCAGCAGACGATCTGCAATTGACGCGCCCCGAAACGACGGAAATCTTCGTAATTGAACAGCAATGACACGCGGGGCCGAGACAAAAATTCAAACTGCGCGACGCTTCGTTGGCAGAGTGACGCTGGTATCGATCGGATTCGCTCTGGTCGCCTCAACGCTGGTTGCGCGCGCTGTTCACTTGCAGGTGCTCGATAAGGATTTTCTGAACGAGCAGGCGGATACGCGCCACCTGCG
>Ga0255057_10001568_pt1 | contig 12725 bp, 14 predicted proteins | sample Cases_109_6_MG_FD_189022 | JGI IMG/M metagenome (GOLD analysis project Ga0255057, IMG submission 189022) | Seawater microbial communities from Amundsen Gulf, Northwest Territories, Canada - Cases_109_6 | ecosystem: Environmental > Aquatic > Marine > Gulf | place: Canada: Northwest Territories... | reverse complement strand
AGGTTCGAATCGAATCTTTGCGGCGGCGGCCTCAGGGCCATCTCCCCCGCCCACCGCAGGCAGGCTGAGCAGGCACAGGATCAGGAGCGCGGCAGGCCGGGAACGCCCGCATGCGCCCCCGCTCCCGTTGTCGCTCAAAGCGCTCCGCTCGGCCCCGCGGATAGACGACCGCCTACGGTTACCAGGCCCGACCGGCCGCGTTCACCCGGCTGCCGCTGAGCAGGGCGGCCCCACGGCCGGTTGGACTGCGCCACGTGTCCCCGGGCTTCGCTGGCCAGTCCGCAGCCATCGCGCCGCTGCAGCTCGCAAACCCCCACGGTGGCGACGAAGCCGCTCAGTAGCCCCATCATGAGCAGCGAGGCGCAGCCCAGGCCCAGCTCGTAGCCCACCACGATGCCGGTCCAGAACATGGTCATGAAAGCGCCGACGCCCAACATGGGATAAAGCGTACCGTTGTGGGTATGCATGGGGGTTGCTCCTGTACGAGGTGCCGATGGCCACGCTGCGTTCTTTTCAGTCTATGCGCCCGCCGCAACCCGTCAAGCACACCGTCACTGATCCGGCCAGGCTCGGCCAGGCTCGATCAGACCCGGCGCGGGATTCATGGGTGGTCCGGGCTAGGGCAGCCACCGCCGGTAGGCAGGCCCGAGCACGGCCGGCAATATATAAATCGGAAGCTGCGCCAGCACGAAGAACAGCAGCACGTCCGGCGGCGAGTCGGCCGGCAGCACGGCGAGCAACAGGCCCATGTTACGATTGCCGCTGGCGAATCCCACCGTGAGCGCCGACCGGCGTGCCATGGCCGCCGCAACTCCGGTGCCGAGCAGCTGAAGGAGAATATTGGCGGCGAACGCGGCGATGATGAATTGCAGCACGCGCCAGGGTGCCTGCGCCACGAACTCCGTGACACCGTCCATGATCGCGACGGCGAAGATCAGCAACAGCGTCACCGATGCGATGTCGAAAGAATTCTTGCACCGCGCGAGGCGCACCTGCCCGAGGAGGCGCCTCACCAACAGTGCCGTCAGAACGCAGCCGCCAATCAGAAAAGCAAGGCGCAGGAAAAGCGCGAGCGCGTCGATTTGAAGGCTTACGCCAAGCAGATAGGACGACACCGCGACGACGCTGAACGGCGCGAGCAACGACGCGCTCACTACGCTGACGAGCATCAGGGGTGCGTCCAGGCGCAGCAACAATGCCATCGCCGGACCGGACACGATGGGCGGGCAGGCGGCAGCGAGAATCAACGCGGTGCCAAGCCCGCTGTCGACATCAAAAAGATCTACCGCCAGCCACACGAGCACCGGTGTGGCAATCAGGAACCACGCGCAAAGCAACGCGCCCGCCAATGGCCGTGACAAGTGCCGCGAGAGCTCCTGCCAGTCGATGCGCAACAACGCCAGAAACAGCAAGCCTGCGACCGCCGACGGCAACAACGGTCGCATCCAGCCGGCGAGGTCCGGCAAAGCGAGGCCGGCGAATATTCCGACGGCGAGCACCGTTGCCGCGTGCCGGGAAAGCGCCTGGAAAGCAGAGATCAACACCCCGCGCATCATCCCACATGAAGGGGTTGTGCGCGCGTACCGCCACGAGAATACTTACGTCAACGGAGGAATATGATATGGGTGCCGAAATTCAAACATACAATCCGAAAACCATCGCGAAGCCATTAGGGCTCTACTGCCATGTGGCACGCGCAAGGGCGACCGAGTATCTGCACATTGCCGGCCAGGTTTCTCTCAGCGGCGCCGGCGAGCTCGTCGGCGCCGGCGACTTCGAAGCACAGATGCACCAGACCTACGCAAATCTGCGCGCGGCGCTGGAATCAGCCGGCGCCGGCTTCGACAGTGTCGTGAAGTACACGACCTATCTGACCCGCCGCGAGGATCTCAGCGAGTACAGACGCGTGCGCAATGCGCTCTACGAAGACTTCTATCCGCGCGGCAACTACCCGCCCAACACGCTACTGATCGTGAGTGGCCTGGTGAACGATGACCTGCTTGTGGAGATAGAGGCCGTCGCGGCGGTCTGATCGCACTCGCGCTTGGCGAAAAAAAACGCCGCGGGCGCGGCGTTGGTTTCATTCCCGTGGTGCCTCGGGCTCTTTACGACTCCGACCAGTGACTCATGCGGTCCTTGAGGCGCTTGAGGGCACGGGAGTGCATCTGGGCGATTCGGGATTCGCTGACACACATCAGCGAACCGATGGCACGCAGGGTCAGCCCCTTCTCGTGGTAAAGACGCACGACCTCGCGCTCGCGCTCGGGGAGATCATCGATGCTGTCCTCGAGATCACGGTCAAAACGGTCTTTCTCCAACGCATTCATGGGCTGGCCAAAGGGGCCTTCCGAGCGGTCCGTCATGACTTCTTCCTGGGCCGCCATATCCTCCAGGCTGACCACCCTGCGGGCAGAAGCTTCCCGAAACAGTTCCCGCAGCGAGCTCACTGACATGCCGAGGTGCTCTGCGACCTCTGTGTCGCGGGCTTCGCGCTCATGCTTTTCCGCGACCGCGTCCATGGCCTTGGACAGTTGGCGCGCTTTGCGCTGTACCGAACGCGGCGCCCACTCGGAGTTGCGTACTTCGTCGAGCATCGCGCCGCGCACACGGATGGCGGCGTAGGTTTCAAAGCTCGCGCCCTGGGTTTCGTCATACCGTGCTGCTGCTTCGAGCAAGACGATCATGCCTGCCTGAATCAGATCTTCTGTTTGCACGGACGCGGGTAAGCGGGCACGAAGACGTGATGCGCTTCGCCTCACCAGACCAGCATGCTGGGTGAGGAGTTCACTGGGCTCAACATCTCGAACATGGATTGCGGCGGCGGTCATGGCGGTGTTACTCCACTATGTTCTACGTTGTTTTAGTTCAGCGCTTTTGACGTCGGTTACGCTCTCCTTTACAAATCGCGCGCCGACGCTCTTTAAACTGAAAATTCCTAATCTTTAGTCTCTCTTTCACAGGAAAAAATTGGGTTGTTTTCGTATCTCGCAGGATCCAAGTTTGGTCGCTGAGCCAGGGCGAACAAGGCAAGGATTGTGTTTTTGTGATCCCCTTCACGGGTCTCTTGCGATGAACTGTGATGCCCATCAAACGAACAAATATAAAGTCCTAAAGCGCGCCCAATCCGCCCATGGGAGCTTGGAGATGCCAACAGGAACGAGATGACTCAGGGGGTCCTCGAGGTGGCCCGAGGAGCTCCCGGACGCGGGGCCAATCCGCCAACTACGGAAGCGGCTTCCACCCCGAAGGCGCTTCGCGCGGGCGGCCGGATGGACCGGTCACCTGTCAACCGATCGGCGCGCAAGACGTTATCCGGTCTCAGGGACACCCGGTACTCACGATCATGAGCAGCAGACAGGCATTCCGTGCCAGCAACCGCTTCGGGCTCGGCCCACGGCCGGACGAGCTTCGGCAGATCGGCGCCGACCCGCGCGGCTGGTTACATCAGCAGCTCGCGCCCGGCCCCCGATTCCAGCCATGGCTGTCGACTGTCGCACCCAGCCACGCGACTCTGGGCGACCTTCTACAGAAGTTCTACCAAATGAGGAGCCTCAAAAAGGCCCAACAACGCGGCGACAGTCGGCAAGCCTCGCTGGCCGAAATGCGCCGCGAATTGAAGAAGTCACTGATCAGAACCCAGCTTCAGCAGCTGGGCGCGCGCATGCAGGTGGGAATCGAAACCGAAGCGCCGTTTCGCGAACGACTCGTGCACTTCTGGTCCAATCACTTCACGGTTTCCACGGCGGGCGGCAAACGCCTGTTGGTCACCAGTTGCACTGCTTACGAGGCAGAAACCGTGCGCAAGCACCTGGACGGTCACTTCGCCGACATGCTGATCGCGGTCGAACAGCATCCCGTGATGCTCGCCTACCTCGACAATCTGCAGTCGTTGGGCCCGAATTCCCGCGCCGGGCGCCGGCGCAGCCAAAGGGGGCTCAACGAGAACCTTGCCCGGGAGATACTCGAGCTGCACACCCTCGGGGTCGACGGCGGCTACGGACAGGATGACGTCACCGCCCTCGCGCGCATCATCACCGGCTGGACCATCGCCAACGACCGGCAAATTCCCGGGGAACCGGGTCGCTTCGTCTTCATGAACGCCATGCACGAGCCGGGCACTCACCGATTGTTGGGCAAAGACTATGCGGAAGACGGCGTGCACCAGGGCGAACGTGCGCTCGAGGGCTTGGCCGCGCACCCCTCCACGTCCCGTTTCATCGCCACCAAGCTGGTGCGTCATTTCGTCGCCGATGAGCCACCGGCCGCGGCGGTAGAACACGTGGCGAAGGTATTCCGCAATACCGACGGCCACCTTCCGTCGGTGCATGGCTCGCTGGTGGACCTGGACGAATGCTGGCGCCCGCAAGAAGCCAAGCTCAAGACACCCAACGAGCTGGTGGTGTCGGCGCTTCGCGGTCTCGATTTTTCGCGCCTGCCGGAGAAACGACTGCTCGGCTCGCTCGAGCTGCTGAATCAATATCCGTTCACCGCGCCATCGCCGGCGGGCTGGCCGGACAGCACCGAGCACTGGGGCAGCCCCAACGCGTTGCTGCAACGCATCGACTGGTCGACACAGGTCGGTAAGCGCGTCGGCAGCGCGCGCCAGCCGCGCACCCTGCTGGCCCACATGAGCAACCCTACCGACGACGGCGCACTGCGGCTCAGTGTCGAGCGTGCCGCCAGCGCCTCTCAAGGGATCGCGTTACTGCTGGCCGGTCCCGACTTTCAGTGGCGTTGAGCAGGCAACCACGGAGGCCGGCACCATGATATCGCGACGGAATTTTCTGCGGACTTTAGCGGCGGGCTCCCTCGCCAGCACCGTCCCCGGCTTGGGCTTCGCCGCCCCCGGACGCGGCCGCCAGCGCCTGGTGCTGGTGATCCTGCGCGGCGGGCTCGATGGACTGGCAGCGGTGGTGCCCTACGGCGACAGGGCCTATGAAAGCGCCCGCCGGGGTCTTGCTATTGCGCCCCCCGGCGATCCGGGAGGGCTCCGGGATCTGGACGGATTTTTTGCCCTGCATCCCATGCTGCGTGCTCTGCACGCGCACTACGGCAAGGGCGAGCTTGCCGCGGTGCACGCGGTCGCCTCGCCGTACCGAAAACGTTCCCACTTCGACGCCCAGAACGTCCTCGAGCTGGGACTCGCCACACCCGGCGGGTCCCGTCAGGGTTGGCTCAACCGCGCGCTGCCGTTGCTAACAGCGGAAAGTGCGCGCCACGCCGAAGACTACGCCATGGCCATTGGCCAGAGCGTGCCTCTGGTTCTGCGCGGCCCGGAGAAGGTGGGCTCATGGGCGCCGGCAAGACTGCCGGGACCCGACGACGATCTCATGGAGCGGCTTGTCGCGCTCTACGACGGGGATCCCATTCTGGGCCCCAGACTCGAAGCCGCCTTGAACGCCGAGCGTATGGCCGGCGGCTCCTTAAGCGGACGCGGCCGACCTGGTGAACGGTTCGGCAGGCTCGCCGAGGTGGCTGCCCGCATGCTGTCGGACACGGCCGGGCCGCGTATCGCGGTCATGGAAGCCGGCGGCTGGGATAGCCACGCCAATCAAGGCCGTGAAGGCGGCGCCCTGGCACAGCGCCTGCGTCGTCTGGATGAAGGTCTGAGCAAGCTGGCGGCGGGCATGGGGCCCGCGTGGCCGCATACCGTGGTGCTGGTGGTGACGGAGTTTGGCCGCACCGTCGCCATGAACGGGACCCGCGGCACCGATCATGGCACCGCGGGCATGGTGCTCGTGCTGGGCGGGGCGGTGGACGGCGGGCGCGTGCTCGGCGACTGGCCGGGCCTCGCCAAGGGCCGGCTACGCGACGGGCGTGATCTCGCCCCTGCAACAGATCTGCGATCTGTCTACAAGGGGATCCTGCGCGACCATCTTGGCATCACGAAGGCGGATCTGGAATCTCGTGTGTTTCCCGCCAGCCGCGCCGCGCCGGCCATGAGTGGGCTGATCAAGGCCTGAGGCGCTCGGTTAACGGAGTGAATGGGGACAGATCTATTTTTCTGCTTCACAGATACGTAGCTTCGCTCAGAGTCTGTGAATTAATCGCCCGCCGTAGCGAGACGGTTCCTGGGCGTGCCCTGCAAGGCGCGGCCGCTCTCGCATCTCTGACCGCCATGGATGGCCGCTCTCGCACAATCCATGTGCTTCGCGGCACCTGCACATCCATGTGCAATGGGGGTGCACAAAATTGCGCGCGTAGCCGGGCTACGTAAGCGATTTTGGGGGTCCCCGCAACGCCGCAGGGCGCGTTCAGGGGCCGTCGCAGTAGGTGTGGTGATTGATTCACAGACTCTCAGCCCAACCTACGAGAGCGGTGTGAGGGCGATGAATCTCTACTTTCTGTTATCGCCGGTGACCGCCATGGTCACGCCGAGGGCGATGAACACGCTGCCCGAGAAATAGCGCTGAGCGCGCAAAAAGCCGAGACGGTTTTTCAGCCAGCCCCCGGCGGTGCCGGCAAGCAGTGCCCATAAGCCGTCGCTGAAAATCCCCATGACCACGAACAGCAGGCCGAGAACGATCATCTGCAGCGTCACGTGACCCCGGGATACATTGATGAACTGCGGCAGGAATGCGAGAAAAAACAGCGCGGTCTTGGGATTCAGCACATTTACAACGACACCCTGCCAGAAAATGCGAGCGAGGGATTCCCGCACCCGGACGTGCTGGCGATGGTCGAGATCCCGCGCCATGAGTTTGCGGACACCGAGGTAAATCAAATACGCGGCGCCCAGAAGTTTGAGCACGCTGAAGGCCGTCGCGGATGTCGCCAGCAGTGCCGAGATGCCGAGCGCCGCCGCGGCAACATGAAACATGGTGCCGAAGGCCACGCCGAGGGTCGATACGATGCCCGCCAACCGGCCCTGGTCGACGCTTCGGGCGATGATGTAGAGCACCGCTGGACCCGGCGTGATCAGAATCACGAAAGCCGTGATGAGAAACAAGGTCAACCTGGTCGTATCCACCATGATAATACTGTCTTCCTATTTGAACTCGACTTCGATAAATGCGTATTCGAAATCGTTGACATTGGTCACATCGTGCTCGACACCCACCTGGCGAAAGTACGGCACGCCGGCGGAGAGTTCGGCAATTTGTGATTCATTCTCGCCGGTTGAAAGCTCCAGCCTCCCGTCAAGCAACGGCACGACCACGTAATCGTACTCATGGCGATGCCAGCCGGTGGACGCGCCCGGCGCAAATCGCCATTCGGTGACGCGCGTCCGTTCGTTGTCGATGAAGACCGTTGATTTCGCCTGCATTGCGACCCTTTTGCGTCGCTACCTACGCGTTCTGCTCGGCCTTGCTTGCGCAATCGATGCATAACAGCGCCGCCGGATCCGCCTCGAGCCGGTTCGCCATGATCGGCTCGTCGCATGACAAGCAGTTTCCATAGTCGCCGTCCTCGATACGTTGCAGGGCGTTGTCGATGCGCTGCAGGGCGAGCAGGCGGCGCCGGTCCGACTCCTTTGCCATCGCTTGCGCCTGCAAGGCGTCCATCCTGGATACACGCCCCACGCGAGCTTGATCCAGCTCCACGGTCTGGGCAGCTTCTCGCGTGCTTTCCGCCACATCGAGCAGCGCCTCGCGTTGCTCGATGAGACGCGCCTTCAACGATTCGACGTCGATACTCGCATCACTCATGGCATCGATTCAGTCGGCGCTACTTCTCACCCGGGTTCCCCGGCGACCTCGTCATCCTCGATCCACAATGAATCCAACTGCTTCGTGATCTCTTCCAGGTCAGCATCGTTCTCGACGAGATAACGGTCTACCAGCGATTCGACGATCTCATCGGCCTTTCTGAGCAAGTCCTGTATGCGCCTGATGTCAGCAAGCATCTCACCGCGTCCTTCACGCGTCAAAAGCGACTCGCTCTTGTCGATGAGATAACTGTGCACGAGAATGTTTCGTTCCTTTATTGCTTTGCGTATCTTCTTCTGCTCGGCGCGAGTCACATACTCGCTTTTCTTGACAGCGTACCACAGCTCACCCAGGGTCTTCTCCGCGTCATTGGTTGAGAGCCGGTCCACTGCCGACCTGCCGATCGTCGCCTCGTCGTACTTGACGGCGAAGGCCAGCAACAGTGTCAGTCCGAACTCGAGCCTCTGGGCGGTATGCACGGCACCGCCGAACTCGGCATAAACGGGGATCGCGGCTTCATGCATGAGGGTCTCGCTTCCAGAGCTGACTGACGCTCCGGTTCATTTAACTGACTGCCTGCCTAAATTAAATCGTAGGAAACCGAGTGACGCACGCCGTTGCGATCGAACGCTTGGACACCATGCCAATAGTAGGACGGAAACAATACCGCAGTGCCGATCTTCGGCGAGATTATCCGCCGGATCGCATTGCGCTCTGAAGCATACAGAGAAGTAGGCTCTCCGAACTGAATGCAACCATCGTGCTCGTTCAACTGAGTCTCATCGTAATCCGGGATCTTTGCGTAGTACGTTCCGCTCATCCAACCCTCATTGTGTACGTGACTGCGATCGTAACCACTTTCCTGGATGATCGTCGACCAGACGCCGGTGAAAACGAAATCCCGGTTGACGAAACGCAGAAAGGGATGTCCGGGATCCGGGTCGAGATCGTCCATGAACTTCTGTATGACTTTGCTGATCTGCTCCTTCAGCACGCGAACCAGCCCGGTGGGATTCTGAAACAAGTTGTTCGGTGTCTGCGTGCCGCCGCGCATAGTCTGGTCCATGGGAGGATGGGGGTTGTGAAAATGCGTCTGCAGCTCCTCGTGGAGATCCGCATTGAAGGCCTCCAAACTATCGTACCCTTCCGGGACATCGATCTGGGCAACTCTGACGAACTTCTCGTAATCGACCAGCTCATCGACCGACGGATCACCGAGCTCGTTCAGCGCGATGGTCAGAAAAGCCAGAAGAGCGCTTCGACGCGGGTCCAGCTCGTGGCCAGCTCTCAGCTCGTTGACCGCCCGCCGGTATTCACCCGCGCGAATCAGGGTGGTGCCGAATTCCTCACGAAACAGAGCGGTTCCCGGCGCACAAACCACCGCTCTTTCGTGGGCCGCAACAGCCTCCTCGAGTCGATCGAGATAGCGGTAGGCCTGCCCGAGTCCGTCGTATGCGTCGCCAAGGTCGGATTGTAGCCGGGTGGCTCGCAGCAAGGCCTTCTCGGCGCCGGCATAGTCATGGGACACGAGCAGCGCGGCGCCGAGATTGTGAAAAGCGCGGGCGGAATCGGGCATGCGCTCGCAGGCAGCCCGAAAGGAGTCGTCCACGCGATCGTGCTGCCCCAGGAACCACCGGACCTTCTTGAGGTTCTCATGAGCCTCTACGTAGAGGGGATCCAGTTCCACGGCTTTCAGCAGGGCCGCGACGGCCGCTTCCGGGTCGTCCGCCTCGTAGAGCGTAACGCCCAGAGAGGCGTGACCCGCGGCAAGCTCGGGGAAAATGCCGATAGCCTTTCGAAAAGCGACCGCGGACTCCTCGAGGCGGCAGAACTCCCGGTGCAGGTTGCCGAGGTTCAGCAGCACCTCGACGTCGTTCGGCACGAGCGCCAGGGCGCGCTCGTACGCAGCGCGTGCCTCCTCGTAACGCTGCAGGCTCTGGAGGGCAAGACCGAGATTGTTGCTGGCAGCCAGGTCGCCAGGGCGAATCTGCAAGGCTCCTTCGTATGCCACGATGGCGTCCTGATTTCGACCAAAGGCCCGGTACGCCTCACCGAGATTGTTGTAATAGCTGGCATTCGTGCTGTTGACGCTGATCGCCTGCTCGATCAATCGGATCGCTGATTCCTGATCGCCCGCCTGATGGGCGATGACTCCCGAAAGATTGAGTGCGTCCGGATGATTCGGATCGGCGTCGAGGATTCGGCAGTAGATCGCACGCGCGGCATCGAGCTCCCCGGCCTGATGATGCCGAATGGCGCGGTCCAGCTCGCTCGCGACAGAATTCGTTTGTTGGCTCATCGGCTCCGGAGCAATCTTCGGCACTAATCCCAACCCGCATAGTGCACCGGAAAGCGGATTGCTCGCAACGCCTCGACAGCGATGGAAATACCATCCTACACTCCGCCCACACGGCCGGTGGACCAACCGGAACAGTATCGATGACCGACAAACACGACGCACCTTCGAACTACGCGCCCAATTTGCGTGCTCAGTACGAAGATTTCCCATTTCCTCTCCGCGATCCGCGCGATGAAGCCAGGGGCCTGATTGTCACCGAGCAGGACTCGCTCGGTAAGATTAACCACTTCTGCTTCGGTGGACGCCAGGGCTTCGGGGGTGGGTTTCGCGTGCTCGTCGCCGGAGGCGGCACCGGCGACCACAGCATTTTCCTGGCCGAGCAGCTGCGCGACTACGACGCCAGCGTTACCTATATCGATATCAGCCGAGCGAGCCTCGAAATAGCCAGAGAGCGGGCCCGGGTGCGTAATCTCGACAATATCGAATGGCATCATGGCTCCATTCTGGATATCGCGTCGCTGGACCTCGCTCCCTTCGATCTGATCAGCTGTACCGGCGTGCTGCACCACCTGCCGGAACCAGAGCGCGGACTCGCAGCGCTGCGCTCGGTCCTGGCGCCGGAAGGCGCCATGAGTCTCATGTTGTACGGACGGATGGGCAGACTCAGCATATACGCCGGACAGGAGTTGATGCGGCTCGTCAACCAGGGAGTCGACGACCGAAAACTGAAAACCCGGCACACACGCGCAGTGTTGCAAAGTCTGCCACGGACGAATTGGCTGCTGCGTGGTGGCGACCCGAAAAATGTGCTCGTGTCTTTTCTCGAAGATGAGAGCAATTTGTACGACACGCTTCTTCACGAACAAGACCGCGCGTACAACGTGATGGAGATCTATGCACTACTGGCTGAGGAACAGCTGGACCTAATCGAATTCGTGTCTTTTTTGAGCAACGTTCCCAGTTTCCGCTATCTGTACAACCCCATGGTATGGATCACCGATCCCGCATTGCGCTCCCATGTCGCGACACTTTCCCGCCCGAAACAACAGGCGATCGCAGAGGCAATAAACTGCATGATCACCTGTCACTCGTTCTACGCTGCACCGACCGCCGCAGGGCGGATCGCGGCGCCGAACGATCTGGATATGGTGCCATTCTTTCTCTACTTCGATTCCAGCAACCTCGCGCGGCATTTCCATGATGCGGCGGGACGAGAGTGCGCAATCAAGTACCGGCATTCCACCGTGCGCTTCGAGCCTGGAAAATTCAGCGCCGATCTGGCCGCGGGAATAGACGGGTCACGGTGCATCGGTGAGCTTTTCGAGATGGTGCGAGAAAAAACCGGTGAGCAGGTGCCTCCATCACGACTCCGGCAGGACTTCATGGCGTTCTACCAACCCTTGAACAGCCTGGATGTCATTCTGCTGCGCCATCGCTCGATTCCGGCGTTTCCGGAGTTTCCCCTCGACGGATTCGCTTAACTTGGATTATTCATGAACGCGCGGCGTAGATTCTCCAAATTCCGAGGACGATCAGGATGACGCCCGCAGTCGTGTAACCGGCGACGTAGGCCGTGGTGCCGAAACTGAGTCCAAACATATTGATACCGCCATCGGCGGGTTCGGCAATGCCGACGTGCACGGAATACTCGACGGCGGCGATCACCAACGCAAGTCCGCCGAGAGCCATCACCGCCGCCCCCGGGATGACGCTTCGATTGCGGTGTTCTTTCAATGCGGCGCGATCATCCATCAAGTCATCAGCCATTGCTCCATGGCAAACTGCTTGAGCTTCACGTTCCGCCGAATCGTCTCATTCTCTCTGACGACGGCAAATCCACGGTCCCGAAAGAAGGGCACAGCCGTGATACTGACCTCGGCAAACAAGCGCAGCATCTTTTCCCTGTCGGCGGTCGCCATCAGACGATCCATCAAGCGGGTACCAACACCGCGCCGTTGCCATCGGTAATGCACGAAAAAGCAATCGATATGGCCCATCGTATCCAACTCCGTGAATCCGACGACATGTCTGTCCTCCTCGGCGACATACACATGGTACTTCTTGAAGCGCTCCTTCCAGAAAGTTACATCCGGGACCGCCGGCGCCCATGCGTCGACCTGCTCGCGGGTGTAATCGTGGGAGTTGATATGATGGATGGTGTCGTAGTAGAGACGGGAAATCCCCGGTAGGTCGCTGTTCCTGTGCGTGCGAACCAGCATCTGTTATGTCGTCATCGCAACGCCGTCACATGCCCAGAAAACCGAGATTCAGTCGTCCATTCTCCAGGGGCGGGCACCAGAAATAGGCGCCCGACACGGGCCTGGTGAAGCTGAACAAAGCGTCCACGACGCCATCCTCGGCGCCGATCATGCGCAGGAGTTGCGCTTCGAACGCGTCGAATGATTTGCCGAAGGCGACGAAGTGCAGCCCCGCGCCGTATTCGTCGGCCCACGGCATGGATCGCCTCAGGACGAAGGCCTCCGGGTTGAAGCTCTCCTGCGCGGTTCTCTTCACATGCGCGGATTCCGGCGCGTCCGCCAGCTCCTCGTTGTCGCTTTGTCGACGACCGATAATGTCGTCGCGCGCGGCGATCGGCTTCGATTCGAACAGGTCGAGATCGTGCACCCATTGTTGTACCGCAACGAAGCTCGAGCCGTCGGTACCGGGACCGCGTCCGCCGACGAGAGCGGCCCCGATGGCATCGTCCCCACTCGGATTCTCAGTGCCGTCCTCGTATCCGGTCAGGTCCAGGGCCGCACGATACTGGAAGGCATCGG
>Ga0255057_10001567_pt1 | contig 12730 bp, 12 predicted proteins | sample Cases_109_6_MG_FD_189022 | JGI IMG/M metagenome (GOLD analysis project Ga0255057, IMG submission 189022) | Seawater microbial communities from Amundsen Gulf, Northwest Territories, Canada - Cases_109_6 | ecosystem: Environmental > Aquatic > Marine > Gulf | place: Canada: Northwest Territories... | reverse complement strand
CCGTGAGTTAGAGTCGACGCCGGATAGGGTTGCTAGCTAGTTCAAAGGAGACCCGTGATCGCCAATTTCACACCACGTTTCAACACGCTCGTTGAGATCTTCGAGCACAGCACCATCGAATTCCGTGATCGACCGCTGTTCGGCGTGAAACGGGAGGATTCATGGGTCTGGATGAGTTACGGCGCCTTCGGCGAGGAGGTCGATCGGGTCCGAACCGGTCTCGCCGGCCTCGGCGTCGTCAAGGGCGATGTGGTCGGCATCATCTCCGATAATCGTCCTGAATGGGCCATTGCGGCATACGCCGCTTACGGCCTTGGCGCTGCGGTCGTGCCCATGTACGAGGCCCAGGCCGACGACAACTGGCAGTACATCCTGGGCGACTCGGGTGCCAAGGCCGTCTTCGTGGCAAGCCAGGACATCCAGAAACGCGTCGAAGCTTTCCAGAAGGATCTCCCTGCTCTCGAATACATCATTTCGTTCACCTCAGGGGTGCTGGTCGACGAATTCTCCTTCGCAACCCTGGGGGCCGACGCGAGCGACGTCACCCCGCCGGCGGACGTGGAATCTGGAGACATCGCCGGTTTCGTGTACACCTCTGGCACCACCGGCAAACCCAAGGGCGTCCTGCTAACGCATGGAAATCTGGCCAACAACGTCAGCGCCGTCACCGATGTCTTCCCACTCGAGCTTGACGATCGCACGCTGTCCTTCCTGCCATGGGCCCACGCTTTTGGGCAGACGGTAGAGCTCCACACCGTGTTCGCCGTGGGCTGTTCAACCGCATTTGCCGAATCCACCCACAAGATCGTGGCCAACCTCGCCGAGGTGGCGCCAACCATGCTGGTGAGTGTCCCCCGCATATTCACCCGCATCTACGATGGTGTGAAGAAGAAGGTGGCTGAGGACGGTGGTGTGAAGGAGCGGGTCTTCAATGCCGCGATCGCCAATGCTCACAAACGACAGGAGCTCGCCGCAGAAGGCAAGTCCAGCCGCTTAGCAAATCTTCAGCACTCGATCTTCGATCGCGTGGTTTTCTCCCAGGTGCGGGAGCGGTTCGGAGGAAACCTCAAATACGCCATCAGCGGAGGTGCGGCGATTCCCGTCGAGGTGGCGCAGTTCATCGACGCCCTCGGCATGAAGGTGTACGAGGGCTACGGCCTCTCCGAGACCTCTCCCATCGTCACTGCCAACTGGCCCGGCACCCGCAAGATCGGTTCGGTCGGCAAACCCGTCCCCGGCGTGTGGGTGGAAATCGACGACATCGCAACCGGTGATGAAGGCGTTGGCGAGATCATCGTGCACGGACATTGTGTGATGCAGGGTTATCACAATCTCCCCGAAGAGAACGAGGCGGTGTTCACTGAGAATGGTGGGTTCCGCACCGGCGATCTCGGGCGTCTCGACGATGAGGGATTCCTCTTCATCGTCGGGCGGATCAAGGAGCAGTACAAACTTGCCAACGGCAAGTATGTGGTGCCGACGATAATCGAAGAGAAGATCGGCCTGTCGCCGTACATCGTCAACGCGATGGTCTATGGGGACGGCCGCCCGTTCAATGTGGCGCTTGTCGTGTTGGACACGGCCGCAGTGCAGGCCTGGGCCGTCCAACAGGGTTTAGAGCTTCAAGATGGCAAGCTGGTGCATAATTCCGACGTGCTCGAGCTAATCGGCGCCGAGATCAGGACCCAAACCGAGGGCATCCCTCACTACGAACGCATCCGGGAGTTTGCACTCCTCGGCGAGGACTTCACCACCGAGAACGGCATGCTCACGCCGACGCTGAAGGTAAAACGCCGGGTGGTCCTTGACCGCTACAACGACGAGCTGGAGACCCTCTACCAGTAGCCGCGGTCCCTAAATCGGGCCGCGACGGATTTTCCGGAGTTGAATCAGGATCACTGCCCCGTCTGAGAGAATCCGTTGAATCCGGGGTCGGCGACTTCGATAGCCCACTACTAATTTCCGCTCGGCTCAGTAGGTTGCTGTGCCCCGGAAGGGAACGCTGTGTACCCGTACAGGCCGAAGGCCACCGCCGTCAAGGCGTGCCATGCGGCGTGTCCCTGATACAGGCTGTCCGGATCGCACAGCGGTGCACCCGTCCGACCCAGGAGGTTGACAACGCCGGCTACCACGAGCAGCCCGACGATGGCGATGAGCCAGCGCATAGAGCGAGCAGAGACCGGGCCGCGTTTTCTGGACCAATAGAGGTAGATCTCGCTTCCCAGCGCCGCGGCTCCTACCACCCCGGTGGCAGCGTTGCCGGCGTCAGGAGAAAGAGCCATCACCACTCCGACCACGGTCGTGATGGCGGCAAACGCCATTAGAGCGGTGGTCTCGGACCACGCCCGAAGAGTTCCCAGATTCCTGGCGGCGATCACGGCGAAGACGGCGGCAATCGTCAGGTCGTGAAGGAGTCTCGACCCGGATGGTTGCGGACCGTGAAAAGCAACGCTTCCGACGCCAACACTCATGAGGGTCAAGCCGAAGACCGCTTGTGTCGCCATCTCGGCAGCGCGATTCCGCAGAGCTCGAACCACCAGCCACAGCCCGGCGATGACATAGGCGGTGCTCGAAATGGCGTTGACCGGTTGGGCCAGGACCCCGTTTCTTAGCGTCTCACAGTCGCTTTCACCGATCCGGCCCTGTACAAGGATTGCAATCAGACGAATACTCACCCGGGCATTCTGCCAATTCGTTCGCGTGTTGGTGGTCTGTTTCCTCGCCGACCCTCGGACGGTCGAGCCTTGGCGAGGTTGCCAGGACTGAGAGCTGTCCGGCAGCTCAGCATTCCCGGCATCGGAGGCTGTTCACAGCCTCTGGTTGCCGTACATTCCCAGTAGGCGGTCCACCGATGTCACGAGGTAGACCGAGCCGATGAGCGCCTCCAACACGGCGAGGCTCAAACAGGACCGCATCGGTTTAACCGGACCATTCCGCTGCTTGGGAAATACCGATGCTTGCCAAGACAGGGCAGCCCGCCCGGTGGCTCCTGCAGCGGTCGCATCCGACTTGCCTTCTTGCGGCGAAGCTGACCGGGTCGATCCACCTACACCATCTCGAAACCCGGTTCTGGTTCTTGACCCTTGCCAAGTGATTTCTTGTCGGGGGTCGTGGCGTGCTACGGGGCTGGTCGTGTTGTAGATTCATGGCCTACGAGCAGGGGATGGGATGGAGTACGGGCTGACGATCCTGGCCGTGTTTCTGTTTCTGTATGCGGTCTCTTCCAAGCGCCTCGCCCTCACCATCCTGACCGGACCGCTCTTGTTCGCGACGCTGGGCTGGGTGACGGGCCCCGATGGTCTGGAGTTCATCGAAGTACCTGGGGAGTTGAGGTTGACCACGGTTCTGTTGGAGGCGACTCTGGTGTTGGTGCTGTTCACCGATGCGATGGGTATCAACACCAGCCGTTGGCGTGAGGAGGCCTCGGTCCCCGGGCGGCTGTTGGGTATCGGGCTCCCGCTCACGCTATTCGCCGGGTGGGGTGTGGCACTCATGCTGTTCGGGGACCTGGAACTGTGGGAGGCGGGTTTGGTGGCCATCATTCTCACCCCCACCGACGCTGCTCTTGGCCAGGCAGTGGTGTCCAACCCGCGGGTGCCGGAGCGGATGCGTCAGGGCCTCAATGTGGAGAGCGGCCTTAACGACGGGATCGCGCTCCCGGTTTTCTTTGTGTTCCTGGAGGCGTCCGAGGCCGCCGAGGCGTCCGTCTCTGTCGCCATCGTGGTGAGGGAGATCGGCAAGGAGCTCGGCATTGCACTGGCGGTGGGTTTGGTGCTGGGGTGGCTGGCAGCGAAAGTAATCGTCTGGGCCAGTGAGCGGGATTGGGTGGCGCCGGGATGGGCGCAAGTGGCGCTGCTGGGGGTGGCGTTCGCCGCCTGGTCGCTGGGCGACGCTCTGGGGGGAAGTGGTTTCATCGCTGCCTGGGTGGCCGGACTCGTGCTGGGACGGGCCTTGAGGGTGGCCTTTCCCGGTATCACGGACTTCGCCGAGGGCACCGGTCACATCCTTACACTGCTCAGCTTTTTCGTGTTTGGCAGTTTCGTGCTCGGGAAGGCGGTCACAGAGCTGACCTGGGAGGTGGGGCTCTATGCGGTCCTGAGCCTTACGGTCATTCGCATCGTGCCGGTGGCCGTCGGGATGATCGGCTCGGGACTGAGGGGTCCGTCGCTTCTCTATGTGGGGTGGTTCGGACCACGAGGGTTGGCATCGATCATCCTGGTGGCAACGATCGTCTCAGAGGCCGAGTTGGCAGGAGAGGAAACGATCACGCTGATCATGGCAGCCACCGTCGGCCTGAGCATCTATGCCCACGGCATCACTGCCTGGTGGGGCTCCAATCGCTACGCCGACTGGTACGAATCGCAACAGGCCAACCACGCGGAGATGCCAGAAAGCGCCGACGTTCCCGCGGTGCCCGTATCAAGGAGGCTCGGGCACGCAGGGACTCCGAGCGACGAAGACTAACCCTCCGTCGAGCCGCCGGAGATTCGGTGATGGGGGCTTCAGCGCCACGAGTAGTGGATCCGACAGGACTTTTCGTCGCACCAGCCCTCCGCCAGAACGGCGACCACACAGATCAACCCCGCCAGGATTATGAATTGTCTGGCAGCTCAGCATTCCCGGCATTTGAGGAAGCTTGCGGTCTTTGGTTGCCGTACATTCCCACTAAGCGGCCCACCAATGTCACGAGGTAGATCGAGCCGATGAGCGCCTCCAACACGGCAAGGTTCTTTCCGATTTCTGTGCCGGGCGCCAGGTCGCCGTAGCCAAGCGTGGTCATGGTTACGAAGCTGAAGTAGGTGTACTCGCCGGGATTAGGAGTTGGACCTTGGGCGAAGAACGGTTCTGTGTCGATCGCGTCGACCAGACCGAAGAGCAACGCAAAGATGAGGCCGAAGTACATGTACGCGCAGATCGCCCCGAGGATGGTCTGGAACGTGACAATCTCGTGCCTGAACACGCGGTTCAGGATTACCCAGGGACCCAGCAGCACCAGAAGCGACAAGGGAGCCAGCGCCCATTCGTTGGCGAAGCGGTCCTCCACGGTCAGGGCGACGAGGCTGAACGCGAGGATCACCACCACGATGATGGTGACGGCGGTCATCGTGCGGGCTTTGACACTCGAGGCACGGTAGGTAGTCACCACCGCAGCCGCCAGTGTAAATATGAGCGCCACCCGCGACAATGGCCGGCTGCCGCCCGTGATCATCATGAACGACGCCACGAGCAGAATCAGCACTACCCCGTAGTTGTCCAGGTAGCGGGTCGCCCGCGCTTCCCGGCGCTGGTGGATGCGATCTCTTCGTTCTATGGCGCCCATGAGGCTGAGGATTCGATCCGGTGACGCTAGCGGCAGGTGACGTCCGGGCGTCGGATCCTCGCCTGGTCTGAAGTCCTCGAGGGCTCGGCTGGGATGGTTTAGTCACCCCCGGGTTATCCCCCTCTGTGCGTGAGGCAAAGAACAACGCCTGCGCTAGCGTTGGCCGGCACCCATTCCATCTAGACATTTGGAGGTTTGATGGCTAGCACATTAACGGTCGTGAGTTCACCGACCATGGACGGAGCAGAAGAGATCCTCAAGGTGATCGGCTCGCTTCAGAAACAAGAGTTGATTCAAGTTGAGGACGCGGCCTACGTGCGGCGAGATGAGACGGGCAAGCCCAAAATCAAGCAAGCCGTCAATCTGGTCGGCCAGGGCGCCCTCGGCGGTGCGTTCTGGGGCATGCTGATCGGTCTCCTGTTCCTGGCACCGTGGCTTGGCGCCGCCATCGGCGCTGCCTCCGGGGCTTTGGGCGGAAAGGCAGCCGACTTCGGGATCGACGACGACTTCATCAAAGAAGTCGGCAACCGCATCCAGCCCGGCACGTCGGCCTTGTTTTTGTTGACGAGCGAAGGCGTGCTCGACAAGGTGGCCGAAGCCCTCAAGGACTACGAGTTCGAAATCATCCACACGAACCTGCCAGATGCCGAAGAGGCCGAATTGCGGGCGGCGTTCGCCGACTAATTACCAACCACGAGCAAAAACCGACAGGGGCACCGTAGGCGGTGCCCCTTAGTCGTGTCACGGAACGAAGCATTGAGTTGACGCTCGTCCAACGTTGCTGCCGATCAGGAGCGCCTCACGGGCTGGCGGTCGATTCGCAGGAAGTCGTCCATAGCATCGACGACTGAGTCCACGTCCGCCTTATCGACCACGACCATGAGAGCAGAGCGCCCGGCCGCCAACTCCTCGTCCAACCGAGTCAGATAGTCGTCGGCGAAGCCGAGGTCGCGAAAATGGCCAGCAGCCGCGCCGGCTGCTGCTCCTATGGCAGCTGCCGCCAGGATGGCTGGTGGGAAGATCACTCCAATCACCCCGCCGGCGATGGCCCCTCGCCGTGCCCCCTTCTTCGGCGTAAGCGCCAGGGTTTCACTTATCGTGAGGTTCCCCCCGGAGTCCTTCACCATGACGGCGCCGTCGACCAGGTCGATAGTGCCGAGCTCACCAAGCTGTTGCACGCGCTCGAGGGCATGCTTGGCCTTCCAAGGCATGGAGAAGACGGCCACGACCATCTCCAGGGGCAGTTCTTCTTCGGTCACAAAATCCTCCTCACGACTGTTTTGTTGCCGGTCGCTTGTCCTCGGACTGCTGTGAAGTGCCACCAGTCAGGTCAATCGATTCCCCGTTGTGGGCCGGCGCGGCACCGGGACGGCGGGGCCGCGTCACTTCGACGAACCCCAGGTAGATGATCAACCCGATGGCAGTTACGAGCACGATTCCTACGGTCAGCCGCGGCCACGCGAACATGAACAGGAAGGCGCCGACCACGCCGAAGAGCCTCACTGCTGCGAGGTGCTCTTTGAGGAAGGTCCCGAGCCAGTCGCTCTGAACACTGATCGCCGGGTCGTGGCTTCGCCAGCTGTCGATTCGGCGGCCCACTGTTTCCCGGAACGATACGGCCCACCGGTGCGGACCGAGCGAGAAGGCAATCCCCGCAATGATGAGGGAAAGAACCAGCAGGGCGGCCTGGAGGTTGGTGAGATTGCCCAATAACTGGTCCCACAAACTGGTGATTCCCGCCTGGGTGACCGGGTCCTCGATCCCGTCCACGACTGCCCCGCGAGATAAGTCAAGAAGCAGCAGCGAGCCCGCCATGGCAATAGCCAGGCCTATGCCGACGCCGACCCAGGTGCGACGACGATCCCTCGAGATCAGGACCGCCGCTCCGAGGGTGAGAATGGTGAAGATCGGTAAGGCCCAGTAGACCAGGTCCAACAAGTCGACCGTCAGCTGCAGAACCCCCAGTTGCGTATCGTTGAAGAGCACCACCACGGCCCCTTCCTCGCGCGGTGGGGGTAGCAGGTCACCCAGACCGGCCTCTTCGAGGCCGGCGCGCACCGCCGAAACAGCCTCGGTCAGATCCAACGCGACCGCACCCTCCTGAGTAACAACGATGGCGTCACGGCCGGTGAGAACTGCTACGGCCTGCGTGTGCGCGAGACGGATGAGGGATTCCCAGGTGGACTGGAATGCGTCGCTGGAGATGATGCCCTCTGCGAGGTCGACCGAGAGGTCGTGAACGGCGCTCCCCACCGGTGCAGCCAGGAAGCTGATTTGGCTGGGCAGCCGATCCGTTAGACGCTGTTCGACGTCGGCTTCATCAAAGAGCTGGTCCACGATCCTCTGTGCGAGCGCGGCAGACACCTCCGGGTCCTGGGGTAGCGGTGCCACGGTGTCGACGAAGCTCCCGGTATCGAGCGCGGTGGTGCGAGCCCAGAGCCCCACCGCCGCAGAAGCCGCCGAGAGGCAGCCTACGACAATCAGCACCCACACGATTACGCCTCGGATGCGGCCCGACGAGGGCGTCTCGTTATCCAGCGAAGCTCGAAGGTTCTCGTTCTCGGCCCGCAAGCGAGCCAATTCGCCCTCGGCGTCCCGTTCCATGGTCATGATCTCCGCCTTTCTCGATTTCTGCCACCGACCGCGCGCCAGCCACGCTGAGCAATGGGCCTTTCCACCTCTTCAAGAGACTATGGCGTCTGAGCGGCATCGCCAACTGGCGGCACCGCGACCACTGGTACGAAGTCGGAGGATCTGGCTGCCCGCACGGAACAGGTCCTGCGTCGGCCCGCTGAGGGTTGTGCCTAGAGTCGGGGAATGAGCACCATTGACGAGAGGCGGGCAGCGAGGCTCAAGAAGGGCCGGAAGCGCAGGCGGTCGGTGGAATCCGCTGCCGTCGCCGGCGTCGTTTACGCAGTGCTCACCGTTATCGCCTTGATCCTCATCACCCGATTCCCGGAGCTCACCCTCTCCGACGAGGATGTCACCGCCTGGTTTGATGAGACCGATCACAAAGCTGTGCTGGTTCTCGGCCTCAATCTGGCGGCTGTCTCTGCGATCGCCTTCCTATGGTTCGTGGCGGTGATCCGGCGTCGCTTGGGTGACCTGGAAGACCGGTTCTTAGGCACGGTGTTCTTCGGATCCGCCATCGTGTACGTGGTGATCTGGCTGGTCTCCGCCGCCATCCTGGCTGCCCCCGCCGTCGCACTCACGATCCTCGAGACAGGAGCCGTCGACGGGGCTACCGCCACTCTCGCGTGGGGGTTCGCGGCGGCACTGGTCCTGGTCGTAGCACCTCGCATTCAAGCGGTGTTTGTGTTCACGACATCGACGATCATTCTGCGCTCGGCTGTGCTCCCGAGGTGGCTTGCCCTCTTCGGGTACGTAGTCGGAGTGATCCTCTTGACTGTGCCGCTCATTACGCAGCCCACCGGTGTCGGATTCCCGGTGTGGGTCCTGGTCGTCAGTGTCACCATCCTTCTGTCCCGACCACGGAACGACGACGCTTGAGCACTCACAGTGGCAGGGCACTAAGCCGGCAACCCAGCAGGATGGGGGTTTGCTGGGTAGAACGCGCCGGGTCCGACCCGGTTAATCGGTGGTGCCTTCTTCCCCAGAAGGCCGGTGGCCGGGTTCACCCGCGGCATCGTCAATGAGGAACACGCGCCGAAACTCCCCGGCCAAAGCAACCAGCGGTATGGCGAGGATTGCGCCGAAAGCTCCGGCCACCAGCACTCCGACCGTGCTCGAGATGAATACAACGAATGTGGGCATCTGGATTGTTTCGCCGACAAGCCAGGGTCGCATCAGGTTTTCTCCGGTGTTGAACACGAACAACGACAGCAGCAGCGTGAGCCCCCCGTCTCCACCACCGCCGGTGCCGAGCGCTACGAACACTGCAACTGCGCCGGCGATGATGGCGCCGACGTAGGGGATGAACGAGACGACGAACGTGAGAACGGCGATCGGTACCACCAGCGGTACTCCGATCAGCCACAAGCCGAATCCCATCGCGATGGCGTCGAAAAGGCCGATGAGGGCCTGCCCTTTCCAATAGTTCCACAGGACCGTCGAGTACCGATCAAGGAAGGCATCGGTCTTCGCTTGGAGGTCGGTGCTCACGGATGCGACGACCCAGGCACGGAACTTATCCCAGTCACGCAGCCCGAAATAGAGCGTCATGAGGAAGATGAGCAGCCCAACGAAGAACGCGCCCAGCGCGGCTACACCCTTGGTCACGCCACCGACCAGGACATCCGTGACGGACCTGGCGAGGCCTCCGAGGCTATTTCTGATGTCGGCGACCTGGGCGTCGGTCAATCCACTAACCCGATCATCCACCCAGCCCGCAATCACCACCGTCGCATCGGTGATGCCGCGCCTCATCGCGTCCCAGTTCGCGGCGATCGATGCCGTTATGAGCCAGAAGGCCGCAACCAAAATAGCCAGGGCCAGTAAGAGCACCAGCGCGGCTGCCGCGGACCCAGGCATTCTCTCTTCGAGCCACTTGAAAAGGGGTCGGCCGACCGGAACAACGACGACGGCAAGGAGGGCCGGCACGATCACTGCGGCCAGAGTGATGCCAACGAGTGTGACTACGGCGGCCAGGGCAAGCACGACCAGAATCCGCCATGATTTGTCTGCCGCGCTATTGAGCAGGCCCGGTGTCTCAGTCATGGCGTCTTGTGCGACAGAGCACTAGTCGCCGCCCGGAACGAGCCAGTTCAGCACGCCGCTCACCAGGCTGATGATGACGGCAGCTCCCGTGGCAGTGAGCAGGCGTTCGACCAGGCGGCCCTCGATCACGAACGCCTCCACAACCCAGGTCGTGATAATGACCATGAAGCCGTTCACCACCAGTGTGAAGAGGCCCAGGGTCGCCAGCCGCACCGGGAGGGTGAGCAGCTTGGCGATCGGCCTGATGAAGGTGTTGACGACCGCAAAGACGACTGCGACCACTGCGAAGGTATCGATTCCGCCATCGATCGTCATGCCAGGTAGCACGGCCGTCGCAACCCAGACGGCGAACCCGTTGACGGCCAATTTGATTAACAGTCTCATGAGAGATCCCCTGGTTCCAGGTTGTCGAGCTCGGTGGCGGCCTCAGCCAGCGCCGCTCGTTGCTCGTCAGTCATTTCCGAGCCGTGGCGTTTTGCAACCCGCGTTAGATCACCGATCCGAGCCACGACGGCGCCCAGATCCTCCGCCAGCAGTTCGTCCGGGGCCCGCTCGTCGAACGCCAGCACGGCCGTCGGCACATTGGGGTAGACCTTGTCGTCGCCCATGGCCTCCAGCGCACCGCTCGCCGCCAGCAGATCGCGAACCGGCTGATAGACGCTGGCAAGCATCAACTCGACTTCTATTCCGGAGAGCTCGGCAGCGAGCTCCTCGAGCATCTCTGCACCCGGCACGTCGAGATCGTTCGTGAGCTCGAGGTCGAGCAACAGCGCGGTGATTGGCTCCTCTGCCGATTCCACCCGATCCCGAATGGCCTCGCGCAGCGAGGCGGCGTTCGCGAAGAAGATACCTTCATCGGGCCGCAGGATCATCAATCCCGAGGGGTGAACCCCTTCTGGATGACTGATCAGACTCCGAAACTCCAACGTTCCCGGCAGTCTTCCCAATTCGCTGATCCTGGGTTGCCGGGTTCTCAGGATGAGCGCAAGCAGTGAGGCGAAGACGGCGATGAGCAGGCCAAAGAGGATCTCTTCGAAGGTGAGAACGCCGATAAGTGCGATCATCGCCAGCCAGAAGTCGGTTCGACGGAGTCTGTGAAGGCGCTGTAATTCTCCTAACTTGAACATGCCCGAGACGGCCACGATCACGATGGCTCCCAGCGCCGCCTCGGGAAGGTTCTCGAAGAGAGGAGTAAGAAACAGCGCGACCAGCACCGTGGCTGCCGCAGCGATAACGCCTGCCACCTGGCTCCGACCCCCGGCGGCATCGGCGGCTGCCGACTTGGAGAGGCTGGCCCCGATGGAGAATCCTTGAAAAGCGCCGGCTCCGAGGTTGGCGGTGCCCATGCCAATGAGCTCCTGGTCCTCGTCGATCCGGTAGCCGTGTTTAGCGGCGAGACTTCTGGCTGGGCCGATGGCCTCGGCAAACATGACAAGCGTGATGGCGAGGGCTCCTGGTATGAGCGAGGCTACGTCTGCCCATGCTACGTCGGGTAGCTGGGGCGCCGCCAGGCCGGCAGGTATGTCGCCCACCACGTGGACTCCGTGCATTTCGAGATCGAAGATGGTCACCACCGTGATGCCGTATACGAGCGCCACCAGTGCGGCCGGAACACGATGAAACCACCGCTCCAGTACCAGCATGAGGGCGACCGTGGTTGCCCCCATCACCAGCGTCCGGCCGTGAGTATCCCCCAGGTCGCGGATCAGATCAAAAAGGCGCTCCCATGAGTTCCCCTCGCCCGATTCCAGGCCGAACAACTTGGGGAGCTGCTTGATCATGATGAACAGGGCCACGCCGGAGACGAAACCGGCGAGCACCGAGCCCGAGAAGAATCGGGCGATGCGGCCCAAACGGAAGACGCCCGCCAGAATACCCGCCGTGCCGGCGAGGATGGCCAATAGCGCCGTCAGGGCAGCGAACTCCTCGGGGCCGGCCGGCCCGAGCTGGCCGATGATTGAGGCTGACATCACCGCGACGGCCGACGACACGGCGACCACTAGCTGTCGCGATGTGCCAAACGCGGCGTAGAGCAGCAGGCCAATGGGGGCGGCGTAGAACGCAGCTTCGGGCCCCACTCCGGCCAGCTCGGCATAGGCCATACCCTCGGGGACGAGCAGGGCCATGATGGTGAGGCCGGCGATGAGATCGGCGGCGAACCAGCGCGGCTGATATTCCGTGATCCAGGAGAGAATGGGAACGTAGCGTTTCATCGCGTCAGGCGGCTCGTGACGGGGAGTCCGTGCCAGGGCGGCGGGGAGTTCCGGTACCTCTCATTCGGGCCAGAGGCCATGTTTCTTCACCCTCCTGTGTGCTCGAACCCAGCGGGCTTCGGTGCCCTTACCAGACTCCGCCCGTCGCTGGTGTCAAGTGTTCCCGTCACCAGCACGCGTGCCGGAAAGATGCCAAACTGAGTTCCGCTGCGCGACCACTGGAGGAGCCGTTGACTGGACTTGAATGGGTGTTGATCCTGGGCCTGGGTGCCATCTATTTCGCATTGATATTCACCGTCGCTGTGGTGACCTTTCGTAAGGGACACATGGCTTTTTTCATCATTGGCATCTTCCTTCCGATCTTTTGGCTGATTGGTGCGATGCTGCCGCCCAAGCCGGGCAGTGGCTATCAGGGACCAATCTGACAATCCACCTCGCAGTGCCAGATCGATGCTGTGCGCACATACCGTTCTATCCGACCGCGTTGCATACGAACCATCGCGAGACCCTGAGACCCTTG
>Ga0255057_10001565_pt1 | contig 12733 bp, 12 predicted proteins | sample Cases_109_6_MG_FD_189022 | JGI IMG/M metagenome (GOLD analysis project Ga0255057, IMG submission 189022) | Seawater microbial communities from Amundsen Gulf, Northwest Territories, Canada - Cases_109_6 | ecosystem: Environmental > Aquatic > Marine > Gulf | place: Canada: Northwest Territories... | reverse complement strand
CGGACCGCTTGAAAGCCAAGAGGCGGACCCCGGGTGTGATTATCATGTCAGAGAAGCCTCCAAATCGAAAGCACCTTCATTTCCCCGTATCGGGGTGAGGTACCCCTTCCCCCGGGCATTTTCCAGGTTTATTCCCCCCGCTCACACCCCCTTTTCAGGAGAGGCCTGAATGAAAAAACCGCATCTTTTTGCCCCCGGCCCGACACCCGTCCCTTCCGACGCCGTGTTGGCGATGGCCCGTCCCATTCCCCACCATCGGGCTCCGGAGTTTGAAGCTCTCCTTGCCGAAGTGCGGGAAGGCCTCAAGCACCTGTTCCAGACGACAGAGGAGGTTCTCCTCTTCGCCGCGACGGGGACCGGAGGGATGGAGGCAGCGGTGGCAAACACACTGTCGCCAGGCGACACGGCGCTGGTCATCCGAGGAGGAAAGTTTGGCGAGCGATGGGGAGAGATTTGTCAGGCCTACGGCATCACATTCACACCCATCGACGTTCCCTACGGGAAAGAGGTAGACCCGGCACTCGTCGCTGCTGCTCTCGAGAAGGATCCCAAGATCTCTGTCGTCTTCAGTACCCATAGCGAAACCTCGACGGGTGTTCTTCACGACATCCATGCCATTGCCCAGGTTGTCCGAAAGACCCCGACCCTCTTGGTAGTCGATGCGATTACGAGCCTGGGCGTTGTAGATCTCGCGATGGATGCTTGGGGTGTGGATGTCGTGGTAACCGGCTCCCAGAAGGCTCTCATGCTGCCTCCCGGCCTTACCCTGGTGGGAGTAAGCCGAAAGGCGTGGGAAGCGGTGGAGCGTTCTCGCCTCCCCAAGTACTATTTTGATTTCCTCGCAGAGCGAAAGAACCTGAGCAAGAACCAATCCCACTTTACTCCGGCCATCTCGTTGGTTCTCGGGCTTCAGGAGACCCTCAGGATGATCCGAAGCGAAGGGCTTCAAAAAGTCTTTCTCCGACACGAGCGGCTCGCGACCGCCATGCGCGCGGGGGTCACGGCCCTTGGCCTGGAACTCTTTGCGGAACGACCAAGCCCGGCGGTGACCGCTGTCAAAGCTCCGCAAGGCATCGACGGCACAGCGATTGTGAAGACGCTCCGCGAGAAGCATGGTATGACCATCGCCGGAGGACAGGGATCGCTCAAGGGAAAAATCTTCCGATTGGCTACGATGGGGTACGCCGATGCCTCGGATGTGATTGTCGCGCTCTCCGCATTGGAACTCACGCTTTCTGAGCTGGGCTACCCAAGCAAACCGGGCGAGGGAATTCGAGCTGCCCAGGAAGTCCTCAGGCATTCGGAAGGATAAAGATAGGGAGAATGTAGACGACATCATGGAGAGACCGATGCGAGTTTTGGTGACCGATGATCTGTCTCCGCGAGGCGTCGAGGTACTCCGGCAGACTCCGGACATTCAGGTAGACGTCAGACCAAAGACGAAACCTGAAGACCTTGTCCAGATCATCGAGCAGTACGATGCCCTGATCGTCCGAAGCGCCACAAAGGTGACCGCCGATGCGATTCGGGCAGGGAAACAACTCAAAGTGATTGGCCGGGCGGGAGTTGGGGTAGATAACGTCGATGTGGAGGTGGCGACCGCCCAGGGGGTCGTTGTGATGAACACCCCCACGGGCAACACCATCACCACTGCCGAGCACACCATATCCCTCCTCTTGGCCCTCGCTAAGAATGTTCCCCAGGCAGTGGGCTCCCTGAAGGCGGGACAGTGGGCGAAGGGAAAGTTTCTGAACATTGAGCTCTACAACAAGACCTTGGGAATCATCGGACTTGGGCGAATCGGTTCCGAGGTTGCCAAACGGGCCAAGGGCTTTGCCATGCGTGTCATTGCCTACGATCCCTTCATCTCGGCCGAGGTGGCCAGCCGCATCGGCGTGGAACTGACCGACCCGGAAGAGGTTTACCGGCAAGCGGACTTCATCACCCTCCACGTGCCTTCCGGCCCTGACACCTATCACATGATTAACCGCGAGACCATCAGCCAGATGAAACCGGGCGTGCGAATCGTGAATTGCGCCCGGGGAGGTATCGTGGAAGAGGAGGCCCTCTACGACGCCATGGTGGCCGGACACGTGGCGGCCGCTGCCTTTGATGTGTTTGAGGATGAACCCGCTACGACCAGTCCGTTGCTTTCCCTGGAGAACTTCATCGGCACCCCCCACCTGGGCGCTGCAACCGCTGAAGCCCAGGAAAACGTCGCCGTCGCCATTGCCCAACAGGTGGCGGGCTATCTCACCCGGGGGATCATTCTGAACTCGGTGAACACGCCGTCAATCGAGCCAGAACTCTTAGCCAAGATTCAGCCGTATCTCACGTTAGCGGAAAAACTCGGGCGGCTCGACTCGCAGCTCGTCGAGGGTCGGTTCCAGGAGATCCGTATTGACTACACCGGGGAGGTGGCGAGCTACGACACCTCGCCTCTGACGGCAGTGGTGGTAAAGGGGGTGCTTGACTCTATCACTTCTGGGGCCATCAACATGGTTAATGCTCTCCCCTTCGCTCGACAGCGGGGGATCCGCGTGGTGGAGTCAAAAAGCAGCCAGGAAGAGGACTACGCCAGCCTCATCTCCGTCGTCATCCAGACCGACCGAGGACAATGCGTCGTCGCCGGAACTTTGTTCAGCCGGCGGGAACCCCGTGTGGTGAGGATTGATGAGTTTTCCCTCGAGGCTGTACCGGAAGGACACCTGCTCGTTTTCTCCAACCTGGATGTCCCGGGCGTGATCGGGAAGATTGGCACCCTCCTCGGTCAAAACGAGGTCAACATCGCCGGCATGAACCTAGGCCGAGAGAAGCCGGGCGGCAAAGCGCTTTCCGTCGTCAACGTAGACAGCCCGATTCCGACGCCCGTCCTCGATGAAATCCGGCGGATGCCTAACATCGTCTACGCCAAGGTGGTAAAGGTCTGAGGTGATCCCCACCGCCATTCCTAAAGGGGTTCGGGGCCTCTCCCCGCCCGAGGCAGCCCGCCTCAGGTGGGTAGAGAAGACGCTCCTGACTGTTTTTCATCGCTGGGGGTTTCGCGAAATTCTAACCCCCACCTTTGAATACCTAGAGGTCTTCGCCCACGGGACGGGGGACGGCGACCAGGGGAAAACCTTCAAGTTCGTGGACCGACAGACCGGTCTCCTCCTGGCACTGCGATCTGATCTGACCCCCCAGGTCGCACGGATGGTGGCTGCGACGATGCAACATGACCCTCTCCCCCTTCGCTTGGCCTACTCTGCCTCTGTCTTCCGCCATGAGGAACTCCAGGGAGGACGGCACCGGGAGTTCTTTCAGGCCGGGGTAGAGCTCATCGGCCTCGATCGGCCCGAGGCGGATGCCGAGATGATTTCCATGGCAGTCGAGGGATGCCAGGAAGTTGGGATCCCCCGCTTTCAGATCGACGTCGGACAAGTGGAGTATCTCCGAGGGATGCTAAACGCGCTGAACCCGTCCCCCGAGCTTCGTCGAAAGATCCTCTCGGCCCTCCGACGGAAGGACGCCGTGGAACTCGAACTCACATTGAGTCCCCTTCCTGTCGAGGACAAACTGAAAGAGGGGATACTAAACCTGACCACTCTCTACGGTGGCGAAGCGGTGCTGGAAAAGGCGAAGGCCTGGGCGGTCACAGAGCAGTCCCGACTTGCCCTTGAAAACCTCATACAGGTCTACAAAATCCTCAAGACATACGGCCTGGCCGAGCACATCATTATTGACCTCGGAGAGACGTACGCTTTTGACTACCACACCGGTGTCGTTTTCCAAGTCTTCACCGAGGGCTTGGGCTCCCCCATCGGGGGTGGTGGCCGGTACGACAACCTGATTGGCCACTTCGGCTATCCTTGCCCCGCCATCGGATTTGCCTTCGAGATGGAGAAGGTTCTGGCCGCACTCGAGGTGGAGGGTATCCTTCCGGCGGATCAGGGCCCGGACTTCCTCATAATCGACTTTAATCCGGACAAGCATCAGGCTCTTCACCTGGCCCAGACCCTGCGGAGTAAGGGCTATGCTGTCGCAAGGGACATCATCCAGCGCGACCAGGCGGGGTCACTTGATTATGCTCGGGTGAATGCAATCCCCCGAGTAATCATCCTAGGGCTCGAAGGAATTCCCCGGAACGAACTCAATCTGCGCGATCTCATGACGGGGACCGAAACAACACTCCCCTTTGCAGAGTTTTGCCAACACGTCAAAGATGGGACTCTCCAATGGCCAACGTGATCGTGGTGGGCACCCAGTGGGGCGACGAGGGGAAGGGAAAGATTGTTGACACCATCAGCGAATCTTTCGACGCCGTGGCCCGCTATCAGGGGGGAAACAACGCGGGACACACGGTGGTCGTGGGGAGGGAGAAGGTGGTCCTGCACCTGGTTCCCTCCGGAATCCTCCGGAAAGGGAAAACGTGCATCCTAGGAAACGGGGTGGTGGTCGATCTTCCGGGGCTCACCCACGAACTCAACCAGCTCCGCCGCCTGGCCGTGGATCCGGAGGGGCATCTCTTCATCGGAAAAAATGCCCACCTGGTTCTCCCGTATCACAAGATTCTGGACAGGGAACGGGAGCAAAACACCGCCCGACCCATCGGGACCACCGGACGCGGGATCGGTCCGGCGTACTCCGATAAGGTGGCCAGAGTGGGAATCCGAATCGGGGATCTCCTCGATCCGGCCCTCTTCCGAGGTCGACTGTGCGCCAACTTGTCCGAGAAGAAGGCTCATGCCCCGAAGGAAAGCGCCCTCCACACCCTCGACCCCGAGACCATCTTTGACGAACAGATGGTCCACTTCGCCGAGGTCCAGCCCTTTCTCGTAGATGCCTCGGCGGTTCTGAACGGGATGATTGAAGAGGGCAAGAATATTCTTTTTGAGGGAGCGCAGGGGACACTCCTGGATATAGATCTGGGAACGTATCCGTATGTCACCTCAAGCAGTGCAACAGCTGGAGGCGCCTGCATTGGAACCGGGGTCGGACCGTCCCGGATTGACGGAGTCTTGGGTGTCATGAAGGCCTATACGACGCGGGTGGGAGAGGGTCCATTTCCCACGGAGCTCGGGGATCGTACCGGCGAGGAACTGCGTAAGCGCGGAGAAGAGTTTGGGGCCACCACGGGGAGGCCCAGGCGATGCGGGTGGCTCGACGCAACCTCCCTCCGATATGCCATCCGGGTAAACGGTATAACCACTCTGGCACTCACGAAGCTGGATGTCCTAGACTCCTTCCCGGTGGTTCAGATTTGTCTGGCGTATCGGTACCGTGGACAAACCCTGGAGGGATTTCCCAACGAGACCGACATCCTCCAGGAATGCCAGCCGCTTTATGAGGAGATAGAGGGATGGCAAGAGAGCACGCTGGGGCGCCAGTCCATTGGGGAACTCCCGAAAAAGTGTCGGGCATTTTTGGATCGCTTGGAAACCATGCTCGGCATTGACATCTCGCTCATCTCCACGGGTCCCGAGCGGGACCAGACCATTCTTCTGCCGACCCCATCCTTCAAGCAGTGGGGCTTGATCTAGCGCGGCCCATGCAAGATATTCTTCCAATCGAGGTCTGGCTCGTCTGAGCTATCTTTCCAGCCAGGAAATGCTTGGGCTTGACACACCATATAAAGGTAGGCGATATTAAGGCCCCCCCTGAGGCAATCTCCTCGGGGGTCCCACACGGGTTCTGGCCAGGACAGGAATTCTCTTTTTACCTCTGGCCCATTTTATGAAGCACTCCAGAAGCGTCCCTGCGGTGAAACACATCAAGTAACCGAACAATTCTTCAGAGGATCGAGACCCGATATGAACTGCCTCATCATCGCTGCAGGACGGGGGAGACGGTTTTTCTCGCAAACGGACCCCAAGCCGCTTATTCGACTGTTGGGATTGCCCCTAGTCGAACGGGTCATTCTCACCGCAAACAGTGCCCGGCTGAATGACTTCTTTGTGGTCAGCGGGTACAATGGCGAAAGAGTCCGTCACGCCTTGGACCGCATGGCTTCTTCCCGAAACGTAAGAATCAGCCATCTAATAAACGAAGACTGGGAGAAGGAAAACGGTTTCTCCGTTCTCAAGGCAAAGACGGTCCTGAATGACAATTTTATCCTCATAATGGCGGACCACATCCTCGATGAATCAATCTTACTGTCCCTTAAGAATCGATCCATCGGCGAAGATGAGGTCATCCTGGCCGTTGATTACAACATCCATGGAAACAAGTTTGTGGATCCCCATGATGTAACGAAGGTGCTGGTTGAGGACGGCCTCATCCTGGACATCGGCAAGGACATCAAGAAGTATAACGCGTACGATACCGGGGTTTTTCTGTGTTCACCCGCCATATTTCCTGCCATTGAGGAAAGCGTGCATCGTGGTGTTGGCTCACTTTCCGGGGGAATTCGGGTACTGGCTCAAAAAGGGAAGGCCAAAGCGGCTGACATTCAGGATGCGTTCTGGATTGATGTGGATGATGACATGTCGCTCAGGAAGGCCGAAGGTCAACTCTTAGCCACGTTGGAAAAGCCTTCTGACGGCGTGATCTCACGATACCTCAACAGGCCCCTCTCGACCAGAATCACTAAACATCTCTTAAAAACCACGATTACCCCCAACGGTGTCTCCTTCTTTTCATTTGTCCTCTCGATGCTTGGCGCGGTTTTCTTCTTTTTCGCAGGATATATTCCGCTCCTCATTGGCGCCACACTGGCACAACTTGCCTCGGTCATTGATGGTTGTGATGGGGAGATTGCGAGACTAAAATCCCGAATGACGGAATTTGGTGGGTGGTTTGATGCCGTCCTCGATCGCTATGCTGATGGATTTCTCCTCCTCGGCTTGACGTATCATGTCTACTCTCCGAATAAGGATTTTCTGATTATCGTTATCGGCTTTCTGGCAATTCTCGGGACATTCATGAACAGCTATACCGCTGACAAGTATGACCAATTCATGCAAAGAAAACTTGGTCGGGGAGAGCATTATTTTCGAATGGGCCGTGATGCCAGAATCTTTCTCATCTTTCTTGGAGGTTTGGTGAATCAGCCCCTTTCGATTTTGGTTCTTATTGCTCTGTTCATGAACACAGAAAACATCAGGAGGATGCTCGCTCTATACAAAAGCGAATCGTGATCTGTCGCCTGCACGCTCCGTGGCCCTCCCAATGAACCGCTTCCGGTCCCGGGGAGCCCGAGTTGAAGGGGGAGGCCCGGGTCGGAAATCTTCTACTGAAGGCCGCAAGGCGACGGCGGATGCTATTCGTCCTTGAGTGTCGTGCCCCCATTGCTATAATGAGCCTGTGACCCGTTAGCTCAGCTGGCAGAGCACCTGCCTTTTAAGCAGGGGGCCGCAGGTTCGAATCCTGCACGGGTCACCAACCTCATTGGTAGCCCAACGTCCTCTAGGACCCTCACCAAGCCCTCTCATCCCTCCGGCCAACTCCTCTAAGAGAAAGTGCGCCAGGTAGACCATAACTGAGTGGTCTTTTTGCCACCGTGCGAATACAGGCCAGTTCAGTCGCGTGCGTAGATTCAGCTAGTTACTATAAGGGGGAGGTGGTCCGCATTTTGCACTGTATCTACACTCGTATCTTCGGGATGTGTAGAGCGAGTGCAGGGCAAAGATCGGCCCTGCGTAGGGGGTGAAGGGATGACTTCGAAAGAGTGGGCAATTCAGGCCTTCGAGACGTGTGAGCATGGCGGAATGATTTGTATGAGCTGTGCGGAGAAAGCTATCGTTGCTGCGATCGAGGAAGATCGACGGCAGGGGGTACGCGAGGCTCATGATCAGAATGCCGATGGGCAGCTAGTCGGCAGCGTCTCCTCTCCTACACGAGGCTGAAATCGGCTTGGGCTCCATTAATGGAGCCAAGTGTTCGTCGTTGTCATCCATTCAATAGACCACGGAACCTCTTCCTTTTGGGGGATTCCCTGACGATCAGTCGGGAATCCCCTCTTTCTTCCCTGGCAATCCCCAACACAGACGAGATCTAGCTGTTGACAGTCAGCGATCAGCGGGACAATTACCCATCGGCTGTCTGCACGCCCAAGGGGACCGGCTTGCCGCCACCCATCGAATCCGATAGAACAATCGAACCCTAGCTCAATCGTCGCACCGGTTTCAAACGCGGAGGGACAATCCTGATTGTCATCGTCAAAGGGAAGGGAGGCAACGATGAAGCCAGAAGGTCAGGATCCTCTGTATCGGACCCTCATCGCCGCCACTCTGGGCCATCTCATGCTCGGCGTTGCCAGGGAACTCTATCCTCACCGTAGATACTTTGACCTCGTCTCTACAGAAAAACAGACTGTCACTGAGCATGTTCAGAAACTCCTCGATGAGGCCCGGGCCACTCTTGAGGGACCACAGATTCTTTCTCCGCCCGGAAAAATGGACTTTCCTCCCCAGCGAGAGGAGGAGTATCTTTAGGGCTTCTCACCAGGCCAGGGTCTTGTTAGACTACAGGCTTATTACACCAATGCAGACCGAAATCTTCGATTCAAGAAGGGGGATGACCAATGACGGAGATCAAAATACCGGACACAACGAACTGGGGTGAACCTGATTGGGGCATTCGCGTTCCGCCCCGAGATGGCGGGGGGATTGACCTGCGGGACTGCTTTGTGGGTCAAGCGGGCGAGGTGCCAGAAGATGCCCCACCTCATTGGGGACTCGCCCAACGAGGCTCGGTGGTGGACCCTCACACTCCGCATTTTGATTTTCCGGTAAACAAGAAAGCGGTGGTCTGGGCCGAAAACATCGCTGACCTGGTGGAGCAGGCCAAGGCGGGAAAGTGGGATGCGACCACCGACATTCCGTGGCAGGACCTCAAACCCTTGCCGGAGGATCTGGAGCGGGCAACCTGTCAGATCTGCACCTTCATGATCCAGAACGAATACCTGGCTCTGTACCTCCCCGCAAAGCTGCTGACCCGGGTGGACCCCCGCTTCACTGAGGTCATCCTTTTCCTAGCGAGTCAGGTGGACGACGAGGCACGTCACGTGGAGGTCTTCACCAAGCGCGCGTTGGCCAATGGTGGGGGCCTCCAGTACGTCTCGGCCGCGACCGAGTGGTCCCTGAAGAGCCTCCTCAACCAAGAGGACTTCACCAGCGCCTCCTTCCTTCTCCACATCCTCGGGGAGGGAACTTTTATGGAACTCCTGATGTTCCTCGAAGAAGTGGCCCCGGATCCGGTCACCGCCCAGATCTTCAAGTTGGCCCGGCAGGATGAGGGCCGGCACGTGGGATACGGAGTATCCCACCTTACCTATCATCTCAAACAAGATCCGGCCCTGGTACTGCAGCTCTACCAGGCGGCTGAGGCAAGGGCCGCCTTTCTCCGGCAGGCCGCCGGGGCCAGCCCCTTCGTTCAGCATGCTTTGGCAGTCCTCGCAGGTGGCGGCTCGGCTCCCGAGCAGGTGGCCGAAGGACGCGAGCGGGTCAGGGAATTGTACAGGGAGATGCATGCCACCCGCGTAAAGCGCCTAGTCCAGGTGGGCTTTCAACGGGGAATGGCCGAGCGGATTTCGAACCTGCACGGCGGAGCCGTCCCCAACTTTATGTGACGAGGAAACTCCCATGGGCACAGTACACAAGCAAATTGGCAAGGACGGTAACTTCGAATGGGAAGGTATCGAGATAGAACCCTATCAAGGGGGCGGAGCTAGCGAGGGGAGTTGCCGCCACGTCATCATCGGGCCGACGGATGGGGCACAGAATTTTGCCATGCGCTACTTCGAGATCCCGCCCGGTGGTCAATCCTCGTTCGAACATCACCTCCATGATCAGGGGATCATGATCATGAAAGGCCGGGCACGGGTCCTTCTGGGATGGGAGATCCACGAGATCGGGCCCGGTGATGTCATTTATATTCCCCAGCATGAACAGCACCAGTTCGAAAGTATCAGCGACGAGCCCTTAGGCTTTCTCTGCGTTATCCCCTCCAAGGAGTGGCTCCAGAAGATCCAGACCTTGTAGGAAGGACAGGCTGCGGAGCCCGTCGATCTCCCTCTCTCTCACTTCTTGCCTTGCTCTAGATCCTCTTCGGAAGAAATTTCGCTGGAATCTCATTACGACTAAGGCTAACCTACAGGGGCTTTCGCGCGTCCACTGGACCAAGGGAAATCGAGACGAGGAGACGGAATGGCGACAGCTATGATTCAACTGAGCCCTCGTTCTTGAGACGCTAAAAAAAAGAAGGGGTGGAAATGGAAGGACCGAAACAGCCATGTCCCAAGTGTGGAGGATCTTCCTGGATCGAATACGGGAAGGAGACGGACGAGGTCTACGTCTTCGCCCTGGTAGCCGGCAAGCGGCTATTGGATGGAACGTTCGAAACAGATCTGAGCAGGGTTCTGACGGTCAGCCCCTTTAGCTGTCCGCAGTGTGGATATCTCGAACTATATAAGATGTAAATACCCAGTAGGAGGCCCGATCCACAGATTGCCGAATGTCCTACTGAACCACAACAATCCGGAGGGCAGTGGGTGGCCCGGGCTGCGTTCCGTCCTTGTGGTATTCCACGGTGACCCATTGGCCGGTTTCGAGGGGGAGTGGCGACAAGGCCTTTGAGGTGATTTCAGTGTTGGGGGTGATCCGAAACACGTGGTCGATCAATCGTTCTCGGGAACGTACCACGAAATATTCCCGCTCCCGATCAATCTCAACAATCCTCCCTTGCCACTCTTGGACTTCGGCCCGCGTCACAGCACAGGCCGCAGCCATAACCAGGAGGGCCACTAGTAGAACTCCTGTAACAGCTCGTCTCACCCATTTATCATAGCAAGGATCGGGATATCGGCCAATCCCTCCTCCGCTCAGCGGACTTCTTAACTGCCTAGATCTGCGAACAGCCCGACGCGATCTGAAAGAACTCTCAGCCGATAAGCCATTGACACAGGTCCGAGAACAAGTATACTGGCCTCCCCGAAGAACTCCAGACCACAGGAGGAGCGGAATGGAACTAGTTGTTTTCGAGGTCCTCTGGTTTGGGGTGATCTTGGGTGTCATTTGGCTGGCCAGCCGGAGGGCCCGTCGGGAACTTCAAGATTAGCCTCTCGAAAGTTCCTGCCGCGGAAGCCTGGGCCGCGTGGGACCGCAACCAAGGAAGTTCCATGATTACCGAGTACCTCTTTCTCAGCCCGAGCGGCGAGGTCATGTCTAGTCTCCACGAGATCCGCCGGTACGTTGAAGAGCATTATGCCGACCACCGTCTCTGTCCCCACTGCGGGTGCTACCTCATTCCGAGCGGGCAGACCCACTGGTTCCTTTTCCGCGTGTACCGGTGCGCCAACAGCATTTGCTCTGCCTCTCTCAACACCTTCAAACTCCGGCCTCTCAGGCGACGGCAGGTCGGGTAACCCACACCCCTCTGTTCCGGCAACCCCACCCGGGATCGCTGCTTGTTTACAGATCCGGGCGGTACAGACACCGTTCTGCGCTCAGATCCTATTCTTCGGGAAAGAGTGGTTTGCCGCAGGCCGGACACAGGGCAACCGAAGGGCCGGGCCTTGCCTCATCGATCTGCCCGCTCCATCCACAAGAAGGGCAATTCACCGGAAAATCCATACTTGCGCCATGGGGAGGAGCTCAGTCCCCCCTCAGGTCTTCAGGCGTAGTAATGTACGGGCCTTCACAGACCCGCTTGATGGCGCCGGCCGGGCCCTGACGCGCCTCTTTATCAAATACGGTGAGGAGATAGGCAAGTCCCGCCACCACGAAAGTAGCCCCACAGGTCGCCGCACGGAGCGGAACTTGGCCAGCACTCACGAGCACGCTGGTCGCCTTTAGGGCTGCACCCTCGACCCCAGATTCTCCTGACGGGGTGCCCTTGGCCTGTTTCTGCTCCGCGGACCCTTGAGACTGTTCCTGGGGTTCGACTTGGGCGAGAGTACGGGCGGGCATCCCCGCGACCAGCCCAACGATCACAGAAAAAACCACCACGTGCCCTCTCAAGAAACCTACCCTCATCTCCGTTCCCTCTACGTCCTCAAAGAATCCACAGGAAACAACCCCAATTATCTTCTCGTGTTTCGTTCCGCTCTGTCAACGTCCTTTTTCCACAGACAACAGTGATGCTGAATACGCCTATGCATGCCCATCCCCGGAGCCCTTCCGACTTGCGATTCCAAGACAGATGTGCTATCTGTGATCGAACTTTATGACAGCCGACATGGACCCCATCGTCTAGCCTGGCCTAGGACACCGCTCTTTCAAGGCGGCAACGCGGGTTCGAATCCCGCTGGGGTCACCACTACTTAGACGATTCCACTTTGCCCACTGTAAGTCTATTGTAAGAAGGTTTTGCCCCAGGAGCCTCCTCGCTCCCCTCTCCTAACGCTGGCAACCGCAGCCGCCCGACCGCCTCTCTTACATGGGCGTTACTCACTCGGGTATAGACATCCATCGTCATTCGCATGTCCTTATGGCCCAAGATCTCCTGGACGCTCTTGGGGTCGGCTCCTGACATGATGAGGTAGCTCGCCGCCGTTCGTCGCAGATCGTGAAACCGCAGATCCCTCAGCCCAGCCTGTCTTACCGCCAGATCAAATGCCCGGTGAAAGGCGGGGGAGAAAACCGGGCGAGCCTCCTTCTCTTCCCGACTCGGTATCTCCCGGACCTTCGGGTTGAGGGGGATCGGGCTGGAGTTCCCCTTGCAGCGGCGCTGCAAGATCTCCCGAACTCGGGGGTGCATCGGAACGATCCTTGGCTCCCCCGCTTTCGTTTGCCGGATGCGGATCTCTTCCCTGGTG
>Ga0255057_10001564_pt1 | contig 12735 bp, 12 predicted proteins | sample Cases_109_6_MG_FD_189022 | JGI IMG/M metagenome (GOLD analysis project Ga0255057, IMG submission 189022) | Seawater microbial communities from Amundsen Gulf, Northwest Territories, Canada - Cases_109_6 | ecosystem: Environmental > Aquatic > Marine > Gulf | place: Canada: Northwest Territories... | reverse complement strand
CGGCTAGATCAGCGTCGAGGGTCGACCGGGCTTGATCCCAATCGGTCTCGAGCTCATCACCCAGCTCGACCACTCGACCCGATACAGAGACATCCGGTCCTACCCGTTCGAGCCCGTCGGCATTGGAGACAATCAATTCGGCCACCACGCTATCAACACCGAGTCGCTCGGCAAGGGTCGCCAAAGGAAGCCCAACCCTCAATGGGTGTCTCTCGTGCTCCGACTCAACCATCGCTCTCGCCTCTTCCAAGAGTTCGCGGAAGGCGTGATCAGACACCAGGAGATCACCGGCAGCGATGGAGGTGCTCGGATGGCCTCCCCCTGTTTGCGCGGCGAGGCTGATTGAATCGGCGGTTCCCCGAATGGCTAGCAATCGCGTAGCGAGGACATCGGGTGGGGCGCCCGGGTCAATGGTCCGGGCAGCTTCGATAGCGGCTCTAGTTGGACCAGGTTCTGGGTCCAGCACTTTCCCTCCAGCGACGACGAGCCTTCGACCGGTGTCCCTCACCACAAACCTGTCGCCAACCGTGAGCGGGATGGGCTCGGGTGTCGCCAGCATTGCGATGTCTCGGTCCAGCCCCAGTATTTCCAGAGGGTGCACCGAGCTCCCGATGTGAAGCTGATACGCGCCGCGGCGCTCGAATTCATCCACGTAACGGGCCTTCCGGATGGAAACGGCGAAGCGTGCTGACGTGACCCACTGATCGGCGAGACCCACCATGTCCCCGCGACCGACTTCGTCATGGTCGACCCCACCGAGGTTGAGTGCGACCCGGCGACCCGGCTGGATCTGGTCAACCTGCTCTTCATGACTCTGGATTCCCCTGATCCGAGCAGGTCTTTCTCCCGGATATAGGACGACGTTCTGGTCGACCGCCAAGATACCGTCAAGAAGGGTGCCGGTAACGACTGTTCCCGCGCCACTTGCTGTGAAGGACCTATCGACCCAAAGACGGGGTCGATTTACATCCTTCGTTGTGATAGCTGTTGCCAGCGCCTGAAGGTGTGAAATCAGATTGTCGAGGCCGTCGCCGGTCTTCCCGGAAACCGGCACAACCTTGGAGTTGGCGAGAGGGGTTCCCTCGAGATTCTCTGCGGTCTCGATGGCGGCAAGCTCCAAAAGCTCGTCGTCGACCAGATCTGACTTTGTCAGTGCAACGACTCCCGAGGTGACCTCGAGAAGGTCGAGGACGGCCAAGTGCTCTTCGGACTGCGGCATCCAGCCCTCGTCAGCCGCCACAACGAACAAAGCGATGTCGATGGCTTCGATTCCGGCGAGCATGTTCTTCAGATACCGCTCATGTCCTGGGACATCCACGAACGAGACCTCGGTGCCGTCCGGGAAAGTTGTCCATCCAAAGCCGAGATCGATCGTTAATCCCCGCCGCTTCTCTTCCTCCCAACGGTCTGGGTCTCTACCCGTGAGTCTCTGGATGAGAGTCGACTTGCCGTGGTCGACATGACCGGCGGTTCCGATCAGCGGCATTGACTGACGGTCTCGGCGATCACTTGGTCGAATTCGGGGTCGACCGAGCGGAGGTCGATGACCAAGGAGCCGGCTTCGCGTCTGGCAAGGATGGGCTGATCGGCTTTGACCAGGCAATCGAACAAATGGTCTTCGCCCGCCAACACGACGACCGGAGAGGGGATTGTATGGCCGGGAACACTCCCGGCGCCGATTGTCGAGTGTCCTGTATCGACTCGACCCCCCAGATTCTCCGCTAGTGCGGCCGCTCGCGTTTCCAATTCGTCCTGGGGTAGTAGGGCCTGTCTCCAGAAAGGGATCTGTTGGGCTTCTTTGTCGGCGAATGCGGTAAGCGTTGCGGTGAGAGCGGCGTAGGTGACTCCGTCAACGCGCAGGGCGCGGGCAAGGGGGTGTTTTCGAAGGAGGCCCAGTGCGGTTTCCGTTCCGACGATGATTCCTGCTTGGGGGCCTCCGAGCAGCTTGTCCCCGCTGAAGGTGACAAGATCGGCGCCGGCTTCCAGCGACTGGCGTGCGGCCGGTTCGGACCTGAGCCACGAGGGAGTCGGGAAATCCAGCCAGGGCGCGTCGGCGTCCAAAAGCCCTGATCCGATGTCGTGGATGAGTGGAAGCTTGCGGGAATGTGCCAGTTCGGCAAGGTCTCCAACACTTGCCTCTTCGGCGAAGCCCTCCACGCGGTAATTCGACGGATGAACCTTGAGGATTGATCCGCAGCGATGCAACTGAAGAGCTGTTGTGTAGTCCCCGACACGAGTCCGGTTGGTCGTGCCTACCTCGATCAGATGGGATCCACTCGCCTCCATCACATCGGGTAGTCGATAGGAGCCTCCGATCTCGATCATCTCGCCCCGGGCTACGGGGACGGCTCGCCGCGAGGAGGTGGCAGCCAGCGCTAGCAGAAGAGCCGAGGCGTTGTTATTGACGATGAGGGCATCCTCAGCTCCTGTCAGAGCCTTGAGCAGCGTGGTCACATATGACCCGCGTCTGGCACGTTGCCCGCTGTCGATGTCGAGTTCAACATTGGTGGAATGTCCGGCAGCATCGACCGCCGCGGCGATTGCTTGTCTCGACCACCTCGCCCGGCCCAGATTCGTATGCAGCAGAACCCCTGTCGCATTGATGACCGATGTGCCTGCGCTGCGTTGGAGGCCTCTCACTATCCCTGCGGCAGTATCACTCGCATCGGCTTGTTTGCCTTCGTCGATCTCACGACGGGACTGTTCGAGGGCGGTGCGCGCCACTTCGACGACTATTGGCCAAGGGAGTAATCCTTCGAGTTCCGTCGCCAGTTTGTCAACCGAAGGCAGGTCTCGGTATTGGTTGGCACTGCTCACATCGAGGATTCTGCCAGGTCGAGTCGCCTGCGTTCATAAGATGCCGACGTGGGACTCACCCCGGTCGAACCTGATCCCGCCGCGAGCGTCATCCTCCTGAGGCCCTCGGACAAGGGATTTGAGGTGCTCATGGTTCGCCGGCACGATCGTGGATTCTTCGGCGGCCTCATCGTCTTCCCCGGTGGAGGAGTCGACGATGTGGACCGATCACCATTGGCATCGAGCCTGGTTATCGGTGATCACGACGACCAGGACCACCGATCAGCCGCTCTCAGGGAGCTTGCAGAAGAGACCGGAATCCTGGCTGTCGCTCATGGCATGGAATCGGCTCCCGATCTGCGTGGCCAGCCGCTCTTTGAAGACCTGCGGAAGAACGGTGTCCGTCTGTCTGGTGATTCGCTTGTAATGGTGTCGCGATGGGTCACCCCGGAGATCGCTCCAAGACGATTCGACACCCGCTTCTACCTGCTTGCCACCTCGTCAAGTCCGACCGTGCGTCTCGACTCCGCGGAACTGGTACACCACTACTGGATCACGCCCGATGCGGCTATTGACAAGCACGAGAACGATGATTGGCCGATGATCCTCCCGACACTGGCCCATCTTCGTTGGCTTTCTCGCCGCTCTTCGGTGGATGATGCGATCGACTCGGCGCGCGGGGCCGACGGGCGCACCCTGATAAAGCCGGTCATGGCAGAGGATGGAGCGCTGATCCCGGTGCACCTGCCTGAGAGCAGCTTGGAAGGCCCCTTGTGAAGATCGACCGCGTGCTCGCCAACAATCCTGGCCCATTCACGGGACAGGGGACCAACACGTGGGTACTCGACGACGGCCAAGGAGCGGTCATCGTCATCGACCCTGGACCGGTTGACTCGAAGCATGCGAGAGCGATCCTCGACACAGTTGGCAAGCGCACGCTCCAAGCGATCCTCGTCACTCACACCCATGTTGATCACGCGCCTATGGCCAACCCTCTGGCGAGAGACTTCGACATTCCTGCCGTAGGGCATGCCCCAGGACCCTATTTCGATCCGGATATCCGCCTACTCGACGGAGCAATTTTTGATGTAGGGAGTCTTCAACTCGAGGTCATCTACACGCCGGGTCACTCCGACGACCATCTGTGCTTCAAGGCTGGTGACAGGCTTTTCACAGGCGATCACATCATTGGCGGGTCCTCGGTGATGGTCGAGGCAATGGGCCCCTATTTCAATTCACTGGAGAAGCTCAAGGACAAAGGCCTGAAGCGCTTTCATCCTGGTCACGGCGATGAGATGGATGATCCCGATGCTGTGATCGATTGGTACATCGCTCACCGATTGCAGCGCCACGCCCAAATCTATGAGGCGATTGAGTCAGGGTGCACATCTGTCGACGACATCATCGAGGTGGTGTACGCCGACGTCGACTCCTCGTTGTATCCGCTGGCTGCTCGCTCGGTGGACGCCCACCTCACGTTGCTCAAGAACGAAGGTCGAATAGCCTTGAGGAAAGACGAATTGGTTGTCCTTCCCAACGCCCCATGAAACGTATCGCCAGGATTCTCGCTTCCGTTCTCGTTATTGCACTGGCCGCACCAGCCATCGCGCAAGTTACCGACGAGGACGTTGATCGCGCGCGCCGAGAAGTCAACAACATCGTGGCGGATTCACAGGAGCTCGGTGATGCCGTCCAGCGGGCTTGGGCACGTCAGGCAGAGTTGGAGGACGAGATCTCAGACTTGAGAGGCTCGATCGAGTTCGCGCAGATCGAACTCGTCAAGACGGAAGAGCGCCTGGAGGAACTTGCGGTGGAGCTCTATATGGGGTCGACCAGCGTGGCATCCCTGTCAGTTTTGCTCAACGTCAGCGACGACGACTACGGGGCAGGACTGGAGTACCTCCGAGAGGTAAGCGGCGTCGACGACAGCGTGATCAATCAGCTGAGAATCTTTCGTAGAGAACTCGATCGCCAGACGAGTCGTCTGGCCGAGGCCTCGAATGAGCAGGTGATCGTTACCGCCGAACTGGAGGCGATGGCCGGTCAACTGCAAGAGGATCTGATTGCGGCCCAAACCGTATACGACGAACTTGTCGCCCAACAGAAGCGTGAAGAGGAGGAACGTCGCCGTCAGGAGGAGGAGCGAAGACGTAGGGAGGAAGAGGAGCGGCGCCGTCAGGAAGAAGCCGCTCGTCAAGCGACGTCTACCACCTCGCAGCAGACGACTGCAACAACATCCGTTGACTCCACGACCACCACGTCCGGTGGGAGTGACGACTCGTCGGCTACTACGACTACATCAGCCACAACCACCACAACCACCCCCACACCAACGTCGTCAGGGAACGGGACCTGCCCAGTCGCGGGAGCGGTGTCGTTCAGCGACACCTGGGGTGCACCGCGCTCGGGGGGTCGTCGGCACGAAGGTGTCGACATGATCGCCGCCCGGGGGACTCCGCTCGCCGCCATCTATGAGGGGACGATCAGAAGAATCTCCAACAGCAGTCTCGGTGGGAAATCTCTTTGGCTCAGAGCCGACAACGGAGACCAGTTCTACTACGCGCACCTGGATGACTTCGGATCAATCTCTGTGGGACAGCGAGTCCCCGAGGGCTATGTCGTTGGTTACAACGGGAGCAGCGGCAACGCTCCCAGTTGGTTGCCTCATCTCCACTTCGAGTACCACCCTGGTGGCGGCGGAGCGGTCAACCCGTATCCATTGGCTCGGTCGGTCTGTGGGTAGCCCGCCGGCGACACCCGAACGCGAGGAAGGGACCCTTGCGGGTCCCTTCTCAAGGGCCTCCCAACCCCAAGCCCTGGTTTGCACTAGTGCACGTTCTGGCGTCATTGTTGACCACGAAGAGTGGTTGTTAAAGGATGATTCCATTCATCCCCGGAGGGACTAGTCCTTTGTCCCGACAAAGTTCCTGCCACAGAGGCGAGCCGATGATCTGCGGGTCTAATGTCAGTTACCCGACATCACCAGGAGAAGAGAAGCCTTGAGCACACCCGAGTTCCCAACCGAACAGTCACAGGGAACCCCCTCCGATCTGGCGTCATGGGGGACGCGCGCTGCCGGGTTCCTCATCGACTACGCCCCAATCTGGATTGTGTCGATCTTCTTTTTCAACAGTGTGGCGTTGCGCTCACTCATCAGTCTGGTGGGTCTTGCCTACTTCGCGTACATGGGGTACCTCGATGGTCTAACCGGGCAAACACCGGGCAAAGCCATCATGGGTACCCGCGTTGTCAATCAGCAGGGGGAGTTGATTGGCAGCGGTGCCGGGATTGGTCGAAAATTCGCCCACATCGTGGATGGCATCGTCTGCGGACTTGGCTGGCTACTCCCGATCGTGGACTCCAAACGGCAGACCATCGCCGACAAGATCATGACCACGTTCGTCGTTGTGGGTATCGAGAAGAAGCCCTTCTCCGTCGATCTCTGGATGCCACCGAAGAAGTAGATCTTTTACTGCCGTTCAGGCCGCTCCGTTCTCAAGGTCGTCGAGCAGTTTGGCGATCCTGCCGGTACATGTCTCCAGTTCGGCGGGCGGCAACGCCTGGATCAGCCTGGCAACAAGTGATGAGAGGGCCTCAGCGGCGGGACCAGCCTCAGGGGTGAGCACCAAGGGCTGACCGGAGTCTCCCGCGTCGACCACCGCCGGGTCGAGCGGGATGGAACTGAGCAATGGAACACCGAGCTCGTCGGCCAGCTCCTGGCCACCACCAAATCCAAATACTTCGCCGACCATGTTCTCGACGACGCCGATGATTGGCATGTGCGAGCGTCGCGCCATGTCAGCAACCCTCACCGCGACTTTCTGCGCGGCATTCTGAGGCGTTGTGACCACCACCATCTCAGCCTGGGGCAGCATACGGGTCAACGCCATCTGGACATCACCGGTACCAGGTGGCATGTCGATGATCAGATAGTCGATCTCACCCCAATCGACCTGGGTCAGAAACTGCTCTAGCGCTTTGGAGAGCATCAAACCGCGCCACATGAGCGCCGTTTCTTCGTCCTCGATGATGAGCCCGGTGGAAACGGTCTTCACACCGTGGCCAACTTGGGGCTGAATGAGCTTGGACTCGGGATGCGCTTGCAGTCTTTCGGTCACACCGAGCATCCGTGGGATTGAGAAACCCCAAATATCGGCGTCGAGCAGGCCAACCTTGTATCCGGTCTCAGCCAATCCGGCAGCGAGGTTTACCGCTGTGGATGACTTACCCACCCCACCCTTTCCGGAGGCAACTGCGACGACGCGTGTTGTCGGGGCGACTTGCGTGGGCTGGGCGTTGTCACGGGCGCGCCGACGGGCGACGGACATGAGCTCTGCACGTTGGCCTTTGGTCATCGCGGTTGTTCGGATGTTCACGCTGCCGACTCCCGGGATCAAACCGACTTTGCGTCGTGTGTCGTCCTCGATCTGGGATCTGAGCGGGCACTCAGCGATGGTCAAGGCGAGTCCGATCTCGACTGCCGAGTCCTCGATCGAGACGTCGGTGATCATCCCTAGTTCGACGACATTGCCGCCAAGTTCGGGATCTTGAACTCCCTCTAGGGTCTTGAGCACGTCTTCGCGAGTGACCATCGAGGAATAGGATAATTTCCCCTACGTCGGTAGGGGAAATGACGCACCTGTCGATTCGGGTTAGAATCAATTAAAAGATCAGGTAGGAGCAGATGACTCAGATTCTCAGTATCAAGTCAACCAAGCCCGAGAGGGCCGTAAACCTCACTGACCTGGCGATTGTCAAAGTCGGCGAGTTGGTCGCTGCTGAGGACGATCCCGGTCTCGCTCTGCGCGTGGCCGTGCGCCCTGGAGGATGCAGCGGCTTCTCATATGAGATGTATTTCGATTCTCAGATCGACGCGGAGGACATCGTCGAGGAGTTCGGAGACGTCAAGGTCGTTGTCGACCCTCAGAGTGTCGAGATGGTGAAGGGTTCCACCCTTGACTACAAGGACGGTCTCATGGGCGCCGGATTCGCCATTGACAATCCGAATGTCACTCGTTCCTGCGGATGTGGGAACTCCTTCTCCTGATTAACTCTCCATTTGGTTTCGAACAGGGTCCGGCTTGCCGGGCCCTCTCCTTTTGGATGTACGCTCGCTAAAGAAAACAAGAGGAGCAGTTTTGCCAAAGTCAGTTCTCCAGACACCCTCGGCGCCCTCGGCTCTGGGTCCCTATTCGTTCGCCACCGAAGCGGGAGGCCTTGTGTTTCTTTCTGGGCAAGTGGCGTTGGATCCCGGGACGGGCGACCGGAGCCCTGACGACATAGTTGAACAGACTCACCGGGTTATGAAGAACATCGGTGCGATACTCGGTGACCTCGGGCTTGGTTACTCGGATATCGCCAAGACCACGGTATTCCTTGCCGATATGGCGGATTATCCGATGGTCAACGAGGTCTATGGGTCCTACCTGAGCGAAGATCCCCCAGCCCGATCCGCTATCCAGGCAGGCGCTCTGCCCGGCGGTTTCCTGGTCGAGATAGAGGTGGTGGCAGCGCGATGACATCACAACAAGTCTTCGAGATTCTTGGCATCGAATCACACAACTCCGGTGTATTCGCCGGTGAGTGGCTCGAGGCGACCGGTGACACGATCGATGTCACCAATCCGACGACTGGCGAATCGTTGGCGAGCGTGTCGCTTGCATCGGTCGAAGACTACGAAAAGGTGGTTGCGACCTCCGTCGAAGCTTTCCAACGATGGCACCATCTGCCCGCCCCCAAGCGGGGCGACTACATCCGACGTCTCGGAAATGCATTGAGAGACAACATCGATGCACTTGGCGCTCTAGTCACGCTTGAGATGGGAAAGATTCTTCCCGAGGGTGTCGGCGAAGTGCAGGAGATGGTCGACATCTGTGATTTCGCCGTCGGCCTGTCCCGGCAGCTCTATGGCAACACGATGACTTCCGAGCGTCCAAGTCATCGCATGTATGAGCACTGGCACCCCCTCGGACCGGTGGGTGTCATAAGCGCATTCAACTTCCCGGTGGCGGTGTGGTCGTGGAACGCCGCTATCGCGGCAATCTGTGGTGACACCGTGATCTGGAAGCCATCGGAACGATCTCCGCTCACCGCGATCGCTGTCACCAAGATCGCCCAAGAGGTCATGGCGGGATCAGGTTTCGAGGCTGTCTTCGGACTTGCAGTTGGCGACGGGAAAACGGTGGGCAACGCCATGAACAACGACACCAGGGTTCCGCTGGTTTCGGCTACCGGTTCGTGTGCCATGGGTCGGATTGTCGGCCCGGCGGTGGCACAGAGGATGGGTCGCTCCATTCTCGAGTTGGGCGGAAACAACGCCCTCATCGTCATGGACGACGCCGATTTGGAGCTCGCGGTCCGCGGCACACTTTTCTCAGCCGTAGGGACTTCGGGGCAACGATGCACCTCGCTGCGTCGTCTCCTCGTGCACAGCGCGATAGCCGACAAGTTGGTGAGTCGTCTCGTCGATGCGTACCAACAGGTCACCGTGGGTGACCCTCTCGAAGTCGGCACTTTGATGGGGCCCGTCGTCTCCGAAGGAGCCATAGATCAGATGATGACGGCCCTCGACATCGCTCGTGAGCAGGGTGGTCGTGTTGTCACAGGCGGCAACAGAATCGATCGTCCGGGGTTCTTTGTTGAGCCGACGATTGCAATCGTGCCCAAGAGTGCGTCAATCACCCAAGACGAGACCTTTGCTCCCATACTCTGGGTGATCGAGTTCGACACCCTCGAAGAGGCCATCGAGATTCAGAATGGGGTCACTCAGGGGCTTTCATCGGCGATCTTCACCGAGTCGCTCAAGAACTCTGAGAAGTTTCTCTCCAGCTCCGGATCGGACTGTGGGATTGCCAACGTCAACATTGGGACTTCGGGTGCTGAAATTGGAGGAGCCTTTGGCGGCGAGAAAGAGACTGGCGGTGGGCGCGAAGCGGGATCAGACGCGTGGAAGGCATACATGCGTCGGCAGACCACAACGATCAACTGGGGCGACGACCTTCCGCTCGCTCAGGGGATCGAGTTCGGTTAGTTGAACTCTTCAGGCTGGGATGAGCGCTACCAGGCGTCAGACCGACTCTGGTCAGTGGGGCCGAATCTCTTTGTGGCTGATCGATTGGCTACGGCCCAACCCGGTGTGGGGCTCGATCTAGCGTCGGGGGAAGGTCGCAACGCGGTCTGGCTGAGCGAGCTCGGTTGGACCATGACCGCCGTCGATTTTTCAGAGGTGGCAGCCGAGCGAGGCCGGGCCGCCTCTGAGGCCGTGGATTTTGAAGTTGGCGACGTTCTCACATGGGAGCCGGAGATTCGTTTCGATTTGATTCTCATTGCTTACCTCCATCTTCAGGAGGACGAGCTGGCTGGGGTGGTGACGCGGGCAGCGGCCTGGCTCGAACCTGGTGGTGAGATGTTCATGATTGGACACGACCGATCCAATATCGATGATGGGTATGGGGGTCCTCAGGTGCCCGAGATCCTGTGGGAGGTCGAGATGATACGATCGTGGCTTCCTGGATTGACTGTGATCGAGGCACAGGTGGTGCGTCGTCCGGTTGATACAGCCGAGGGTGTCGTTTATGCGCGTGACGCCCTGGTCAGGGCGTACTCTCAAACGGAACCCGCCTGAACTCCACACATGGCTGTTCGTCAGCCACCCCACAAATTCGATAAGAATCGTTGGGGGCATCGGTCGGCATTCGCACGAGGTAGGTCTGTTTCGGCACTGCGCTGCACGGTGGACGATCCGAAGGTTCGTGCCAAACCCCGTCCTGTATGTCCGAGACGGTATACGTCTGGCCGATCACCTTCCACCCGAAGAGATCCCAGCGCTCCATTTCGAGACAAACCCCTCCGATACGTCGTATCGAGCTTGATATCTCGATTGACGGCCTTGGTCCGGTCGTCGTCAGAACGACGAAAAGGGCAACGACTAGACCAAACCCGGCGAGGACCCTCTTGAGCCAGGCTCTCTCCGACACACTCAGTGGTGTGTCGCACAAATAATCACCGCACGTCTCCGGCCCTCGACGGCTGACGCTTCGCCACTGGCTTCGTCCTCCGCCTCGACGCATCTCGCCGATGCGCCTTCGTTGTGCGTCCTGACCAGATGATGCCGATGACTCGGACATATGCTGGCGCTATTTCCACGACACACCACTAGATACGGCGAAGAGCCTTGTCGAGATCTTCGATCAGGTCCTCGACGTCCTCGAGCCCAACGGAAAGCCGGACGAGACCGTCTGTGATCCCTGCGGCAATCCTCTCGTCGCGGGGGACTGCGGCATGGGTCATTGTGACGGGATGTGTTATCAACGACTCGACCGACCCGAGGTTCTCGGCGAGGCTCCATAATTCAACAGCATCGATGAGCTTCTTCCCAGCGCCGACCCCACCCGTGACCTCGAAGACGACCATCGCCCCGAACCCACTGGCCTGGGTGGAGGACAGCTCGTGTTGGGGATGGTTGCTGAGACCTGGGTAGTTGACGTAGTCAACTCCGTGATGACCCTGGAGAAACTCGGCCACGGCCATGGCGTTGGCTGACTGGGCGTCCATGCGCTCGCTGAGTGTCTTTGTTCCCTGGAGCGTCAACCAAGCCACCATCGGGGACATGACCAATCCGGCCGAGAGTCGCGCGAAGGCGATCTTCTCCTGCAGGTCGGCGTCGTTGACGATCACCGCACCGCCAAGTGTCGCGTTGTGCCCTTCCAAAAACTTCGTGGTCGAGTGAATGATGATGTCGGCCCCGAGCTCGAAGGGTCGTTGGAGGTAGGGGGTCAGGAAGGTGTTGTCGGTGACGTGAAGGGTTCCTGTTTCCTGACAGAGCAGCGAGACCGCGGCAAGGTCGGTGACCTTGAGTGTGGGATTGGCGGGGGTTTCTGTGAGGACGAGTTTGGTGCTGGGCCGTATCGCCGCACTCACCGCCGAAATGTCAGCTGCGTCGACGAAGTCGACGTCGACACCGAACTTCGTGAGGAACTGATCGGCGAAGCGGTAGGTGCCTCCGTAGACCACGTCCGCGATGACAACGTGGTCGCCCGCTTCAAGGAGCCCGAGGAAGATGGCCACGGTCGCGGCCATGCCGGAGGCATAAGCGGTTGAGTCGAGTCCGCCTTCAAGGGCGGTTAGCTTTTCCTCGAGAGCACGAACTGTGGGATTGCCGGCCCGTGAGTAGGAGAACCCCTTACCCATATAGTTGTCGACCGACTCCTGAACGAAGGTCGTTGACTGGTAGATGGGGGTGAGAATCGCCCCGGTGGTCGGGTCAGGCGTGACGCCCGCGTGCACTTGTTTTGTTTTGAAGCCCATTGCCGTGATTGTGCCATGAAGCGTGTGCAGATACGTAGAGGTGGCATCCATGGGTGTACACGCATGTATGCCAACTAGTGCCAGAGCACTAGCCGAAGCGGTACCCAACCGATCGCACAGTTGTTATCCAGGAAGAGCGCTCTTCACCCAGTTTGGCCCGGAGACGGCGGACATGGACGTCAACGGTCCGGGCACCGCCGTAGTAGTCGTAACCCCACACCTTGGACAGAAGTTGTTCTCGTGACCACACCCGGACCGGGTTTCCCACCAGGAAGCGGAGCAACTCATACTCCATGAATGTCATGTCCATTGGTTCGTCTTCCAACGTGGCCTGGTAATTGAGGGGGTTGAGGACGAGATCCTTGAACCGGAGGATCTCTTCAGAGGCTTCGCTCCGATGGAGACGTCGCAGTCTCAATCGAAACTCCACCGGGTCGACGGGCGTCATTATGAACTCGGTGACCCCGACCGCGCTCTCGAGCAAGACCATCTGATCGGGAGCCGCCGTCAGCAGCACGGGGAGACCCACCGCTTCAGCTATTCGACTTACCTCTCGAAGACGTCGCATCGGTTGCGGCCCCAACTCCACAACAAGGACGTCTGCATCCTGTAGCGAGCGATCGTCGGGGACTA
>Ga0255057_10001563_pt1 | contig 12746 bp, 11 predicted proteins | sample Cases_109_6_MG_FD_189022 | JGI IMG/M metagenome (GOLD analysis project Ga0255057, IMG submission 189022) | Seawater microbial communities from Amundsen Gulf, Northwest Territories, Canada - Cases_109_6 | ecosystem: Environmental > Aquatic > Marine > Gulf | place: Canada: Northwest Territories... | reverse complement strand
ACACAACCGGTCGTTGCACGCTTGTAAGCGCAGACTGAGTGGAACCACGACTCCCGTCGCGGCAGCCTGCCCACTCTGCACAAGAGACGCGGACAGGCTCACTCTACCCTCGAGAACGGCAAGCTCCTCCTGCTGGAAGGAGAGGTGCTTGCGTATCGGAGCCGGGTAGCTCACTTCGCCGAGTGACCAGGCCTTATCGTTGTCGGGTAGGCCCAGAGTCGTGGCGACTAGATTCTCTTGCAGCGGCTCGGCGGCATTGACGTGCCAGCCATCGGCGATGTCCAGATCGACGGTCAACTGCAGTGCCCCGGCCTCAGGTGTTGCCCTCTTCAAACGAGCTCGAACCGCCACCTTTCCGCCAGCGGCATATCGTAGTGGTCCGGTCTCGTCGTGGAGGAGGTCGTCGCTCCCCATGAGCATGTAGGAGAAAGCTGAAGGCCTCTTGGAGATCGATTCGGAGAACGCTGCCAGGGTGCTTGCCGCGCGATCGGAGTAGCGGCGCTCGCCGGTCCGTGATGCCAGATGGACCAGCGCCCGAACGGCAACCGAGTTGCCAGAGGGAATGGCACCGTCCTGAGGGCTCTTGGGTCGGGCAATCAGGTTGGGGTCGTGCTCGGCGGCGCTCATGAAAAAGCCACCGCCCGCTTCGTCCCAGAACAGTTCCGTCATCCCGTCAGCTACTTCCGCCGCCCGTTCCAGCCAACGCTCCTCGCCGGTACCGTCGGCGACGGCAAGGAGGGCCTCGAGAAAGTAGGCGTAGTCCTCCTGGATCGCTTCCACCGAGGAGCTGCCGTCGAGGTGGATGCGCCACAGTCGCCCTCCCGGTCGGCGGCTCGTCTGCCACAGGAAGTCTGCCGCGCGCACCGCGGCCTCCAGATATCGGCTCTCACCCAGAGCTTCCGCACCTTGGGCAAGTGCAGTGATCATCATGCCGTTCCAGGCCGTGAGCACTTTGTCGTCCCGGAGCGGCGGTTCTCTGTGAGAGCGAGTCTCGCGCAGTTTCTTGCGCAGAGTGTCGAACTGGCGTAGGAAGGCATCGGTGCCAAGACCGAGCTTTTCTGCGGCCTCGACTTCGGAGCGCGATCGGTGGAGGATATTCCTGTGCTCGAAGTTGCCCGCTTCGGTGACGCCGTACACCTCGATAGCGAGGCGCGCTTCCTCGTCGGTCAGTGCTGCGGCGATCTCCGCCGGTGTCCAGGTGAAGTACCCGCCCTCCTCCATCTCGCCGCTCTCCGTCGGGTTATCGGCATCGGTGGCGGAGTAAAAGCCACCCTCGGGCGCGGTCATCTCGCGCAGCACATAGTCGAGAGTCTGCTCGACCACGCGTCTGAGCTCCAGCTCTCCGGTGAGTAACCATGCCTCTGTGTACGCCCGAGCAAGATGAGCCTGGTTGTAGAGCATCTTTTCGAAGTGCGGTACCAACCAGTGTGCGTCGGTGGAGTAGCGGTGAAAGCCGCCGCCGATCTGGTCGTAGATGCCACCTCTGGCCATCGCTCGCAGGGTGGTGAGAGTGACTTGCAATGCTGACTGGTCAGCGCTCCGCAACGCGTACTGGAGGAGCAGCAGCAGGTCCGGCTCGTTAGGAAACTTGGGAGCCCTGCCAAAACCTCCGAGCTTCGAGTCATGACGGGAGAGGATCTGCGCCACAGCCTGGTCGACAGCGGACGCTCCCACCTGCTCGGCCTTGCCCCGAGCCGAGGTGGCCTCGGCCACCGCCGCCGCCAGACGTTCCGCGTCAGCCACCAGCGCGTCTCTGCGGGTGCTCCAGAGGGTCTCGATCTGGTTTAGGAGACTCAGGAAATTGGCCTTGGGGAAGTAAGTGGCGCCGAAAAAAGGTTTGCCCTCGGGAGTCAGGAAGCTCGACAACGGCCAGCCGCCGCGCTTCCCCCTGAGATGGACCGCCGTCATGTAGATCTCGTCCACATCGGGCCGGCGCTCCCGGTCTACCTTGATGGCGATGAAGCTCTGGTTGAGGACCAGAGCGACTTCTTCGTCGTCAAAGCTCTCGCGCTCCATGACGTGGCACCAGTGACAGGTGGAGTAGCCGATGGAAAGGAAGATGGGCTTGTTCTCGGCCTTCGCCTTCTCGAACGCCTCCTCACCCCAGGAGTACCAGTCCACCGGGTTGTGGGCGTGCTGGATCAGATAGGGAGAATCCTCGAAGATCAGGCGGTTGACATAGACCGGGCCACCGTCGTCTTGTAGGTGCTCGGTACGGGGAACGTAAGCGGGTCCTTTGGCGGCCACCGCCTCCTGCAACTGTCGGTCGAACGCTGCCGAGCGCGGCTGGGCGCCAGGGGGCGTCGTCGAGGTCGTTTCCATGGCGTGGCAGGGGGCGGCGAAGGCGAGGACCAGAAAGGCAGACTTGGCGGCGAAGGTCACGACTAGAGGGTAGGGGAAAACAAGACCGTAAATATAGTACCACGTCAGTCTGGTTTCTCGACCGCGGGAGTTGCAGTCGGCTCCTGCCTACCAGCGCCAGGCCGCTCCCACACCGACGAAGTAGTCTGCCGCTGCGGAGTTGAGGCCGATGCCGGCCCGCGCGTCGAGCTGCGCGTTGCTGGAGAGGAGCCAAGTAAAGCCCCCATTCAGGAAGTGGGTGTCGGGCCCACCGCGACTCTGCGGATTGAAACCGAAGTACTCGATATATCCACCGACTCGATGGCTTAGGGCATATCCGAGGGCGAGGCTGCCGGCGAGCTCGCCAAACTGCTCGCCCTCTTCGCTCAAGTAGGCGTAGTTCACATTGGCACCCAAGCCGAGTCTCGGCGAGAGACCCCACGCCAGCGCCAGCGCCGATCCCGGTTGTGCGTGGGATGCCCGATACTCGGAAGAGCCCGTGGGCAGGGCGGCCCCCAGGATCAGCGCCACCTGGGGGCGCGCTGAACCCGTCCTGCTGTCCCGGAGCTTGATCTTGACGCCGACCGAGCTGTCCTCGAGGCCCGAGAGGTCCTCTCCAGGTCGACTCGTCTGCAGGTAGGAGTTCAGGCCCAGGCGCAGCTCGACACTCCGGCTCAAACCGATTCGCACCAGGACCTCGCCCCACGCGTGGGTTTCGGTATCCCGCTCTTCGTCGGTGAACGTGTAGCCCGTCTCGAGCTGGACGCGACCCGGTGCAATCGTGTCTGCGCTCTCGGTGAAGTCTGGTCGATCCGTCACCAGAGGCCCCTCCTCGATCGGCTGGGCGGTCAGGGGTCCAGTAAGACACACCAGAGCGGCGGCCCACAGGAAGGAGGCTTTCATCGGCAGGCTCGAGTTCCTACTGAACTTCGACAATGCCCCGCATTATTTTGGAATGGAGGCTACAGACGTACTCGTGCCGCCCTGGCTCCTCAGGCGCCCTAAGAACGATCTGATCCGAAGCGCCGTTGCCCGGGAGAAGACGCGTTGCAAGCTTCAGCGACTCGACCTTCCAGTCGTGCTCGAAGCCGCGGTCACGATTGATGAGGCGAAGCCGGACCTTCTCGCCGGCCCGCAAGATCAGCATCGGGTTGGGCTCGCTGTTGTCTGGAAGATAGAAGGCCATATCTCGGGCCTCGAGCACAATCTGCCGCGGCCCTGGACGGGAATTGGCCATTATGGAAAATGCCAAGCTGGTACAGAGCAGGCCGAGAATCGTCAGGTGGAGTATTCGATTGCGCATCAGTTCGAACCACCCTCGAGGTCTTCTCTGCTCGTCATCCGATCAACATCCCGGTGACATACATCAGGGCGAAGCCGGCGACGAGGCCACCCATCACCGGACCGCTTCTGAGATACGCCGCCACCGGCCGGCCGCGGGCAACTTGACGGGTGATCTGAACCACGACCTGGGCAATGGCGCCCGCACCGATGGCCAGGAAGACCACCGACCAGACCGGCGAGTAGACGAACCCCCCGATCCAGGCGCCGAGGATCGTCGGCGCCCCGGCAATCAGACCGAGGAGAGCCAGCCGGCTCACCGGCGCCCGCACCCTGGCCAGCGGAGCCACGATGGCCAGACCCTCGGTGGTGTTGTGAAGGGTGAAGCCGACGATCAGCAGGGTGCCGAGAGCGGCTTCCCCGAGGGCGAACGCGGCACCGATGGCGAGGCCCTCACCAAAGTTGTGGAGTCCGATCCCAATCGCCACCAGCCGAGCGGTGACCCAGGCATTCTCAGCTTCGGGGGCACGGGATTTGAGCCAGGCACCAAAGCTTTCGATGAGCAGGTAAGCGATAAAGGCCGCGCTCAGAAAGAGGGCAATGCCCTGATAGGAGTGGGCCATGGCTGCGGCGGCCTCGAACCCCTCCTGGGCCGTGTCGATGAGGAGAAAGAGGAGAAGCCCCACGGTCAGAGCGATCACCAGATCCAGCCCTCGCCGCCCCAGCCGGCGGATCACCGGGTACCAGAGGAGGCCGAGAGCGACGGGCAGAACGCCCACATACATACCTATCAGGGCGAAAATGGCAAAGAACTCCCAGCTCGGTCGAGGCGTTTCGATGGCCACGGCGATTTCGTGGTCGAAGGTCACCCCGGTCGCCGTGATCAGTCTGATCTCGTGGCCGTCCCCCTCGACCCAGGGGTAGGGGATGTCCAGGCGGGCCCGGGCGAGGTGGCGGAGCTCGCCGGAAGGCTCCTGGGCGAAGTACCAGTAAGCTTCATCCACCAGCACCTGGGCGATAGTCACGGGGTCGGGGCCGTCGTTGAGAACGGTGACCCGAAAGCCCTCCGCCAGGAGCTCCACCCGCTGGAAGGTGAGCTCCTCGACCGGCGGTGCATCCCCCCGAATGGCTTCGGTCACATCGAACCGACCGATCAAGACCAGGAGCAGCGCCAGCAGCACGAGTGGCAGCAGCGCCAGAAGCCACAGCATCCCTTTGGAGGTCTTCGGTTCGGTGGCATGCGTCCCTTCTGTCATCGTGGTCATCCCCTCAAGCCGCTTCGAAGAAGCCCATCCACCCGAGCTCGGCAAATTCACTCTGGTGGGCATGAAACATGAAGCGTCCGGGGTAGCGGAAGGTGGTCTCGAGGATCACCCGCTCGCCCTGACAGAGCATGATGGTGTCGGTGGTCTCGTTCGTTTCGCGCTTGGTCCCCGTGCGATGCACATCGAAGAACATGCCGTGGAGATGGAAGCTGTTGACGGGATCGAACTCCGTGAGGTTGACGAGGTAGATCCTTACCAGCTTGCCGAGCTCCACCCGGATCGGTTCGGTCAGGTGGAAGTGGGCCACCGAGTTGACCGCGTAGACCTCGTTGTCGCCGTCGAAGTTGGTGTCGAAACCGTTCATCACCATCACCAACTCATCGGCCGGCGGGCGCGGTGCGCGGGGATCGACGATAAAGGTTCCGTAGAGACCCTTGTGGATGTGGCGCTTCAGCGGCACCGAGTGACAGTGATAGAGATGCAGACCGAATGGCTCGGCCGTGAACTCGTAGAGGAACTCGTCGCCGGGCAGCACCTGGTGATCGGGTAGCGAGCCGTCCATCTCCGGTGGATGCCAGCCATGAAAGTGGATGGTGTGGGGATGGGAGCCCAGGTTGACAAAACGGATCCGCACTCGATCCCCCTCGACGGCCCGCAGCGTCGGCCCAGGCACCTGCCCGTTATAAGTCCAGGCCGGGAAGAAGACCCCGGGGGCGATCTCGATCTCCCGGTCAACGGAGAATAGATCGTACTCGCGAAGCAGGGTGCCGTCGGGCTGCTTCGTCTCCCGGTAGTAGCGAGCCCGCTCCTCCACCGGGAGGTCGGAGAAGTTCCACGACCTGAGAAAGCGCATCGGATCGAAGGCGTCCGTGTCCACCCTGCCCACGACACCCATCGCGTGACCGGCGTGCCCCATCCGGCCGGGGCTGAGGTCCTCCGCGCCGGCCGCCGCCAGACGACCGCGCCCCAGCGCCCCGAGCCCGGCCGTCAGCGAGCCGAGTCCGGTGGCCTGGAGAATGGAGCGGCGAGAGATACGTGGCATGGCGAATGGACTCCTTGGGCCTCGAAGGCAGCTGAATCTGAGCTACCAAACGTTCAGTTTTGGACCATCAAAATTATCTACTAGAACCCACTGAATGTCAAGACAGGGAATCCTCAAGGCGTGCCCACCAGCACCATCTACCTGCCTGGGACGACAAGCCGTCACCTGGCACTCATTTGCGGAGCTGGGGCTTTGAAAAGGGATTTCCTGTTCGGCTTGGGAAATGATTCCTAGTCGTCAATGCCGCAACTCTTGCCCATGCGATCCTGCAACAACGCGACCATCCTTCATAACCCACACAACACCATTGACTATTGCCTTGATATCTTCGAGCGGATTGGCATTGACTCCAATAATATCTGCATAGAACCCCGGCGCCAGCCTCCCCAGCTTGGTTTCCATTCCCAGCAATTCCGCACCATTCGCGATAGCAGCATTCAACGCTTCGGCGGTGCTCATCCCTGCCCTGATGAACCATTCCAGTTCTCTCGTATTCTGGCCGAACATCGTCATCACCGCATCCGATCCCATGGCGATCCGAATCCCGGCGGCATGGGCGCGCCTGACCGTCTCAACGTTTGCTCGAACAAATTCGCGCAGATTGCGTTCGATGTCTTCGTCGTAGCCGTACTCGGTCCGGTGGTCGGCGTAATAGCGATTATGGTCTATGGTCGGCACATAAACGGTGTCGGTCGTCGACCATACTTCTAGAATTTTCTTCTCGAGGCCCACCGGGTGTTCGATGGAATCAACACCAGCCCGCAATGCGTCCAGCACCGCGCCAGGACCATAGGTGTGAAGGGCAACGCGGACACCCTCGGCATGGGCGATATCGACGACCGCCTTGATTTCCGGGTAGAAAAGAACCTGCTTCCCCGTCAGGTCGGTCATGGACTCCGTACTGGCAAAAATCTTGATCCAATCAGCTCCCTCGGCAATCCGCACCCGGGTCATTTGCGCTAACTCCGCGGCGATATCCTGTTCCTCACTTTCAGCCACGGGATCCAAGGTCTGGGAATATACTGGTGCGCCCGAGAGAAACAAACGTGGGCCCCTCACCACCCCTTCTTCGATCTGGTCCCGCAGGGCATATCCGGTCCCTTCCCAGGAAACGAGATCGCGCACTGAGGTCACGCCACTCTCCAGGGTTTGCCGGGCATTTTGCTCAGCTCTCCTCACTCGCTCTGCCGCCGGCGTATTGGTGAGCTCAGTCCATGCGTCGCCTTTTGGCGGTTCGGGTAAGGCGTAGGTAATGTGTGTATGAACGTCTATCAGACCCGGTAAACCAATCAAGGTCTTGAGATCGATAGCTTGGGCCTCCGGGTAGTTACCCGAAAGTGTCTTCCCCACCGCAACAATTTCTCCATCAGAAACCGCTATTTCGTTGGCGTCGAGCCGTATCCCGGTGCCATCAATCAATTGAGAAAACTGCAGGATAGTGATCCCGGCTTGAGCATCACTGGAAAAAAAGACAAGCAACGAAATCCAGGCAGATATCACAAGAGATCTGAGTATCATGGGATGACTACTCCCCTCCACACATAGGGTAAGCATGCCAAGGATTACGGAATGGAATATTGCCAGAGTTCCTGCTGGCCCAATTGCACGCTATAGAGAAAAGAAGCCCCATCGGGAGACCAGCTTGGCGCCGCATTCTTTTGGCCGCCATCATTGGTAATCTGTACGGGCAAACCATCCAGCAGTGACACGGAATATATCTCCCAGGTGCCGTCCTTGTTCGAAATGAACAAGATGCGCGAGCCATCTGCTGACCATCTCGGATGCCGAGGTCGAGCCGATGCCTGGTCGGGTGTGAGCGTGCTCACCACGCCGGTTGTCATATCGTGACTGACGATTGCCTGGCCCCCTTCCTCTTGTTGAGCGTAAATGAGTTGGTTGCCCAGACAGTCGGGTTCAAATTCACCCTGACCTTCGGTGACCTGTTTGGGAGAGCCACCCGATGCGGCAACGCTCCAGATATGCGCGGGCTGACCATCGGCTGGGTCGGATTGGAACACCAGGGAATCACCGCCCTGGCACCAGCGCGGGCGACGGGCGCTTTTTAGGCTTGTCAGGCGTTGCGCCTGGCCGCCTTCCGCCGGCATTTTCCATATGTCCCCGCCGGTTGATCCATCGCGGCGCGATGTGAAGGCTATCCATCGTCCATCCGGCGACCATGCCGGATAAACATCCGCTGTAGGGTGATTGGTCAACCGAACCGCGGGAACGCCGCCATCGACGGCCATCTTCCAGATGTCCCCGTTGCCCTCGTCATCAATACTCCAGAAAGCAATCTGTTCTCCATCTGGTGAGACATCGGGGTTCTTGACTCTCCGATCCACGGCGATCTCAGATACTGTTCCGTCGAGTCCAGATTTCTTGACCTTCGCTGGATAAGGATTGCGCCCCACGACCAGCTTTGCGCCGTCGGGCGACCAGGAGGCTACGTCGTAGAAACCTTCGCCTGGCGTCACGTTTGTCCTCGCTCCTGTCGCCAGGCTCATGGTCCAAAGTCCTGTTGTGTCGGTCAGATAAGCAATCCGCTCGCCATCGGGGGAGGGCGCGGCACTGAACTCATCCCCGGGGAATTGCGTGACGGCAACCGACTCGCCACCAAGGGGGCTGATTTTCCAGATGTCGATGTCAACATCAATTGAACGGTTGGTGGAAAAGAAGATCCAGTCACCATCTGCAGACCAGCGCGGATGCCATTCGTCCGCCGGATGCTGGGTTAACCGTGTCACCTCACCTCCCTGTGCCGGCATGATCGACACCCCCCAGTCCCGGTGGCCGCCGTCGGTGCCGGCAAACGCGATCCATGCCCCGTCCGGTGACCAGTCGGGCATAGCCTTCATACCTGGCCCGGTTGTGATCGCCCGTGCCTTGCCACCGTTCGCCGCGATATCGAAAATTTCAGCACTGTCGGTATCCCAGATTGTAAAGGCAATCCTAGAGCCATCGGGGGACCATACCGGCTGGAGGCTATGGCCGTTGGATGTCAGGAGTATCGCTTCACCGCCTGATACGGGAACGATCGCGATGTCAGTCAATCCGCCATGGTGGGCGGTGAACGCAATTGTTTGACCATCAGGTGAGTGCCTAGGGTTAACGCTGTAGAGTGTTTGCCCTTCGAAAATAGTCTCGATATGAAATGCATCAACTGCAGAGGGAGGACGATGGTTTGCACAGCCGCTCACCAGGAGGCCTATTAGGATTGCTCCGATGATGATTGCAGAGCTAATGTTTCGCATATTGTTCTCCGGTTGTTGACTTGCCCGCATTAACTGGTCCAGTTGTTAAGTTATTCCTGGCTCTCGGCTAGTGGATGTAGCCCAGGGAACGGAGCGTTTCCAGTTGTTCGGGGATGAGCCCGTTGTCGTCAGGCCGGGTGAATCGCTGCTCCAGAGCGCGATTGCGCCGCAACTCTTCCTCCAGAAACCGGGTGTACTTCTCCGCCAGCTCGGGATGCTCCTCATGCACGCTGTGCTGCGTGTAGGGATCGCTCCAGAGGTCATACAGAAGAAGGCGCGGCGTTTCCTCGGGCACCCCTTCGCGGAAGCTCGAACCGGCAGGCGGCACTTCGCGGTGAGCTCGAAGATGGATCCAATCGTCGGGATTGGGAGGGCCCACGTACAGCGATGCGCCCCACCTCCCATCGATGATCTCAATCTGCCCAGACCGTTGGCCCTGCCCGATATCCAGATTGAACTCATCTAGGATCACAGGCCGGGGCCTCCACTGTTCATCGCCCAGAAGCAGCGGAGCCAGCGGCTCTCCGGGATAGGCCTCGCGCCAGCTCCAGAAGTCCTCGTGCAAAGCAAGCGAAGATCCCCTCTCCTCCGGTACGCCGGTCTCCCGCATGACGTCGACACCTCGCCCGAGATCGCTCATCGTTCCCGCGTTCGGATTGGTGGTGAAGAATCCGGTCTGATAGCCAGCCCTGTGGAGCTGCTCCGCGGCAGTCTCCACCTCGAGTGGAGGCGCGTTGCGGCCGTTTCTCAATCCACCTAGCGCGCTGTGCTGCAGCGATGTCAGAAAGGACAGCGTTGAGGGTCGCGTCCACGAGGAGTTACTATAAGCGGACTCGAAGACGGCACCCTCGCGAGCCAGCCTATCCAGGTTCGGCGTTGTGGCTCGAGGGTATCCGTAGAGGCTCATCTGGTCCGCCGCCGGACAGGACATCCCTTTTCAAGGCCCCGGCTCCGAGCTGCCGCCTACTGCTCGCCGTCCGGATCTTCCCCTTCCTGGTCTTGGCCCTCGGCGGGTCTTTGTTGCGGACCAGCCGGCCTACCCTGGGCTCCAGGCCGCATCCGCTGCTGCTGAGCCCCGGGGCGCATCCGCTGCTGCTGCGCTCCCGGGCGCATCCCTTGCTGCTGGGCCCCAGGTCGAAACTTCTGCTGCTGCATCCCGGGCCGCATACCCTCACCACCGCGGGTGCGTGCCTGCGCCAGAAACTGCAGATACATGGCCTGCTGCTCGTCGTCCAGGATCTCGCGGGTGGCCATCACTGTCTCCACGTACTCCCGCTCCTGGGCTGTACCGATCTCGGCCATGTCATCGATCAAACTGTCCATCCGATCACGATCCGGCTCATCTTCCCGGAGCTCCTTGCGCACCTCGCGGCGCATTGCTTCGAGCTCTTCGCGGTGCCCCTGCGAGCTCTCCAGCAGACTCCGCTGGAGCTGCATGAACTTCTCCCGGTCCTCCCCCTCCAGACCCAGCCGCTCGGCAATGGGCCCGGTGCGCTGGTCCAGCGAGGTCTCCGCGGTTTTCTCTTCTGCCCCCTTCTCCTCATCGGCCCCTTGCACCGCCAGAGTTGCCAGGATTCCCACGTTGATACCGAGGGAAACCGCCAACACGATCCACAGCCACGAAAGTTTCATTGCGAAATCTCCTCCCTGCCCTTGGACAGGTCGTTTGCTTTTTCCAGAACCGAGCGGCGAAGGACACCACCGGCTGCTATGAGTCGATCGCCTCTTGGCGATACCGGTATTTGCGCAGGTGCTCCTCGACCAGCCGGTGGACGCCGATACGCTGCAGCTCCGAGCTCAGAACCAGGATCTGGTTGGGATTGAGCGGATGATCCTTGTAGATCACTTCCAGCACCCTTTTGAGGGCTGCTTCCAGCTCCGGATCGAGACTCGGTCTCAGTCCTTCCACGGACTCAAGATCGGCTTTCGGCGGATTCATTCATTTGCTCCGGTTCGTAGTCGTAGATCAGCGAACGGATGGTCATCCGCGGCGCCAGCTCGAGACCCTCTTCGTAGGGCCACATGTCGATGGTCTCCCACGGGCAATAGCGTGCACAGAGCTGGCAGCCGATACAGCGCTCGAGATCGACTTCGACCAGTTTCATGAAATCGGGGAACTCGGGTCCGGGGACAATCTCGATACAGTCCACCGGACAGAAAGCGATGCAGGCTTCACAACCGGTGCAGCCGGTCTGATCGATCACCGCGGTCTGCTTGGGCACTTTGGCCCGGGCCGCCTTGTCGACCTCGATCTTGTACCGGTAGGGAAATTCGTTGTCCATCGAGCTCTGCTCCAAGAATGATTTCGATTCCGGAGACTCTAACAGAAGCGGTTCCTGGGGGTGCGGGCGCAGAAGCGCCGCGTGACAGAATCGATCGATGCTCGCCGACCGCGTGGCCGCCTTCATCCGCTCCCCGGTTGAGGAGGAGTTCGACCCCCTGGCGCTGGAGGCCTTCGCCTACCAGTATCAGCGCATCGAGCCCTACCGCCGGCTGTGCGATCGGCAGGGGGCTACACCCGCCTGTATCGATCATTGGAGCCGGGTACCGGCGGTCCCGACCCTGGCTTTCAAATCGCTCGAGCTCACTGCCGCCGAGCCCCGGGAGACCTTCCGCAGCAGCGGCACCACCGGGGCGAGCCGCAGCGTCCACCATCACCCCTTTCCCGATCTCTACAGGCTGGTGATCGAGTCCACTTTTCCCTCCTCGCTGCTCAAACAGGGTCCGGGATTCGTCATGTTGTCGTTGATCCCGACCCGAAAACAGGCCCCCGACTCCAGTCTCTCGTTCATGGTGGATCACGTGCTGCGCACCTGGGGGACGCCGGATAGTGTGGTCGCCTTTGGTCCACAGGGCATCGAAGCTCGACCAACCCGCTCCTTTCTGGCAGCCCGGCAGCGCGACCGGCGTCCCACCCTGGTGCTGACAACGGCCTTCGCCCTGCTCCAGCTGCTCGAGAGCCTGACCCGTCTCGACCTCCGCTTTCGGCTGCCACCGGGTAGCCGGATCTTCGAGACCGGCGGCTACAAGGGCCGCGCACGAGCTATCGACCGCACCGGGCTCCTCGCCCAGATCCAAGAGCGGCTCGCCGTACGGCCCGAGGCGGTGGTGCGCGAGTACGGCATGACCGAGCTCACCAGCCACTTTTACACCCGGGTCCTCGACGGCGGCGACCCTGACCTGTTTCTACCCTCAGCATGGACCCGCGTCCGCATCCTCGACCCCGAGACCCTGGAGGAGAGCCCCGAGGGGAAGACCGGTCTCATCTCGGTCTTCGATCTGGCCAACATCGGCTCGGCCGTTCACCTGCTCACCGAGGACCTGGGGGAAGCCGAAGGCGGGGGCTTCCGACTACAGGGAAGAGCCGCAGGAGCGGAATTGCGAGGGTGCTCGCTGACGGTGGAAGAACTCACAGGAACGTAGGGGCGGGGCTTGTCCCCGCCCTAGGGAGGGCACAAGGCCCTCCCCTACGTCGCCAACGAAAAAGAGGCCAGCCACAGAGCCGCCCGGTAGACTCCAACTCATGATCCACGACGCCGCGCTTCCTCCCGGTCTCCGACCTTCAGC
>Ga0255057_10001562_pt1 | contig 12757 bp, 10 predicted proteins | sample Cases_109_6_MG_FD_189022 | JGI IMG/M metagenome (GOLD analysis project Ga0255057, IMG submission 189022) | Seawater microbial communities from Amundsen Gulf, Northwest Territories, Canada - Cases_109_6 | ecosystem: Environmental > Aquatic > Marine > Gulf | place: Canada: Northwest Territories... | reverse complement strand
AACTGATGGAAGAAGCTCTTGTTACAGAGCGCTCGCATCTCTTCGTAGAACTCCGGAAGGATGTCGCCGATCAGTCCGGGATCGATCTGGCCTTGTTGGTCGTGCAGGAGGCCAACTGTCATGTAAAATCCCAAAGAGCGGATCTCGTCGATCAAGTGGCGCGTTTGCTTCGGGGGAGACGATCCAAGCACCGCGTTGACGTTCAGCTTGAACGTGGCGTGCTCTTTGAGCAGTAGAAGGCGCTTCTTGATCTTCGACCACGACTTTTGCGACACCTCGTTGGGTTCCATGTTGTCGACGGAGACCTGTAACAACGAAAGGCCCGCGTCGTTCATACGCTCGATCCACCCTTTGGTGATCGGGTACGCGTTGGAGATCGCGGTTACCACCATGCCGTGGGAGACTGCGCGCGCGACGACCTCGTCCAACTTGGGGTGCATGAAGGGCTCGCCCCCCGTCAACGTGAGGACCAGACAGCCGAGCTCGGCTAGATGGTCGACCCGCGCGAACAGCTCTTCGACGGGGATTGGTGGCGAATGGTCGTCGTATTCGTTGCAGTAGCCGCAGCTCAGATTGCACCTTCGGATGACCACGAGCTGGGCCAGCAGGGGCGACTCCGGCCGCCGCATGGCGTTGAGGGCTCGCGCCACCGTCTTGAGCGGGTGCGGAGGAAGCGGAAGCAATCGGTCCTGCTGGGCGTTTCGGGGCATCGGCTGATTCTCTAGCAGGGCGTATGCCACTGGGCTCCTTTTGTCTCGGTCTGTGATCAATTTCACAAAAGTGGCGTAATTATTGCACCCTTCGCGCGTATGCGCCCCGAGATGGCTCCCCTACCACCGCTCAGCAGCATCGTGAAATCGAACGACGTCGAAGATCCGGTGAACCGATACGTGCACCGAACCCTCGCTTATTTGTTCGTACGGTCGATCTTCAAGACGCGCATCACGCCGAACATGATCACGCTGTCCACCGTCGTGGTAGGTTTTGTCGCGGGTTGCGGGTTCATTTGGGGTACGCCCACCGCCATGTTCGTCGGAGGCGTTTGCCTTTGGGCCGCCGCGATTTTGGACGGCGCGGACGGCATTCTGGCCCGCGCGAAGAACCTGCAATCGGAGTTCGGGCGCGCGCTGGACGGGTCGGCCGATACCCTGGTCGCCCTCTTCACCGTCTTCCCAGCCTTCTACCACATCTGGGTAACCTACCATAATCCTTACCATCTCATCCTAATGGTGCCCGCTCTGGGCCTTACGGTAATTCACCTGGCCGTTTACGATTTCTATAAGGAATCGTATCTGCGCGGGACCCGGCCGGGCCAGAGCGGCGAAGGCCACGATGCCGATGAGATTGGGGAAACCGCCGAAGCAGCTCGCGACGAGGGGCCCATCATTCAGATGGCGATGAAGTACATCCTCGTGCCCCACCTGATGCGGCAGAAGGCCGTCGTCAGTTGGCTCAGCCCCGACGCCTGGCGCCTGAGCCAGCTGCTCCACAGCGATGACCGAACGGCGGAAATCTATAGGCGAAACAACGTTTGGCCTATGCGGCTTTGGGCGCTTGTGTCACTGGCCCCGCACAGCTACCTAATGGCGATATGCGCCATGCTCAACCGCCTGGATGTCTACCTTTTCATCAGGGTCTTCGTGATGAACGGCATCTTCTTGGTCGCGCTCGTCTGGCAACGTCATGCGACGTCCAAAACCATCGAAGAGCTCGTGGGGGCGGGCGCGATCGAGTTGAGCGGCACTGGGCAGCCCCTCACTCTGTGATAGTTTTGCAACAACACCGTGAACGGGGTTCACAGTGTGAAGATTGGCCACGTCGCGTCTAGCCGCCCAATGGGCCATTCGTATTCATGACGGCACCACCCACACGAGACCGTGCGGTCATTCTTGCCGCCGGGCTCGGCAGTCGTCTCGCCGATGGTCGCCCCGTGCCCAAGCCGCTGCGTGAGGTCGCGGGCGTTCCTCTCATCGTTCGCATCATCAGGGCTCTCGAGAAAGGTGGAGTCCGTGAGATCGGCATTGTTGTCGGGTACCTCGGTGAAGACTTGAAAAGCGGCCTCTCGGGCTACGAGCACCGGGCGAAGCTTTCGTTCTTTCCCAACGACGAGTACGAGAAGCCCAACGGCACCTCGGTGTTGAAGGCGCGCGACTTCGTCACGGGGCCGACGTTGCTCTTGATGAGCGATCATTTGTGGTCGCCGCCGCTGCTGAAGTCGGTGACTTCGTATCCTGTAGCGGAGCGAGAGTCCGTACTCGGTGTCGATTATCGGATCGACGCTTGCTTCGACTTGGAGGACGCGACGAAAGTCCAAGTGCGGGACGATCACATCGAACGAATCGGCAAAGAGCTCGACGAATACAATGCGCTGGACACGGGGCTTTTCTTGATCACGCCTGCCCTCATCGAGGCGCTGGATGCCGTCAACGGTCCCGAGGGCTGCTCGCTCTCACAGGGTGTCGCTGCTCTGGCCGCGGAGGGGCGAATGAAGGCAGCCGATATCGGCGATGCGATCTGGATCGACGTCGACACCCCAGAGACCCACGCCGAGTCAGAGCGTCTGATTGCCGAGTTTGGTGAGGACTTGGATGGAGCGATCGTGCTATGAAGCCGGCGGGGAAGATGGAAATGACGCAGCCGAAAACCAGACCCGCCACAGGCAAGCTCGGTGTGCTCTTACCTGGAATGGGCGCGGTAGGCACGACGTTCATGGCGGGCTCTCTTTTGGCGCGGAAGGGCCTAGGCCAACCCATTGGCTCGTTGACGCAGATGGGCACGCTCCGCCTCGGAAAACGAACCGACCAACGCTCGCCTTTGATTCGCGACTTCGTGCCGCTGGCCGACATGAAAGACTTGGTCTTCGGAGGATGGGACCTCTTCCGCGACAATGCGTATGAGGCGGCGGTCACTGCCGACGTTCTTTCGACCGAGCATCTGAATGCCGTCAAGGATGAGCTTTCGGCGATCAAGCCGATGGAATCGGTGTTTTTCCCCGAGTTCGTCAAGCGGCTCCGTGGCGAGAACGTCAAGCCCAGCCAAGACAAGATGGAGCTCGCCGAAGCGGTTCGCGAGGACATCAGGCGGTTCAAGAAAGAAAACGGCCTCGATCGCTGCGTTGCCGTCTGGTGTGGCTCGACGGAGGTGTATCGAGAGCCCACGGAAGCTCACGAGTCGTTGAGTAAGTTCGAGGAGGCCTTGCGTCGTTCCGATCCGGCGATCAGCCCCTCCCAGGTCTATGCGTACGCCTGCCTGCGTGAGGAGGTGAGCTATGCGAACGGGGCGCCACATCTCACCACTGGCGACTCTCCCGCCATGTTGGAGCTTTCGCGCGAAATGCACACCCCGGTCTCCGGCAAGGACTTCAAGACGGGACAAACCCTCATGAAGACCATTCTTGCGCCTGGCCTTCGGTCGCGAGCGCTCGGCATTCGGGGCTGGTTTTCCACCAACATCCTGGGCAACCGCGACGGCGAAGTCCTCGACGACCCGGAGAGCTTCAAGTCGAAAGAGGTGAGCAAGCTCGGTGTTCTCGAGACTATTCTGCAGCCGGAGCTGCACCCCGAACTCTACGGGGACTTGTACCACCAGGTGCGCATCAACTACTACCCGCCGCGCGGAGACCAGAAAGAGGGCTGGGACAACATCGATATCTTCGGTTGGCTTGGCTACCCCATGCAGATCAAGATCGACTTCCTCTGTCGTGACTCGATCCTCGCTGCGCCGTTGGTTCTAGACCTCGCGCTCTTCATGGACCTCGCGCACCGCTCAGGGCTTAGCGGGATTCAGGAGTGGCTCTCGTTCTACTACAAGGCCCCGATCACGCCGGAAGGTCTATATCCGGAGAACAACCTCTTCGTGCAGCTCGGCAAGCTCAAGAACACGTTGCGCTGGATGCAAGGCGAAGAGCTGATCACCCACCTGGGTCGCGAATACTACGACTGACCGATTATCCATTCGCTGCACACCGGTAACACGTCTAGGTGAGCAAACTACTCGAGAAGCTGGCCGACCTGCAGACCCAACGGCCCCTTGTGATTCTGCTCCTCGCAGCGGTGATCTCTGCCGGCTCTTTGCCTTTCATCCGCAATCTCGGTCTCGATAGCCGTTTCATCGCTCTGCTTCCAGAGAGCTACCCGAGTGTCCAGGACCTCGACAAAGTTCGCGATCGCGTTCGGGGCCTGTCGGCGCTCACGGTCGCGGTGCAGTCACCCTCGAAGGACGTCGACGCGATGCGGCGCTTCGTCGGGGACCTCGTGAAGCGGCTCGAAGAGCTTCCCCCCGATGAAATCGGTGTCATCGATTGGAACGTCGGCGCCTACGATGACTTCGTCCGGGAGCACAAGCACCTTTACGCTTCGCTCGACCTCTTGGAGCGCCTGCGGGACGCCCTCGAAGATCGCTACGATAGAGAACGGCTCAAGAACAACCCGTTGTGGGTCGACCTCCTAGAGGATCACGAGCGGGAAAGCCTCGACGACATCTTGGATGAGCTCGAGACCGAAAATGATCGCGGAGAGGAGAGATCCGAGAAGTTCCCCGACGGCTATTACCAGCACGAGGACGGTGACCTGATCGCGATGTTCATTCGCTCCGAGGTCGGAAGCGATCCGAATACCGCTGGGCGCATCATCGACCGTGTGCGGGCCGAGATCGACGGGCTGAACCCAACCTCGTATGCACCAGATCTCAAACTGACGCTGTCCGGCGACGTCATCATGGCCGAAGAGGAACAGCAGGCGATCGCACGCGAGCTCCTCTTGGCAACGACGCTCACCGTGACGATCGTCCTCCTGCTCGTCGTCCTCTTTTTCGGGCGTCCACGGGCCGTTGTCTTGTTAGGCGCCGGGCTCGTGCCGCCGGTGCTGGTGAGTTTCGCAGTTGCGGACATCACGGTGGATTCGCTCAATACGTCCACCGCGTTCTTGGGAAGCATCATCATCGGAAACGGCGTGAACCCCAATATCATCTGGCTTTCGCGCTATTCCGAAGAGCGACGGCGTGGCTCCGACGTGCATGATGCCGTCCTCACAGCGCACCAGAACACTTGGCTCGCCACGATGATCGCCTCAGGTGCGGCAGCTCTGGCCTACGGCTCGCTCATGATCACCGACTTCCGCGGCTTTCGTGACTTTGGGATTATTGGGGGAGTCGGCATGATCCTTTGCTGGGTGTCGGCAATCACCGTGTTGCCAGCCGCAGTGGCCGCCTACGAACGCTTTCGTCCGTTTCCTGTGGCCAAGGAAAGAAAGCGACAAGGGGGACACTATGCCGACGTGTTCGCTGCTGTTGCCAAACGGGCGCCGCGGGGCGTCGTAGCGGTATCCGTGGTGCTCTCGCTTCTCTCGGTCGTGTTGGTCACCCACGCGGTCATCCAAGATCCCTTCGAATACGATTTCAGCCAGCTTCGCTCCGTTCGCGAGGAGGGCAACTCTGAGGCGCGCAGCGTGCAGGGGCGAGTGAACGACATCCTGGCCTCTCACGAGCAAGGGCGGGGGATTGCCGTGTTGCTCGACAGCGACGACGACGTTCCGTTCATCGAAGAGCAACTCGATGCGATGCCCCCATCAATCCATGCGGGACACCATTCGTTGCACGACTTCTTGCCACAGGACGCCCCGGAGAAACTGCCGCTGCTACGCGAGATTCGCGATATCTCCATCGATATCCGTGAGCACGTCGAAGATGAAGACACCTTGCGAAAGATCGATGACAACATTCCGCCGGAGAAGATCGACGTACCCAGCCTCGCCGACCTTCCGGATGAAGTGGCGCGCCGTTTTGCAGAAAAGGACGGCACGCGCGGGCGAATCATGGTGGTCGCGGAGGCCGAGGAGGCTTCGATTTGGGACGGGCGCTACCTGGTTCGGTGGGCCGAGGCGCTCAGGACCCTTCGCATGTCCGATGGGACTCGACCTCCTCTCGCTGGACGCGCACCGGTTTTCGCCGACATGATCAGCGCGGTCTACAACGACATGCCTAAGGCGATCGGCGCGGCCTTCTTCGCGACCGTAGTGCTGGTGCTGGCCTCGTTTCGCCGTCGTCGCGACAGCCTGCTTTCGATCATGGCGTTGCTCCTGGGCATCCTCTGGATGGCCGGCGCCATGGCTGGCCTCGGCATGAAGCTGAACTTCCTGAACTTCGTTGCTTTCCCCATCACCTTTGGCAACGGCGTCGACTATTCGATCAACGTGTTGAGGCGCTACCGTCTCGAGGAGCAAGCCGGGAACAAAGAGCCCATCCTATCCGCTGTGCGCCTTTCTGGCGGCGCCGTCGTGCTGTGCTCGTTGACGACGATTGTGGGATACACGTCGCTCTTTGTGAGTGCGAACCAAGCGATGAATTCATTTGGTCTCGCCATGGCAATCAGCGAGGTCACCTGTTTGATGGCCGCAGTGCTGACAATGCCGGCGGTCCTGTTTATGCTCAGCCGACGAAAGAAGAGTCCATGAGCCAGCGCACCGCCGTGCCGCGGCGCGTCCTGTTTAGCTACGAGAACCTTCTGCCTACGACGGAGGCGGATGCAGAGTCTATCTTCAACACGGCTGCGGCGCTCGCCCGGCGCGGACACGACGCGATCGTCTCGGTGCCGGCGCCACCTGGTGTCGGCCCGGGGTTCGAACGCGAGGTGCTCGACTACTACAGGATTGATGCGCCGTTGCGAGTCACGCCCGTGCCGAGCTTCACCAAGAACATCGCATTCCAGCACGTCTACCACGCGATGCGGTTCCCCGAGCACCCCGCATTTGCCGATGCGGACTTCATCAACGCGCGAAACCCCATCGTCGTGATGCGCGCGTTGCAGTGTGGCCAGCGGGTGCTCATGGATCACTACCGCCCGTGGGGAGATCAGTTCCCCCCGCTTCAACCGATATTCCGGCGCTTCATGACCCACCCCAGGTTCTTGGGGTTGGCCGTACACTCCGACTATGCGTATCAGTCGTATCGAAGGCTAGGGGTTCCTGAGGCAAAGCTTCGGGTCATCCACAGCGGTTTCGACCCGAGCAGAATGGACCCCGTGCTCTCGAAGCAAGAAGCACGTGCGCTTCTCGACTTCCCTCCGGATAGGCCGATCGTTACGTACACGGGTCGCATGAACGAGAGGAAGGGGCTCGACGTGCTTCTGGACCTGGCCGGCCGGATGCCAGAAGTGATGTTCGTCCTCGTAGGGTCGACCGGGCGCGGGCGGATCGAAATCGAGGCGGACGCCAGGGACAACGTACGTGTGGTGCCTTGGCAAACCGCATCATCGATCTCGCCCTATCTTTACGCGTCCGACGTTCTTACGATTCCCCCCTCGTCCGCCCCGCTCCAGCAGTCGGGCAATACCGTCTTGCCGCTCAAGCTCTTTCTGTACCTTGCAGCCGGACGAGCGATATTCGCGGGAGCCAGTCCTGACACGGCAGAAATTCTCGAACACGATCGCAATGCGTGGCTGGTTTCGGCGGGCGACACATCAGAGGCCGAGCGCCAATTGAGGGTCCTTCTGAGCGACCCGAACCGGCTCGAGCGACTGGGACAGGCGGGTCGAGAACAGGCGGCGGGGCTGACCTGGGACCGCCGAGCCGAGAAGGTCGAAGCGTTCGCCGAGGAATGCTTGGCCAGAGATCCTGCCGCAGTCGAGAAGGAGCCATGGTCTTCATCCGCATGCGCGCGAGACAGCATGAAGTGGCTCCTCACCGGTATCTCGACCGGGAAGTGGATATACCGATAGTCGCGGCGGACTGCCGTCGTCGGTCATTCCCCCGCGCGTGAAAGACCACGTAGGGTCAACCAGTCGGCGATGAAGCGCCAGTCGTCGCCGAGGATACGCCGACTGAGGGTACCGACGACTGCGAATGACAGAACGACCGTCGTCGCCTCGGCGGCGAGCAACGCACCCACTCCCCAATCGCAGTTGAGCTTGATCGCTACGGCGGCTGCGCAGCCCGGAGCACAGATGGCCAGAGTCTGCAGGTACCCCTTCATTGGAAACGTTCGTCGTATCGAAACGTCCGAGCAGATCGACATGAAATACATGTATATGGCGACCTGGGGAATGAACGCGAGCAGCGTACCCAAGGCAGGGCCCAGGAAGCCCACGGTCATGACCAGCGGCGTGCTGATGGCGACGTTTGCGGCGAAAGAAACGATGCTGGCTCGTAGCACGAGATTCGGACGGCCCGCCGCCACGAGGATCGTGCCAAACGCGGTGATGCGTCCCAGGCTCAGAATCGAGTAGATGCGCAGGACGTTTGCCGCTGGCGCGTAGCCGGCCGGAAACAGCAAAGCAATGATCTCCTCCGCGGAGACCACGAAGATCGCGGCGACCGGGACGACGATGAGCATGCTGCCGAGCGCCTGGCGCCGCCAAGTCTCGATTGCCGCAAGCTTCTTACCCTCTCTGTACAAGACGGCGAACAATGGTGCGTACGCGACGCCGATGGCGTATGCGAGGCTGGGAATCAGGGGTACTTGCCAGCTGCCGGCTTGATACTCGGCGTAGACGGCCTCGCTGAAGAAAAACAGGATGAGATACTTGTCGACGTGATTGTTTAGGTTCGCGACTATTTCCTGAGCGCCGAGCGGTAGCGCAAACGAGATCATCTTCCGAGTGCTGATTGGAGAGGTCGTCGCGGGGATTCCCCGGTAGATGTGGTGAACGACCCACCATGTCCCGGCGCCCAAGAGCAACCCAACGACGCTCAACGAAAAGAAGGCGACCTGAATGCTGTAGCCAAGTGTCAAGGGAGCGAGCACGGCGACCAGGAGGGTGACAGCCCGTGCCGCGCCGGCCGCGCCTGCTGCTTTGGCGCGGTTCTCGACGATCAATAGGTTCGGCAGAAGACGTGAGGGGATGTCTCCCAGCGGGTACAGCGCCACGGCCCACAGATGTCCGAGCACGCCATCGCCTTCCGCGCCGGCGAACAAACCGGTTGCGATCAGAGCGACCGAACACACCGCAGCGATCCCGAGCATCACATTCAGCGCGCGGCGTGTGATCGCGTATCGTTCCTCGTCGGGTCGTTTCGGCAAGTAGAACGACAAGACGGCCGGCAGGTTGACCGTGAGCACCACCGCGGCGGTGCTGTAAATCAATAAGACTTCACCCAGGATGCCGAAGTCCGTCTTCGAAACGAGTCCCGCCACGACAACCGGAACCAGCACTTCGGCGAGCCTGGCCGCGAACTGCCCGTAGACGAGAATTCCAGCTCGGTATGCTTCGACGGACTTGGCCACGTGAAATTACCGGTGCGCGCCGCCGCCCGATTGAACTATTTTGGCCCGCAGGGTAAGAGACAGGCGCCGCCTCGTCTGGCGTCGCGTTCGTATGGACAAGCAACGCTTCACAGTTGTGCACTACGGTGGCAAGGACCCGAGGTCAACGACCGGCGGAGTGGAGACCTTTGCCCGCGATCTGGTGCTCTCGTTTCAACGGGTCGAGTTCATGACCCCGCGCGATCGCGATTTCGATCGCGTTCGCCGCGAGCGCATCCCGGTCATTTGCGACAACCAGCGTGTGCGGGACTGGCCGAAGGATATCCCCGTCATTGGGTTTCAGCACGGCTTCGCCACAGAGAAGGCGAGAGTGACCAAGTCGCCGGGCCACCTCGTGATGGCTGCTGAGCAGTGGTTGGCCTCGCGCCGCCCCAACACTCTGTGGGTCGCTTGTGCGGAGTGGATTGCGAAAGCGTTTTCCGAATCATTCGGGACCCGCGCGGAAGAGGTCATCTACCACCCAATCGATGTCGAGCGTTTCGATGGCCGCCTCGACAACCAGGGGTCGCACCTGATCCTCCACGACGGGCGTACGCGTCACAAAGGCAAGCATCTCCTTCCAAGGCTTCGGGACGCGTACCCGGACTGGACGTTCGAGCCACTTGCGTGCAAGCCAGAGGAGGTTCCGGACCGCATGCGTAAGGCACGCGCGTTCATCCATCTGAGCTCATACGAGGGCAACAGCATCGTCTGCAATGAGGCGATGGCGATGAATCTACCGTGCATGTTCACGGACGTAGGGCTGATGCGCGACTCCGGGCGACCACAGGACGTTCGCGTCATCTCCGCCAAACGCGCTTTTTCGGACGCGCGGTATCTGCACGACGAGCTCGGCGCCTTCCTCCGTTCGCTCGACACCCAATCGTACGCACCTCGCCAGTGGACGCTGGCGAATGCAACGGCCGAAGTGGCCCGCGAGCGCTGGGCACGGGCAATGGACGCGTTCTTCGAAATGGCCGGGTGGTCTCCCGGTCCCGAGCGAGATCAATGCTGAACACGATGCAAAGGTGGTGGCGCACGCGGGGTACCGACATCTACACCGACGTCCACGTCCCCCTCGAGTTCCACGGCAGCGACTACGGTGGCTGGGCCATTGCCGCCGACAGCTTGAGCGCGGACAGCGTGGTTCTGTCCTTTGGCATCGGCGAGGACATCACGTTCGACGAGGCGATCATCGGCAAGTACTCGTGCACGGTGCACGCATTCGACCCGACGCCGAAAGCACTCGCGTACGTGGAGCCGTTCGCCAGTGACAAGCTCAGGGTTTACCCGTTGGGACTCGGCGCGAAGGACGAGAACTGTACGTTCTATCTTCCTCGGAATCCGCGTCACGTTTCCGGCAGCACTTCGCGCTCCAGACATCTGCGAGACGAGGCGGTCGAGGTCAGTCTCTGCAGTCTGGACAGCACGATGCGCGAGACCGGCGCGAGCCGGTTCGACATGCTGAAAATGGATATCGAGGGCTCGGAATACGAGGTGCTACGAGACGACCAGACGATGCAGATCCTGGAGGAGCAGCGACCGCAACTGCTCGTGGAGTTCCACCACCGCTTCGCCTCGTACTCGAAAGCCGACACGCAGGACATTGTCGCGAGGCTTCGGCGCGCCGGCTTTCGCGTCGCCTGGGTATCCCGGCGAGGGGAAGAAGTTCTCTTCCTGCCGGACAAATGGATCGCTGGGAGAACGGCCTAGTCAACCGCAACGAGGTCTACTTCGGTCGGTACGCTAGGCGGTGGTTCATGCGTTCTCCTTGAACCAGGTGGCCGCTTCCTCGAGCGATTCATCCATGGGTCGCGGCTGCCATCCTAGCTCAGTTCGCGCTTTGCTGTTGTCGTAGTCACCCATGATGCGCGAGAGCAGGATGCTGCTCATCGTCAGGACCGTATCCTTGTTCAGCGCATGCATGAGCTTTTCGGTGATCCAGGTAGCCCCGGTGACTGCCCACAAGGGCACCTCCAGACGCGGCGGTTTGACGCCTGCAAACGCTGCTGTCGTGGAGGTAGCCTCGGCGATGTCCATCATACGGTCCGCGATGATGTAGCGTTCGCCCACTTTGCCGTGCTGCTCGGCCAGCAGCAGGGCGTCCGCGGCATCCTTGATGCCGACTACGCTCATCTTGGTGTTCCAATAGACCGGCATTCGCCTCTCGACAGTGAGCTTTAGGAGCTCACCGTGTGGAGTGGGTTGATGGTCGTGGCCCCCAAACGTGGTCGCCACGTTGCACACGATTCCGGGCAAGCCCTTGCGGCAGAGCTCCAGCAGCTGCCGCTCCGCTTCGACTCGGGTCATCACATAGGGCGGCGCCTGGTCTTCCCAGTTGAATTCGTCGGCCTCGGACGCGGTGCCCGACGGGTTCAAGCCAATCGCGACAACCGAGCTGGTGAAGACGAATCGCTGGATATCCATCTCGAGCGCAAGCTCCATCGCCACCCGAGAGCCGTGCACGTTGGTCCGGTAGAGTGGGGTGCTGTCGCGCAGCCACGACCGGGTATCCACGATGCAGTAGAACACGCTGCCGCAACCCTGCATCGCTCTACGGAGAGTGTCGCGATCGAAGACGTCGCCCTGGTGTCGCTCGAGCTCCAGATGATCGGTCATCGCAGTGTCGCTCGAAGGTCGGGTCAGGATCCGCACGGAGCGCCCAGACGCAACGAGCGCTTTGACGACGTGGCTTCCGAGAAAACCGCTAGCGCCCAACACCAGGGCCTTGTTCTGAGCCATGGCGCGACTCTGCAGGCGTTCTCGCGGGCGCGCCATTCGTTTCGGTTATCGAAAGATGAAAATTCGGTCGTGGACTAGGCAGCCTTGATAGGCGGATAGTGGGCACATGGTAGGTGGAGACAAATCTACAGCCATCGCTGGCACGGGCGCAGAGCACACTCTCGAAGGGGCGCGGGCGCTCAAATCGCAATATTGCCAGTGGCTGGACTGCCAGGAGTGGGATCGCTGGTCCTCTCTCTTCACCGAGGACGCGACGATGCAGGTCGGGCCGGACACGGATTCTGCCGTACGTGGGCGTCGAGCCATTCGACGATTGCTCGAGGTTCAGCTCCGCGGCGCTAAGACCTTGCATCAGGCTCACGATCCGGAGATCCACGAAGAAGGGCCAGGGCAGGTGAGGGTGGTCTGGCGGATGACCGACCGCGTGTCGACGCCGTTGTACCTTCTCGAGGGCGCCGGGTTCTACGAGGACCGGTATGTGCGAACGGAAGGCGGCTGGAAGATCGCCGCTGTCCGTCTGCACCGCAGCAAGGTCGATCTTCAGCCGAAGTCTTTCTTGATGCGCGCGATTCTTTGGATGCACCGCAACGGTTGGCTCAGGCGACTCTCGGCAAGCGCGGATCGAACCCTGGGCGAAGCGCTATACGTCGGTCTTGCCGAAGGAGAGAGGCCATGACGACCGCGTTGTTGACCGGAGCGGCGGGCAAGGTTGGAAAGCACGCAACCTTCACACCGTTTCGAGATTTTGAGCTCACCGGTACCGCCATCAGCGAAGTCGACG